>Ga0137412_10000273_pt1 | contig 34826 bp, 34 predicted proteins | sample CZODoug2_1_16fun_FD_122160 | JGI IMG/M metagenome (GOLD analysis project Ga0137412, IMG submission 122160) | Vadose zone soil fungal communities from Angelo Coast Range Reserve, California, USA - CZODoug2_1_16fungal (Hybrid Assembly) | ecosystem: Environmental > Terrestrial > Soil > Vadose zone...
CTGCCGGCCCACAGCACCAGCAGCACGCGCTGAAAATTGCGAATCACCGGAACGCGTCGCCTGCTGCAGCGCCGCTACGCCCGCTACACATAGCGGACGGAGACGATTTCATAAGTGCGCGTGCCGCCCGGCGCCGTGACATCGACCACGTCGCCCTCGGATTTGCCGATCAGTGCGCGCGCAATAGGCGAGGACACCGACAGCATACCGTGCTTGATATCGGCCTCGTCGTCGCCGACGAGCTGATATATGAGCTTCGCACCGCCGTCTTGATCCTCCAACTGCACCGTGGCGCCGAACACCACGCGACCGGTGGCGGTCAGTTTGGTGACGTCGATCACTTCGGAGTTCGACAGGCGGTTCTCGATGTCATTGATGCGGCCTTCGATGAAGCTCTGTTGTTCGCGCGCCGCGTGGTACTCGGCATTCTCGGACAGATCGCCGTGTGCGCGCGCTTCGGCGATCGCCTTGATGACGTTCGGCCGCGCCTCGCTCTTCAATTGCTTCAACTCTTGCCGCAGCCGTTCGGCGCCGCGGAGAGTCATGGGAGTGCGCTTCACGTCGGCAGCACTCTGTGAAGAGTCATGGGAGTTCGTTTCACGCCAACATACTCAAACAAGCTCCTTATGCAAGTCCTGCAGCCGATTGACTTCGATATCGCCCAGATGATCCAGCGCGTCGCAGGTGGCCCGCGCGCCGGCCACCGTCGTGTAGTAGGTTACCCTTCTGGCGACCGCCTCGCGACGAATCGATCGCGATTCGCGCACGGCTTGCTTGCCTTCGGTGGTATTCACGATCAGCGCCACCTCGTCATTTTTTATCATATCGACGACGTGAGGGCGACCCTCCCGCACCTTGTTGACCCGGCGGCAGCCGATGCCGGCCTCTTCCAGAACGGCTGCCGTGCCGCCGGTCGCCGCGATTTCGAAACCGCGAGCGATGAGCATCTGGGCCAGGAGCACGGCGCCGGGCTTGTCCCGGTCGCGCACGCTGACGAAGCACAGGCCTCGCGTCGGCAAAATCACTCCGGAAGCCGCTTGCGCTTTGGCGTACGCCTCGCCGAAAGTATGTCCCGTGCCCATGACCTCACCCGTGGATTTCATTTCCGGGCCCAGAATGGGATCCGCTTCCGGAAATTTGATGAACGGGAACACTGATTCCTTCACCGAATAATACGGAGGAATCCGCTCCGTGGTTTGATTCTGGACGCTCAGCGATTTGCCCGTCATGACGCGCGCCGCCACTTTGGCGAGCGGGACCCCGGTCGCCTTCGAGACGAACGGCACGCTGCGCGAGGCGCGCGGGTTGACCTCCAGAATGTAGATCACGCCGCTTTGGATCGCGAACTGAATGTTCATCAGGCCCACGACATTGAGCGCTTTGGCAAGCTTGCGCGTTTGCGCACGCAGCTCGTCCTGAATTTCCTGCGACAGGCCATTCGGCGGCAATGAACACCCGGAGTCGCCCGAATGGACGCCGGCTTGTTCAATGTGCTCCATGATGCCGCCGATCAGCACGTCTTGACCGTCGCTCACCGCATCCACGTCCACTTCGATGGCAAGGTCCAGAAACCGATCCAGCAGAACGGGGCTGTCGTTCGACACTTTCACCGCATCGATCATGTATTGCCGCAGGTCGTCTTCGTTGAACACCACTTCCATCGCGCGGCCGCCAAGCACATAGCTCGGCCGCACGACCAACGGGAAACCGACCTCGCGCGCCATGATGATGGCTTGATCTTCCGTGCGCGCCGAGGCATTGGCCGGCTGTTTGAGCTTGAGGGTCGTGACCAGCTTCTGGAATCGTTCGCGGTCCTCGGCCGCATCGATGCTGTCCGGCGTGGTTCCGATGATAGGGGCGCCCGCTAAGCTGAGCGCTCGCGACAATTTGAGCGGCGTCTGGCCGCCGTACTGCACGATCACCCCTTCCGGCTTCTCCTTCTCGATGATTTCCATGACGTCTTCGAACGTCAGCGGCTCGAAGTACAGGCGATCGGACGTGTCGTAATCCGTGGATACGGTCTCGGGATTACAGTTCACCATGATGGTCTCGAAACCATCCTCGCGCAGCGCCATCGAGGCATGTACGCAGCAGTAATCGAATTCGATGCCCTGACCGATGCGATTCGGTCCGCCGCCCAAGATCATGATCTTGCGGCGGGAACTCGGAGCGGCTTCGCACTCGTCCTCGTAGGTCGAATACAGGTAGGCCGTCGACGTCGCGAATTCCGCGGCGCAGGTGTCGACGCGCTTGTACACGGGATGCAAGCCCAGCTTTCGCCGGCGGCTGCGAACCGTCGGCTCGTCGCGCGCCACCAAGGTCGCAATGCGCGAGTCCGAAAAGCCCTTGCGCTTCAGGCTCCGCAGCCGCGCATATTCCAGACTCTCGAAACCCTGCTCCTTGAGGAGCGCCTCCTCGCGCAACAAGTCCTCGATCTGGGACAGGAACCACGGGTCGATCTTGGTGGCATCCCAAACCTGTTGCAGGGTCCAGCCGGCGCGGAAGGCGTCGGCCACGTACAGGATCCGATCGGGCCCCGGCCAGCGCAGCTCGTACGACAGCTTGTCGGCGGCCGCATCGGTGAGCGGCAGCGTGAGCTGCTCGTCGAATCCGTCGTAGCCCAATTCCAAACTGCGCAGCGCCTTTTGCATCGACTCTTGAAAGGTGCGGCCGATGGCCATGGCTTCGCCGACGGACTTCATCTGCGTGGTCAGGCGGGTGTTCGCGCCCGGGAACTTCTCGAACGTGAAGCGCGGGATCTTGGTGACCACGTAGTCGATGGTCGGTTCGAAGGACGCCGGAGTGCCGCCGCCGGTGATCTCGTTCTTGAGTTCATCCAGCGTGTAGCCCACCGCCAATTTGGCGGCGATCTTGGCGATCGGAAAGCCGGTGGCTTTCGAGGCCAGGGCCGACGATCGCGACACTCGCGGATTCATTTCAATGACCAGGATGCGGCCGTCATCGGGGTTGACCGCGAACTGCACATTGGAGCCGCCGGTGTCCACGCCAATTTTTCGCAGCACCGCGATCGACGCATCGCGCAAACGCTGGTACTCACGGTCGGTCAGTGTCTGCGCAGGCGCCACGGTGATCGAATCCCCCGTGTGCACTCCCATCGGGTCTATATTCTCGATCGAGCACACGATGATGCAGTTATCGTTGCGGTCGCGAACCACCTCCATCTCGTATTCTTTCCAGCCGATCACGGACTCTTCGAGCAGGACTTCGTTGGTCGGGGACGCATCGAGACCCCGTGCGACGATGGCCTCGAACTCCTCGCGGTTGTACGCGATGCCGCCGCCGCTGCCGCCCAAGGTGAAGGATGGCCGTATGACGGTTGGAAAGCCGATCTCCGCTTGCACCGCCAAGGCCTCTTCCATGCTGTGGGCAATGCGCGCGCGTGCGGTTTCGAGTCCGATGTCGCCCATGGCGCGGCGGAACAATTCGCGGTCTTCGGCCATGTCGATGGCGCGCTGCGAGGCGCCGATCATTTCGACGTTGTATTTCTCGAGCACGCCCTCGCGCGCCAGATCGAGCGCCGTATTCAGCGCGGTCTGGCCACCCATCGTCGGCAACAGGGCGCTGGGCCGCTCTTTCTCGATGATGCGCTCGATGGTGCGCCAGTTGATCGGCTCGATGTACACGCTGTCCGCGGTTTCCGGGTCGGTCATGATCGTGGCCGGATTCGAGTTCACGAGAATGACTCGATAACCTTCTTCTTTCAGAGCCTTACACGCTTGAGCTCCAGAATAATCGAACTCGCAGGCCTGACCGATGATGATGGGCCCGGCACCGATGATGAGGATGCTCTGAAGGTCGGTTCTTTTCGGCATGGAGTTACCCTCCAGCCGATTTTTGTTTGACGGAACTGCGGTGGCGGGAATTCGTTTGGATGCGCTTGACCATCAGATACATGAAGTGCTCGAACAGAAGTTGCAGGTCGTGCGGCCCTGGGCTCGCCTCGGGATGCCCCTGAAAACTGAATGCCGGCCGGTCGGTGCGCGCGACTCCTTGGAGAGAGCCGTCGAACAGCGATCGATGCGTGGCCCGCAAATTGGCCGGGAGGGTCGATTCGTCGACCGCAAAGCCATGGTTTTGAGTCGATATCAAGATCCGGCCGGAGTCGATCTCCAGAACCGGATGATTGGCGCCGTGATGCCCGAACTTCATTTTGACGGTCTTCGCGCCGCTCGCCAGACCCAATAGTTGGTGCCCCAGGCAAATCCCAAAAATGGGAATTTCCGTCTCGAGAAAGCGCGCGATGGCAGCGATCGCATAGTCGCAAGGCTCAGGATCGCCGGGTCCATTTGCTAAGAAAATACCATCAGGATTCATCGCAAGTACTTGATCTGCCGAAGTCTGAGCAGGCACAACCGTCATGCGGCAACCGTGCTCGGAGAGAATGCGCAGGATATTGCGCTTGATCCCAAAGTCGTATGCCACCACATGCACGCGGCTCTGCGGACGCGGCGGCTTGCTCGCGGTTTTCCAGATGGCACCATCGTTCCACTGATAGATTTTCTTGGTGGATACCGCCTTGGCGAGATCCATCCCCTTCAGGCCCGGAAACTTCTTGGCCGCGCGTACCGCTGCGGTCTCGTCGATGTTCTCGCCGGTCATGATGCAGCCCGACTGGGCGCCCTTCTCGCGCAGCAACCGGGTCAATTTCCGGGTATCGATGTCGGCAATCGCGACCACCTTACAACGCAGCAGGAAGCCGTTCAGGGACTCGGTGGAGCGCCAATTCGAATGCAGTAGGGGCAGGTCCCGGATGACCAGTCCCGCCGCGTAGACCGCGCCGGATTCGAGATCTTCCGGCGTCGTGCCTGTGTTGCCGACGTGGGGATACGTGAGAGTGACAATTTGCCGGCAGTACGAGGGATCCGTGAGGATCTCCTGATAGCCCGTCATTGCCGTATTGAAAACTACTTCACCAGTCGTGTTGCCTTTCGCGCCTACTGAGACGCCTCGGAACACGGTGCCATCTTCGAGAGCTAGCACTGCAGGTGTCGACACTCCGGTTCCTCGCTTTGCGCCACGCGCTTTCCGCAGATGCGCAAAGCGGGAGGCGCTCCTTCAAGAACGTACTCCCGCTTTATGATTGATTGCGCCTCGTTACCGGGCGCGAATATTAACGAGACCTTCGATGACTGTCTACGCCTGTTCCGACCCAAGTACATCATCCATCGTATACAGACCGGGCGGCCTTCGGCTAAGCCAATTTGCAGCCCGCAACGCGCCGCGGGCAAATGTGATGCGGTCGGTGGCGCGATGGGTGATTTCCACCCGCTCGCCCGCCGCCGCGAAAGTCACAGTATGCTCGCCGACGATATCGCCCGCCCGCAGCGCGGTAAAACCGATATCACCCGCGTTGCGCGGCGCGGAGTTGCCATGCCGCTCGAACACCGCCACCTCCTTGAACTCGCGGCCGCGCGCCCGCGCCACGACCTCGCCAAGGCCCAGCGCGGTGCCCGAGGGCGCATCCCGCTTCATTCGGTGATGCGCTTCGCTGATTTCCACGTCGTATCCCGCGCCGAGCGCCAAGGTCGCCAGCTTGACCAACCTCGCCACCACGTTCACGCCCACGCTGGTGTTCGGCGCAATCAGAACCGGGATGACGGCGGCGGCCGCTTCGAGCGCCGCACGCGCCGCGGGATCGAATCCCGTCGTCCCAACCAACAAGGGGATCCTCGCTTCCATGCAAGCACGTGCGACGCCGGCGACGCATTGCGGCAGACTGAAATCGACCGCAACCGCCGCGCCCACGAGCCCCAGCCGGGCGTCCGCGCCGACCATCACGCCGGTGGCGGCGCCCTCCGTCGCGGCATCTTTGCCCAGACGGCTGCTATGCGGCCCGGCCACAGCACCAATCAAACGCAGGGGAGCCGCGCAGCCGCCCGGGGCAGCAGCGCCCGCGGTATACACCGCGTCCCCTTCCCGGAGCGCACGCAGCAGCGTTTGGCCCATTCGTCCCGTGATGCCGAAAATCGTGATTCCAGCCATTCCCGGAACCTAGTCCACTGCGCCGGTGAAGAATTTCTTGACGCCATCGAAGAAGGTCTGCTCACGCGGCTTGTGGCTGCCTTCTTGCAGCGAAGCCTCGAATTTCTTGAGCAGTTCCTTTTGTTCGCCGCTCAGGCTGACCGGCGTCTCAATCACCACCCGGCAGAACAGATCGCCGGCCGCCCCGCCGCGCACCGGCCGCACGCCCTTTTCCCGCACGCGAAAGACGCGGCCGGATTGGGTCTCGGGGGGTATTTTCAAAACCACTTCGCCGTCGAGCGTCGGCACTTCGACCGACCCGCCGAGTGCAGCGGCGCTGAAACTGATGGGCACCTCGCAGGACAAATGGCTGCCTTCGCGCTCGAAGATGGCATGCTCGCGGACGCGAATCTCGACATACAGATCGCCGGCGGGTCCCCCATTGCGGCCCGCTTCCCCCTCGCCGTTCAAGCGAATCCGATCGCCCGTATCGACGCCCGCGGGTACCGCCACCGGCAGGGTCTTCTCCTGACGCACGCGGCCCTGGCCGTAGCAGGTGTCGCAGGGGTTGCTGATGATCTTGCCGCGGCCCTTGCATCGTGGGCAGGGCTGCTGGATGGTAAAGATGGACTGTTGCACCCGCACCTGGCCCTGTCCATTGCAGGTGTCGCAGGTTTTCGGGGTAGAGCCTTTGGCCGCGCCCGTCCCCTTGCAGGTCTTGCACTCGGCAAGCGAGGGGATCTGAATTTCGGTTTCGGTGCCGAAGACCGCCTGCTCGAGGTCGAGCTCGAGCTCGAAGCGCAGATCTGCGCCGCGAAACACTTGCGACCGTCCGCGCTGCCCCCCCGAGAAGATATCGCCGAACATTTCCCCAAAAATGTCGCCGAAGGCTTCACCGGCGCTGAAGCCGCCGCCACGGCCCCCTTCGAGCCCGGCGTGCCCGAACTGGTCGTAAACCGCGCGCTTCTTGGCGTCCGTCAGAACCTCGTAGGCTTCCTTGCATTCCTTGAATTTGTGTTCGGAAGCCGGGTCATCCGGGTTGCGATCGGGATGAAACTTCATGGCCAGGCGGCGATACGCCTTTTTGATCTCAGCCTCCGTCGCGCTTTTCGGTAAGTCGAGGAGCTTGTAGTAATCCTGCTTCGCCATCTCACACCCTATGCATACCCATCCATAAAAACAAACCGCCGGTACTTTGCCGTACCGGCGGTTGTGTCACAATCCATGCCACCTGACTGTCGCCTTCAGGCCTTCTTTCGGTCGCTTTCCTTGACCTCTTCGAATTCCGCATCGAGCACGTCATCCTTCTTGGACTCGGCGCTGCCGCCGGAGCCGCCGCCGTCGGCGGGTGTGCTGCCTGCAGCCTGCTCGTACATTTTCTGCAGGATGGAGGTGGAGGCCTGCTCGAGCGCCTGGGTCTTGCGCTCGATCTCCTCGCGATCATCGCCGCTCATCGCCGCCTTGACTGCCTCGATCGACTCCGTGGCCGACTTCTTCTCGTCGTCGGATACCTTGTCGCCGACATCCTTGAGCGCCTTCTCGACGGTGTGCACGGTGGCATCCGCTTTGTTGCGCGCGCCGACGAGTTCGCGGAATTTCTTGTCTTCCTCCGCGTGAGCTTCGGCGTCGCCGACCATGCGCTTGATCTCAGCTTCCGACAAACCGCTCGAGGCCTTGATGACGATGCGCTGTTCCTTGCCGGTCTTCACGTCCTTGGCCGAGACATTCAAGATACCGTTGGCATCGATGTCGAACGCGACCTCGATCTGCGGCATGCCGCGCGGCGCCGGCGGAATGTCCGTCAGGTCGAACCGACCCAACGATTTATTGTCCGTTGAGCGGTCGCGCTCGCCCTGCAGCACATGAATGGTCACGCCCGTCTGATTGTCGTCGGCGGTCGAGAACGTCTGCGCGGCCTTCGTCGGGATGGTCGTATTCTTCTCGATCACCTTGGTCATGATGCCGCCCAAGGTTTCGATACCCAACGACAGGGGTGTGACGTCGAGCAGCAACACGTCCTTCACGTCGCCCGACAGTACCCCGCCTTGGATCGCGGCGCCGACGGCAACCGCCTCATCGGGGTTCACGTCCTTGCGCGGCTCTCGGCCGAACAGGTCCTTCACCGCTTTTTGCACCAGCGGCATGCGGGTCTGGCCTCCGACCAGGATGACTTCGCCCACGTCCTTCATGGATAGGCCGGCGTCCTTCAGTGCGACGCGGCAGGGTTCGATGGTCTTCTGGACCAAGTCCTCCACCAAAGACTCGAGTTTGGCTCGGGTCAGCTTCATGTTGAGGTGCTTCGGGCCGGCGGCATCCGCCGTGATGTACGGCAGATTGATCTCGGTCTGTTGGCTCGACGACAGCTCGATTTTCGCCTTTTCTGCCGCCTCTTTCAGGCGCTGCATGGCGAGCGGATCTTTACGCACGTCGATGCCGCTTTCCTTCTTGAACTCGTCCGCGAGATAGTTGATGACCCGCAGATCGAAGTCCTCGCCGCCCAAGAATGTGTCACCATTGGTGGACAACACCTCGAATTGGCGCTCGCCGTCGACTTCGGCGATCTCGATGACCGACACGTCAAATGTGCCGCCGCCCAAGTCGTACACCGCGATCTTGCGATCGCCCCCGTCCTTATCGAGCCCGTAGGCCAACGCAGCCGCGGTCGGCTCGTTGATGATGCGCTTCACGTTGAGACCGGCGATGCGCCCGGCATCTTTGGTGGCCTGACGCTGCGAGTCGTTGAAGTATGCCGGAACGGTGATGACGGCTTCGGTCACCGGTTCGCCCAGATAATCCTCGGCGGTCTTCTTCATTTTCATGAGAACGCGCGCCGACACCTCAGGGGGGGCCATCTTCTTGCCCTGCACCTCCACCCAGGCGTCGCCGTTGTCGGCCTTGACGATCTTGTAGGAAACCATGCTGACGTCCTTTTTAACGACGTCATCGGTAAATTTACGGCCGATCAGGCGCTTCACCGCCGCGACGGTGTTCGCCGGATTGGTGACGGCCTGGCGCTTGGCGGACTGTCCCACCAATACCTCGCCGTCCTTGGTGAAGGCAACGATCGACGGCGTCGTGCGGTCACCTTCGCTGTTCTCGATAACCTTAGGCTTGCCGCCTTCCATGATGGCGACGCAGGAATTCGTCGTACCCAGATCGATGCCAATCATTTTACCCATAGTGAAAACCCTCTAAAAATTCAATCGCTGTACCGCTACGTGGGGGAAACCCCGGTGATTTCAATTGGCGTCCCCGGGCGATTTGCTGACAATCACCCGCGCGGGGCGCAACAACCGGCCGTTCAGGGAGTAACCCTTTTGGACTACCGACAAAACGGTGTTGGGCGGCTTATCCCGGCTCTCCTGCGCCACCATGGCCTCATGCCACTCCGGATCGAAGGGCTGTCCGGCCGGGTCGATGACCTTGATGCCCGCCTTCTCGAAGGCGCGCTGTAATTGCCGCAGAGTGGCCTGGGCGCCCTCGAGCAGTACCGGACCCGGATTTGCCGCGGCGGCCGGTGCCGCACCGGCCGTAATGCCGGCCTCCAGCGCATCGCCGACCGTGACGAGGTCTTGGGCAAAGCGCTCGATGGCGAACTTGCGCGCGTTGTCGATCTCGCGCTCGGTGCGCTTGCGGTAGTTCTCCAATTCGGCCACCGACCGCAGGTAGCTGTTCCAGTTCTCTTGTGCCTTGGCCTCCGCTGCGGCCACGGCCCCCTCCGGGGTCGGGCCAGTCGGCGCCGCGGCGTCCATACCTAAGGCTGTCTCGCCCTGGGGCTGGTTGGTTTCGTTCACGTTGCAAGGCCCTCAAAAGAATGGCGGCTGCAAATGCCGCTCGAAGCGGTCGAACTGGGGGCTATTTGCGGGCGTTCAAGGCCGAGCTGAGCAGTTTTGCGGTGACGTCGACGATGGCGATGATCCGCTCGTATTCCATTCGCGTCGGCCCGATGATGCCGAGTACCCCGACCACCTGGTTATCCAACATATAGGGGGCGGTGACCACGCTGATATCGTCCAGTATCCGGTAGCCGGACTCCTGGCCAATGAAAATCTGGATCCCGTCGGCACGCAAACAGCTATCCAGTAGCTGCAAAATATCGCGTTTCTCGTTGAACGCTTCGAACAAGCGCCGCAGCCGATCGACGTTGGAAAGCTCGGCGAACCCCATGAGATTGGTTTCGCCGGCGATGACGTACTCGACTTGGTCGTCGGTCTTGGTATCGAACACCTTTTGCGCGACTTGGATGGCGTCGAGCATGAGCTGATTCATGTGCTGCCGGGTTTCCTGCAGCTGGCGGACCAGCTGGGCCCTGACGTCCGGCAGCGAACGGCCGGCGAATGCCTCGTTCAGATAATTCGCGGCTCTGCGCAGCTCTTCGGACGAATAATGGCGCTCGAGCTGCACCACCCGGTTCTGCACTTCGCGATTGTCCATGACCATGATCGCGAGCGCCCGATTTTCCGACAAGCCGACGAATTCGATGTGCGATAACGCGACATAGTTCGGGTTCGGCAGCGTCACCAGCCCCGCCATGTGCGTCACGCTCGACAGCATTTGCGATACGGTCTGAACCAACGACCGGCCGGTCGGCGCATGAGTGCCCAACCGGCGCTCGATTTCCTCGACTTCCTCATGATGCAGCGGCTTCAGCTTCAACAGAGAGTCGACGAAGAAGCGGTAGCCCTTGTCGGTGGGAATACGGCCCGCCGACGTGTGCGGAGATGCCACGAATCCCAGGTCTTCCAAATCGGCCATGACGTTGCGAATGGTCGCCGACGACAAACTCAAGCCTGAATCGCGCGACAGCGTGCGTGAGCCGACGGGCTGCCCATCTCGAATATAATTCTCGATTAGCGCCTTCAGCAGCAGCTGTGCCCGCTCGTTGAGGCCGTCGTCAGTGCCTTCTGTCATAGTACTGCCATATAACATGTTTGAAGCTACCTAGCGCAACCGCAAAGTCAAGTCCACCGAATCGGCGCCAAAAGGCGCGTTTTGACCCTAACCTAAACCGCGGCGACCGTGCTACAAGGACCTCTGTTTTATGTCTCATTCCTTCAAGTCCATCGCGCTCGTCGGCAGGCCTACGGATTTGCGTGTCGCCGAATGCATGCTGAGCCTCGCTAGCCACTTCTATGCCCGCGGTTTGAGCGCCTTGGTCGATCCCGGGGTCGGCTTGGCCTTCCCCCCCGACAGCGTGGTGCTCTGCCCCGAGCAGTCATTCGCGACGCGTGCCGACCTGATCGTTGCCATCGGCGGCGACGGCACCCTGCTGTACGCGGCGCGTTTGGTGGCGGGTCATGCGGTGCCTCTGCTCGGCGTCAATCGCGGCCGCTTGGGGTTCCTGACGGATGTGAGTCCGAACTGCATGCTCGAAGATATCGATACGGTACTCGCCGGACGGTACACCGAAGATAGACGCTCCTTGTTGGCAGCTCGGTTGGAGCGCCGCGACGCGGCCCCCATTCGTGCACTGGCCTTGAACGATGTGGTGGTGAATAAGTGGGAAACCGGCCGAACGATGGATTTCGAAACGTCGATCAACGGACGTTTCGTCAACTCACACAATGGGGATGGCATCGTCATTGCGACGGCGACCGGCTCGACCGCGTACGCGCTGTCGTGCGGCGGCCCGATCGTGGAACCGGACCTCGACGTCTGGGTGCTGGCGCCCATCTGCCCGCACACGTTGAGCGATAGACCGATCGTGGTGCGCGGCGGCAGCACGATTCAGCTCCGCATGGCGGATCGGCCCGGATCGCGCGCCCAGGTGACGTGCGATGGCACCACCATCGGCGATCTTGAACCCGGCGATGCGCTCGTGATTGACAGCGCCGACGCCCAGATCACCCTATTGCATCCGCCGGGGTACGACTATTACCGGCTGCTCCGCTCCAAACTGCATTGGGGCCGCGGCGGCTACGGCAACGGCGAATAGGGGCGACATGCTCACGCATTTGAAGCTACGGGATCTCATCATCGTGGATACGGCCGAATTGGAGTTTGGCCCGGGCCTCACGGCGTTGACGGGCGAGACCGGCGCTGGAAAGTCCATCGTAGTGGATGCGTTGCTGCTCATTGCCGGCGGCCGCGGCGGCGGCGACATCGTGCGTCAGGGCGCCGAACGCGCCGAGGTTGCGGCCAGTTTCGCCGCCCTTCCGGCAGCGGCGAAGACTTGGCTCGAAGCCCAGGCGATCGAACACGATGAAGAGGTCGTCGTACGGCGCGTGATCGGCGTCGACGGCCGGTCGCGGGCCTTTGTGAATGGCCAGCTGGTGCCGATACAACAATTGCGCGAGTTTGCCGAGTTCCTCATCGAGATCCACGGCCAGCAAGAGTTTCAACACCTGGTCAAACGCGGTGCGCAGCGGGAAATGCTCGATGAGCGCCTCGACAAACCCGGCCTGAAGCTCGAGGTGGCCGAGATATCCGCTGCCGCGCGCGCATGCCGTCGCGACTACGATTCACTCAAGGTCGCCGCCGATAATCGCGAGTCGCGCCTCGATCTGTTGCGCTACCAACTGACTGAACTCAAGGCGGAGGTCACGACGGTGGCCGCTATCGAAGCGCTGTTCGTCGAGCAAAAGCGCATATCCGGGCGGGGCCGCTTGAGCGCCGCGGCGCGCGCGGCTCTGACCGCCGTCTACGATGCCGATGCCGATAGCGCTCACGACCTACTGGGGAAGGCGTCCGCCGCCCTGCGGACGGCGGGCGACGCCGATCCTGAGCTCGCCCAGCCCGCGCAACTCCTCGCGGAAGCGACCATCCTCACCCACGAGGCGGCCGAGGCGCTGCGCCGTTACCTCGACAAGTTGGACGTGGATCCGGAGCGGCAGGAAGAGATCGAGCGGCACGCCGCGGCGCTCGAAGCGTTGGCCCGCAAGCATCGCCAAAACGTGCTCGACCTGCCGGCACAGCGGGTTCGCGTCGAACAGGAACTCCAGGCGCTCGAAAATGCCGAGCACAGTCTGGGGGAACTCGAACGCCGCCTGGCGCTCCTGGAAGGCGACTACCGCGCAGCAGCGCAGCGCCTGACCACGGCCCGGCGGCAGGCGTCCGAGGGCTTAAGCGAACAAATCACCGGACTCATGCAAACCTTGGGAATGGCGGGCGGCCGCTTTGCCGTGAGCGTCCTGCCGAACGAGGGCGAATTCGGCCCATACGGCGTCGATGAAATCGAATTTCTGGTGAGCGCCAACCCCGGTCAGCCGCCACGCAGCTTGGCGAAAGTGGCTTCCGGCGGCGAGCTGTCGCGCATCAGCCTCGCCGTGCAGGTGGCGGCGGCCGCCAAGGCGTCGCGTCTGTGCATGGTGTTCGACGAAGTCGACGCCGGCATAGGCGGCGGCATCGCGGAAATCGTCGGCCGGCAACTGCGGGAACTCGGGGAGCGATCGCAAGTGCTGTGCGTGACTCATCTGGCCCAGGTCGCCGCCCAAGCCCACTCCCAGTTCCAAGTCGTCAAGCAAACCGACGGCAAAGACACGCGTACCGCGGTCAAGACCTTGAGTTCCGCCGACAGAGTCGACGAAATCGCACGCATGCTCGGCGGCATCGACATCACCGATCAGGCGCGCGCCCATGCGCGTGAAATGCTGTGGAGCGTCGCGGCAGCCGCGGCCGCAGGCGTAGCGGCGCCGGCGGCTAGAAAAAAACGCGCGAAAGCGGCGCCGAATTAGCGCCCGGCGTGTTGCGCCGAAAATCTATTTCGGACGTTTTTGGTAGGGGCAGTTGGGTTTGCGGCAATGGCCGTACAGTATGAGCGCATGGTCGCTGATCTCGAATCCTAAGCGCTTCGCCACGGCGTGCTGCCGTTCTTCGATGCCGCCATCCATGAATTCTTCCACGCGGCCGCAGTCGACACAGACGATGTGATCGTGGTGCGCGCCTTGATTGAGCTCGAACACGGCCATTCCGCCTTCGAAATGGTGGCGCGTGACGAGCCCGGCAGCCTCGAACTGAGTCAGAACCCGATACACCGTGGCGAGACCGATATCTTCATTGGACACCAGCAGCTTCTTGTAAATATCCTCCGCGCTCATGTGGCGGGCGGTGCCATCCGCGAGAATATCGAGGATTTTCAAACGCGGCAGCGTGACCTTGAGGCCCGCATTGCGCAGATCGTTGCTTTCCGTGGTGGGCGATGGTTTGAGGCGGTGCGGCATACTGTGCAACCCGGTATGATAGGTCCCGATTATCAATCATTTAACGGTAGCGCACCATCTTGATGAAAATATTCCGACGTTTGTTGCTGGGTTCGGCTGTGAGCTTGCTTGCCGCTGCTTGCGTGTACCGCATCAACATTCAGCAGGGTAATTTCTTGGATCAGGCGGCGGTCGAACAGGTAAAGGCCGGCATGACGCGCAGCCAGGTTCGCTACTTGCTCGGAACGCCGATGGTGGCGGATAGTTTCAACAAAGAACGTTGGGACTACATTTATTACTTGAAAAAGGGACGCACGCGCCACGTCGATTCACGCCGGGTAACCGTGTATTTTGACGGCGAGAAAGTAGCGAAGCTCGACAAGCCGAGCGCGGCCGAGGCCGCGGCGCAAGACAAATCCGCGGCGCAACTCAAAAAGGGCCGCACTTATTGAGCGCTGCGCGCGGATTTACGGGGTCGGAACGACCCCGACCTTTAAGAGCGGGGCCGCCGCGGCCCCGTAGGGGTTGCGCGAAGCGCATGATCTAGTGCACGCGCGCGGCGTGCGATCTTCGGGTCCGCCGCGAGCGGTCGATAGATCTCTACGCGGTCGCCGTCGTTGAGCGGCTGGCTCAAGGATGCGAGTCTGCCAAAAATGCCCACGGCGGCATGTTCAATGTCGACTCCCGCAAAGTCGGGGTCGGCGGCCGCCAACCGCAGCACGTCCGCAATGCAGGCGGGATAACCCAAGCGAAAGGTCTTGACGACGGCGCGCTCGGGCTCTGCATAGCTTACTTCGACGCCGATGTCCGCCGGAATCGAGGCCATCGTTACACGTAAATCTCTTGCGCCCGCAGCGCGAAGGCTTCCACGATCGTACTGCACAGCGCTTCGAACGCCGCGCCGAGCGCGGCCGCGGTCAGGCGGTTCTTGAATTCGAATTCCGCGCGAAAATGTACGCGCGAGCCGCGTTCACCGATGGCATCGAAGCGCCAGTCGCCGCTAAGCTCGCGGAATGGTCCGTCGACAAGGCGCATGAGAATTTGCGCGTCCTTGGTCAGCGTGTTGCGGGTGGTGAATTCCGTGCGCAGCAATCCGCGTGCGACCTTGATGGACGCGAGCCGCTCCGTGTCCGACAGCTCCTCGACGCGGGCTCCGGCACACCACGGCAGGAATTCGGGATAGCGGGCGACGTCATTGACCAACGCGAACATTTGGGCGGGAGTAAAACCGACGATGGCGCTGCGTTCGACGACCTGCAATGAAGCTCCCGCGGCGAAACGCCCTTGGGAGCGGCATTCTCGCACAATAGGCAAAGCGTGGGCGCGCCCGCCTTCGAATCGGTAGACTTCTGCGCAAATGAAGACCCAAGACAAACCACCGCCGATCGCCGTCAACCGTAAGGCGCGCTTCGATTATTTCATCGAGGACCGCTACGAGGCCGGTATTTCTCTCATGGGATGGGAGGTCAAGAGCATGCGCGCCGGCAAGGCGCAAATCGCTGAGGCCTACGTTTACCTGAAGGGCGGGGAAGCCTTTCTGTTCGGCGCGCATATCAGCGCGCTCAATTCCGCCTCTACTCATGTCGATACCGACCCTACCCGCACCCGCAAGCTGTTGCTGAGTCGGCGCCAACTCGATCATATGGTGGGCGCCGTCGAACGGCGCGGCTACACCATCGTGCCGCTTGAACTCTATTGGAAGGAAGGCCGCGCCAAGCTCGAGATCGGTCTCGCGAAAGGCAAGAAACAACACGATAAGCGCCACACCGAAAAAGACCGCGACTGGCAGCGCGACAAGGGCCGCATCATGAAGGCCAGCCGCCGCTGAATCGCAAGCCTTGACCCCGGCACCTCAGCTTCTTGACATATAGCAACACGGTCTCAAATTGACATCATGTTGTCAATAAAATAGCATGCAAGCAATGAACATTCGCGACAAGCGAACGCCTTCGGGCACGGCCGTGAGCGAGCTCATCGTGGCCATTTTCCGGCTCAATGCTCGTCTGCTGGTCGCCGGCGATCGGCTTGTGGCGGGGCTCGGTCTCACCAGCGCCCGCTGGCAGGTATTGGGGGCGATCACCTTGTCCTCCGCTCCAGAACCGGTAGCCCGCCTGGCCCGCAGCATGGGGCTGAACCGGCAGGGGGTGCAGCGTATCGTTGGAGAACTCGTCGCCGAAGGTTTCGTCGAGTTAAAGGACAACCCCCACCATCGCAGCGCGAAGCTCGTCGTGATGACGGCTAAAGGCGTGCAGGCCTACGACGCTGCGCTGCGCGTCCAGGCTCCGTGGGTCAACATGCTGGGCGAGGGCCTCGATCCAAAGGGAATCGCCGATGCCAACAGAGTTCTCGATGAGTTGCGGCGGCGGCTCGAACACTCGTCTCCCGATGCCGCCGACAAAGCGCCGGAACGACCCTGACTGAAATGCGGGATCGGGCGGCTGGCGAACAAGCGCCAATGACTATTGCGACGCGCCCTACAGTCTCGCCTGCATATCGTCTCCTTCAGCGGCGGCGTATACGTTGGATTGTCCATGACTGACCGTGCGAATCACTCGGTGCGCCGCACGAGGACATTCCAGCGAAGGCATGGCATGGTGCACGCCGTCCTCTGAGGGTGTCCACATGCGGCGCACCCAGTGGTTCGCTCGTTGCCGTCGCGCGGGGGAACCCCTATATTTATAGGGGTATCCGCTCCATTAGTGGTGGAGCCGGGGGGAATCGAACCCCCGTCCATAAGTCCTACGTTTCAAGATCTACGTACGTAGCCGCGTCTATTGTTCTCGCCACGCACTAACCCGACGGGCAGGGAAAGCGTGCAGCCAGCCCGGTAGCGATTCGCAAGATACACCCCAGACACGTGTATCCCGCTAGCTGATGAGCGCTACCCCTGAACCGTTCGCATCAGCACAGGCCGGTCAGGGTTCAGCTGCGATTAGGCAGCTAGAGCGTAGTTGTCTTCGTTGGCAACTATAAGTTTGCAAGTCAGTTTTACGAGGTAACCTGCACCTCGGTACGCACCTGAAGTTTCGCAACCCATGTCGAAACCGGTCGGCCCCAAGTGAAGCCTGAGTTTACGCGCTTCACCTCGCATATCCTAATTTGCGGGCTCGATATCGCGAATTGCAAGACTGCCGCAGACTCCCGCTTCGAATTGATGCGGCGCCGAATTACCTCTAAGCTCCACGCACATCGGCCAATCGTGGCAAGGCTGGGTATTATCCGTAATGACGCGCATTGAAGTTCCGAACCCCTCAGGAAGGCGTCGGTCGCCGGGCCGTGCCGGCCGCTGGCTGTTGCTGCTGCTGTTCGCAATCGTCATCGGCAGCGGTTTATGGACCTGGCTCACCTTGTCATGGGCGTATTCCGACGGCGAGCGGGCCGGAGTTCTGCAAAAATTCTCGCGTAAGGGTTGGGTGTGCAAGACCCAGGAAGGCGAACTCGCGCAATATGTCGTCGCTGGAATTTCTCCCCAGATCTGGCTATTCAGCGTGCGCGACAAAGCCGTTGCACAACAACTCGACAAAGCCGTCGGCCAACGCGTGCAGCTGCATTACACCGAACATGCGGGCGTACCGTCGTCCTGCTTCGCCGACACGCGCTTCTTCGTCGACCGCGTCATCGTCACCGACCTTCAACCAGGCAGTCAGTCCGCGCCGCCGGCGCCGGCGCGCTAGGAAAATTTGCGCATCGAGTCCGCGACCTGTTCGGCGATGCTCACCGCAGTGCGCAGCGCGAGCAGGCCGTCTTCGCCCGTCACCGGCGGTGCACATCCGGTCGCGGCGGCGTCGAGAAACGCTTCGATCTCCGCCTTGAGGGCATCGCCTTGCTCATAGGTATTTTCCTCGATGGCGACTTGGGGCATCCCGTCCGCGCCCACGCCGGCCTGTTTGCGAATCACGGTCAGTACTTTCTGATGCAGATCCATCGAGACATACGCGTCATCCTGGAATAGACGAAGCCGCCGCTCCGTCTTCAGGCTGACGCGACTTGCCGTCGCGTTGGCGACGCAGCCATTCGCGAAACGCAGGCGTGCGTTCGCGATGTCGATCTCCTTGGAGAAAACGCTGCTGCCGATCGCATCGACCGCGACCACCGGCGAGCGCACGATGCTCAAAATGAGGTCGATGTCGTGAATCATCAAATCGAGCACGACATCGACGTCCGTGCCGCGATGTTTGAAGGGTGCGAGCCGGGCGGACTCGATGAAACGGGGAACCGTGAGTATGGGCTGCACAGCCTGGACGGCCGCATTGAAGCGCTCCAAATGTCCCACCTGCAGAATGCGTTTGGCGCGGCGCGCCGCCTCGATCAGACCGACGCCCTCTTCCACCGTCGTTGTCATCGGCTTTTCCACCAGAACATGCGCCCCCGCCTCGAGAAACTCTTTGGCGACGGAAAAGTGAGACGGCGTCGGTGTGACGATGCTGACGGCGTCGACACGGCCCAATAGGTCGCGGTAGTCGGCATAAGAGGCCACGCGCAACTCCGCGCTCACCGCGTCGCGCGCGCTGCCCGAAGGGTCCGCGATGCCCACGAACTCGGAATTCGGCAGGGTCGCGTATTTCTGAGCATGGAACCGGCCTAGATAGCCGACACCGACGACCGCCGTGCGCATTAGGGGCGCGTCTCGCGCCGCCACTTGCTCCGTGCACGGTAATCCTGGCGCAGTTGCAGGGTGACGCCGCCGACGATGGCGAGCGCCGCTCCCCCGAAACACAGCAGGCCCCGCCACACCGTCCAGAGGCCGGCGAACAACGACCAGACCATCGTGCCGATGGCCAGCACGACGCCGACGGTCACGAAGACCCAAGGTTTCGCGTCGTACAGCGCTTGAGGAGTCCAGGCTCGCATCGGTGGGATTCTACAGCTACCGGCGTGCGAAGCGGCATTTCGTTTACACTTGCCGCCCATGCGCTTCAAGACGATTCTCGAGCGGTTGGGTCTGGTGAGCTTATGGGCCCAAGAACTGGGCCTTGCTGCACTTGCTCTGGCGGCGGGGTTCGGCATTATGCCCGTTCTCATTTTCTTCGCCGGCTCCTGGGCCCTGGGGCGTTATGAGGGCGCCAGCGTTCCGCGCATTTACGAGAGTCTCTACCAGGGCCTTCGGTTCGGGTCTGTCGCCTCCTGGATCGTAGTTCTCGGCCCCTATGGCCTTTACCTGCTCTTTAAAGCCTTACGGCTATGGTGGCGGGCGAGCGGCCCCGCCACGACCTAATTCAAGTTCTGGGCAACGCGGACGCTAACGTTCAATAAGAGTATTGGGCCTGGTTTGCCGGTTGGAGCGTTACCCGTGAATCCCGAGGTTGAAGCACACCTTCGATCGCTAGTTAATTTTCCGTCCCCACCGGGTGTGGCGACGCACATCATTGAGCTTGCGAGAGATCCGGACATCGAGATGAGCAAGGTCGCCAAGGCCTTGAGCATGGACTCCGCGCTATCGATGAAGATCCTGCGCATCGCCAATTCGCCTTTATACGCACAGCGCCGCAGAAGCGAAAACCTCCGCCAGGCGCTGGTGGTGCTCGGATTGAACGCCACTTTGACGCTGGCGCTGAGCTTCTCTCTCGTCAAGTCTCTGCGCGCCGGCAAGGCGAACGGCATCAGCTATCCATTCTATTGGCGGCGTGCCCTGCTCGCTGCAACGGCGGCCCGCGCGCTCGCCGATGTCATGCATCAATCGATGGCCGAAGAAATTTTTCTTGCGGCGCTCCTGCAGGATGTCGGCATGCTGGCTCTTGACCAGGCGGTCCCCGATCTTTATCGCGGCGGCGAAGCGCTGCAGCGCGATCACACGGCGCTCGCCGAAACGGAAAAAAGGCGGCTGCAAACCGATCATGCGGAAATCGGCGGCTGGCTCATGCGGATGTGGAATCTGCCGGACCGCCTGCATCGGGCAATCGGCAATAGCCACCGCGTCGAACTGTCCTTCACGACGGATCCGAATCGGATATTCGAGCGCTGCGTCGCCCTGTCGGGGCCCGTGGCCGATCTGTTTCTTCTGGATCCGGAACAGCGCCAATTTGCCGAGACGGCGCTGACCGCGGAACGCAGTCTCGGCCTCGACAAGATGGCCTTCGGTCAGGTGCTCGGCACCGTGGGCGCGATGATTCCCGAGACGGAAACCATTTTCGAGTTTGACTTGCTCGCCAAGCAACATCCCGAGTTGATCCTCGAACAAGCGCGCGAAGTTCTGATGCTGCGCAGCCTGCACGCGCTGCGGGAAATAAACACGCTGCGCGCCGCCGCCGAAAGTTCGAATTCGCGCGCCCTCGAACTTCAGGAGGAAACGCGCCGTGATGCGATGACCGGCGTTTATAACCGCGCCTATCTCGATCAGGTTCTAGGCCGCGAATTCGACAATTCAACGCGCCACAAATGGCCTCTTAGTGTTGCGTTCGCGGACCTCGACAACTTCAAAAGCATCAACGATAGATTCGGCCATCAGGCGGGCGACCGCATCCTGCAAGCGACGGCGCGCATCCTGCGCAGCAACACGCGCGAAACCGATTTGATCGCCCGCTACGGCGGCGAGGAATTCGTCGTGGTGTTGCCCGCCACCGACGCCGATACCGCACGCAGTGTTTGCGAACGCATCGTCACGGCCTTCCAGAACACCGGCCATACGATCGGATCCGATCAAGCCAAGGTAACCATCTCGATCGGCTGCGCCACGCACTGCGGATCAACCTCATTTCCGAGCGTCGACGACTTCGTCAAGGCAGCCGACCAAGCGCTGTATACGGCCAAATCGCGCGGTCGCAATCGCACCGTGCCCTTCGATCGTCAAATTTCCGCGACGCTCGCGGCGCGCTTGGGATAGACCGCTTTAAGTCGCAACGGCTGCGCGTTAAGTCATGTCCGACTTGATTCGCGTCACAGATCCAACAGTGCGTCAATCATTGGCTGTCGCAATTTGGGAACATCTCGATCAGGGCCAAATTCATCTTGAAACGGGAAGACGACGATGACCAGCGACGACAAGATTTCCGATGCTCGAAGCGATCTCGCTTTGGACGCGCACGAGTTGCCGCAGGCACAAAGGAAACCGCAATTGTCCCTGCGGGAGGCGCGGCGTAAGAGCGCGAACGATCAGCCCGGCTCGGACCCGTACAATACCTCGGGCAGTTTTGACCGCACCAAGAACTGGGCGAGAGTCGGCAAGCGCTAGGCCTCCGCAGCCTTCGCGCTGGCAGATTATTCCGTTGCGATGCCGTGTCCCCGGCTGCGGCTCATACGAAATTCACTGTTGGGATACCAGCGCGGAAAGCGTCGGCTGCGCGCCACTCGATTGCCGACTTCGTAGTACAGCCGTAAATCGTCGAGCGCGCCGCGTACGTCCCAATCGGCCGAATATTTGTCGCCGCTCTGATGGTAGCGATGCGACATATAATCGTCGAGCTGCGCCTGTCCCCAGGCGGGACCGCGTGCCGAGTCGTCCAGACCGGCTTTTGCGTATAGCGCCGGCACGCCGCTCCTGGCAAAACTGAGTTGATCTGATCGAAAGTAGAAGCCCTGTTCCGGATTCGGATCGGGACGGACCTCTCGTCCCTGCAGCAGAGCCGCCTCGCGCAAGTAATCTTCGAGCTCGGAATTTCCGTAGCCGAAGATCATCACATCGCGAGTCGGTCCGCCGATGTGCATAGCGTCCAGGTTCAGTACCGCCGCGGTTTGACGCAACGCAATGATCGGATTCTCCACGTAATAGGCCGAGCCGAGCAATCCGGCTTCCGCGGCGGTGAAGGCGATGAACGCGATCGAACGGTCCGCCGCCGGCTGAGTGCGGCTGAATGATTGCGCCAACATCAAGAGGCCGGCGACCCCGGACGCGTTGTCCACCGCACCGTTGAACACAGCGCCCCCTGCCTGGCGGCCCAAGTGGTCCCAATGGGCCGTATAGATGACATATTCATGCTTGCGCGTTGTGCCTGGCAGCAGCGCGATCACGTTGGCGGAAGTAAAACGCCGAATGGTGTTGTGGATCAGCGCGTCCGCCTCGAGACCCATCGCGATGGGTTTGAACCCCGGCCGCGCCGCAGCCGCGCTCAGCGCTTCAAAATCGAGTCCGGCCCGAACGAACATCGCACGGGCCGCGGCCGCCGAAACCCACCCCTCGACGGCCGCGTGCCGCGCGTTGCCATCGGGCGCTGCGGCCTCGAGCTGCGGCCCGGTCCTGTCGTTCACCACGATGTTCCAGGCACACCCCGCCGCACCGGTGTCGTGGATCAACAAAACGCCGGTTGCGCCTTGCCGAGCGGCCTCCTCCAGCTTATAGGTCCAGCGACCGTAGTAGGTCTCGGCATTGCCTTTGAACACCTTCGGGTCTTTGCTCCCATAGCCGGGATCGTTGACCATCACCACCACGGTCTTGCCGTGTACGTCCAACTGGGCATAGTCGTTCCACTGGTATTCGGGAGCCACGATGCCGTAGCCGACGAACACCAGCTCGCTATGCTGCAACGACGCCTCAGGCGCCTCGCGGCCGCTCCAGATCACCATATCTTTCGTGTATTCCAGAGGCTGCCTGGCACCGCGGCCCGTTATTGCCAAGGTCGCGTCGCTGCCGGCGAGGATCTCGATCAGCGGAACCTGCTGCAGGTAGCTGTCCCCGTTGCCGGGTTTCAGACCCAGCTTGCGAAACTGATCGACCAGGTAGCCGACCGTTTTTTCTTCGCCCGGGGTTCCGGGCCTGCGGCCCTCGAAATCATCGGATGCCAGCACCCGAACGTCATCCCGGAAGCCGGTCTCGTCGATTTCCGTGGACGGCGGCGGGGCTTTGTGGCCGGCGCAGGCCCCGAGCAGCCCTATGACGCCGCTGATGCAGGCAGCGCGGACCCGCGAAATACGCATGCTGTCGGCCACTTCGTCCCCTTATTTAGCTGCGGCGCGGCCAGTACAGCATGACGATCGCACCCAGGCAGATGAGCGTCCCAGCATGCGCCCAGCCGCGCCACGACCGCCCCTTGGCTTGTCCAACGAAACTACCGGCGCTGGCTGCGGTCAGAATCCCGAACGCAATCAAACTCATGACGAGCTGCGGAAGTTCTCGCCACAGGTCGGGGTGTTTGCCGGCCAAGATGCCGAAGACGATCAAGACGGCGATCAGCCCAAACGTGATCGAAGCGGCAGATCCCATGACGATACCGATCAAAACAGTGAACGGACGCATATCCTCAGGCTCGTATACACTTGGGCAAACGGCATCGGCTTAAATTGCCTTGAACGATTCTAAAGGACCGAAGTTTACAGGAGAACGGCTACGGTGATGACTAATAGCCCTTGGGTTGGCAAACGCTCACGCTGGATAACCGGCGCCCTAGTCTGCGCAAGCGCCGTCGGTCTGGCGGCGTTGCTCGGGGCGGCGATGACGCCTCCGGCCGCGGTGCCGGCGACCGCCGCTCTCGCGCCCACCGAGCAGGAAAACTATGTCGCCCGCCGCGTAAGCGACATCATTGCACGCGAGCACTATCGCCGCGCACCGCTCGATGATCGGCTCTCGAGCTTGATCTTGGATCGCTATCTTGATGCCATCGACGGCGGCCGAAGTTATTTCTATGCCAGCGACATCGCCGAATTCGAAAAATACCGCTACGAGCTCGACGATGCCATCAAATCGGGAGACGTCGAGCCCGCCTTCGCCGTGTTCCGCCGTTACCAACAGCGCAGCCGCGAGCGGATGAATTACGCAATCGAACTGTTGGCGAAAAAGCCGGATTTCGACATCGACGAGACCTTCAACTTCGACCGCGAAAAAGAACCATGGCCCGCCAACGCGGCCGAAATGAATGAGCTGTGGCGCAAACGCGTGAAGAACGATGCCTTGTCGCTGGTAACGGCCGGCAAGCAATGGCCGGAAGCCGCGGAGGTCCTGCGCAAGCGCTACGAGCACGTCGCGAAGCGCATGGACCAGAGCAAACCGGACGACGTGTTCGAAGCGTTCATGAATGCCTTCGTGCTGTCGTTGGATCCGCACTCGAACTATTTCTCAGCGCGCAATTCCGAGGAATACAACATTCAAATGAGCCTGAGCTACGAAGGCATCGGCGCCTCGTTGCAATTGACCGATGACTTGGTCACGGTCATCGACGTCATCGCCGGCGGTCCGGCTGCCGTCAGCGGCAAGTTAACGGCCAACGATCGCATTACCGCGGTCGGGGAAGGCAAGTCGGGCGAGCTCGTGGACGTGATCGGCTGGCGATTGGACGACGTCGTACAGAAGATACGCGGACCGGGCGGCACGCTGGTACGTCTGCAGCTGTTGCCGGCCGGCGCGGCGCCGGGCTCCGCGCAAAAGGTCGTGGAATTCACGCGTAACCGCGTGTCGCTCGAAGCTCAGGCAGCCCACAAGGCCGTGCGCACGCTGACACGCAACGGTCGCGACGTGAAAGTCGGCATCATTACGGTGCCGAGCTTCTACCAGGATTACGATGCCAGCCGGGCGGGTGCGAAAGACTTCCGCAGCACCACCCGGGATGTGCAGCGCCTGATCGGCGAATTGCGCAAGGACGGCGCTGAAGTGCTCATCATGGACCTGCGTGCCAACGGCGGCGGGTATCTGCCGGAGGCCGAGTCGTTGACCGGATTGTTCATAGACCGTGGACCGGTCGTTCAACTGCGCGATACCACGGGCCGTATCGAGGTCGACGACGATCCGGATCCGGCGGTGTTCTACAGCGGCCCCATGATCGTGTTGGTCGATCGATTCAGCGCCTCCGCGTCGGAGATCTTTGCCGGAGCCATCCAAGACTACGGCCGCGCACTCATCATCGGTCAGCAGACCTATGGAAAGGGCACGGTGCAGAATGCCCACCCGCTCAATTACACGATTTTTGGCCGCAAGCCCGAGCTGGGTCAGCTCAATGTGACCATCGGCAAGTACTACCGCATCACGGGCGAGAGCACTCAGGATCGCGGCGTGACCCCGGACATCGCCTTGCCCTCGCTCATCGACGCCGGTGAAGTGGGCGAGAGCACGCGCGATCGCGCACTGCCCTGGGACCACATTGAAGCGGCCGTGTTCAAGACCGAAGGCGACGTGAAGCCGATGGCCGCCGCGCTGCAAAAACTCCATGATGAGCGCACCGCGAACAGCGCCGATTTCCGCTATCTTCATGACGATATCGCGGCGCTGGAAACGATGCGCAATCAGAAGGTACTGTCCTTGAATCTCAAGACGCGCGAGGCTGACCGCAAGCGTCAAGAGACCGAACGCCTGGACCGCGAGAACGCCTGGCGGGCCGCGCACGACGTCAAGCCGGTCAAGGCGTTGGACGAAATCAAGGATGATGCGGCGGCGGGTATTCTTCTGGATGAGGCTGCGCAAATCGCCGCGGACCTCGCAGTCATGTCAGCGCATGCGCCCAAGCCGGTGCAGGCGCGCCGCACCGATAGTAGTCATTAGTTAGGCGCTGCGCGCCGAAATTAACGGGGTGACTAGCGCATCAGAAGGGTGTAAAGGTCCCAGTAGTCTTCCGCCAGGACGTTCCACGCGGCTCCGGGCTGGCCTCGAGGCGCCTTGGCGGCGTCCGCAGCTGCCGGGGTGACGGCGAGCGAGTCCGCGGTCGGTACGGTGTCGGCGGCGTTGCGATATTCGCAGGTCGCGCGAAGCCGTTCCATTTTGGTTTTCACCGTGGCCGTGATTTGCTTCTGATTGGCGACGGCAACCTGCGCTTTCTGAACGCGCTGCATGTAATCCTCACAATCCGATCGCGCGCCGAAATTCATTTCGTGGACGCGTCGCGCGACCGCTTCTTTGGCACGCGCCGCAAGACCATAGGCATCGACGCTCTCACACAGCAGTTCGGCGTAGCTGATGATGGCAAGGTTGATGTTGCGGCGCGCCCCCAGCGAGATGCCGGGAAAGTCATCGAGCGCTTCGCTGCCGATGGCACTGCGCTCGGCGTGAAGATCGCCCACCTCCGCGTCGGCCAGCACCACCGCCTGCCGGAGGCTCTCGAGCGATTTGTTGCGGCGCCGCCGTTCGAAGTAATGCCAAATCGCCGTCAGCTGATTCAATTCATTTTGCGCGCTCGCCAGATGCCGGCGCTGCAGATCTGCTTTCGCCGCCGCCATCTGCAGCCGCTGATCGACGTCCGCGAGGCGCGAGCCGCGCGCCGCATCGCACTCCGCTTTGTGCCTGGCGGTTTCGCGCACCTCCTGTGTTCGCGCCAAATCGGCGGCGAATCCGGAGAGTTGCTGGTGGCAGGTTTTCCAAAGGCCGCGAAGCTGGTAGAACACGAGAGCGCCGAAGGCGGTGCTCGGATCGGCGAGCAGGTCGCCGAGCGCGTCCAATTGCTCCTGGACGCGAATGGTTGCGCCTTCCTGCTGCTTCAGGCGGTCGCGCAACAAGTGAAACTCGTCCTTGAGATCGGCGTAGGCTTTCTTCAGACCGGCACGGTTCTGAAAAAGCTGCATGAGCCGCTCTTCGTCAGCGCTCACACCGCCCCCGTCCGCACCTCCCTTGAGAAAACTCAGCTTGTCGATCAAAGTCCCGCCTCAGCCTCGTGGATGCGGGAGATCACGCCGCGACTCATCCGCTAGAAGTGATGTCCCTGCTCGGCACAATATTCCAGCCATTTATTTAACATCATGTTCCGAGTCCAGCGCTGATCCAGTTCACGCTTGAGTCCCGACTGCAGCTTCGACAGCTGCGGATGGCGCTGGAAACCGCGAAAGCTGCGAACCTCGGCGAGCCTGGCATCGTGATACACGCACACTTCCAGATCGGGATCGCGGACGCAGGTCGCGTCCTCGCCGAACACATACGTCAGACGGAACACGCTGGTATACCGCGAGCGCTCCAACGGCGTGAGATACAGATCACAGTCCGAAGCGGCTTTTGACACGGTGCATGCCGTGATTGCGCGAAGATCGCGCACCAGCCACCGCAAGCGCACGAAATTACTTTCGTACAACGTCATGAGACTGACAAAGCTGCCGGGCTGGGCCCGCCATGATGTTTCGCACCATTGGTCCGCGATCATGATTCGACTATACCATGCACGCAGAGCTTGTCAGGGCCTGAGCCGCCGTTCGATGCCGGTGCGGTCGAGAATACGGCTGGAAATTTCTTCGATTGAACACTCGGTCACATCGATCACGGGAATCCCGTTTCGCTCGAAAAGAGACTCCGCCGCCCGCACCTCGAACGCGACTTGGCGCGAAGATGAATAGCGGCTGTCCGGCCGCCGCTCATTGCGTATCTGTTGCAGTCGGTCCGGCTTGATGGTCAGCGCAAACAGCTTTTGCGCGCACTGCTCGAGAGACGCGGGCAGCTTTCTGGACTCCAAATCGTCTTCCGTCAATGGATAATTCGCCGCGAATATGCCGTATTGCATCGCCAGGTAAAGACAGGTCGGGGTCTTGCCTGAACGCGACACTCCGATCAGGATGAGGTCGGCCCGCTCGTAATCCCGCACCACGGATCCGTCGTCGTTCGCCAACGCGAAGTTCGTGGCGTCGATACGCGTCGCATAGGCGTGGGTGTCCGCCATGCGATGCGTCCTACTCGTCAAATGGTGTGATTGCGTCTTGAGTTCGTTTTCCAACGGTGCTAGGAATGGGTCGAAAAAGTCCAGGAAAAAGCCGGTGCTCGCGCGCACCACGTTGCGCACGTCCTCTTGTACCAGGGTGCTGAATACGATGGGGCGAATTCCTTCGAGCTTGCCGACCAGATCTATCTTGCGGACCGCCTCGATCGCCTTGTCAACGGTGGAGATAAATGGCACAGTCACTTGGCGAAATTCGATTCCGTCAAACTGTGTCATAAGGCTGTGTCCCATCGTTTCCGCGGTGATACCCGTTTGGTCTGAAACAAAAAACACGGTTCGTTTTATCACGTTAGCCTCGAGTTGCGGCGCGTTTGCCATGGAAGTGTTCCACTTAACCCATCGCCGGACAAGCAATCAGTATGAAGCCCTATATCGTTCCGTTTGAAAAATTGAGGAATAAGGACGTAGAGCTCGTCGGCGGCAAAAATGCCTCGATCGGCGAAATGATCTCGGGTCTGGCGAGTCTCGGCGTATCGGTGCCCGGCGGGTTCGCGACGACGTCGCATGCCTATCGCGACTTCCTCGCGCAAGGCGGACTGGATGAACGTATTCGAGCGGCCCTCGCGCCGCTCGACGTCGACGACGTGGAAAGGCTCGCCGTGGTCGGCAGGGAAATTCGCGGCTGGATGCTGGCGACCCCTTTTCCGGAGCGCCTCAACGATGAAGTGCTCGATGCGTGGCGCAAAATGGGCAACGGGAGCGAGTTCGCCGTGGCGGTGCGCTCATCGGCGACGGCCGAGGATCTGCCCGAGGCGTCGTTCGCCGGTCAACAAGAGACTTTTCTGAACGTGCGCGGGGAGCGGCACCTCCTCTCGTGCATGCACGAAGTGTACGCTTCGTTGTTCAACGATCGCGCCATTGCCTACCGTGTACACAGCAACTTCGATCATAACGCCGTCGCCCTGTCGGTCGGCGTTCAACACATGGTGCGGAGCGATTTGGGCGCAGCCGGCGTGATGTTCACGCTCGACACGGATTCAGGCTTTCGCGACGTGGTGTTCATTACGGCGGCGTATGGTCTCGGCGAAACCGTCGTGCAAGGCGCCGTCAATCCGGACGAGTTCTACGTCTACAAACCGGCGTTGCGCGCCGGCAAGCGCCCCGTGCTGCGCAAGAATCTGGGCGGGAAGGCGATCAAAATGGTTTACGCCGAGCCGGGCTCGCGCGAGCGCGTGCGCACCGTCGAGGTCGCGCCCGAGGATCGGGATCGCTTCTCCCTCGACGAGGCCGATATCATCGCCCTGGCGCAGCAGGCGCTGATCATCGAAGACCACTATGGCACGCCGATGGACATCGAGTGGGGCAAGGACGGCGCCAGCGGCAAGATTTACATCCTGCAGGCTCGCCCGGAAACCGTACAGAGCCGCGCCGGGCGTACCATCCAGCGCTTTACGCTGAAGGCCCGCTCGACGTTGCTCGTCAGCGGCCGCAGCATCGGCCAGCGCATCGGCGCCGGGTCTGCGCGAGTAATCAAAGATGCGAAGGAAATGTCGCGGGTGCGCGCGGGCGACGTGTTGGTTGCCGACATGACGGACCCGGACTGGGAACCGGTGATGAAGCGCGCCTCCGCCATCGTCACCAATCGCGGCGGCCGAACCTGCCACGCTGCCATCATCGCGCGCGAGCTCGGCATTCCTGCCGTCGTGGGCTGCGGGACCGCCACCACGGCGATCAAGGAGAACCAGGCCGTCACGGTCTCGTGCGCCGAAGGCGACACCGGTCACGTGTACGAGGGCATGCTGGAATACGACGAGCGTAATATTGAGTTGGATTCGCTGCCCCCGATACCGGTCAAGATCACGATGAACGTCGGCAATCCCGACCGGGCATTCGACTTCGCGGGCATTCCGCACAGAGGCGTCGGCCTCGCGCGCTTGGAATTCATCATCAACCGCATGATCGGCGTGCACCCGCGAGCGCTCCTGGAGTTCGATACGCAAAGCGCCGAGATCAAAGACGCCATCACGAAGCAGATCGCGGGCTACGCGGATCCGGTGAGCTTCTATGTGGACAAGCTGGCGGAGGGCATATCGCAGATCGCCGCGGCATTCGCGCCCGAACCGGTGATCGTGCGGCTGTCCGATTTCAAATCGAACGAATACGCGAATCTCATCGGCGGCAAGCACTACGAACCGCACGAAGAGAATCCGATGCTCGGATTTCGCGGCGCGTCGCGTTACATCGACAAAGTATTCAGACCCTGCTTCGAGCTCGAATGCCGAGCGTTGAAGCGAGTGCGCGATGATATGGGCCTGACGAATGTACAGGTCATGGTGCCCTTCGTGCGCACCCTGCTGGAGGCGAAAACCGTTACCCAACTGCTCGCCGACAACGGCCTCAAACGCGGCGACAACGGCTTGCGGCACATCATGATGTGCGAATTGCCCACGAATGCCTTGCTCGCCGACCGGTACCTCGAGTTCTTCGACGGCATGTCGATCGGGTCGAACGATATGACGCAGCTGGCGCTCGGCCTCGATCGCGACTCCGCCGTCATTGCGAAGCTGTTCGACGAACGCGACGACGCGGTCAAGGCCTTGATGTCGATGGCCATCAAGGCCTGCAAGGCGCAAGGCAAGTACGTAGGGATTTGCGGCCAAGGGCCTTCGGACCACCCGGAACTTGCCCGCTGGTTGGTCGAACAGGGTATCGACAGCTTGTCCTTGAATCCGGATACCGTGGTCGAAACCTGGATGTTCCTGGCCGGCGATACGGTTCGTTAGGCGCTACGCTGCGCGAGCGCTAAATCCGGAGCAGTCGCTCGCGATAGAACTGCAGTTCGCGGATCGATTCGCGAACGTCATCCATGGCTAAGTGAGTGGATGATTTCTGGAAGGCTTGTGCGACTTGCGGCGCCCAGCGCTGCGCCAATTCCTTGAGCGTGCTCACGTCGAGATTTCGGTAGTGAAAAAAACCCTCGAGCCTCGGCATGAGCCGCGCCAGGAAGCGGCGGTCTTGGCAAATACTGTTGCCGCACATGGGCGAGCGCCCAGGCTCGATCCAGACTTCTAGAAATTTCAAGGTTGCCTTCTCAGCCGCGGCGGTGTCGACCTCGCTTGCGAGCACTCGATCGCTCAAGCCGGAGCCGCCGTGTTGCTTGCGGTTCCAATCGTCCATCGCCGCCAGCGCCGCCTCGCTTTGACGGATCGCCAATACCGGGCCTTCGGCGAGCACGGCAAGGTGTTTGTCGGTTACGATCGTCGCGATTTCGATGATGAGATCCGACTCCGGCCTGAGCCCGGTCATTTCAAGGTCGATCCAAATGAGATTTTCTGGAGATTTCATCGTGTCTTTGCGCTGCCAAACCGGCATGGTAGCAGAGCGCACGCCGTGAGAGAGACCACCGGCAGCGGTGTCGTGCTCGCCAGCTATGGGCGTGGGGTCCTGGTTCAATCGGACGTCGCTATGTCGGGGGCGCCGCTGCGCGAAACCGTGCTCCGTTGCTCCCTCAAGGGGCGTAAACAGCGCATCGTCTGCGGCGATCGCATCACCTGGGCGTACCAACCCGCCAACGACGGGGCTTCGGTGGAGTCGGTCGAACCGCGCCGCAATCTCATTGAACGCATCGATTTACGGGGACGCGCCGAACCGGTGGCGGCGAATATCGATCGGTTAGCCATCGTCGTGGCGCCGGAACCCGCCACAGATTGGTTCCTGGTCGATCGCTACTGGGCGGGGGCTCAATTGAAAGACATCGCGACGCTATTGGTCGTGAACAAACTGGATCTTGGGCTGGAGGCCGTCCAAGCCGAAATCGAGACCTACCGCAGTTTGGGGCTGCCCTGCATGGAAATGGCGTCGCAGTCCGGTGCGGGAATCAACGAGCTACGAGCCGCTCTTACGGGCAGCGTAACCCTGCTCGTCGGTCAATCGGGTGTCGGCAAGTCATCCATCGTCAACGCGCTCGCGCCGGAGGCGGCCGCACAGACGGCCGAACTCACCCGGGATGCCGAAGGCCGGCACACCACCACCACGGCGCGCCGCTACCGCTTAGGGCCTGAAGCCGCGATTGTCGATGCTCCCGGAGTCCGCGATTTTGCTCCGCCGGCCAGCCTCGTACGCGCGGCGGAACGCGGATTCGTCGAGATCCACGGGCGCAGCGTCGATTGCCGTTTCAACGATTGTCGCCACATGGAAGAACCGGGTTGTGCGGTGCGTACCGCGGTGCTGGCCGGTGGTATAGCCCCACGCCGCTACGAGAGCTACCGCCGCTTGGTCCGACTGTACGAGAAGCTGGCGCCTTAGGAAACGGCGGAACGAGCCCCCGCCAAGACGTGCGCCTCTTAGGCTTAGGAAACGGCGGACTACGATCCCCGCCAAGGCGTGCGCCTCTTAGGAAACGGCGGACTACGATCCCCGCCAAGGCGTGCGCCTCTTAGGAAACGGCGGTGCGGCCCGCCAAGGCGTGCGCCAGGGTACCGCCGTCGACGTATTCGAGTTCGCCGCCCACCGGTACGCCGTGCGCGATACGGGACACCTTGAGGCCGCGGCGCAGGGCAAGCTCACCCAGGTAGTGTGCGGTAGCCTCCCCCTCAACGGTGGGGTTGGTGGCGAGAATCACTTCGCGAACTTCGCCGTCGCCGAGGAGCTTCTCGAACTCATCAAGCCCGAGTTCAGCGGGTCCGATGCCATCGAGCGGTGACAGATGCCCCATGAGCACGAAGTAGCGGCCGCGAAAACCGCCGGATTGCTCGATGGCAACCACGTCGGCGGGCGACTCGACCACACAGAGCTGCGCCACATCGCGTTGATCGGACGCACAGGTGGTGCACAGTTCGCTCTCGGTCAGCATGCGGCAACGCCTGCAATGCCCCACGCTGCTGAGAGCCTCCGCCAACGCTTGCGCAAGAACCCGGCCGCCGTCGCGGTCGCGTTCCAACAGATAAAAAGCCATGCGTTGCGCCGATTTCGGACCGACGCCCGGCAAACATCGCAAGGAATCGATCAAGCGAGCCAATGTGGGCGTGTATTTCATCGAACTCCACTGGCGCTCAGAACGGTAGCTTCACGCCGGGCGGGAGGTTGAGACCCGACATGAGGCCGGCATACTTTTCCTGACTCCGCGCCGCAAGCTTGTGCACGGCGTCGTTGATGGCCGCAACCACCAAGTCCTCGAGCATTTCCTTGTCCTCGCCGAGTAGCTTGGGTTCAATCGCGATGCTTTTGGCTTCATGGCGCCCGTTGAGCACGATCTTGACCATGCCTGCGCCCGACTCGCCCATGATTTCCAAATCCGCCAGCTCCGCTTGAGCCTTCTGCATGGTCTCCTGCATTTGCTGCGCCTGGCGCATCAAATTTCCCAGTCCGCCTTTCATCATGATGATTTCTCCTAGGCGCTTCGCGCCGAATCTACGGGGCCGCGGCGGCCCGGCCTTTGAAGTTCGGGGTCGTTTCGACCACACACTGTGATGGTTGCGCGATGCGCATAATCAAGTTGGTTTCACCGAGGCCGCGTCGACATCCGCGCCAAAGCGCTCGCGCAGGCCCTTGACCGCGGCATCTTCTTCGAACGCCGCCGCCGCTTGCAACGTCTTGTTTTGTTCAGCCATGGCGCGTCGGCGCGCCGGCGTGATGAGTGGGGAATCCGACGACTCGAACACGATGCGAATCTCCTTTCCAAGATAACTCGACAGGCATTGCACGAGCTTGTCCTCGATCTGCCGCGTGCGTTGATGCACGGCCGACGCATCGAACTGCAGACGCAGCACAGCGTTTTCGAACGAGGCCGGCACGCAGTTCAGCGCAAATTGCCGCGCCATGCCGGTCAAATTGGCCTGGTCCACCACGGTTGCCCAATTGGCCGCATCGATGCTCGTCGGCCCGGCCGTTGAAACGCCCTTGGCGGGAACAGCCGGCGCCGTGCGCGCGGCAACGGGCGCCGCCGGGGTCGCGCCCGCGTCGGTCGCGGCCGACTCGGGACGAAATGCCAGCATTCGCAGCAGGCTCATCTCGAATCCGACCCGCGGTTCCGGTGCCATCGCCATATCGCGACGGCCAGCCAAGGCGATTTGGTAGTAAAGCTGAACATCCTCCGGCGAGAGGGCTTGCGCCAATCGAGTCAGCGCTTCCGCATCGAATTCCTCGTCTTGCTGTGCCGCGTCCGGCACGATCTGCACGATCGCGATGCGCTGTAGAAATGCCGCCAATTCGATGAGCGCTCGATCATAGTCGGGCGCATCCCGATCCAGTTCTTGCACTAGGGCCAGCACCCCCGGCCCATCCTGGCGCGACAGGGCATCGAGAATTCGAGTCACATGCCCGCGGTCGATGGTACCCAGCATCGATCGCGTATTGGCCTCGTTCAAAGCGCCGCCGCCAAACGCAATCAACTGGTCCATCAAGCTCAACCCATCGCGCATACTGCCTTCCGCGGCTCGCGCCAGGAGCGCCGCGGCCGCCGGCTCGAACTGCAGGTTCTCGGCCGCGGCAATGAATTTCAAGCGCTCGCCGATGAGACCGGCCGACAACCGCTTGAGGCTGAACTGCAAACACCGCGAGAGCACGGTCACCGGCAACTTCTGCGGATCGGTGGTCGCCAACAGGAACTTGACGTGGGGCGGCGGCTCTTCAAGAGTTTTCAGCAGCGCATTGAACGAGTGGTTCGAGAGCATGTGCACTTCGTCGATCAAGTACACCTTGTAGCGGCCGCGGCTAGGAGCGTACTGCACGTTGTCCAACATTTCGCGCGTGTCATCGACTTTGGTGCGTGAGGCAGCATCGACCTCGATGAGATCGACGAACCGGCCTTCGTCGATCTCGCGGCAGGCCGCGCAAACGCCGCAGGGATTGGCACTGACGCCGGTTTCACAGTTGAGCGACTTGGCGAGGATTCGCGCCACCGTGGTCTTGCCGACGCCGCGCGTGCCTGTGAACAGAAACGCGTGGTGTACTTTGCCGCTATCGAGCGCGTTGCCGAGCGCCCGCACGACGTGTTCCTGCCCGACCATTTCCCCGAAACGCTTGGGGCGCCATTTGCGCGCTAATACGATGTAGCTCATAGATCAAGTGTAGCCGTACCGACGGTTTACGTGTGTTAGGAGGCGACCCGCGCCAGCAGGACTTCGGCGCCCGACTTAAAGCCTCTACCGCTGCTCCCTTCCGGGCCTGACGGGGTTCGTGGCCAGTCGTCGCGAAGATGCAAACGCGAGCCGCCATAGAC
>Ga0137412_10000275_pt1 | contig 34715 bp, 27 predicted proteins | sample CZODoug2_1_16fun_FD_122160 | JGI IMG/M metagenome (GOLD analysis project Ga0137412, IMG submission 122160) | Vadose zone soil fungal communities from Angelo Coast Range Reserve, California, USA - CZODoug2_1_16fungal (Hybrid Assembly) | ecosystem: Environmental > Terrestrial > Soil > Vadose zone...
TCCGACGATCTCGCCGCACTGGGCTACGGCCAGCAGCTCAGCCGCACGATGAGCCCGTTCACGGCTTTCGCGCTGGCTTTCTCCATGGTGTCGATCAATACCGGCATCGTGACCCTGTTCGCCGCACCGTTCGAGGCCGTCGGCGGCGCCGCGGTCTTCCTCTGGCTCCCGGTGCTGCTGTTGGTCCTCACCCTGGTCGCCGTGTACGCGCACCTGGCCGGCCGAATCCCGATCACCGGCTACGCCTACCAGTGGTCCAGCCGGCTGGTCGGCCCTACGTTCGGCTGGTTCACCGGCTGGATCGCGCTCATCTCGTTCCTGGCCGGAACCGCCGGGACCGCGGCGGCGATCGGCACAGTTTTCGCCCCGGAGATCTGGGCCGACCCGACGCCGAGGCAGGTCCAGCTGCTGTCGATCGGCTGCACGATCATCGTCGCGATCCTCAACATCATCGGTGTGCGGCTCGCCACCCGGATCAACAACGTCGGCGCATCGATCGAGCTGGTCGGGACGGTCATCCTCGGCATCGTGCTGATCGCCGGCCTGCTGACCTTCTTCGGCCATACCGAAGGCCTGAAGATCCTCACCGACACCAAGCCGCTCAACGGGGAACCCATCACCCTCACCGGCATCGCCCTCGCGGCACTGCTCCCGGTCTACGTGCTGCTCGGGTGGGAAGGCGCGGCCGATCTCGCCGAGGAGACCATCAATCCACGCAAGGCCGCGCCCCGGGCGATGTTCCGCGCCGTGATCGTCTCCGGGATCATCGGCTTCGTCATCTTCGCCCTGCTCGGGATGTCATTGCCGTCGAGCCCCGAGACCTTCCTGACCGGGCCGGAAAACCCCGTGCTGCACCTGATCTCGGTGCACCTCGGCCCGTTCGCCCGGGCACTCATGATCGTCGTAGCGTTCGCGTCGATCTTCGCCTGCCTCATCGCCAACATGGCCGTCGCCACCCGGATGACCTTCGCGCTATCCCGCGACAACATGCTCCCGGCGTCAAAGGGGCTGCACACGGTCGGCGCCCGGAGCAAGGCCCCGATCTCGGCGATCATCTTCGTCACCGTGGTGGCGATCGGGCTTAACCTGCTCAACGAGGGCCTGGTCGGCCAGATCTACGCCATGGTCGGCCTGACCTACTACCTGACCTACGGCCTGACCCTGGTCGCCACCGCGATCGCCGAGCGACGCAAGACCATCCCGCCGGCCCAGGACGGGGTGTTCGACCTCGGCCGCTGGCTGAACCCAGTTGTCGTCCTCGGCCTGGCCTGGTGCATCGCCGTCATCGCGGCGCTCACGCTGCCCGAGGAGAACCGGCAGAACGCCATCACCCTCGCTGTCGTCTTGGCAATCGGCTTCCTCTGGTGGGTCCTGGTACTGCGCCGCAGGCTCGGCGCGGGCACCGCCGGGCCACCCCGAGGGCGGAAAACCGAAACACCCCTGCCCCAGGTCCCGGCGTCATGACTCGGCGGGCCTACTGGGTGGCGGTTGAACTCCTCGCCGCGCGTTCGGCGAAGCGCCTTGCCTCGGTGGCAAACCCGGCCGTTCCGGCGTAGCCACGCACGATCGCCTGGCGCTCGGTTCGGCTGAGCACCGCGTCGATGCTGGAGAAGCCACCGGGCGCCAGCTTCTCGACCTCGTCGATAACCCGCTCCGGCCCACCCTTGCGGTTGAGCCGCACGACCTCGGCGGTCTTGGGCAGCCGGTCCTGCTCGTAGGCCCAGAGCGCCTCTCCCGGGTGCTCGGCGTGAGCCAAGGCGTCCGCGAGCATCCGAGCATCCAGAATTGCCTGGGACGCACCGTTGGAGCCGACCGGATACATCGGATGCGCCGCGTCACCCAGCAGCGTCACCCGCCCGAACGTCCAGCGTGGCAGCGGATCCCGATCGCACATCGGATACTCGAAGGCCTCCGGGGTGGACTCGACCAAACTGTGAATATCGCAGCCCGGAATGGCAAAGCGCTTGGCGTAGGGCAGCACCAGGGAATGCGGCGCTCGACGCGACCAGCTCTCCTTCGGCGGCGGCGTGAGTGCTCCGTCGGCCATTTTGATACAGACGGCCCAGTTCATCAGTTGTCGTCCGTCATTGCCCTCGGCGATCGGGTAGAGCACGAACTTCGCGCCCATCCCACCGCCGATCGCCATCGTGCGGCCGTCCTGCCACATCGGCCACTCCGTGGCACCACGCCAAATCAGCACGCCATTCCATTTCGGTGCGCCTTCGTCCGGGTAGAACTGGCGACGCGCCACCGAGTGAATGCCGTCCGCGCAGATGAGCACGTCGCCGCGCACGGTAAGCCCGGCATCGCCCTTCACCGAGTCGGTGAAATGGACGGTGACGCCGCCTTCATCCTGGAGAAAACCGGCCAAGCTCAAGCCGGTGCGCACCGCATTCGGGCCGAGACGATCCAGGACGGCATCGTAGAGCGCCTTTTGCAAGCGCCCCCGGTGAATCGAGAATTGCGGAGAACGGTGGCCGGCGTCCATCCCACGCAGCTCATCCCACACCTGCTGACCGAGCCGGTTGTAGTAGATCAACTTCCGAGTGCGGATAGCAATCTTGTCCAGCTCCGGCAGCAGACCCAGCTCGGTCAACTCTCCGATCGACGGGGGCAGGGTATTGATGCCGACCCCGAGCTCGCGCACGGTCGCGGACTGTTCGTAGACCTCGGCACGAATCCCGCGTCGCTGCAGCATCAGCGCGGTGGCCAGACCACCGACACCGGCTCCGACCACAATCACCTTCACGTTCGCCCCCTGGGCTCACTCGCCGTCCTCGGGTGGTGGCAAGAAGTCCACCTCGTGCTTGGCCGCGACCGCCACCACCTCGGCGGGGCTGGCATTCGGGCCGAGGTTGTGCAGCGCCCAGAACAGGTCATACAGCCGCCGCGCGGGGCTCACCCAGAAAAAGCACTTCACGTCGTGATCGCTACGGTTGTAGAGACCGTGCGAAATGCCTCGGGGCAGCCGCACCGTGTCGCCAGGGTTGGCCACCCCGTCCTTGCCGTCGACCACCAGGTCGAGGCGCCCCTGCAGCATGTAGATGAACTCGTCCTGGGTGGGATGGATGTGCGGCGGCACGAAGGTGCCCGGCGGCAAGGTCGCGTGCCAGGACAACGAGCTCTCCGAGTACTGCTTGGGCACGTAGGTCTGGCCGAGGATGTTCCAGCGAATGCCGTCGATCCCCTCGCCGGCTTCGGTTACCCCCGCACTCATGATCGCCGTCACCAGGGCAGCATACTGGGGTTCGCCGTTCGTTCCGGAATCCTTTGGGCCGCTCACCTGCCCCTCGGTGGTCCGCCCCGATGAGTTTCGGTCGTCCGGCCGGTCACACCTTCCGAGGGCCGGCGATGCGCCTACGCACCTTCTTCACCGGGCACGCGCGCGAGCTGTCCTATCTGCACAGCCGTATCTGCGCGACGACGATCGGGTGTCCGAGACCTATTGGACGACCAGCCGCGGCGTCGAGGCCGGCGCCACCAGCTACCACCTGCTCGATCGCACCGTCTACGGCCGGCAGGAGACCTGGGAGGACTCGCCCGCCGGCTGGCCGCAGCCGTACGCCACCACCGTCGAGCAGTTCCGGACCGACGGGCGGCCCACAGCGCAATGGGCCCGGCTCGCCGAGGACCGGTCCGACGACCTCTCCGGCTAGGAGGGTCGCCGCCGGGCTAGCCGATGGCGAGGGCTGGGGTGTGGCCGGTGAGGACGGTCACGAGCATGAGGCCGGGCACGAGGGTGTGTAGCAGCTCGCTCAGCTGTTCCGCGTTCACCGGCTCTGCCCTGCCTGACGCCCAGCGTTCGACCAGGCCGCGCAGGATTCCGGCGGCGCGATCATGGCCCTCGAGGATCGCGCGATGCACCGCTGGGCTACGGATGGATTCCGCCCAGGCCTGCAGGCCAATCTTGGTCATGTCGTAGCGGGGATGCTCGCCGCGTCGTCGCAGCTCATCGGCAATAGCGACCAGGACATCCGTCGGCGACGCGGGTTCAGCTTGGTCGGCGAGCCGCTCAAATGCCTGGGCGAACCGACCCATCGCGATCTCGACGGTGGCGACGATCATCTCGTCCTTGGTGGCGAAATAGGTGTAGGTGGTGCCCGCCGAGACCCCGGCGGCGGCCGCGACCTCGTCCATGGTCGTGGCTTGAAACCCCTGGCGGGTGAAGCATTGCCAGGCCGCCTCCAGAATCTGCTGGCGCCGTGCGGCCCTACGTTCAGCGGTGATTCGAGGCAACTGGACCCCTCTGTATGTGCGTGGCGACTACCGGCGCATCAGCGTAGGTTCAAACTGAACGGGCGCTCAATTTAGCCGGAGGTCCTCCGTGGCTCCACCAGTCCTACAGGGTCTTCATCACCTCAAGCTGCCGGTCAGCGACCTGGATGCGTCGCTGCTCTGGTACCAACGCGTGCTCGGTGCGCGACGCCTGGCCCATGCCGACCATCTCGACCGCTCCGGCGTGCGCTATGCGGTGATCCTGACCATCCCAGGCGTCCCGGTGCAGCTGGAGTTGCGCTGGGCGCCCGACGCGGCCAAGGCGATGAACGGCTACGACCCGGTCAGTTTCGCCGCCGGCACCCCCGAAGACCTGCGGGCATGGGCGGCCCATCTGGACGCCGAGGGCATCGACCACTCCCCGATCACCCTCGGCGGCGCCGGACATCTGCTGATTTTCGCCGATCCGGACGGGACCTACCTGCGGTTGCTGGAACTTCCGAGTGGCGGGATCGAGAGCATCAAGATGGGCAAGGGCACCCCGGAGCCGGAAGGGCAGTGGGTCGCCCCGCGCAGCATGCAACATCCTCGCCAGCCCGCCGCCGACCGGGCGGAAACCGCACCCTGACCTCCGCATGCCCCGCGAGACCGAGGTGTGCTGGTCAGTGCCCGCCCGCTTGTCCAGTGATCGCACCCAGGGCGATTGGCAGCTGGGTGCGTGAGCTGATGTCGAGCTTGGGGAAAAGTTTGTAAAGGTGGTAGCCGACGGTACGGGGACTCAGCCCGAGCGACTCGGCGATCTCCCGATTGGAGCGCCCGGCCGCCGCCAGCCGAGCGATCCGCAGCTCTTGCGCGGTGAGCGCGCCGTCGGCCGAATTGGCGGTCGGCCCGGACTCGCCGGCCGCGCGTAGCTCCGCGTGCGCCCGGTCCCGCCAGGCCGGCGCGTCCAGCCGGTCGAAGTACCGCTCGGCGTTGCGCAGGTGAGGGCGAGCCTCCTGGTGGCGTTTGTGGCGCCGCAGCCAGGACCCGAAGCTCAGCTCCACTCTCGCCGAGATGGCCAGCCGGCCAACCCGAGCGACGCGGTCGAGGGATTCCCGATGCCATAACTCGGCGGCCGGCTCGAGCAGCGCCCGACAGCGAGCCAGGTCGAGCTGGGCCCAGTCGGCCGCTCCCCCGCTCACCCATTCGGCAAATTGGTCAACCGCCTGCTCAGCATCCCCCGGCCGCCTGGACCCTACCGAGGCCTCCACAAAGTCCACTGTGGACAACCGTCGAACGACCAGGTGCTGGGGCGTCTCGACCGCGCCGACGTGCAGTGGCCGCAATGCATCGTGCGCCTCGAGGGGGCGGGCCATGGACAGCCGCAGCAGACCCTGCACCCACTGCGCCATCCAGGGATGCTGTCCGGCCGGAGCCCGGCCCTGCTGACGATGCGCGCGCCCCAGCAGGTCGAGGCAGTCATCCTCGTGCCCCCGGGCCGCGCACACCCAGGCAGCGATGCTCAGTGCATCGGAATGCAGTGCCCATAGGCGCAGCTCCTCGGCCAGTTCCCGGCACGCCTCGGCACTGCGCATCGCGTGTGGCCAGTGGCCGAGCGCGGCCTGCGCGGTGGCCAGCTTGAGCAGAAGTATTGCCCGGGTGCTGCGCGCGGCGTGCACGTGCGGCGTGGCCAGCAGCTCGGTGAACTGGCGCGCGTAGCCGGCCTCCTCGCCGATGAAGACCGGTAGCAGCGGCGGCGGCCACGCCTTGGGGTGCAGCGGGTCGTCATCCTGGTGCCACCAGGAGACGGTGCGCAGCGCGGCCCGCTCCGCCGGACCTGGGTTGCTGTTCCCGGCAACCACGGTGGCCAGCGCCCCGGCAATAACCGGCCGGGCCGGAGGGTTTCGCTGGTACGCCTCATCCAGACGTGCCAGCACGCCGGCCAGCGAGTCGGCGGGCACGGTCTCCCAGCCGGCGAGCAGCGCGGTACCCATTGACCGGGCCAGCTGGCCGTGGCCGCACGCCTCGACCGAGGCTCCCCCGAAGGGCTCCGCCGGGTTCGGCCACGAGTCCCGCAGCCCCTCGATCACCCTGCGCAGCACCCGGGCGGACATGTCGACGTCACCGACCGGCAGCGGCGCGACGAGCTGGTCGAGCAGCCGCAGCGCGTGCTCGCCGTACCCGGCCAGCCAGCACAGCTCGGCGGCCAGCACCCGGTACCGCTGCCGCTCCGCGCCCTCGGTGGCCGCTTCCGCCGCCTCGCCAGCCAGCTCGTAGGCATCCAGCAGCCGCCCGGCCAGCACCAACGCGGTCACCGCCGAGTCCAACGCCGGTGCCACGGTGGGTGACTCGGCCAGCGACCGGGCCAGCCAACGTGGGTGCTCAACCGGCTCGGTATCGGGACTGGTCACCGCGGCGAGCGCCGCGCAGGTCCGCGTGGTCTCGGTCAACGTGGCCGACTGGACAACCGCGATCCTCGGCAGCGGGCCGGGCCAGGTGATCCCTCCGCTGGGCGAGACGCGCACCACGGCGGCGTGCTCAGCCGGCGCCAGGTCGGCCAGCCCGAGGCCGAGCCGCCGCGCCGCGCGCACGCAGGTCGACAGGTTGTCGTTGCTCAGCGCCAGTACCAGCAGCCAGGCCTTGGTCGGCTCGGGAAGCCTCGTCCAGGGTTGCCGGAACAACGTCAACGAGTCGGCGCCCAAGCCAACTTCGCGGGGCAACGGGGCTCGGCCGCGTAGCTGCTCGTCGTCCAACAACGGTAGAAACTCCCGCAGCACCAGCGGGTGCCCGCCGCACAGCGAGAGCAGCTCCTCGGCAACCCCTGAGGTGACGGCCGGTGCCCGCCTGCCGAGCAGCTCGAGTACGTCTGCCTCCTCCGGCTCGGGCAGCTCGACGGCGCTGAAGTGCTCCAGCCCGGCTGGCAGGGCGGCCCCGGCCGGTGCGGTCAGCACCATGCCCAGCGACAGCCCACCGACCCGGTCGGCCAGCGCCGCCAATGGGGCCACCGCCTCGGCCTCCGCCCGGTGTACGTCGTCCACCAGCAGCAGCACCGGTAACCGGCGGGCGAGCCGGTCAACCAGCTCGCCATGAGCGCGCCGCAGCGCTCCGTGGTCGGTGGGCCACAGCACGGTGATCGGGGCGGCGCCGTTGCATTCGTCGCGCAGTGTGCGCAGCAGCGTGGTCCGGCCCCACCCCGGCCGGGCACGCACCACCCCGGCGAAGCCTTCGCCCTGCCGAACCGCGGCGAGCACCCGCTCAACCAGTCGGCTCGTCGACGGCATCGTTGCTCCCCTCGGGCTCGCCCACCCAAACATAGTGACGTGACCAGTCGGTTGACAGATTCCACCGGCCTCCCCCATCAGCAACCTAGAACCGGACGCCGGGGGCATCGAGGCACCGGCGCAGCCGACGGAAGGCGGTTCAAACCATGTCCACCGTGCATCCGAGAGCACCTCTGCGCCAGGCGATCGGTGCGAGCGATGAGGTGCCGGAAGGTGGGCGACTCGTGGTCGACATCGGCGAGACCACGGTCGGGGTGTTCCGCTTCAAGGGGGCGCTGTACGCCTACGAGAACGTGTGCGCGCACTCCGGCGGACCGGTCTGCCAGGGGCGGCTGGTGCCCAGGGTCCGTGAGCTGCTGGACGACGTCCAGCGCACCGTCGGCGCGGCGTTCGACGAGGACGACCTGCACATCGTCTGCCCCTGGCACGGCGCCGAGTACAGCGTGACCACGGGCGCGCACCCGGGCCAGCCGCTGTTCACCCTGCGCGGTTTCCCGGTCGAGGAGGAAGGCGGCACGGTGTATGTCACCCTCTGAGCCGTTCCCCGCCGAGCCCGTTGTGGACCTCGCCCAGCTGGCCAGCCAGCTCGAGCGCCTGGCCGCCCGCGCCGGCGCGATACCCACCGAGCCGGGCCTCGGCGCCCGGGTGACCGAGCAGGACCTGCGTCGGCTGCTCAGCGCGGCGATCCGGCTCTACGCGGCGGTCAGCGAGCAGGCCGCGCGGGACATCGTCCCGATCGACGCCGAGGTCTCCACCACCGACGCGGTCGTGCTGGCCTGCGCACTGCTCAAGGCACGCGAGCTGAACCCGTTCGACCTCGCCCTGTGGTTCTCCCGCACCCGCACCGCCGGTTGACCGCATCCCTCCCACCACGGAGCAGACCATGAACCGCACGCCAGCGGTGACCCCACACCCCACCCAGGAGATCAGCACCCGTACCGATACCCGGGAGATCCTGGCCAACGCCCGCCGCGACATCGCGCGCTACCGGCTCGACGAGTACTTCATCGTCGACGTGGACTCCCACCACGTAGAGCTCGACTCCTGGCCGGACATCATCGCCCGGATCGAGAACCCGGTGCTGCGCGACAGCGGCCAACAGATGATCAAAAACTGGCCAGGGGCGGACCGGACCGCGCTGGGCACCTTCACCCCCGGCATGACCGCCCAAGACGTCGGCGGCCGGATCCTGCACCAAGCCGCGCTGGCCGAGCCGGTCACCGAGACCGCCGTGCACCGCGACGTCACCCTGGTCCGCCGGGCAATGGACTCGATGGGCATCGACATCCAGGTCGTCTTCCCGCAGCCCATGCTGGAGATCGGCCTGCACCCCCGACCGGAGGTCGCCACCCAGCTGTTGATGGCCTACAACCGGTGGTTCACCGAGACCATTCTGGGCAGCGACCCGAGGATCAAGACCATGCTCGGGCTGCCGTTCGAGAACCCCGAAGCGGCGCTGCGCACCGTGCGCCAGTACGCCGACCACCCCGGCGTGATCGGGTTCCTGGTGACCAGCCAACGCTCCGTCGGGGTACATCGCAACGAGTACATGCCGCTCTACACCGAACTGCAGGAACGCGGCATGCCGCTGGGCTTCCACGCCGGGCCCAATCAGAACGACTCGATGACCTCGACGATGAACAAGTTCCTGTCCGCGCACGCGATTTCATTCGTCACCTGCAACATGACCCACATGACCAACTGGGTGATCAACGGAATGGGCGAACGGTTCCCCAACCTGAAGGTCATCTGGATCGAGAGCGGCCTGGCCTGGGTGCCGTTCATGATGCAGCGCCTCGATCACGAGTACCAGCTACGCCAATCTGACGCGCCACTGCTGACCAAAATGCCCAGCGACTACATGCGCGAGATGTACTACACCTCCCAGCCACTCGAGGTCACCGATCTCGCCCTGCTGGAGAGCACCTTCCGGGCCGTCGACGCCGAACACACCCTGCTCTACTCCTCGGACTGGCCGCACTGGGACTTCGACGTGCCCGGCCGAATCATGAACATCCCCTTCCTCACCGAACAAGCCAAACGCAACATCCTCGGCGAGAACGCCCGCAAACTCTTCAACCTCTAATCCGAAAATAGGTGCCTTTGGTGCTGATGGGGTCGCTGAGGCCCATTTTCAGCCCAGAACGAGCCGCCCGACAGGACGATCAGCGACTGACCCCCGCGCCGCGGCCCGCACCCGCCCGCACAGACCTGCCGCAGCTGGCGCAGAGTCCGCAGGGTCTGTGACGGCGGCACCGGATCTGCGCGAGCCGCATGCGGGTCACGCTGGGTTTGCGCGGGCTCCACCGGGTCTTCACTAGCCGCCGCTGCGGCTCGCCCCGATCGGCCGCCAGCTTGCCTGGCCCGCCGCCAGGCGTGCCGCCTAGCCCGCACAGACCGGCCGTCAGCCGTGTTCGGCCACACAGACCTGCGGCGGTTGACGCAGACCCTGCACGGTCCGCGCCGGCGGCACTGGGTCTGTGCGAGCCGCGAAGAGCGCCGGGCTCATCAGCGGAGTTCGAGTCCGGCCATCGTTCCTTCATTGCGCCACTGGGCGAGGACTTTGGTGAAGGCGATGGGGCCCCTGCCGTAAGAGGAAGACCGGGCGGCCCGTGGGGAGAATTCGCCCTCGTTGTTGTAGTACCCCGGTGTGCATTCCTCGAGGAATGGCCGGCGTAGTTCGGAGAATGTGACGATGGAGTCGGTCCATGCGGCTTCGGCGTCGGCTGTGGCCTCTACGGTGCGGACGCCCCGGGTTGCGCATTCACTGAAGATGTAGGCCAGGTGTTTGCCCTGCTCAGCCAGCATGTGGGTGAAGTTCGGGGTCAGGCCGGACTGGGTGATACTGACCAAGAAGTAATTAGGGAACCCGTGGCTGGCGAATCCGTGCAGGGTGGCGGGACCCTGGCGCCACTTCTCCCGCAGGGAAAGTCCGTCCCGCCCATAGATCTCGAACCCGATCTGGCGGGTGATGTTGGCGCCGATCTCGAAACCGGTGGCATAGATCAGGCAGTCCAGCGGGTATTCCCGCCCGGCGGCCACCACTCCGTGCTCAACAATGCGCTCCACTCCCCGACCCTTGGTATCCACCAAGTGCACCGTGCGGAGGTTGAACGCGTCCAGGTAGCTGTCGTGGAAACACGGTCGCTTGCAGAATTGGTTGTAATAGGGCTTGAGTACCTCAGCGGTGGCCTGGTCACGCACCACCGCATCGACCCTGGCCCGGATCTGCTCCATCTTCTGGAAGTCGGCCAGCTGCACGAGCTCTGCCGCCTGCTCATCGCCGTTTCGGCTGGCCCGCGCATGCATCACCACGAGATTGCGCAGGATGTCCGTCCACGCGTCGCTGACCAGGTCTTCCTCGACAGCACGGCCGTTCACCAGCGCATTGAAGTTGTCCATCCGGTGCTGCTGCCAGCCGGGTTGGAGGCTGGCCGCCCAGTCCGGGTCGGTCGGCCGGTTTGCGCGTACGTCGATCGACGAGGGGGTGCGCTGGAACACGAACAGCTCGTCGGCCGCGGCAGCCAGGTGCGGCACACACTGCACGGCCGTCGCCCCAGTGCCGATGATGCCGACCCGCCGCCCGGCCAACCCGGGCAATCCGTCCGCCACGCTGCCGGTGTAGCGATAGTCCCAGCGGCTGGTGTGGAAGCTGTGGCCGGTGAACGTCTCGAGGCCTTCGATGCCCGGCAGCTTCGCCCGGTGCAGCGGGCCACCCGCGGTGATGACGAACCGAGCCCGCATCCGGTCGCCCCGGTTCGTCGATACCGTCCAGCGGCCGGCGAGTTCGTCCCAGCGCAGCTCGGTGACCTCGGTCTGCAAGCAGGCGTTGCGGTACAGGTCGAAGTGCTCGGCGATCCGCCGCGCGTAGCCGAAGATCTCCGTCCCGCTCGCGTACTTCTCCGAGGGCAGGTAGCCGGTCTCTTCCAGCAGAGGCAGGTAGATGTAGGACTCGATGTCACAGGCCGCGCCCGGGTAACGGTTCCAGTACCAGGTGCCGCCGAAGTCGCCGGCCTTCTCGATTATCCGGATGTCCCCGACGCCGGCCTCGCGTAGCCGAGCGGCCACCAGCAGGCCACCGAACCCGCCGCCGATCACCACCACCTCGACCTCATCGGCCAGTGGCTCTCGGGTGAAATTCGGGTCGGCGTAGGGGTCGTCGAGGTAGCGCGCCAACGCTCCCCTCGGCTCGCGGTACTGATCGTTACCGTCCGCGCGCAGCCGGCGGTCGCGTTCCGCGCGGTACTTCTCGCGCAGCGCGTCCGGATTGAACCCCAGCGCCGCCGTCCCGACGCTCGCCGCCTCCATCGTCACGTCTCCTCGAAGAGTTCACCCACCGTGTCGAACCGCCGTTCGACACGGTATCCGCGCCGTTATTGGCAGGTCAACCAGCCTCACGCTGTAGTGCTGATCACTCTCGGCGGGTATTGCCGCGCGGTCCATACCCCCAGAGAGATCGACTATCGGGCGTTGACAGAACGTATGCATACACCGGGGACGCTAATTCCCATGGACCCAGGAACCGAACTGACGCGGCAGGCCGAAAACGCTGCGCCGGATTCCGCCGACCCGGGCGGCGAGCAGCCGGGTCGGCACATTCTGGAGGCACTCTTCGGCTGGTGGATGTCCGAGGAATACACCCACGCGTGGCCCCATTACTGACCAGACGTCACCGTCTGGCCAGCGAAAAGGCCCAGCGCCAGCATGCTCGCGGACAGGCCGTCCCAGGTCCGCGCGTCCCAGCCGGTGAGCTGGCGCCAGCGTTCCAAGCGATATTTGACCGTGTTCGGGTGCAGATGCATCGCGCGACCCGCCGCGGTCAAGGACAATCCATTCTCGGCGAACCCGCGCACGGTGTCGGCTACCGCCGGATGAGTTGTCGCCGGCTCTCGGCATTGTTCGAGCAGAGCCGCCAGGCGAGTCGCGCTCGGCAGCAGCGTGGCCAATAGCCACTCGCTGTCGAATGTCACGGCCCGGCCGGCGCGCAGGGCCAACGGCAGCACCTCCTCCGCGTCGATGACGCTGGCGACCGCGCCGGAGAGCCCCACCCTGGACAGCCCGATTCCGATCGGCATCCGCGGGTCGTAGCGGTGCATCGCCTGAGTGAGCCCATCGATCTCGACCTTTTGCACCAGCGCAAGCATGGTTGTGCCCCGGTTGGCGCATCGCATGGTTCCTTTCCGCCGGCGCATGCGTACGCGCAGCTCAGCGAGCCGTTCGTCCGACCACACCTCGGCCGGCGCGCACACGGCCTGGAACCTGGCCGCCGGGTCGAAGGACAGGGCGCGAGCCAGCTGGGCGAGACCGACCGCGTCCGACGACCCGGTGTGCAGCGCCTCGAGGAAACGGTAGGTCAAGCTCAGTTGCGAGGCGTCCTCGGCGCGGACCGCCTCACCGTAGGCATCCGCGGCGGCGCTGCTCGACTGCTGCACCCAGGTCCACGCGGTACCCACCAGGCGCACCAGCTGTGAGCTCAACCGTTCGTCCCGGGCGTCCGCGCGAATGAGCAGCACATTCCACATTTCCCGATAGCCCACGTGGAATGCGCCGATCATTGCCTCCATTGGCAGACCTTCACCTGCACGTTGTCGCCCCAGTGCACGAGCCTGCTCGATCTCCTCGGGTGCGGGTGGGCGACGGGTCACCAATCCGGTCAGTAGGCCTTCGTACTGCCACCTGACGTGCAGCTCATGCTCAGCTCGATCGACCACCCGGTAGCCCGGGATCTCCTCACGGATCTTGTCGACGGCCGCGGCCACCACCCTCGGCAGATCGGCCGCAACTGATTCGCACAGCTCGGCCATGGCCAGCCAACCCTCTGGCACTGGTCCCCCAGGCCTGCCCATGCGCACCTCGCTCATGAATTCTGCAAGTCAACCAGCTGACAGAGCGCTGTGATCGGCCGACAGCGGCACAAGTTTGTGGATTCCACAGTATCGGAGCGCCGCACTTCTCGGTTGCCACGCTGGCAAAACCTGGCCGCGCCGGACAGCCTGGAGACAGATACCGGCTCACCATCAAAGGATCACCACCATGTCGAACCAGCCTTCCGTGGCACCAATGACGGTGACCGACTATCTGTTGCACCGGCTCACCTCGCTGGGCGTCAGGCATCTGTTCGGGGTGCCCGGCGACTACAACCTCGCCTTGCTGGACACCGTGCTGGCGCACCCGGACGTTGAGTGGGTGGGCACGGCCAACGAGCTGGGCGCGGCCTACGCCGCCGACGGCTACGCCCGGACCATCGGTTTCGGCGCGGTGCTGACCACCTTCGGGGTTGGCGAGCTCAGCGCGATCAACGGTGTGGCCGGGAGCTACGCGGAATACGTTCCGCTCGTGCACATCGCGGTCAGCCCCACCCAGGCCATCGAGCGTGCCGGCGCCGTCGTTCACCACACCGCCGGTGACGGGGACTTCGACCGCTTCGCACGTGCGCACGAGCAGGTCACCTGCGCGCACGCGGTGCTGCGGCCGGACAACGCCGCCGACGAGATCGACCGGGTGTTGAACACCGCGATCCGGGAAAGTCGGCCGGTCTACTTACGGCTGCCCGCCGATGTCGCGTCGGCCCCGGTGCGAGCCCCGGGTGACGCGCTGACCCCGCACAACGCCGCCAACGAGACCAACGTGGCAGCCTTCCTCGAGGCCGCTCGACGTCGGCTGAGCAGCGCATCGACGGTGGCGGTCCTGGCGGACTTTCTGGTCGACCGGTTCCGCGCCCGAGACGAGCTCACCGGGTTGCTGGCTGCCGGAGCGTTCCCGCACGCAACCCTGTCGATGGGCAAGACCGTTGTCGACGAGGGCAACCCCCGGTTCCTCGGGGTCTACTCCGGAGCGTTCAGCGAACCCCGCACGCGTCTGGCCATCGACGGGGCCGACCTGCTCATCCGCGCGGGCGTCCTGCTCGCCGACACGACCAGCGGGGGCTTCACCCAGGGCTTCGACGCTGAATGCGGCATCGACCTCGGCCCGACCACCGCGGCGGTCGACGGCAAGGTGTTCGACGACGTACCCCTCGCCACCGCCCTCGCCGGGCTGACCGAGCTGGTCACCGAGCTGCGCACCACCTCCGATGAGCCCACTCCCGCGCCAGCCTCAGCACGGCAACCGGCCACGGCCGACCCCTTGACGCAGAGCTACCTCTGGGGCGCCGTGGCGGCCGCGACGCGGCCCACCACCACGCTGATCGCCGAGCAGGGCACCTCGTTCTTCGGTATCTGCACGCACAACCTGGCCAGCGGAGCTCGGTTCATCGGCCAGCCGCTGTGGGGGTCGATCGGCTACTCGCTGCCGGCGCTGCTCGGCGCCCAGCTGGCCGACCCGTCGCGGCGGTGCATCCTGCTCATCGGCGACGGTTCCGCCCAGTTGACCATTCAGGAGCTGGGCACCATCGGGCGCCACGGGCTGACGCCGATCATCATCCTGGTGAACAACGACGGATACACCGTGGAGCGGGTCATTCACGGCCCCCGCGCGGCCTACAACAACATCGGCACCTGGGACTGGTCCGCGCTGCCCGCTGCCCTCGGTGTCCGCAACGCCCTGATCCGCGGCGCCCACACCGCCGAGGAGCTCGACGACGCGCTCGCGCAGGCCGCGCGGAATCCCGACCAACTGGTGTTCATCGAGGCGTTCACCGACATCGACGACGCGCCCGACCTACTCGTCGAGATCGCCCAAGGGGTGCGCAATCGCAACGGCGTCCGGGCCTGACCGGCTTATCAGCTAATCAGCCGTTGTGCAGCGTGTGACGGGGGGTCACGCCGTAGGCGCGGCGGTATTGGGCGGCGAAGCGGCTGTTGCTGTAGAAGCCCCAGCGGGCGGCGATAGCGGTGACCGTGTCGCCGTGGCTGGGGTCGGTGGCCAGCAGGTCGTGGTGCGCGCGGTCCAGCCGCACCACGCGTAGGTAGGCCATCGGCTGGTGTCGAGCTGGCGGCGGAAGGCGAACTGGACCGCGCGGATGCTGACGTTGGCCGCGGCTGCAATGTCGGCGACGCTGATATCCGCGTGCGGGTGCTGTTCGATGAGCGCGATAGCCCGCCGCAGCGTCGTGCTGGTCGCGTCACGGCGATCCTGCGCGGTCGGGTCGATGATCGCGGTGTTCGGGAACGTGGTCAGCACCGTCGCGGCCAACATCCGGGCCGCGCTCCCCCTGATCAGCGGTTGTGCCGAGGCCTCGGTGTTCTCCAGCACGTCGCGCAGGAAGGTGACCGTGCGCTGCCACCGCAGCGCGGCTACGGCCGACATGGCCCGGAAGCTGGTCAACCGGATCGGACCAGCGGCCCGGGTCGGCGAGGTGGCGGCGACCTGGGCAAGTGCCGCCATGTCGAGCACCGTTATCTGCGCTTCGAAACCAAGCACGCGCAGGATGGCGGGCAGGGTGGGCTCGGCGTCCACGTAGACATCGCCGGTCAGAAACCGCTCGTTGATGTCGCCACGCTCGTATTCCATCTTGCCGGTGTCAATCCGGACGACGACCAGGGAGTCCTGCGGCTCCGACCGGACGAGATCCATGTGCAGCGGCAGCCGCAAGTTGTCCAGGACAAACGAACCGCCGTCCGCGCGGGAATGCCGATACAGGTGCGCACCTCGAGCACCGGTGATCAGCAAATTCGTTCGATATGCGTGGCTGAGATAGTCGATCGCGTGCTCCGGGTCGCTCGTGCTGAACTCGACACGTCCCGGCCCCGCCGCGTCGCCGGATGCCGGTGTGGTCATCGCGGGCTCGCTCCTTTGCGATCGTGGCGGGCGTTCGGATTCACCAGACATTCGCCTTTCAGGTACGCAATGTGTGACCGGGGCTCACACCGTAGGTGCGGCGGTACTGCGCGGCGAAGCGGCTGCTGCTGAAGAAACCCCAGCGCGCGGCAATACCGGTGACCGTCTCGCCCCGGCCGGGATCAGTGGCCAGCAGGTCGTTGTGCGCGCGGTCCAGACGCACCGCGCGCAGGTAGGCCATCGGGGTGGTGTCCAGCTGGCGGCGGAAGGCGAACTGGACAGCACGGATGCTGACATTCGCGGCGGCGGCGATGTCGGCGACGCTGATATCCGCGTGCGGATGCTGTTCGATGAACGCGATCGCCCGCCGCACAGTGGTACTTGTCGCATCACGGCGATCCTGCGCGGTCGGGTCGATGATGGCGGTGTTCGGGAACGTGGTCAGCACCGTCGCCGCCAACATCCGAGCAGCGCTACCCCTGATCAGCGGCTGCGCCGAGGCCTCGGAGTTCTCCAGCACCTCGCGCAGCAAGGTGACCGTGCGCTGCCACTGCAGCCCGGCCAACGCCGACCTTGGCCGGAAACTCGTCAACCGGATCGGACCGGCACCCCGGGCCGGCGAGACGGCGGCGACCTGCGCGAGCACCCCCAGGTCGAGCATCACTGTCTGCGCGTCGACCCCGAGCATGCGCATGGTGGCCGGGACGCCAGGCACGGAATCAACAAAGACATCGCCGGTCAGGAACCGCTCGCTGACGCCGCCATACTCTCGCTCGATTCTGCCCACGCCGATCTGGACAATGATCAGTGCGTCCAATGGGTCCCGTCGGACGCCGATGTGGAGGGGCACCCGCACGTTATTTATCGCGAACGAACCGCCGCCGACCCGGGAATGCCGATATAGGTGTCCGTCTCGAGCACCGGTGATCCGCAAACTCGTTCGGTAAACGTCGTTGAAGTAGGCGATCGCACGTTCCGAATCGGTCGTGCTGAACTCGATCCGTCCCGCCTCCGCCGCGTCGCCGGATGCCGGTGTTGTCATCGCGGGTTCGCTCCTTTGCGGTCGTAGCGGGCGTTCGGACTCACCAGACGTTCGCTTCAGGCGCGCAACGTGTGGCTGGGGCTGACGCCGTAGGCACGGCGATAGGTGGCGGCAAACCGGCTGCGCTTGGCAAATCCCCAACGTCGCGCGATCTGGCCGACGGTGTCCCCGCGGGTGGGATCGGCGGCTTGCAGCTCACCGTGCGCGCGATCCAGCCGCACCCTGCGCAGGTAGCCCATCGGGGTGCTGCCGTAGTGGTGGGCGAAGGATAGTTGCAGGGCACGCGGGCCGACTCCGGCGTCGGCCGCAATGTCGGCCAGGGTGACGGCCTCGTCGGCGTGGGCGTCGATGAAGGCCACCGCCCGGCGCAACGCCGAGGGCCCGACCCGGCCGATACGCGGTCGGGACTCCGAGGTCAGGCTGGTATTGGGGAATACGGCCAGGGCGGCGGCAGCCAGCATGCCTTCGGTCTGCGCCAGCACCAGCGGCTGGCCGATCGCGGGCTGTGCGGCCGCCAGCTCGCGATGCAGATAGACCATCAGGGTGCGCCAGTATTGGTCCATCGCCGGCGAGACCGGCCGCATGCCCAGAAACCGGAAGGTGGCGGGGTCGGTGTCGGTTGTCGCGGCCGCGAGCTTGGCGACACTGCCAAAGTCGATGCGCAGCAGCCCCTGATCAATAGTGCTCCACCTGGCCCCGAACCCCGCTCCGTATGGGTAGAGAACGACATCACCGGGTCCGAAGCGCTGGTCCGTGCGACCACGTCCGACCACAACCTGCCCACCGTTCAGATACGCCGCGGTCAAATGGCGCAGGGGTTCCGTCACGACGCGGGTGCTCATCGAGTGGGTCATAACATCGCTGCCGATCGAGCCCACCGACGCTGAGCTCAGGGAGAACTGGAAATTCTCACAGTCACCGCTGATCAGAGCACGGTGCACGCCGTAGATCTCGCTGATCAGCTCGTGTGCAAGCTCGGGGTCGCGGGTCTGCACCGCGAACCTCTCCACCCCGTCCGGGGCGCTCAGGCAACTGCCGGGCCGCAATAGGTCCCTACCAGGCGTAGCCGTGCTGCCGGCTGGCGGCCGGGCAGCTACTTCTGCCGCACGCTTCCAACGCGGAAATGTCGACGGTAGACCCGGTGGCCCGCGAAACGAAGGCCAGTGGGCACATCACGACACCGCGTCACCCACCCGCACCACAGGCTCGCCCGCCTCATGCCGCGGCTGCGCTCGGCTCGACGGGGTGCGTTTCGTTTTCCGGCCAACCGAGGACAAAGTCGGCGTGATTGGTTCTCGTGTGACGGATGTTCCTGTGTCAGCGTGCACTCTCGCCACCGCGAGAGTGCCCGAAGGAAGTGACCGACCGATGACGACACGGAATCGTCAGTGGTGACCACGGCAGGGACGCCTCCCTCCACGGGGCGGCCACCAACGTGTGCGGTGCGTTTGGGCCGGGCTCCCCACGACCCAAACGCACCGCAGCCACGAAGGCCTCCCAGCCGACGCCCTGGAGATCGACGCACAGCGCAGCCGCGGCACCTCCGTGGCTGACCTCCGTGACTGGCCGGGCGCGGCTCGAATGCGCCCGGTCAGCCGGTTGCGGTAACCGTCGCGGTCATCGCATCCAGGACCGCGCCCCGGCCGATCTCGATGTCGCGGGTCAGAGCGTCGACGGCGCGGTCCCCACCGCGGCGAAGGTGCGTCAGCAGTTCGATGTGCAGCGCGGCCAGTTTGCCCGCGGTGTAGGCCGGACGGGTGGTCGCGGTGACGAACTGCAACTCCTCCTCGCAGCCGGTGTAGGCATCGATCAATCGGGGGTTGTCGCTCAGCGCGACGATCGTCCGGTGGATCTCTTGATGGGTGCGCAGCACCTGCGGCCATGGCGCGTCAGCCGGGAGGTTCTCCAGCGCCGCGGTCGCAACTGCCACGGGCTCGAGCGCGAGCCCGCGAGACAGTGCGATGCGCAGGCTGCCAACTTCAAGCACTGTGCGATAGGCAAAGAGCTGGTCAACTCTTTCCGGATACAGCTCAGGGACACGCGCGCCGCGATTGGGCTCGTGCTCGAGGAGCCCATTTGTCACCAGAGTGCGCAGTGCCGAGCGCACCGTGTAGCGACCGACGTGGAACCGCTGGGCCAGGTGCTCCTCCTTGAGCCGCGATCCGGGCGACAACTCACCCGATAGCAGCTCATCGCGCAGTCGGTCGGCCAGCACTGTGGCCGCGGCACTCAGCTCACGCACGACTCGAGTTTGGCAGACACGATCAGTACCCGCTGAGAGCGCAGAGTATCCGCTGACCCATTCATCGCGTCGTGCTGGTCAGCGGCAGCCGTGGTCGGCGCAGCAGGTCGACAAGCTCCTCCGCGCGTTCCCTGGCGGCTTGTGCGCTGGCGTGCTTGACCCCCTCGTAGCCACGGATCTGCTCCGGCACACCTGCCAACTCCACCGCGACGCGGTGATTTGAGGCCCGCAGCTCGGTGGCCACCAGGGTCAACAACCCCCGATACCAGTCGATCAGTGCGCGCTCCTCGACCCGGGAGTGCTGTCCTCGGAACGGGTCAAGCGGCGTGGCACGGAGCCCTCGAGCGGCGCGCAGCAGGTGGAACACCGGCCGGAACCAGGGTCCGACGGGGATCTTGCGGGCCCCGAAGCGGCGCGCGGCCGGGGGTTGCAAATGGTTGACCACCTTGACCGGGTCGGTGAAGGTCGCCGAGATCTGCTCGGCGAAATCCGGCTTCAGGTAGAGCCGGGCGACCTCGTATTCGTCCTTGTACGCCATCAGCTTGTACAGGTTGCGGGTGGCGGCGTGGGTGAGCTGGTAGGCGTGGGGCGCGACGTCCCGCTCCCGAACGGCGATGGCCAGCACGGTTTCCAGGTAACCGCGAGCGTACCGTTCGTTCTGGAAGTCGAGCAGTTCAGCCAGGCGTACCGCCAGCAGTCGGCGGGTTTCCTCGTCGAGCTCGGCCGCGGCGGCCCACAGCCGGTCGTAGGCCGCTCGCCGCCGGGGTCGCAGTGCGGCCCGGCGCCGGCCCCGTTCGTCGCCGGCGGACAGTTTCTCCGGCTCCAACCGGCGGCTGATCCGGTCCCGGTCATGCACCCAGAGTCGCCCGTAGCGGAATGCCTGCAGGTTCGCTCGCACCGCGACTCCGTTGAGCCCGATCGCCTTCTCGATCGAGGCGGCGTCGATCGGCAACAGCCCGGCCTGGCAGGCCGCCCCTATTGCCACCACGTTGGTGAGCATGTAGTCCCCGAACAGCTCCTCGGCGATCCGCCGGGCCGGTAACCCGAGCACGTCATCGCAGAGTGTGGCGATCGCGGTGTGCAGCGCGACGCTGTCGATCTCGTGGTGCACGTCGCGGATCTGCTCGCCGGTCGGGAACAGGTCGGTGTTCAGCACCGCACGGGTACGGCCCGGCGAGCAGCGGTCCAGGTTCACCGCGGCGGCGGCGCCGACTTCGTCGAGGGCCACGTACAGGTCGGCTCGGCCACGTCCGACGCTGTGCGCGTGGCCGGTGGCGCCCGGGGGCACCAGCACCAGACTGGAGACCACCGGGCCCCACTTCTGCGCCGCTCCGGTCTGGTCGTAGGACAACACGCGGTAGCCGTCCAGGGTCGCGGCGACGGACAGGATCCCGTTGAGGGTCAACACCCCGGTGCCACCCACGCCGGGCATGTAGATCCGGAATGGGTCGCCGGGGACCGACCGCTTGGGCTCGGGAAGTTCGTCGAGTGCCAACTCTGGGGTCTTGGGCATGCGATAGCCGGTTCCCGGGGCGGTCTGCACCGTGACGAAGGCGGGACAGTCGCCGACCAGACAGGAGAAGTCCTGGTTGCACGACGAGGGATGCACCCGCGTCTTGTCGCCGAACTCGGTGGGCACCTTCTGCAGGGACATGCAGTTGCTCTGCACGCCGCAGTCGCCGCAGTTCTCGCACACCTCGGTATTCACCAGCACGTGACGGTTCGGTGCTTCGAGCTTGCCGCGCCGCTGCAACCGCCGCCGCTCGTTCGCACAGGATTCGTCATAGATCATCACAGTGGTGCCGGGTACCTTGGCCAGTTCGGCGGCGGTCGCCACCAGCTGGTCGGCCGGGCGGATCCGCACCCCGGGGGCGAGCCGCGCGCCGCGGTAGCGGCGGGGCTCCTTGGTCACGATCACGATCTGGGCGACACCTTCGGACTCGAGCCCTCGGGTGAGCTCTGCCAGCCCTCGGCTGCCCACCGGGTCCTGCGCGCCGGTGTTCGCGACCACCCCGTTGTAGAGCAGCTTGAAGGTGATGTTGACCCCGGCCGCGACGGCCCACCGGACGTTGAGGTAGCTCGAGTGGTAGATCGAGCCGTCGCCGATGTGCTGCACCATGTGCTCGCGCTCGGTGTAGCGGGACAGCCCGATCCAGGGCAGCCCCTCTCCGCCGTACTGCGTCATCACGTCGATGTGTCGCTTCGGTTGCTCGATCACCGTGTTGAAGCAGTTGCATCCCGGTGCGCCCCAGGCAACCTGTCCCTCGGCGAGCACCGTCGAGGCGCTGTGTGGGCAGCCCGAGCAGAAGTTCGGGGTGCGCCCAGCGGCCGCCACATGCTCCCGGCGCGCGATCAGCTCGAGCTCCTCGGCGTGGCGGGTCGCCCGCGCGGCGATCCCGGCCCGGCCGAACTCCGCTTCCAGGAGCCTGGCCAGCCGCATCGCGATAAGGTCGGCATCCATCCCGCCGGCGACAGGGAACAGTGGCCGGCCGTCGCGGTCGGTTTTGCCCACCACCTCGATCGGCCGGCCCAGCGGCTGCAACGCGGCCCTGACGTGCTGCTCGAGGAAGTCGCGCTTCTCCTCGACCACGATCACCCGGTCCAACCCGGCGGCGAAGGAGCGGACCAGCTCCTCGTCGAGCGGGTAGACCAGTCCCATCCGCAGAATCCGGACACCGGCGACGTCGAGTGCGGCGTCGTCGGCGCCGAGGTCGTGCAGCGCCTGCGCCACGTCGGTGGCCGACTTGCCGGCGGTGATGATCCCGACGGTGTCGCGGCCACCCTCCCGGATCACCCTGTTGAGGCCGTTGAGCCGAGCGTAGGCGAGCACCGCGACGTGGCGCTCCTGGTAGAGGTGGCGCTCCATCTCGATGTTCTTGCCGGGGAAGAACGAGAAGTCCGTGCGTTTGGCGAACGGGATCCCGTCGATAAGCAGGTCTGGTATCCGCACCGGGACGTCGTCAGGAGCGAACGTGACGGTCTCGCCACCGTCGCACAGCGCGCTGGTCAGCTTGAGCGCGACCCAGCAGCCGCTGTATCGCGACAGCCGAATCGCGTGCAGGCCGAACTCACGGAACTGGGCCACCGAGGCTGGGTACAGCACCGGGATCCCGGCCGAGGTGAAGGCGTATTCCTGCTGGTAGGGCATGGTGGACGACTTCGCCTCGTGGTCCTCGCCGGAGAGGATGACCACCGCGCCGTGCCGCGAGGTGCCGGCGAAGTTGCCGTGCTTGAGTGCGTCGCCGCTGCGATCCACCCCTGGGCCCTTGCCGTACCAGATCGAGGTGACCCCGTCCCACCGCGAGTGCGGGTGGTCGTCGAGCATTTGGGTGCCCATGTGCGCCGTAGCGGCCAACTCTTCGTTGCCCGCCGGCAGGAACGTCACGTCGTGACCGGCCAGCAGGTCAGGGATCCGGGAGAGCGCGAGGTCGAACCCGGCGAGCGGGGACCCCGGGTAGCCGCTGACGAAGGTGCCGATCCGCAGCCCGGCGGCTCGGTCACGCTGCGCCTGCTCGAGCGGCACTCGCACCAGAGCCTGCAGCCCCGGCAGGAAATGAGTGCCCTCGGCGGCGGTCAATCGGTCAGTCAGGGAGGCACCCACCGAGGCAGTTTGTGTCACAATCCAATTGTGACACAATCCCGTGAGCCCGGCCACGGCTCACCGGGCTGTATCGAGCGGGCTCTTTACCGCCGTCCGGGTTTCCGCCGGGCGCCTAGGGACGATCGCCGCACACAGGGCGGCGAACAATGCGACGGCGGCGAAGACGTAGAAGTTCGAGGCGACGCCGTAGCCAGCCGCGATCAACAAACCGGCCAAGGTCGGCCCGGTGATGCCACCCAGTCGACCTACCGAGGCCGTCCACGCCAAGCCGGCGGCCCGGCATGTGGTGGGGAAGTACGTCGCGGCGAAGCCATACACCAGGACCTGGGCGCCGATGGTGCCCGCGCCGGCGATGAAGGTCAGCACGTACAGACCGAGTGCCGGCAGCTTCATGCTCAGCAGTGAAATCGCGACGGCAGCCGAGGCGAATGACAACGCGACGATCTTCTGTGGCCCAATTCTGTCCGCCGCACGCGAGGCAAACAGTGGCACCAGGATGGCGCCCGCGTTGAGCACCAACAGAAACGCCAGCGCGGAGCCCAGGGCGTATCCGCTGCTGCGCATCAGCTGAGGAAGCCAGGTGTTCAGGCCATAGGTGAGCAGCAGGCCCCCCGCGCTCATCAGCCCCATCAGCACAGTTGTCGTTCGACGACCTCGATCGAAGAGCGCGAGCGGACCTTTGCGCCCACTCTTTTCGTTCCCGGCTCCCTCGGCCGCGGCGAGACTGAGACCGTAGCGCCGCGCGACCCGCGCCGCCTCCTCATGTCGACCGCGCAGGGCAAGGAAACTGGGCGACTCCGGAAGGAATCGCAGCGCGAGCGGAACAACCGTGACGAGCGGCAGGACTCCGAGCCAGAACAGGCTGCGCGGCCCGAAAGGCTCGAGGAGTAGCAGGCCGAGCAACGCCGCGAGCACGCCACCACCCGGGTAGCCCGCCCACACGATCGCGCTATGCGTGTTTTCCCGCCCAGGCGGCGCGAACTCCACGGCCAAGGCGGCCGCCGTCGGGATGAGCGCACCAACCCCGACGCCGACCATGAACCGCGCCAGTCCGAACACGGTGAGGCTGGTGGCGACGGCGGTCACCGCCATCCAGGCGGAGAACCAGGCTGTTGAACCGATGACCAGCCAGCGCCGCCCGCTGAAGTCGGCCACCGCACCCGCCAGCAGAGAACCCACCAACATGCCGACCAGCGCGTAACTCGCGATCAGGCCGGCGTACGCGGACCCCAGCCCCCAACGGGGATCAGCCAGAATTGCCGGCAGCGCCGTTCCGTACGCAACGAGGTCGTACCCCTCGAAAACAATGCAAGCCAGGCAGATTGCCAGCACCGATCTGCCGCCGCGGGCAGTACCGGGCCGTCCAACAGCGAGGTCCCGCATGGTTTCTCCTCCTCGTTGACGGAGTACGGCAGCGGTGATCTTTGTGTCACAATCCGCGCTAACTGTGACACGAACCGTTCTAGGCGACAAGGCCTTGTAGAACGTCGCGGCGGCCATCGACAGCTCGAGTGCGGCGTTCCAACAAACAAGAACGATCGTTGACGCTACGTGCCGTTGCCGTGGTAGCTTCCCCCCATGCCAGAACGATCGTTGGCGTTTGATGCTCCTGTCGGACTCCGCCGTCGACCGCGTTGACGATCACGGTCACCAGCTGGCTCAACGGACAGCGAGTGAAAGGACACGTGCAATGGCGCATTCACCGGTGGTCATCGCTGGAGCTGGACCGGTCGGTTTGACGACTTCGCTGCTGCTCTCGGCGGCCGGGGTGCCGAACGTCGTCCTGGAGAAGCGCCACGGCACCAGCCTGCTGCCGAGGTCACGCGGGATCATGTGCCGCACCGCGGAGATCTGGTCTCACCTGGGGCTGCTGCCAGCCCTGCGGGCGCGGAGCCTGCCGGCGGAGTGGACCCGGTATCTCCTCTACGTCCAGGGGCTCAGTGGTCCGGAAATCGGCCGGATGGAGGCGACCTCGCAGATCGCGGAGTTCACCGCCAGCTACAGCCCCGCGCCGTTCCTGTGCAGCACGCAGGACCGGATGGACGAGGTGCTCAACGCGGCGGCGCAAGACCAGGAGAACGCCCAGGTTCTGTTCGGACACGAGGTGATCGGGATCGAGGACACTGGCAACGGCGTCAGTGTGCGGGTCAGGGACGAGTCCGGCGAGACGTACCCGATCGACGCCGACTGGTTCGTGGCCGCTGATGGAGCCAACAGCCCGACGCGCCAGGCGCTGGGTATCGAGATGTCCGGCATCCGCACCCAGCGTTGGTATCTCAACGCGCATTTCCGTGCCGATCTGAGCCGCTGGACCGAGCCGGATCGCAAAGGCTCGCTGATCTGGGTACTGGACACGGTGATCGAGGGGGTGTTCCAGCCGCTGGATGGGCGGAACGAGTGGGCGGGCGGCTCCAGCTTTGACGCCACTGTCGATCCTCCGGAGAGCTTCACCGCCGAGCGGGTGCGCGAGATGTTCCGCACGATGATCGGCCCCGGCGGCGAGGACACCGAGATCGATCTGATCGGTTTCTGGCCGTGGTTCGTCTCGGCGACCGTCGCGGAACGGTTCCGGCAGGGCCGGGTCCTGCTCGTCGGCGATGCCGCCCACCAGGTCCCCCCGTTCGGCGGCATCGGCATGAACACCGGCGTGCAGGACGCGCACAACCTGGTCTGGAAGCTCGCCGCGGTCATCAAGGGCTGGGCCGGGGATGCGCTGCTGGACAGCTACGAACTCGAGCGGCGCGAGGTTGCCCAGCGGGCCTGCGCCTACGGAATGACCAACGCCAAGCATGTCAGCGCGATTCGGGAGTGGCCCGCCGCCGCGCGCGTCGCCGCCCTGCGGCAGTACGGAAACTGGGCGGGCCTGGATGTCGGCGTGCACTACACCACGGGCGCGTTCGTTCCCGATGGTTCGCCACCACCCGGGCACGAGGTCGCCGTCCACGAGTACCACCCGTCGGCGCGCCCGGGTGCGCGCGCCCCCCACCTGTGGATGCGCACACCGAAGGGACGCGTCTCGACGATCGAGTTGTTCCACGACGGGTTCACCGTCGTTGCTGGGGCCAGCGGCGGGGCGTGGACCGAGGCCGCGCGGAAACTCAACGAGGCAAGTCCGGCCCCGGTGCGCGCCTACACACTCGGCATCGATCCAGACGTCGAGCACGACAAGTTCGGGCAGCTGTACGGACTTGACCCCGACGGAGCGGTGCTGGTCCGCCCGGATGGACACGTGGCGTTCCGCTCACGGGGCGCCGTCAGCGATCCCGCCGCGGTCCTGGCGGACGCCCTCGCGGTGGCCCTCGGAAGGAAGCAAACGGCATGACCACTCCCGACACGACCTCTACCGGACAGAATCCCGTGGTGACGACCAGCAGCGGCCGGGTTCGCGGCGAGCTGATAGGCGGGATGACCGGCGGGATCGCCCGGTTCCGGGCGATCCCCTACGCGGCACCACCGGTCGGAGTCCTGCGGTTCGCGCCACCCACCAGGCCGTCCTCGTGGGACGGCGTCCGCGACGCGCGCCTACCGGGCGCCACCGCGCCACAGGTGCACCGCGGCCTGCCCGGGGTGGACCTGAGTCCCGTCACCGGACCGGGTTGGCGGCGCGGCGAGGACTACCTCACGCTCGATGTGTGGTCTCCCGACATAAGCGCGCGCGGACTGCCGGTGATCGTTTTTGTGCACGGCGGGGCCTTCGTCGCCGGGACCGGCTCCGCCGCCGGCACCGACGGCACCAGCTTCGCCCGGGCGGGCGCGGTCCTGGTCACCATCAACTACCGGGTGGGCGCCGAAGGCTTCCTGCCGGTCCCCGGCGGGGCCACGAACATCGGCCTGCGCGACCAGATCGCCGCCGTGGAGTGGGTCCGGGATAACGCCGAGGCATTCGGCGGCGACCCACACAACATCACGCTGTTCGGACACTCCGCCGGAGCGGCGAGCGTGGCCTGCCTGCTGCGCTCCCCGCTCGCCGCCGGCCTGTTCAACCGCGCGATCGTGCACAGCGGAAATGACGAAACGACACGCCCGCTCGCGGTCGGACAACGACTCAGCGCCGCCGTCGCCGACGCCTCGGGAGTGGAGAACACCGCCGAGGCCCTGCGAGGCGTGTCGAGCGAGCAGCTGCTCAAGGCACAGGCGTTCGTCACCACCCGGCCGACCAGGCCTGATCTGCGGGACTCCGAGGGCTTCGACCCCGGCTACGGGCTCGTCACCTTCTTGCCGATCACCGGCGACGACGTGCTGCCCTGGGACACCTCGCCTAGCACAGCACCAGCCGAGTGGGCACCTGAGCTGCTCATCGGCACCTGTCACGACGAGATCAACATCTACCTGGTGCCCACCGGCGTGGTGGACTCGGTCGGCGAGCAGCAGGCGATCGGCATGCTGCAGGCATCCCGACCGGACGCGAAATCCGTGCTCACGGCCTATGGATTGGGGGAGCCAGGTATCTCGCCGGGCATGGTGTTGGCCCGGGCGCTCACCGATCTGGTCTTTCGCTCCCCCGCCCATCGCCTGGCGCGGCGCCACCCCGGTCCCACCTACAGCTTCGACTTCCGCTGGCCCTCGCCGTTGCATCGGGGGCGGCTGGGCGCCTGCCACGGCATTGAGCTGCCCTTCGTCTTCAACACCCTGGCCGCCGCCGGAGGCCCGACCGGCCTGGTGGGCGATACGCCCCCTACGCAGATCAGCGCCGTGATGCAGCAGGCGTGGGTGGACTTCGCGGCGTACGGCAAGACGAAATGGCCCGAGTACCGACCCGACCACCAGGTACTTCGCATCGAGGAACACTCGTCGGTCGGCACGGGCGAATCCGCTCCGCATGCCGACACTTAGGCTGGCAGGGTGCCCAGGCTCAGCGCCGACCTCATTGCCCAGCGCCGGAAACACATCTTGACCAGCGCCTGGAGCTGTTTCGCGCGCACCGGCTTTCATGCCACGTCGATGGACGACGTGGTCGCCGCGACCGGGATGTCGACGAGTGCGGTGTACCGATACTTCGCCAGCAAGGACGAGCTGATCGAGGCCACCATGGACGAGGCCCTCACGGTGATCCGCGATCTGTTCGGCAAGCTGCTGACCAGCGAACCTGTACCAACGCCACACGAAACACTCCGCGCGCTCACCGACGAGCTGCACCGCCGATCCGCGCACCCTCGGTACGACCTGTCCCAGATCGTGATTCAGGGCTGGGCCGAAGCACTACGCCTTCCCGCCTTGCGGGAGCGCACTCGCACTTTCTACCTTGAAGCGCGCGAGCACCTGGCCGAGCTGGCCCGGCGCTGGATCACTGACCGGCAGATAGCCGCTGACGCCGACCCGGACGCGGTTTCGGCAGTGCTGCTCGCCATGATGCCTGGGCTGATCGTCACCCATCAACTCGTCGCCGAGTTCTCCGCTGACACGCTCAGCAGCGGCCTGGCGGCGCTGGGGAGTTCTAGGCGCCCTGATGAATCGATAGGTTGAGGGTACGCTCCGTTAGGCTTTTCCACCCTCGGGAAGTCCTCTTACCCGCCCTAAGGAAATCTCGTTAGTATTTAACGTGAAGGGCTGTAGCCGCATACCCCTGGATTGGTCGATATGTCGAGTGTGCGTCATGGCGACACAAATACTGTGCAGTCCAACGCGATCGCCTTTTCCGAGGCGAACGCGCCGGCCGCGCTGTTGTCCAGCCATTCCGGTTCGCCCTCCGAACGGGCCGACGCCCTCGAGGAATACTTGATCCGGCGGCTCGACGACGTGTGGATCGCAAAGTCGATCCTGTACGCATCCGGTGACCTGGATCCGAGCACGGTACCCAGCAAAGTCCCGCCGCCCGGCACCCGCGCCCTGATGGGCGATGATCCGCGGCTGAAGAAGATGTCAGACGCGCCCACCCTGGCGGAATTCTTCCAGAAGCGGCTGATGTCGAAGGCCCATCTGCTGCAGAGCGCGAAGCTGGCGCTGGATTCTGGCCACGACGAGAAGATCGTACTGGCCTGTCTCCTGCATGACATCGCGGTCTGCGGTCTTATCCGGGCCGATCACGGATACTGGGGCGAGCAGTTGATTGCGCCATACGTCTCCGAGGAAATCAGTTGGGCCGTGCGCACGCACCAGGCACTGCGGTTCTTCCCGGACGAATCCGTCGGCTACGAGTACCCGGAATCCTACGTTCGATGGTTCGGCGAGGATTATGAGCTGGAACCATACATTCATGAAGAATACCGGCAGGCGCGCAAGCACCGGTGGTACATGACGGCCCGGCTGATCACCCTCAATGACCTGTATGCCTTCGACCCCTCGGTGGAGGTGTCGATCGACATCTTCACCGACATCATCGGCAGGCACTTCAAACAACCCCGCGAGGGGCTTGGCTTCGACGGCAGCCCGTCCGCCCACATGTGGCGGACCATGATCCAGCCAACGAGGTTCCTGTAGGACCCCTCACTCGACAGGATTTCTGGCACCTAGTTCCCGCGAGATGCCACGAGCCGCTCCGCGTACCGCGGGGACAAATCGACGCACATCTGTTCCACGCGACGGGAGAATGATGGACAAAGCAGCTACCACCGCGCCGGCCGGACCGTAGATGGGTGCCGCGACCGAGGTCGACACCATCTCAACCTGCCGATCGCTGACCGCGTAGCCCACTTTTCTGATCTTTGCCAGCTCTCGACGCAACTCATCCGGATCGATCAGGGAGTGCTCGGTAAATCGCTGTAGTGGCTTACCCAGGGTCTCGTTAACCAACGCCGGATCGGCGTGAGCCAAAAGTACCCGGCCAACCCCGGTCACGTAGGACGGCAGCCGTAAACCAGGTCGGGCAATGATCGGCGTCGCATGATGACCGAATACTCGCTCGACATAGATGACGTCGGCGCCGTCGAGCACAGCGACCTGCACGCTCTGGTGGGTGACCTCATAGAGGTCCTCCATGAACGGCACCGCCACATGACGCAAATCATTACTCCGGGGAGCGAGCGACCCGACCTCCCACAAATGCAATCCAACCTGATAGCGGCCCCGCTCGTCACGCTCCAAGGCCCCCCACCGAGTCAGCTCCCCCAGCTGACGATGAGTCGACGAGACCGGCTGGCCAAGCATGCGGGCGACTTCGGACAAGGTGAGCACCGGGTGTCTCGGCGAAAAACAGTCCAAGATTGCGAGCGCCCGCTGGGTACTCGTCATCCCCGACCTAGCCGCCACCACGAAGGACCTCACAACCCAGATTCTCTACCTCAGGATGGAAATCCTAGCTCGCCGGCAGATCTCGCGGGAGATCCTTGCCGCCGAGGCCGGCCGCCGCTGCCCGGCTGTGCTGGCGTCCTCGTTCGACCGCACGTATTCCCTGCTCCGAAGGGGTTCTCATGCCAGACTCGCTGGCTCCACGGCGCACCCAGGTTGCGATTATCGGAGCGGGCCCGGCGGGCCTGATCTTGGCGCAACTGTTGCGCCAGCACGGGGTGGACAGCGTGATCCTGGAGGCCAAGGATCGCGGCTACGTCGAGGCGAGGATTCGCGCCGGTGTACTCGAGCAGGGCACCGTTGACCTGCTTCATCACATCGGCGCGGGCGACCGCCTGGCCCGTGAGGCGCTGGTGCACGACAGCTTCGAACTCAGGGTCGACGGGCAACCGCACATCATCAAGATCCAATACCTGGCCGGCGTGCCGATGACCGTCTACGGCCAGCAAGAGGTGGTCAAAGACCTCATCGCACTGCGAGTGGACCGGCAACGGGAACCCGTGCTCTTTGACGCCCCGGTGCTCCACATCGCCGACCCAACCAGTGACCAGCCGAGCGTGGTGTACCAGCACGGCGGCCAGCGGCACACGCTCGTCGCCGATGTCGTGGTCGCCGCCGACGGCTTTCACGGCGTAGGTCGAAACACAATTCCGAATTCGATACTGAACTGCTATCAGCGCGACTATCCGTTCGCGTGGCTGGGCGTCATGGCAAATGTCGCGCCGTCCTCGGAGCACGTCATCTACTCTCGCCACACCGACGGCCTCGGCATGCTGAGCATGCGATCGCCCACCCTGACCCGCCTCTATCTGCAAGTCGACCGGGACGCCACCAGGGAGCAGTGGCCGGATGCGCGCATCTGGGAGCACCTCCATCGCAGGCTGGCCACCGACGACGGCTGGCAGCTCAACGAGGGCCCGATCATCGAATTTTCCGTCGCGCCCATCAGGGCTTTTGTCGCCGAGCCGATGCGCCACGGACGGTTGTTCCTGGCCGGCGATTCCGCGCACATCGTGCCGCCCACCGGCGCCAAGGGCCTCAACCTCGCCGTGCGTGACGTCCAAGTGCTGGCTCCCGCGCTCGCCGCATTGATCAAGGACAACGATTCGAGGCTGGCCGACCGATACTCGGAGCAATGCCTTAAGCACGTCTGGTGGGCCCAGTACTTCTCCTGCTGGATGACCGAACTCGTACACACCCCATCCGACCCGATGGCCCACGCGATCTCGCTGGCCGAATTGCGCACGGTGATCTCCCGACCAGGCGCGCAGATGCTGCTCGCGGAAAACTATGTGGGCCTGAGCGCCCCGTCTCCAGCCAGCGCAATCGCCCCCGGCACGCTCGCTCAACTGGCGTGAACTAGTGCTCGTTGCTGGCGGCCAGTGCGCGCAGCCGGACCGCGAATGCGTCAACGCTGTTGGATCCGGATCCGCCCGGCTGCCGCACCAAGCCGAGCTCCACGGTGACCGGCGGGCCCTCCACCGTGAGCACGATCAGCGACTCCAGACCCATGTCATCTACGTAGTCCGGTACGAACGTCGTCATCACGCCGAGCCCGGACGTGGCCGCCAGGAACCTGGCCTGCAGACCGTCGATCTCCAGCGCCGGACTATCACCGCTGAGGCCGCTCTCCCGGAGCAACTCGCGGTAGTAGAAGGACTCGGGCCCGCTCAATGGCGCGGTGATGAGCCCGACCTTCGCGATGTCCTCGACGGTCACCGATTCCTGGCCGGCCAACTCATGGTCGCGGGAGACCAGGAAGGTCAGCTTCGCGTTGTGCAGGTACTCGAACCGCGCCTCGTCGGGCAGGTGCCACCTGATGACGTAGGCGAGGTCGAGCTCGCGGTCCAGTACAGCCTGCGCCTCACGCTGACTGTGCCCGAACCGCAGAGACAAGCTGGTCCCCGGGTTGGCTCGACAGAACGGCGCGATCACCTCGTGCACAAAGAACTTCTGCTCCAGGGCCATGCTCGCGCCCAGCCGAATCCGCCCCCGGCGACCGCCTTTCAGGTCTCCAAGAGACTTTCCGAGACGGTCCTGTTCCGCCAGCATGGCCAGGGCGGTCTGGTAGACCTCCTGGCCAGCGGGCGTCAGGTGTACCGCTCTTTCCTTGTACCGCAGCAGTTCCGCATTGCACGCACGCTCCAGCTCACTGACGTGATGTGAAACCGTGGACTGAGCCAGGTGCAGGTGGCGGGCCGCCGCCGAGTAACCATTGCGGTCCACCACGGTGACGAAGACAAGCAACCGGAACAGATCCAGAGTCACGAGTCCACCTCTTCGCGCGGGTCCACGATCCTACCCGGCGTCGGCCGGACCTCAGCTCAGGACGACTTCCTGGTACCTGGAGGACTTGTCCTCGAGGTCCAACAGCCCATGAGCATCCATCCACTGTTGCGTGGTGTCGTACATCTCCTTCGTATACGGCTCGAAGACCATCCGCTCACCAGGCCCGAACCGACGCACATCGACGAGCGCGGCCAGGTCCTCGGGCATCTCCCGCAGCCAGTACTTCTTGTACGGTTCGACCTGCAAATCAATGTCGATCTGCGCCCGCTGCAGCGCCCGGAAGTACTTCTTCGTGTCGTCCAGATCCGCGTCACCGGTCACCAGGAAACCGACCATGAACGTCGAATCGGCTACCTTCCGGAACCCGAGCTGCTCCGCGATGTAGTACTGCGCGCCGAACAGGTTCGCCACCGGCACCTCACCGCGCAACAACAGCCGGACGCGATCATTCGGGAGCCCGGAAAAGTTCAGGTTGATCTGGGCAGAGTCCATGAAGGGCTCAAGCGCCTGAACCGCCGCATAATGGCTGCCGGAGTGATACCCCACCGCCACCGGAACGCCAGCCAGATCCTCCGGGCGAAGATAATCCGAATCCGGCGACACGAAGATGCCGGACGGCGTCACCGAATACGCGTGCCCCCACATCCGGCCGGCCCCGGCCGCGGTGACCCCGTTGACTGCCCAGTGACACGCGGACGAGATATCGCAGGCCCGACCGCCCGACATGTCCTCGAAAGCGCCGCTACGCAGCTCGGCCGGGACACTGTCGGCAGACTGCACCGGCGAGGTCTGCTTCGACGCGCCGGCAAGGCTCTGCGCCTGGAACTCATAGTCGAGCCCCTCAGCCGTGAAGTAACCTTTCTCGTCAGCAATCCACTCGTGCAGCCGATGGTGCGACTGGATGATGTACTTCCCCATTAGAGATCCCCTGTCCCATTCGACATGAACATTTAACTGAGTTCAGATTAAGAGCCCTTGCTCACTCGAACAACTATCCATGGTCGATAGCCGGATCGAGATGTTCTATAGGCGGAGTCAGTATTGGCACCCATTTCGCTCCCTTCGACAGTCCCGGCCCGCTCGGCCGCGCGCCGTCATTTCGGTGACCGCGGTCGGCCGCCGCTTGCCACCAGCTCCGCGCCAGCCGGATGCTCGGCCAACCAGCGCTCGGCATCGATCGCGGCCGAACAGCCGGACCCGGCGGCGGTGATGGCCTGCCGGTAGGTGCGGTCGACGAGATCACCGGCCGCGAACACCCCGGCGATCGCGGTGTGTGTGCTCGGCGAATCAGTGAGCAGGTAACCCTCGCCGTCGGTGTCCAGTACCCCAGCGACCAGGCCGCTGCGCGGGTCGTGCCCGATCGCCACGAACATCGCGGTCACGTCCAGCACGGAGTTCTCGCCGGTACGCGAATCACGCAGCCGCAACCCAGTGACGCTGCCTTCGCCGAGCACCTCCTCGATGACCGCGTTGGTCCGCCACCGGATCTTCGGGTCGTTCCGCGCACGCTCGAGCATGATCCGCGAAGCCCGGAACTCATCGCGCCGATGCACCACCGTCACACTCCGGGCGAACCGGGTGAGGAAGGTAGCCTCCTCCATCGCGGAGTCGCCGCCTCCGGCGACCGCGATGTCCTGCTCACGGAAGAAAAACCCGTCACACGTGGCGCACGAACTCACTCCCCGACCCAGTAGCTCCTGCTCGCCGGGAACGCCCAGATAGCGCGCCGCCGCGCCCATGGCCAGAATGACCGCGCGGGCTCGATAGACCCTCCCGTTCGCAGTGATCGACTTGACCGGCCCGGCCAGCTCGACCGACTCGACGTCCTCGGCACGCAGCTCGGCACCAAAGCGTTTAGCCTGGTCGCGCATCTGATTCATCAGATCCGGGCCCATGATCCCCTGGGCAAAGCCCGGATAGTTCTCCACGTCAGTAGTGGTCATGAGTGCTCCACCGAATTGGCTGCCCTCGAACACCAGCGGGTTCAGCTGCGCCCGCGCGGCGTAGACGGCGGCCGTGTAACCGGCCGGCCCGGATCCGATAATCACGACGTCCCGCACACCAGACAAATCGGTACACCCAGCCTTCCGGGGGCTGCTACACGGCAGCCGGTTCGAGCCGAGG
>Ga0137412_10000276_pt1 | contig 34704 bp, 29 predicted proteins | sample CZODoug2_1_16fun_FD_122160 | JGI IMG/M metagenome (GOLD analysis project Ga0137412, IMG submission 122160) | Vadose zone soil fungal communities from Angelo Coast Range Reserve, California, USA - CZODoug2_1_16fungal (Hybrid Assembly) | ecosystem: Environmental > Terrestrial > Soil > Vadose zone...
CCGGCGATGTGCGTCCATCGCATCCCGCTCCCAACGTCCGTGACGATCGCGAGCCGCCCCTCTTATGAGTGCGAGACAAGCGAGAGCATCGTTTTGATTTGCCCGACGACGCAATGAAAAGGACGTGCGACAGATTGGCGCGACGGGCAAATTATGCCGGTGAGGTATGCACTTGGCGCCACTGCTCGTCATTCCGGGGGCGCGCCACCGGGTCGCGCGAACGCGCCTGATGACAGGCTCCGCGCGAACCCAGAAATCCATTTCGCCACGGCGCAAGTGGTCGAATGGATTCCGGGCCTGCGCCTTCGGCGCATCCCGGAATGACGAGGCGCGATGGAGGCAAGCCAAGCTCCAGATTCCGGGTTCATCGCTCCGCGATGCCCCGGAATGACGGCCGAGCGGATAGCCATCCGACCACGGCGAAAACCGCTTCACGAACAATTGCATCCATCGTCTTTACCGTACCGGCGGGACTGACCGGGGGATAACTCGCAAGGGCCCTATTCGCCCTTGCCCAGCCCCCCCGCCGCGCCTATAGCTCTCGCTTTAATGACATCCCAATCGAAATCGACCTTCGTCCTCGGTCACCGCCATCTGCTGGGCATCGAGGGCCTTTCCGCGGCCGACATTACCGGCCTGCTCGACCTTTCCGAGGAATATGTCGAGCTCAACCGCCAGATCGACAAGAAGCGCACCTCGCTGCGCGGGCGCACCCAGGTCAACCTGTTCTTCGAGGCCTCGACCCGCACCCAGTCCTCGTTCGAGATCGCCGGCAAACGGCTCGGCGCCGACGTCATGAACATGTCGGTGTCCTCGTCCTCGATGCGCAAGGGCGAGACCCTGATCGACACCGCGGTGACCCTCAACGCGATGCATCCGGACATCCTGGTGGTGCGCCATCACGCCTCCGGCGCGGTGGAACTCCTGGCGCGCAAGGTCGACGGTTCCGTGATCAATGCGGGCGACGGCGCCCATGAGCATCCGACCCAGGCGCTGTTGGACGCGCTGACCATCCGCCGCAACAAGGGCCGGCTCGAGGGGCTCACGATCGCGATCTGCGGCGACGTGGTGCATTCGCGGGTGGCGCGCTCCAATATCCTGCTGCTCAACACCATGGGCGCGCGGGTGCGTGTGGTGGCGCCCTCAACGCTATTGCCGCCCGGCATCGAGCGGATGGGGGTCGAGGTCGCCCGCGACATGCGCGAGGGGCTCAACGGCGCGGATATTGTCATGATGCTGCGGTTGCAGCGCGAGCGCATGAACGGCTCGTTCGTGCCGTCGTCCAGCGAATATTTCCAGTATTTCGGGCTCGACCAGAAAAAACTCGCCTACGCCAAACCGGATGCGCTGGTGATGCATCCGGGTCCGATGAACCGCGGTGTCGAGATCGACTCGATCGTCGCCGACGGCGCGCAATCGCTGATCCGCGAGCAGGTCGAAATGGGAGTGGCAGTGCGGATGGCGGTGCTCGAAGCGCTCGCCCGCAACCTGCCCAATGGTTAGAACCATGCTGACCGACCGCCGCCCCGTCCTGCTCGCCAACGCCCGAATCATCGATCCGTCGCGCGATTTCGACGGTCCGGGCGACGTGCTGATCGCCGACGGCGTGATCCGCGACGCGCGGCGCGGCATTGGCGCTGCCGGCGTGCCGGAAGGAACCGACATCGTCAATTGCGCCGGCATGATCATCGCCCCCGGCCTCATCGACATGCGCGCCTTTGTCGGCGAGCCAGGCCTGGGCCACCGCGAAACCTTTGCCTCCGCGAGCCAGGCGGCGGCGACCGGCGGCATCACCACCATCATCTGCCAGCCCGACACCGAGCCCGTGATCGACAATTCGGCGACCGTCGATTTCGTGCTGCGCCGGGCCCGCGACACCGCGATCGTCAACATCCATCCGATGGCCGCGCTGACCAAGGGCCTGCGCGGCCAGGAAATGACCGAGATCGGGCTGTTGAAGGCCGCGGGCGCGGTGGCGTTTACCGACGGCGCGCGAAGCGTCACCAACGCGCAGGTGATGCGCCGCATGATGACCTATGCGCGGGATTTCGACGCGCTGATCGTGCATCACACCGAAGACCCCGATCTGATCGGCGAAGGCGTCATGAACGAGGGCGAGTTCGCAGCAAGACTCGGGCTCGAGGGCATTCCGGATACGGCGGAAGCCGTGATGCTGGAACGCGACATGCGCCTCGTCGCGCTGACCGGAGGCCGCTATCACGCGGCCTCCTTGAGCTGCGTCGCCTCGCTGGAGATCCTGCAGCGGGCGCGCGAGGCGGGACTTTCGGTCTCGGCCTCCGTCTCGATCAATCACGTCACGCTGAACGAAAACGACATCGGCCCCTACCGCACCTTCCTGAAACTGTCGCCGCCGCTGCGCACCGAAACCGACCGCCAGGCGCTGGTCGCAGCGATCGCCTCGGGACTGATCGATGTCATCATGTCCGATCACAATCCGCAGGACGTCGAGGTGAAGCGGTTGCCGTTCGCGGAGGCCGCCGCCGGCGCGGTCGGGCTGCAAACCATGCTTCCGGCGGCGCTGCGTCTGATCCATAATGGCGAGATGGACTGGAAGACCCTGATCCGCGCGATGTCGACGCGTCCGGCCGAGCTGATGGGGCTGTCGGGCGGCAGCTTGCGTCCGGGCTCGCCCGCCGACGTCATCGTGATCGATCCCGATACGCCATGGATCCTCGATCGCAACGACCTGAAATCGCTGTGCAAGAATACACCGTTCGACGAGGCGCGTTTCTCCGGCCGCGTGATGCGCACCATCGTCGGCGGACGAACGGTTTATGAGCATGTATAGTGCGCGGAAAATACGCGCCTAGTTTTGCCGATCATGCTGTAGGAGTTCCGCCAATGGGACCTGACGCTTTTCTCCCGGTCGCCTTTTTGATCGGCTATCTCTTCGGCTCGATTCCGTTCGGGCTGCTGCTGACCAGGCTCGCGGGCACCGCCGATCTGCGCTCGATCGGCTCCGGCAATATCGGCGCGACCAATGTGCTGCGCACCGGCCGCAAGGGGCTGGCCGCGGCGACGCTGCTGTTGGACATGCTGAAGGGCACCGCCGCGGTCATCATCGCGGGCTATCTCGGCGGGCCGAACGCCGCGATGCTGGCAGCCCTCGGCGCCTTTCTCGGCCACCTCTTCCCGGTCTGGCTGAAGTTTCGCGGCGGCAAGGGCGTCGCGGTCTATATCGGCGTGTTGCTGGGCCTGTTCTGGCCGGCCGCTGTGCTGTTCTGCCTGCTGTGGCTCGCGACCGCCGCCACCTCGCGCTACTCCTCGCTCGCGGCGCTGGTGGCAAGCTTCGTCACGCCGCTGTTTCTATGGTGGTTCGTGCAACCCGCGCTGGCCGCGCTGTCGGCCGTGCTGACGCTGCTATTGTTCTACATGCACCGCGAGAACATCAAGCGCCTGCAATCGGGCACCGAGGGACGAATCGGGCAGAAGGCGTAAGTAAAGGGGTTCGCTCAAAAGTGACGCGCACCAACTAATACGTCACGGACTCGGATCAAACACTTCACCGCTGCAAAGATATCACACCCCTGCCGTCAAGACGGTAAGGTCTCACCATATCCTGTTCGCAACTCGCCGCCTGATCTCGCCAACAATTTAGCTGGCTGTCATCGTGCGAATCACTCAATCGTCGACGATTGAGTCGGGCGTGACCGTGGTCGCGCGTGACGGCTGAACTGGGAAGACCCTGAACTGGGAAGACCGACGGCTAACTGGGAAGAACTCTGTGCCGCTCAAAGCTGCCTCCACCTGGATCGGCGCCAGCGCATTGCTGTCCGCCGTCGATATCTGGTCAACGAAACCGGCGGCTGCGGAAGCTTTTGCCGGGAGTCCGGAATCCAAGAGTCCGGAATCCAAGAGTCCGGAATCCAAGAGTCCGGAATCCAAGACGCCGGAGATCGAAACTTCTGAAATCGAGAATCCGGAAATCGAGACCTTTGGGACCAAGATCTTCGAGATCAGGACTCCCGAGATCAACGAGGTTTTTGAGTTCAGAGCCCCTGAACCGGCGACGCCCGCACGGCCCGCAGTAGCGGAGACCGCGCGCGAAGCCGACGCCAAGCGTGTTGCGGAGGTCGGCGCGGGCCGCGCGCCCTCGATCCGGCCTCGCGCCTGGCCACCGCGCAAACTATCGCTGGCCCTGCAGGGCGGCGGTTCCTACGGCGCTTTCACCTGGGGCGTGCTGGATCGGCTTCTGGAAGAGGCTGACGTCGAATTCGATGCCATCAGCGGCGCCAGCGTCGGCGCGGTCAATGCGGCGCTGGTCGCCTGCGGCCTGATCGTCGACGGCCGCGAAGGCGCGCGAAAGCTGCTCGCACGGTTCTGGAACCGGCTGACGAACGAGGCCTCGTTCCGCTCGCTGATGCTGATCGGCGGCTTCTCGCCGGCGGGAAGTGCGGTGGCGTTCGGCCAGGCCCTGGTGTCGGGACGGTTCGATCCGTTCGATCTCGATCCGCTCCGCCGCACGTTGGAAAAGGACATCGATTTCGCCGCGCTGCGCGCCTCGGTGTGCCCGAGACTTCGGATCGCCGCGACGCGGATTCGCGACGGCGGGCAACAGATCTTCCGCAATGCCGACATCACGGCCGATACGCTTCTGGCCTCGACCTGCCCGCCGCTGATCCACTGCGCGGTGGAGATCGACGGCCAGTTCTACTGGGACGGCGGCTATAGCGGCAATCCGCCGGTGGTCAGCCTGCTGCAGGATTCAGAAGCGACCGACGTGCTGGTCGTTCAGCTCACCCCGACCCGCGACCACTACGTTCCCATCACTTCGGCCGCGATCGATCGCCGCCTCGACCAGATCATGGCGAACGCCGCGCTGAACGCGGAAATCGCAGCGCTGGAATGGTCGCAGCGCGACGGCGCATCGGCCGCGCAGGCGTTGCGGATCTACCGTCTCGCCGCCGAGGACGAGATCGAGGGGCTCGCCCAGCGCAGCTCCGTCGATCTCGGACGCGGCTTCGTCACCCAACTGCACCGCGCCGGCTACACCTCGGCCGACCGCTGGCTGCGGCAGACCCCGAACGATGCGGGCTTTGCGATCGAGGAGCCGCGCAAGGCGCCGACCGCGTTCTGGACCGCCCCGTCCTTCGCCGACGCGGCGGTGTAGCTAGAGGAAAATGAATTCTCATTCAATCGACCGTCTAATGGTATCAACCATCGGGCGGCGCTCTTCTCCTTCTCCCCGCTTGCGGGGTCGAGACGAGCAGAGCTCGCTCTGAGAAGGTCGGGATGAGGGGGACTCTCCGCGCGTTCGGTGCTCGTGGAAGCAGCCCCTCTCCCCGCAAGCGGGGCGAGGGAGCGCACTTCCGTTGCCGCGAAAACTCGATCTCATCATGCCGTAGACTTCTGCCTCACCGCCCCGCCAGTGCCGCCTCGACGTAGCGCGCCGCCGCAAGCGCCTTGGCGTCGGCGCCGAACGGCGCGATGACCTGCACGCCGACCGGCAGGCCGCCGTCTGCGACATGAGCGGGAACGTTGACGCATGGCACGCCCATCAGCGTCCAGAGCAGGTTGAAGCGGGTATTGCCTGTCGATGCCAACCCCTTCGGCGCGGCGCCGGGCGCCGAGAAGGTGAGCAGCACATCGACTTGCGCGAACGTTTCGGCCAGGGCCGCGCGAGCAGCAACCGTGATCGCGCAGGCCTCGTCGTAAGCGGCGGGAGTGATGCCGGCGGACTCGTCGAGCCGCGCGCGCAGCATGGGCGGCATCGCATCGCGGTTGGCGCGATATTCCCAGGCCAGCGCCTGATGCGCCTCGAAGAACTGGACGGTCGGATGAATGCGCCAGGCCTGCGCGACGATATCGGGCAAGGCCAACTCGCGCAGCTCCGCCCCCGCGCGCGCCGCGGCATCTGCCGCGATCCGCAACGCTTGCGCGCCCTCCTTTTCCGGCGCGCCGGCAAAATCCTGCGTCACGATGCCGATCCGCAAAGCCACCGGCATCGCATCGGTTGCGAGTTCGGGCCGCTCGGTCATCGCCGCTAGTCCCCGCGCGAGATCCTCGACGCCGGCCGCGAACAGGCCGACGGTGTCCAGCGTCCAGGAAAAGCATTTGACGCCGATGGTCGGCAGCAGCCGGTAGGACGGCTTGATCGCCGCCACGCCACAGAATGAGGCCGGGCGGATCACCGAGCCGCCGGTCTGCGTCCCCAGCGCCAGCGGGATCATGCCGGCCGCGACCGCCGCCGCCGAGCCCGATGACGAGCCGCCCGGCGTGTGGGCGTGGTTGCGCGGATTGAGGGTTGCGGTCGGGTCATTGGCCGCGAACGCCGTCGTCGTGGTCTTGCCGATGATGGTCGCACCCGCCTTTTTCAGCGCCATGACGACGGGCGCATCCGCGCGCGGCTGCCATCCCCGGTAGATTGCCGCCCCCATCTCGGTCGGCAGTTCGCTTGTGTCGATGATGTCCTTGATGCCGACCGCGATGCCCCGTAGCGGGCCTTCCCCTTGCGCGCGCGGCTGTTCGGCGCGGCAGGCGAAGGCGCCGATCGTGTTCTCCTGCGCGTCGATCGCGGCCCGCGACTGCGCAAGCGCCGCCTCTGTGGATAGTTCGCCCGCGGCGATGCGGCGTTGCAGTTCGGACAGCGAGATCATCGGCGGATTTCCTTCAAACGCGCGCGGGGGATCACTTCTATGGACAGGCCGGAAACCTTGCAAGTTTGGAAGCCTGGCAAGCCGAGGGCCAGAAGCGGCGCCCGCACTGCCCCCTTCCCCGCGCGCCCAGGTTGCGCCATGTTCGCTCCCAAGGAGAACCCAGCGTGGATGCCATCACCGACACGATACAACTGACCGACGCCGATCGGCTCGATCGATTGCGATTGATCCGCAGCGACAATGTCGGGCCGCGCACGTTCCGCTCGCTGCTGGCTCATTTCGGCAGCGCGGGCCTGGCGCTCGAGCGGCTGCCCGACCTGGCGCGGCGCGGCGGATCGGCGCGGCCGACGCGGATCTGCAGCGAGGCCGATGCGCACGCCGAGCTCGCGGCCAGCCGAAAATTCGGCGTCGATTGGCTCGCGCCCGGCGAGACCGGCTATCCGTCGCGGCTGACAACCCTGGACGACGCGCCGCCGCTGCTCGGCGTGCGCGGCGCGATCGAAACCCTGATGCGGCCGGTGATCGCGATCGTCGGCTCCCGCAACGCCTCCGCCGCGGGGCTGAAATTCGCAAACCAGTTGGCGCGCGATCTCGGCGAGGCCGGCCTCGTCATCATCTCAGGCCTGGCGCGCGGCATCGACCAGGCGGCGCATCGCGCCAGCGTCGCGAGCGGCACCATCGCGGTGCTGGCCGGCGGCCACGACCGCATCTATCCGAGCGAGCACGAGGACCTGCTCGCCGCGATCCTCGATTCCAAGGGCGCTGCGATCTCGGAAATGCCGCTCGGGCATGAACCGCGAGCGCGGGATTTTCCGAGGCGCAACCGCCTGATCTCGGGCGCGTCGCTCGGCGTCGTCGTGATCGAGGCCGCGCACCGTTCGGGCTCGCTGATCACCGCGAGGATGGCGGCCGAACAGGGCCGCGAGGTGTTCGCCGTGCCGGGTTCGCCGCTCGATCCGCGCGCCGCCGGCACCAACGACCTGATCAAGCAGGGTGCCGCGCTGGTCACCGAAGCCGCCGATGTCATCCGCGCCGTCGAGCCGATCCTGGAGCGGCCGATCGCACTATCGCTGCGCGAGGATGACGGCGATCCGCTGGAAGGCGATCCAGAAACCAGCGAACGCGAGCGCATCATCAACCTGCTCGGCCCGAGCCCGGTCCAGATCGACGATTTGATCCGGCTGAGTGGTGCATCGCCCGCCATCGTGCGCACCGTGCTCTTGGAGCTCGAACTCGCCGGACGGCTGCAACGCCAGCGCGGCGGACTGGTGTCGATGATCTAGGGAGCTTTCGAGCCGTCCTGCCGAGCGAAGCGAGTCCGCGCGTCCTGGATCTCGTTTTGATGGCTCGCGGCCCATTGGCCGAGCTCACGCACCGGCCCCTGCAATCCGCGACCGAGATCGGTGAGTTCATAGTCGACCCGCGGCGGAATGGTCGGAAACACGGTTCGCGTCACCAGGCCGTCGCGCTCCAGCCCGCGCAGCGTCAAGGTCAACATCCGCTGCGAAATGCCGCCGATCATCCGCTTCAATTCGTTGAAGCGCCGCGGCCCGCCGCTGAGCAGCATGATGACCAGCACGCTCCATTTATCGCCGACCCGCGCCAGGATCGAGGCTACGCCGCGGCAATCGCTTTCGAGGTGCGCGTTGGGCGGCAAGACGAATCCGGAGACAGATTCCCTGGAGACGGATTCCCTGGAGACAGGTGCCTTGGAAGCAGGTGCCTTGGAAGCAGGTGCCTTGGAAGCAGGTGCCTTGGAAGCAGGTGCCTTGGAGGCGGGAACATCGATGTGCTCGGGTTTCACTGGTGTGCTCGGGTACAAAAATGTGCGTTCTTGCGGGCAGTTCAGGTGGTCACTCATATAGCGCCAGTTACAAACCAATACCATGGGTGACCATCATGAGACTGCTCCACATCGACTCCAGCGTGCTCGGCCAGCACTCCGTCAGCCGCCAGCTTTCCGCCGCAATCGTCGAACGCCTGCGCGCCACGACGCCCGCGCTCGACATCGTCTATCGCGACCTGACCGCGACGCCGCTATCGCATCTATCGGGCCCACACCTCGCCGCCGCGCAAGGCGCCGAGCCGCCCGCCGAGTTGCAAGGCGACGTCGCCTTGAGCCAGGCCGTGCTCGACGAGTTTCTCTCGGCCGACATCGTCGTGCTCGGCGCGCCCATGTACAATTTCACCATCCCGAGCCAGCTCAAGGCCTGGATCGACCGTATCCTGGCCGTCGGGAAGACCTTCAAATATGGCGCGCAGGGCGCGGAAGGCCTGGCGGGCAACAAGCGCATGATCGTCGCGATCTCACGCGGTGGATTCTATCGCGAAGGCACGCCTGCCGCCGTCGGCGAACATCTGGAAACCTATCTGCGCTGGGTTTTCGGCTTCATCGGCATCGCCAACCCCGAATTCATTTCCGCCGACGGCATCCAGACCGGGCCGGATCAGCGCAACACGGCGGTGGCGACGGCCCTGGAGGCCGTGAGCCGGCTTCGCGCAGCATAGCCCGCAAGCCGATACGCACCGCCGTCGACAGGCGACGGCGGTGTACGGCGGTGTCTTGCCACCGTGGCGAAACGTCAGGACATCAATACCACGCGCCGGACACGCCGAGCAGCATCAGGACGAGCGACACCAGGAGCCCAGCGGCGGAAAACAACGCCACCGACACGAACAGGTCGCGCGCGGACCGCTTGGCGGCGGTGATGTCGGAGGCGATCGAATGCTCGGAAATTGCAGGCTTGGAAATTGAAGACTTGGAAATTGCAGGCTTGGAAATCGATGGTGGAAAGCGAATGACGTTCGGCACGAGCTCTCTCCAAATTCACAGGTGTCAAAAAAATTGCCGGCCCACAAAAATGTCTTGGCATCTGCGACGAAGGTTCAATGCAAGTCGCGTGTTTTACGAAATACGCTCCTCGGAAGAGGGAACCGGCCAGCGCAACCTGATTGCGAATTCGCACCGGATCGTGCTGGCCGCATTGGGGTAATTATGCGGGAGCCTCAGCTCCGATAGATCGGCGCCCCGCTCGGCGATGACGTCGCCCCGCCGTCGATGAACAGCTCCTGCCCTTGAACATGCGCGGCGTCGTCGGAGGCCAGAAACAGCACGGTCCTTGCGACCTGATCAGGCTCGCCGATCCGGCCGAGCGGCGTGGTGCGGCCGATCCGCGCTTCGAATGCCTTCTCGGCCTCGGGCGTCGCCGTCGCGGCTCCCCATATCGGAGTACGGATCGCACCGGGCGCTACGACATTGACGCGGATGTTGCGCGGCGACAGTTCCGACACCATCACCCGCGCCATCGCGCGCACGCCGGCCTTGCTCGCGGCATAAGCTGAATAGCCCGGGCTGCCGAGCACGGAGATCACCGAGCCGTTGAGAATGATCGAGGCGCCGTCGTTGAGGTAAGGCACTGCCGACTGCACGGTGAAAAATACCGCGGTGAGATTGGTCCTGATCACCTGTTCGAAGACGGCAAGCGCCGTGCCGCCAACCGGGGTGGCGCCGGGAATGCCGGCATTGGCGAAGACAATGTCCAGCTTGCCGAATTTTTCGACGCCCTGCCTGATCGCGGCTTCGGTGGCCGCGACATCGGTCGCGTCGGCGACCACGGCCAGTGCATTCGGTCCCAATTCCTTCGCGGCCGCCCGCAGGGTCTCTTGATTGCGTCCGGTGATAATCACCTTTGCGCCTTCGGCGACGAACAGCCTGGCCGTCGCAAGCCCGATGCCGCTGTTGCCACCCGTGATCAACGCCGTCTTGTTCGCCAGCCTCATGGCATGCTCCATTGGTTGCATTATTAAACTAGGTTGCCAACTATGGCATCTGGTTTTATAATGCAACCACACAAGGCTGTGATCGCACAGATGGCGACATCAGGCCGCGCGGGACCATATTTCGTGGGACCCTATTTCAAGTAGAAGGGCGAACCGGACCTGGCGCCGGAGGCCGGCTGGTCGGCAGCGGCAAGCGGTACGCGCGAACAACGCGTCGAGGATTTGACGTCGAGGATTTGACAATGGTGAAGCGGACGAGCCTGGAAAATGCGGAGTGCCCGGTGGCGCGTTCGCTGGATGCGATCGGCGACTGGTGGTCGCTCCTGATCATCCGCGACGCGCAGATCGGCCGCCGCCGCTTCGGCGAGTTTCAGAAGAGCCTCGGCCTTGCCAAGAACATCCTTGCCGCGCGGCTGCGCACGCTGGTCGAACGCGGCATCCTGAAGACGGCGCCTGCCTCCGACGGCAGCGCCTATCAGGAATATGTGCTGACGCCGAAGGGACGCGGCGTATTCCCGATCCTGGTGGCGCTGCGGCAATGGAGCGAGGCATTCGACGATGCGCCGGAAGAGATCGGCACCATTCTGGTCGACCGGGAAAAAGGCCGGCCGGTCAGGAAGCTCGAACTCCATGCGCAAGACGGCCGGCTGCTCGACTTCGGCGATATCGCGATCAAGCCGCGGCCGGCGGCAAAGCTCCGCCGATACGCACGCGCGTGATCACGCGGGTGCGTGTAAGACCCGAGAAACTATGACAGCTTGCGGCGGCGGAGCAGCTTGACCTGCTCCTCCGCTTCCAATTGCGTCATCGCCAGCAGGTAAGTGAGCAGGTCGAGTTCATGCCGCCGCGCCAAATGGGCGAGGCTTCCGACCGTTTCGGCGATAAAATTCGCCGCCTCTTCAGAACCACCCTCACCCGGCTCATATGTTCGCGAACGACTTTCCCTTGCAGCGGATCCCCGCTTCGGCCTACGCCGTGTTTTGTTTAAACTCATCCAATCCACACTTAATGGTAATGAAATACCCTAAAAAACGATGCAACTATAAGAGGTTATGCCACAACTTGTTAGATACTGAGTCGGGTTGTCGGAACCAGCCTTCAACATCTGTCGATTTGACACGGACGCCCCCACCACCCATGTTCGGAACCAGACGGCGGGCGCGAATCTCGCGGAACCGGCCTTCCTTTTTTCCGTAAAGCCTTGGAATGACATGAATATCGTCATTGTGGAGTCGCCGGCGAAAGCCAAGACGATCAATAAATATCTGGGCTCCTCGTATGAGGTTCTGGCCTCATTTGGCCATGTCCGAGACCTTCCTGCCAAGAACGGATCGGTCGATCCTGAACAAAACTTTCGGATGATATGGGAGGTCGATCCCAAGGCCGCCGGCCGGCTCAACGACATCGCCAAATCGCTCAAAGGCGCCGACCGCCTGATCCTGGCGACCGACCCCGATCGCGAGGGCGAGGCGATCTCCTGGCACGTGCTGGAGGTGTTGAAGGAAAAGCGCGCGCTGAAGGACCACAAGATCGAGCGCGTGGTGTTCAACGCCATCACCAAGCAGGCGGTGACGGACGCGATGAAAAACCCGCGCCAGATCGATGGCGCGCTGGTCGATGCCTATATGGCGCGCCGCGCGCTGGACTATCTGGTCGGCTTCACGCTCTCGCCGGTGTTGTGGCGCAAATTGCCGGGCGCGCGCTCGGCCGGCCGCGTGCAGTCGGTGGCGCTGCGGCTGGTCTGCGACCGCGAGCTCGAGATCGAGAAATTCGTAGCCAGGGAATACTGGTCGCTGGTGGCGACGCTTCTGACGCCGCGTGGCGATGCCTTCGAGGCGCGCCTGGTCGGCGCCGACGGCAAGAAGATTCAAAGGCTCGACATCGGCTCCGGCGCCGAGGCCGAGGACCTCAAGAAGGCGATCGAGGCGGCTGCGTTCACGGTCGCGACCGTCGAGGCCAAGCCGGCGCGCCGCAATCCGCAGGCGCCCTTCACGACCTCCACATTGCAGCAGGAGGCGAGCCGCAAGCTCGGCTTCGCGCCGGCCCACACCATGCGGATCGCGCAGCGGCTCTATGAGGGCATCGACATCGGCGGCGAGACCACCGGCCTGATCACCTATATGCGGACCGACGGCGTGCAGATCGACGGTTCGGCGATCACCCAGGCGCGCAAGGTGATCGGCGAGGATTACGGCAACGCCTATGTGCCGGAGGCGCCGCGCCAGTACCAGACCAAGGCCAAGAACGCCCAGGAAGCCCATGAAGCGATCCGTCCGACCGATTTGTCGCGGCGGCCGGCCGAGATGCGCCGCAGGCTCGATACCGACCAGGCCAAGCTCTATGAATTGATCTGGACCCGCACCATCGCAAGCCAGATGGAATCGGCCGAGCTGGAGCGCACCACGGTCGACATCACCGCGAAAGCCGGCGCCCGCGTGCTCGAACTGCGCGCCACCGGCCAGGTCATCAAATTCGACGGCTTCCTCGCGCTCTACCAGGAAGGCCGCGACGACGAGGAAGACGAGGACGGCCGCCGGCTGCCTGCGATGAGCCCGGGCGAAGCGTTGAAGCGGCGGGATCTCGCCGTCACGCAGCATTTCACCGAACCGCCGCCGCGTTTCTCGGAAGCATCGCTGGTCAAGCGCATGGAAGAGCTCGGCATCGGCCGCCCCTCGACCTATGCCTCGATCCTGCAGGTGCTGAAGGACCGCGGCTATGTGAAACTGGAGAAGAAACGCCTGCACGGCGAGGACAAGGGCCGCGTCGTGATCGCGTTCCTGGAAAACTTCTTCCGCCGCTATGTCGAATATGATTTCACCGCCGATCTGGAAGAGCAGCTCGACCGCATCTCCAACAACGAGATCTCCTGGCAGCAGGTGCTGAAGGATTTCTGGGGCGACTTCATCGGCGCGGTCGATGACATCAAGGATCTGCGCGTAGCCCAGGTGCTGGACGCGCTCGACGAGATGCTGGGCCCGCACATCTACCCGCCCCGCACCGATGGCGGCGACGTGCGGCAATGCCCGACCTGCGGCACCGGCAAGCTCAATCTCAAGGCCGGCAAGTTCGGCGCCTTTGTCGGCTGCTCGAACTATCCGGAATGCCGCTACACGCGACCGTTGGCCGCCGACAGCGAAGCCAGCGCCGACCGCGTGCTCGGCAAGGACCCCGAGACCGACCGCGATGTCACGGTGAAGGCCGGCCGGTTCGGTCCCTACATCCAGCTCGGCGATCAGAAGGATTACGCCGAAGGCGAGAAGCCGAAGCGCGCCGGGATTCCGAAGGGCCATTCGCCCGCCGACGTCGAACTTGAACTCGCACTGAAGCTGCTGTCGCTGCCGCGCGAGATCGGCAGGCATCCGGAGACCGGCGAGCCGATCACCGCCGGCATCGGCCGCTTCGGCCCGTTCGTGCGGCACGAGAAGACCTATGCGAGCCTGGAGGCCGGCGACGAGGTGTTCGACATCGGCCTCAACCGCGCGGTGACCCTGATCGCGGAGAAGGTCGCCAAGGGCCCCAGCGGTCGCCGCTTCGGTTCCGACCCCGGCAAGGCGCTCGGCGATCATCCGACGCTTGGGGCTGTCGCGGTCAAGAGCGGCCGCTATGGCGCCTATGTCACGGCCGGCGGCGTCAATGCCACGATCCCGAGCGACAAGGAAAAGGACACCATCACGCTGCCCGAGGCGATCGCGCTGATCGACGAGCGCGCGGCCAAGGGCGGCGGCAAGAAGCCGAAGAAGGCCAAGGCCGCAAAGCCCGCCAAGGAAGCCAAGAAGGCGCCCGCCAAGACGGCCAAGCCCGCCAAGGAGCCGGTTGAGCGGGACGACGACGCCCCGAAGCCTTCGAAGAAAGCCCCGGTGAAGAAGGCCGCGGTGAAGAAAGCCGCCGCCAAGCCCAAGGCGGACTCCATCAGCAAGGCGCGCGCGCCGGTCGCAACGGCTGCGAAGACGTCGGCTGCCAAGCCCGCTTCCACGGCCAAGACGCCCGCGAAGAAGAGCGCCGGCAAAGCGCGGGGATGATCGTCACGTGAAAAGTGAGCGCGACAGCGGCTTTCCGGGCAGGGACGCCATCGTCGCCTTCATCCGCGCGAATCCGGGCAAAGCCGGAACCCGGGAAATCTCCCGGGAATTCGGCCTCAAGAACGCCGACCGCGCCGAACTGAAACGAATCCTGCGCGAACTCGCCGACGCCGGCACGATCGTCAAACACGGCAAGAAGATCGTGGAAACCGCGGTGCTGCCGGTCACCGTGATGGCCGACATCACCGGCCGCGACGCCGATGGCGAACTGCTCGCGGCGCCTTCCGAATGGGACGAGGTCGAAGGCGGCGAGCCGCCGAAAATCCGCATCCATATTCCCCGCCATGCCCGCCCCTCGGCAACGGCCGGGGTCGGCGATCGCGTGCTGTTGCGGGTGGAAAAACTGGACGATGACGACGGCGCCGCCTATCGCGGGCGCGTCATCAAGGTCATCGATCACGGCAAGCGCCGCGTGCTCGGCGTGTTCCGCGCGCTTCCCCAAGGCGGCGGCCGGCTGGTGCCGGTCGACAAGAAGCAGGCGGGCCGCGAACTGAATATCGCGAGCGCCGACAGCATGGACGCCAAGGACGGCGACCTCGTCAGCGTCGACCTGATCCGCACCCGCGGCTTCGGCCTTGCCTCCGGCCGGGTGAAAGAGCGGCTCGGCTCGCTCTCCAGCGAAAAGGCGATCAGCCTGATCGCCATTTACGCCCACGACATTCCGCTGGCGTTCTCGCCGGCCGCATCGCGCGAAGCCGAAGAAGCAAAGCCCGCGAGCTTGAAAGGCCGCGAGGATTGGCGCGACGTCCCGCTCGTCACCATCGATCCGCCCGACGCCAAGGACCATGACGACGCGGTTCATGCCGAACCGGACCCCGATCCCAACAACAAAGGCGGCTACATCGTCCACGTCGCGATCGCCGACGTCGCCTTCTATGTCCGGCCAGGCTCGGCGCTCGACCGCGACGCGGTGACCCGGGGCAATTCGGTGTATTTCCCCGATCGCGTCGTGCCGATGCTGCCGGAGCGGATCTCCAATGATCTCTGTTCGCTGGTGCCGGGCGAGCCGCGCGGCGCGCTCGCGGTGCGGCTCGTGATCGCGCCCGACGGCCGCAAGCGTTCGCACAGCTTTCATCGCGTGCTGATGCGATCGGCCGCCAAGCTCAGCTACGCGCAGGCGCAGGCCGCGATCGACGGCAAGCCCGACGACACCACGGGCCCCCTGCTCGATCCGATCCTGAAGCCGCTTTATGCGGCCTATGCGGTCGCGAAGCGCGCACGCGACGAGCGCGATCCGCTCGACCTCGACATTCCCGAGCGCAAGATCCTGCTGAAGCCCGACGGCACCGTTGATCGCGTCATCGTCCCCGAGCGGCTCGACGCCCACAAGCTGATCGAGGAGTTCATGATCCTCGCCAATGTCGCGGCCGCCGAGACGCTGGAAAAGAAGGCGCTGCCGCTGATCTATCGCGTGCATGACGAGCCGACGCTCGAGAAGGTTCACGCGCTGCAGGAATTCCTTAGGACGTTGGATGTGCCGTTCGCGAAAAGTGGAGCGCTGCGGCCGTCACTGTTCAACCGCGTGCTGACCCTGGTGGCGGGCCAGGACTATGAAGCCATGGTCAACGAGGTGGTGTTGCGCTCACAGGCGCAGGCGGAATATTCGGCGGAGAATTACGGCCATTTCGGCCTCAACCTGCGCCGCTACGCGCATTTTACCTCTCCGATCAGGCGCTATGCCGACCTCGTCGTGCATCGCGGGCTGCTGCGCGCGCTCGGGCTCGGCGAAGGCGCGCTCCCGGACAGCGAAACGGCGGAATCCCTGAGCGAAATCGCCGCGCAGATCTCGGTGACCGAGCGGCGCGCGATGAAAGCCGAACGCGAAACCGCCGACCGGCTGATCGCCCATCATCTCGCGGACCGCATCGGCGCCAGCTTCCAGGGCCGGATTTCCGGCGTCACCCGCGCCGGCCTGTTCGTCAAGCTCGACGATACCGGCGCCGACGGGCTGATCCCGATCCGCACGCTCGGTACGGAATATTTCAATTATGACGAGGCCCGCCACGCGCTGGTCGGCTCGCGCAGCGGTGCCATGCACCGATTGGGGGACGTCGTCGACGTCCGTCTGGTAGAAGCTCAGCCGATCGCGGGCGCACTGCGATTTGAACTATTGTCGGAAGGCCAGGTCCTTCCTCGCGGGCGCAAGCGTGACCATATTGGACGTAGCCCGCCTCGTGCGAAGGATCGCCCGGGCCGCGCCAAAGCTAGCAGCAAGCCTGACAAGACGCGCAAACCGGCGCGGAAAAAGTCCGGCAAGGCAAAGAGGGGCAAATCATGGAAACCATGAGCAGCACCGGCAAAGTCTGGACCCGGGAAACGGGCGTCGCCGAGAAGCGCGACGTCTGGACCTCGTTGAAACGCGGTTTGCGCGGACGCTGCCCGCGCTGCGGCGAAGGCAAGCTGTTTCGCGCCTTCCTGAAGGTGGACAACAACTGCTCGGTCTGCGGACTGGATTTCACGCCGCACCGCGCCGACGATCTGCCGGCCTATCTCGTGATCATCATCGTCGGCCATCTGGTGGTGCCGACCGCGCTGTGGATCGAGACGGATTATTCGCCACCGGTCTGGCTGCAGCTCTCGATCTATCTGCCGTTCACGCTGATCGCCTCGCTCTTGCTGTTGCAGCCGATCAAGGGCGCGGTGGTCGGATTGCAATGGGCGTTACGGATGCACGGCTTCGACGACAGCCCGCCGGAAAATATTCCGCCGGTGTAGGGCTGGTGATGATTTTAGCTCAATCCGCAGCCACAAACGCAGGTGCGCTCCCTCTCCCCAGCGGGGAGAGGGTTGGGGTGAGGGCCGCAGGTCCCTCGATAGACCTGAGCCCCCTCACCCGATTTGCACTGGACGATGCTTCGCATCGCCAGGAGCAAATCGACCTCTCCCCGCCCAACTCGGGTTTACCCGAGTTGGGCATCTCAAATCGTCGAAGTCGGATATATCCGACTTCGATGGGGAGAGGTGCACTGAGCCCGCGGCACGACTGAATTAAAAACAACCAATAAACAAGAACGATAGTGGGATTGGAAATGACCGACGTCGCAGAGGCAGCAACGGAAAATAAGAAAGAGCAAAAGGAAGCCGATCACCATCCCTATTACCGGCCGAAGGATGCCGCGACGCTGATCCTGGTCGATCGTAGTCACACGACGCCGAAAGTGCTGGTCGGCAAGCGCCACGACAATGTGGTGTTCATGCCCGGCAAGTTCGTGTTTCCCGGCGGCCGTGTCGACAAGGCCGACAACCGTATTCCGGTGGCGGCCGCGATCCCGCAAGAGCTTGAAGCGAACCTGTTGAAGGGCAGCCCGAAGATCACGCCCTCGCGGGCCCGCTCGCTCGCGGTCGCGGCGATCCGCGAAGCCTGCGAGGAAACCGGCCTCTGTCTCGGCCGCAAGACCGAGGGCGCCGCACTGAGGCTGGAAGGTGCGAAACTTGAAGGTCCATGGCAACCATTCTCGGACGCGGGCCTCCTGCCCGATCCGTCCGGACTGTTTCTGATCGCGCGCGCGATCACCCCGCCCGGTCGCATCAAGCGCTTCGATACGCGATTTTTCACCGCCGACGCCTCCGCGATCACCCACCGCGTCGAGGGCGTGATTCATCCCGATGCCGAACTGGTCGAACTGGTCTGGGTCGAACTCGGCTCGAAGCCTTTGGCCGACCTGCACCCGATGACCAGGAACGTGCTCGGCGAACTGGAAAAGCGCCTCGCCACCGGCCCCTTGCGCCACGACGCGCCGGTGCCGTTCTTTCATTTCTACGGCGGCAAGATGCAGAAGGATGTGCTGGGGGCGTAGCGGACGACCGCCCGCCCCCCGCCGTCATTGCGAGCGCAGCGAAGCAATCCAGACTTTCTTTCTTGGCCCCTGGATTGCTTCGCTTCGCTCGCAATGACGATCTGGCGGAGGGCTATGGCAAACCGATTGTATGAGCTAAGATCGGCGTAGCTTACCGATTTAGGAGCGCTATTCCATGAAGCGGTTTGTCAGTCCCTTGATCGCATCGCTCGCGCTGTGCAGCGCGCTCCCGGCCCGCGCGGAGCTTGACGTCGCCCGCCTGAAAGCCGCGATCGAGGCAACGATCGAAACCGACTATCCGAGACTCGATGCGCTCTACAAAGACATTCACGCCCATCCCGAACTTGCCTTTCAGGAAGTAAAGACCGCGGCCAAACTCGCCGCCGAGATGCGCGCGCTCGGCTTCGAGGTCACCGAGCAGGTCGGCAAGACCGGCCTGGTTGCGATCTACAAGAATGGCGCGGGCCCGACGATCATGGTGCGCACCGAACTCGACGCGCTGCCGATGGAAGAGAAAACCGGCCTCCCCTATGCGAGCCGCGACAAGACCACCTGGCAAGGCAGGGAGACCTTTGTCGCCCATAGCTGCGGCCACGACATTCACATGGCGAGCTGGCTGGGGACGGCCAAGACGCTGGTGGGCCTGAAGGATCAGTGGCACGGCACCCTGATGTTCATCGCGCAGCCGGCCGAAGAAATCGGTGCCGGCGCCATGGCGATGCTGTGGGATGGCCTGTTCACGCGCTTTCCGAAGCCCGACTTCGCGTTTGGCCTGCATGACGGCCCCTTTCCCTACGGCTATATCAGCTATCGCGTCGGGGTCGGGTCGTCCAATTCGGACAGCCTTGCCATCACATTCCATGGCCGCGGCGGCCACGGCGCGTCGCCGCAAGCAACCATTGATCCCGTGCTGATCGCGGCCCGCTTCATCGTCGATGTGCAAAGCGTGATCAGCCGCGAAAAAGACCCGGTCGAATTCGGCGTCGTCAGCATTGGTGCGATCCATGGCGGCACCGCCGAGAACATCATTCCCGATGAGGTCGTGTTGCGCGGCACTATTCGCAGCTTCAAGCCGGAGGTACGGGCCAAGATGGCGGCGGGGATCGAGCGGACCGCGAAGGCCGCTGCAGCCATGTCGGACGCGCCTCCGCCGGATATTACCATCACCCAGGGCGCCAAGGCCGTGATGAACGATCCCGCATTGGTAGCGACTGCCGAGAAGGTGCTGAAGGCCGCGTTTGGCGACAAGTTCAGGACCTCGCCGCCCGCCACTGCAAGCGAGGATTTCTCGGAATATGCCGACTCCGGGGTGCCGTCGATGTTTTTCAACATCGGTGTGTACGAGCCAGAGCGCGTCGCCGCGGCCCGCAATGGGACGGCCCCGCCATTGCCCGCCAACCACTCGCCGCTGTTCGCGCCGGTGCCGAAACCGACCATCCAGACCGGCGTCACGGCGATGACGCTCGCCGTGCTCAGCGCCTTCGATCAGCCTGCGCGAGGGCAGTAGCCGCCTCCTTCGTCATTCCGGGGCGCGCGTAAGCGCGAGCCCGGAATCCATACTCCCAATGGTGGTTATGGATTCCGGGCTCGACGCTCACGCGTCGCCCCGGAATGACGATGTTGAGATACCTCGCAAAAACAGAATATTCTCCTGATGGTACTGCAGCGCTTCGTGCCTATGTCTTGTTGACGGTCACCCACACGGAAGCGGTCAATGGCACCACGTCAACTCAAGCTCGGCGCGTTCATGCGGCCGGTCAGCATTCACACCGGCGCGTGGCGCTATCCCGGCGCCTGGCCGGACGCCAATTTCAATTTCCCCCATATCAGGGAGCTGATCCGCAAGCTCGAAGCCGGCAAGTTCGACGCCTTCTTCATGGCCGACCATCTGGCGGTCTTGAACATGCCGGTCAATGCGCTCAAACGCAGCCACACCGTCACCTCGTTCGAGCCGTTCACGCTGTTGTCGGCCTTGGCGGGCGCGACCGACCATATCGGGCTGATCGCGACCGGCTCGACCACCTTCGACGAGCCCTATCATGTTGCCCGCCGCTTTGCTTCGCTCGACCACATCTCGGGCGGCCGCGCGGGCTGGAATATCGTCACGACCTCCAATCCGGACGCGGCGCTGAATTTCGGGATGGAAGACCACATGGAGCATGCCGAGCGCTACAAGCGCGCGCGGGAGTTCTACGACGTGGTCACGGGATTGTGGGATTCGTTTGCCGACGACGCCTTCGTGCGCGATGTCGAGCAAGGGCTGTATTTCGATCCCGCCAAGATGCATGTGCTCGACCACAATGGCAAATATCTCAGGGTGCGCGGGCCGCTCAACATCGCCCGCCCGGTGCAGGGCTGGCCGGTGATCGTGCAGGCCGGCGCCTCCGACGATGGCCGGCAGCTCGCGGCCGAGACCGCCGAGGCCGTGTTCACCGGCGGCGGCAGCCTCGCTGACGCGCAGAAGCTCTATGCCGACATCAAGGGCCGCGTCGAGAAGGTCGGCCGCGACCCCGAGCATCTGAAGATCCTGCCCGGCGCGTTCGTCGTCGTGGGCGACAGCGACGACGAAGCCAGGGAGAGGCGCGCCCGGCTCGACAGCATGGTGCATTACGACAGCGCGATCGCCTCGCTTTCGGTGATGCTCGGCACCGATGCCTCCGGCTTCGACCCCGACGGCCCCTTGCCGCCGATCCCCGAAACCAATGCCTCCAAGACCAGCCGTCAACGCCTGGTTGATACCGCCGCCCGGGACAAGCTGACCGTGCGCCAGCTCGCCCAGCGCGTCGGCGGGTTCAGCGGCCTTGCCTTTGTCGGCACCGCCAAGACCATCGCCGACCAGATGGAGGACTGGCTCGTCAGTCGCGGCAGCGACGGCTTCAACATCATGTTCCCGTTCCTGCCCGCAGGCCTGTTTGATTTCGTCGACAAGGTGGTCCCGGAACTGCAGAAACGCGGGATTTTCCGCAAAGACTATGAGGGCCGGACCTTGCGGGAAAATCTCGGCCTGCCGCGGCCGAAAAACCGCTTTTTTGAGGCCTAGAGCCCTTTCCGTTCCGATTGAATCGGAACGGGGCTCTAGTTTTTGTTTTGACGCGTTTTCTTGACGCGAACCGGGGTCCACTTCGCCGGAAAACGCTCCGGAAAGCAGGCTCCAAAGCAGCCTCAAAATCAGGCCGGAAGCGCCAGCAAAACCTTGACTTTCGGCCTCCAATCGCTAGGTTGCGGCCAAATCCCGCGCCCGGTTTGGCCGGCGCTTATCTCCTATTTTCGAAGGCTTTCTGAACATGGCCAAAGCGGTCACCATCAAGGTCAAGCTCGTATCGTCGGCCGATACCGGCTTCTACTATGTCGCCAAGAAAAACTCACGCACCATGACCGACAAGATGGTCAAGAAGAAGTACGATCCGGTCGCGCGCAAGCACGTCGAATTCCGCGAAGCCAAGATCAAGTAAGATCGCGGATCTGCTACTGACTCCTGCGGGGCCTGATGGGCCCCGTTTTTATTTGGTGGGTATTTGCGCCCCTTTATTTGGTGGCCGAATGCCGCGGCTTGTGTCCTACTGAGCCCCGCCGGGCATCAACTTCACATGAGCGCAGCCACGTGAGTGCAGCGCTGTGGGTGCAGGCTCGTGAGTGCAGCACTGGACGAAGGCAATGTCGGTGGCTACTCGGTCGCCTATGGGCGCGACGATATCTATTTCCCCGTCTACATCACGGCGGCGCTGGCGCTGATCTTTCTGACCGCCGCCTGGATCATGGGCGCGCTCTATTGGCTGCCGCTGGCGGCCGCCGCCGCTGCGTTCACCTATTACAACATCCCCCTGCTGGAGACCGGCCGGCCCACCATCGGCGCCAACCAGTATGGCATCTTCATCCAGGCCTTCGGGCTGATCCGCTGGCGTGCCATCGACCGCATCGATCTCGCCGAGATCGCCGAGCGCGCGATGACCGTGCATGAATTGCAGATCTCGCTCAGCGCGCCGCTCGGCAGCGCGCTGGTCGTCGACTGGCGCAAGCAGCCGAAATATCGCCTGCTGATGCGCCAGCCCTGGCGCATGAACCACAACAACGTGGTGCGGGTGAATCTCGAGCCGTTCGACCAGCCGCCCGATGCGATCCATCGCACGTTCCTGCGGATGTGGCGCTATTACCGGAGCTAGGGCTAACGCGTCGTAACTAGCTTATCCCCTCATCCTGAGGAGCGTCGCGAAGCGATGCGTCTCGAAGGACGAGGCCCGGAATCCGCACCGGGGCCTCATGGTCGAGACGGCGCTAACGCGCCTCCTCACCACGAGGAACTACCGCGCCCTCAAGTTCTCACGACGAGATTTGCATACACATTCGCGCTCAGACCGTAGCTCCAGGCCACGGCCTCGCGCGCGGTGCGGATATGGGCGGGCACCTGCAGGAAGAAGTGCTTGCGCGTGCCGTCGGGCTCAGGCGTCGCATTGATGACTTCGACGGCGGCCCAGGTGTCCGCCGCGAGCCAGGTCTTGCGCCAGAGGATTCCCGTCTCGTCCTCGGCGATCCGCTCGGCGCCGCCCTGCGCCACGTAGCGCTCCGGTGTCATGATCTCGATCATGCAGCGGCGGATCTGGACGTTGGTCTCCGTGTCGATCGCCTTCAGCGTAATGTCTTCCTTCTGTTCGATCACCCAGCGCGGCACCTCGACGCCCTTCCAGGCCCAGACCTGCCAGCCATCCGGATAACGCAGCGCCGGTCCGTCCGCATGATGCAGCCGGTCGCGCGCGTCGCCGCGCAGCAATTGGGGACGCTCGGCGAGCCAGCAGGTGTGCCGATGCGGCTGCAGCCAGCCGAGATTCTCGGCGATCTGCCACAACCCGCGCAGCGGCGCGGTGGCCTCGCGCAGGCCGAACAGGGCGCGGAAATAGTCGAAAGGTCCGAGCCATGACAGCTCGTGCTGGCCGATGGCGCTGTAGCGAAACCCCTGCTGGCCGGCCAGCACCCGCATGGCATCGGACCACGACAACGGATAGGAGCGGCGGACGAGTTCGAGCAGCGAGACGTTTTCCTGCAGCGTGGCATTCATGACAGACTCGGCGGCCGATGCGATCAATGCGTCGGCCGGATCGACCATGCTTTCGACCTGCGCCCGCGTTCGCGCGTCGACGCGGCCACGGACCATCGCTGCGACCTGGCGGCGAAGCCGGCCGACCAGCGCCGGTTTGACATTCGGCCCGTCTGCGCCCGAGGCGCGTCGCGCGACCTCAGCCAGCGCGATCGGGCTGTCGCACCAGACCAGGCGAGCGGGCGGCTCAAGGCCCGCGGCACGGTAGGCCAGCCGTATGCCCTCCTCGGCCGCGCCGCGATCGGCAGGCTCCGTGGAGCGCCGGATCGCCGCCCACCGCGCCCGGTAGCGGCCGAGTGCTGCCCTCTGCTCCGACGTGAACGTCTTGTCGTCAGTCGGCAAGGACGCGCGCGTCCCGCGGGCCGAGTTCGCGCTGCCGGCGGACGCGGTAGGTGCCGCGCAGCAGCGTGATCGGTCCGTGCTCCTCATGGGTCACGCGCGCATAGGCGGAACCTACCTGCACATGCCCGACATAGAGCCCTGCCGGGATGTCGCGCGCGAGGCTGTCATCGCGAAACAGCGTGACGCGCTCGCGGATCGCATGGGCGTGGCCGGTGGCCTCGCCTTCCAGCAGCACCAGCGCTGCGCCATCCATATTCTGCTCGACCGTGCCCGATGGTGCGACATCGTCGACGCGCTCCAGCAACAGATCGCCTTGTGCGAAGATCTCGGTCATCCTGCCATCTCCTTGTACTCACACACCCGCTGTCGGGTGCCGGTGCCTGGATTGCTTGCTTCCACCCTGGAGCGCGATGGCTTCACGATCGGCGGCTATCGCGCCCGTTCTATTGATTTGTGTTGCCGGCGCCCGCCCCGCCAGTGGCGGGGCAAGCTTTGTCCGGATCATTGGCGTCAAAATTGGACGGCCCTCTCCGGCCAACGCCGGCCGCCGGGCCGTCCATATCGCGTGCTACTGCACGACCTCGCCGTGCAGCGCGAGATCGAGCCCCTCGCGCTCGGTATCCTCCGAGACCCGCAGGCCGACGAACATCTTGACCACGAACAGGATGATCAGGCTGACCACCGCGTCGTAAATAAAGACGGTGGCAACGCCGATGCACTGGTTGAAGAACTGCGCGACGTTGCCCTCCAGCGCACCTGCCGTGCCGCCATATTGCTCGACCGCGAACACGCCGGTGAGCAGCGCGCCGACGATGCCGCCGAGCGCGTGCACGCCGAAGCAATCCAGCGCGTCGTCATAGCTGAACAACCGCTTCAGCCCGGTGCAGCCCCAATAGCAGACCACCCCGGCGGCGACGCCGATCGCAAACGCGCCGACCGGCCCGACAAAGCCCGACGCCGGCGTGATGGCGACGAGGCCCGCCACCGCGCCCGAGCAGATGCCGACCACCGTCGGCTTGCCCTTCAGCGCCCACTCCACCAGCATCCAGGTGAAGGCTGCGACCGCGGTCGCGATCTGCGTCACCAGCATCGCCATGCCGGCCTGCATCCCGGCGGTGACCGCGGAGCCGGCGTTGAAGCCGAACCAGCCGACCCACAACAGCGAGGCGCCGATGAAGGTCAGCACCATGTTGTGCGCGGGTCCGGTATCGGTCCGCTTGCCGAGCATGATAGCGCACATCAATCCGGCCACGCCCGCGTTGATATGCACGACGGTGCCGCCGGCGAAATCAAGCACCTTGGCCCAGGCCGCGTCGTTGCCGGAGTTGAAGATGCCGTCGGGTCCCCAGACCCAGTGCGCGATCGGCGCGTAGACGAAGATCGCCCACAGCCCGATGAACCAGAGCATGGCCGAGAACTTCATGCGCTCGGCGAAGGCGCCTGCGATCAGCGCAGGCGTGATGATGGCGAACGTCATCTGGAAGCAGATATAGACGCTTTCAGGGATGGTCGCCGCGAGCGGATTGGGATTGCCGATACCGCCCTTGCCGATGTCACTCAGGATGTCCTTGAGGAACATCCGGTCCAGGCCCCCGATGAAGGGCGTCCCGGCGCGGAATGCCAGGCTATAGGTCAGGACCGCGAACAGAATCGTGATCAGGCAGGTGACGGCAAAGCTGGTCATTATGGTGTCGCCGACATTCTTCTTGCGCACCATGCCGCCGTAGAACAGGCCGAGGCCGGGGATCGTCATCATCAACACCAGCGCGACGGACGTCAGCATCCACGCGGTGTCGCCGGAATTCGGCGTGCATTTTTCCAGGATCTTGCCGCCGCAGGCCGGCGGGCCATCATCGGCGAATGCGATGTCGCCGAGTGCCAGATAGAGCAGCGCGACCCCCAACAGAACCATCATCAATGTCACGAGCCTTTGGCGCGTGTACTTCCCTAACTCCATCGTCGTCCTCCTCGTCCCAAGTTTTGGTAGTGCAAGAACTGGTAGTGCAAGATCTGCTAGTGAGAACTGCTAGTGAGAGTTGCCGGTAAATCGTCGTCGAACGCGCGCGGAGCCGCCTTGCGGCGATTTCTCCGGCGCGAATGCGCCCGCTGGCTTTCGGAATATCTGGAAGCCGCGCCCACCCAAAGACGACAGCCGGCGAGATGTAACCTCGGCACAAAGGCCGGGTTATTCGGCGTGGCTCGCAAGCCGCCGAGTGCGACAGACTGAAAATGGGCGGCGACTAGCCCCATGGCTTATCGGCCTTCCCTGCTCCCCTAGGGCGGGAAAAAGCTCCCGCTTCTCATTGTTAGGCAGAGGCCAATCAAGATTTGTGCCAACCACAGGTTGAGCCAACCTGCTGAATTGTCGCAGGTTCTCCGCCGCCATTACGACAGCAAGGCTGTCCATTGCTTTTTATTTCAGCAGGCACTCGCCTAAAAGTAGAGCAGCCGCAAATCTAGGCTATGCGGCCGTCAACAGCGGCGGCGCGGTGGGGCGAATCAGCGCGAACGCGATTTGAATGATCCCCGCGGCCAGTCCGACCGCGACCCCGATGCGCCAGGCCATGGTGTAGGAGCCGAGCGCGTCATAGATCAGTCCGCCGCCATAGGCGCCGAGAAAACTTCCCAGTTGATGGCTCATGAAGGCGAGCCCCTGGATCATCGCCTGCCATCGGAGCCCGAACATTTCGGCGACGGCGCCCGCGACCAGCGGCCCGACGCCGAGCCACAGGAATCCCATGAACGCGCCGAACACCAACGTCGTCGCGGGCGACGGCGGCAGCATGAAATACCAGGCCAGCACCAGCGAGCGGCAGAGATAGATGGAGCCGAGCAGCGCGAGCTTGTTCCAGCGGCCGCCGGCCCAGCCGAAGAACAGGCTGCCGAGCACGTTGAAGCCGCCGATCACGCCCAATGTCTGCGCGCTCAGCATCGGGTCCATGCCGCAGATCGCGAGATAGGACGGCAGATGCGTGGTGATGAAGACGAGTTGCATGCCGCAGACGAAATACGCGCACGTCATCACCACGAACGAGGCGTTGCCGAACGCGGTGGTCACTGCAGCGCCCGCCGAGCCGTTGCCGATCTGGTCGGCTGACGGCCTTGGCAAGGGCACCTTGTCGACGCGCCCGGCGAACCAGGCCGCCGGCACCATCGCGAGCGACAGGATCACGAAGCCCCACAATCCCGTCCGCCAGCCGAAATCCTGATTGAGCACCTGCCCGATCGGTGCCGACAACAGCGCGCCCAGCGATCCCGCCGCCGAGACCATGCCGAGCACCGTGCTGCGAACGGTTTGGGGCACCGCGCGCGCGGCGACCGACATCGCGATCGCCGCCGCCGTGCAGGCCAGCGACATCCCGATCAGGACCCCCGCCCCGATCATGACGCCGAGGAATCCTTGCGCGCTCGCCATCAGCACGAGGCCAGCGATATAAAGTATGGCGCCCGCCACCATGATGACGCGAAAGCCATAGCGCACGGTCAAGGCGCCGGCGAACGGCTGCAGGAATCCCCAGGCGAGGTTTTGCACCGCGATCGCCAGCGTAAAGTCGGACACGGAGATGCCGACGTCGCGGGTCAAGGGCTGCAGGAAGATGCCAAGACTCTGGCGCAGGCCCATGCTGAGCGTCAGCATGACGGAGGCGCCGATCAGGACCGGAAGCGCGGGCCGCAACAGCTTGAAAAGGGGCATGGTTGTTGTTCTCCCTGCTTTTGTGTCGCAATCTTGCGTCGCACCGCCGCCGACCCGCTTGATTACACAGATCGGTGTAACTAGAATGGAAGGCGCCGCTGCTGTCAAGCCACGAAATACACAGGTCTGTGTAATGCCCGCCGCCGACAAGATCGACATGAAGGAGCGGATTCTTGTCACCGCCGACCGGCTGTTCTATCTGCAGGGCATCCGCGCCATCGGCGTCGATACCATCGCGGCCGAGATCGGCATCAGCAAGCGCACGCTCTATAACCACTTCCCGTCCAAGGATGCGCTGATATCGGCCTATCTGACGCGCCGCTTCGTCAAGGCGCGGCCATCCGACAAATCGCCGCTCGACCAGATCCTCGGCACCTTCGATTCGCTGGAACGGCGTTTCTCGGCGAAGGATTTTCGCGGCTGCCCGTTCGTCAACGCGGTCGCCGAACTCGGCCCCCAGGACAAGGCCGTGAAGAAGATCGCGGTCGCCTTCAAGGAGAGCCGGCGGCTGTGGTTTCGCGATCTCCTCAATGAGCTCGGCGCCGAGGATGCCGAGGGGCTTGCGACCCAGTTGACGCTGCTGGTCGACGGCGCGATTTCGCAGGACCTGGTGCGGGACGATCCGGCGATGGCGCGGGCGGCGAAACAGGCCGCGCGGGTGCTGTTGGCGAATGCGGGAATCAGCGATGATCCATCGGCCACGCCGGCCAAAGCGAGCGCCGGCCGCGCCGACTGATCTTGCATGGCCTGATTTGCATCTCCTGATTTTGTCTTGGCTTTTTCGTGGGCGTTTCTTGTGGCGTGCGTGATGCGTTACAAAAGTGTTCACCATGTTGGGGCATATGTTGCCGCGACACTCCCCCTTAAGTCGCTCCCATCAAACCGTGAGAAACCGATGAACGACGAACAGTCCCTGCGATCGCGTCTGGAATTCATCGGGATCGACACCGCGACACGGGCTGCGCTGCGCGAACTGCAACCGCTCATTTCCAGGGCCCTGCCTTCGATTCTCGACAAGTTCTACGCGCATCTCACCAAGGTTCCGCGTCTTGCCGGATTGTTCCCGGATGACGCGACGATCCGGCGCGCCAAACAGGCCCAGATCAAGCACTGGACCGCAATCACGACGGGGACTTTCGACGAGGCCTACCTCAAGTCGGTCAGGCATATCGGCGCGACGCATCAGCGGCTCGGCATCGAGCCGCGCTGGTATATCGCCGGCTATTCCATGATCATGACGGGCCTGCTGCGGGCGATCGAAACCGAAAATTCCGCCGGCTGGTTCTCCGGCCGTGCCGCCCAGGAGAAGAAAGCCACGCTGCAGGCCGCCATCACCCGTGCGGCGATGCTCGACATGGACCTGTCGATCTCGGTCTATCTCGATGCCGCCAGGCAGGAGCACCAGGCCGCGGTCGTCAAGATCACCGACGGCTTCGAAGCCGTGGTCGGCGAAATCATCGGCGCGGTGTCCAGCGCTTCGGCCAAATTGGAAAACTCCGCTGGCACCCTGACCAAGACGGCGGAAAAGACCCAGTTGCTCTCGGCGGCCGTCGCCGCCACCTCGCAGCAAGTGTCCTCCAACGTCCAGTCGGTGGCGTCGTCGACGGAAGAAATGACCAACTCGGTCCATGAAATCGGCCGCCAGGTCAGCCAGTCGACCGCGATTGCCGAGGAAGCCGTGCGGCAGGCCGAGCAGACCGACGCCGGCATCAGCGAATTGTCCCGCACCGCCGAGCGCATCGGGGACGTGTTGAAGTTGATCACCTCGATCGCCGAGCAGACCAACCTCTTGGCGCTGAACGCCACCATCGAGGCGGCCCGCGCGGGCGATGCCGGGCGCGGCTTCGCGGTGGTCGCCTCCGAGGTCAAGGCGCTGGCCTCGCAGACCGCCAAAGCGACCGAGGACATCAGCCAGCAGATCGCCGGCATCCAGACCGCGACGCACGCGTCCGTCGCGGCGATCAAGCAGATCAGCGGCACGATCCGGCAGATTTCGAACATCGCCGCTGGGATCGCGGGATCGGTCGAAGCGCAGGGCTCCGCCACCCGCGAAATCTCCCGCAACGTGCAGGAAGTGGCGAGCAGCACCAGCAAGGTCACCAGCAACATCACCGAGGTCAACCAGGGCGCCGGCGAAACCGGCTCGGCATCCTCGCAGGTGCTGGCGTCGGCCAAGTCGCTCTCCACCGAGAGCAACCGGCTCAAGCTCGAAGTCGACAAATTCCTGAGATCGGTGCGCGCGGCGTGACAGGGCCGCCGCCTCCGCGAACGCGCGGGGGCGGCGATCAAACACATCGCCCAGGCGCATGTTTGTCCGGGTCATTGCTGCGTCAAATCATGCCCGGCCTTGTGCCGGGCATCCACGTCTTTGCCGCCCGAAAGACGTGGATGGCCGGGACAAGCCCGGCCATGACGGAAAATGATTTCAGGATGCTGGCGACGAGGCCAGCAACTTATGCCGCGACAGCCCTACGCCGCGTCCGCGACCACGCGGTTGCGGCCGTCGTGCTTGGCGCGGTAGAGGGCGTTGTCGGCGCGCTTCAAGACATCGCCGACCGCTTCGCCCTTGAGTTCCAGGGTCGCCAACCCGATCGAGATCGTGACCTCGATCTGCTTGGTGGCCTTGTTGACCGCGAACGGCTCGCCCGCGATCGAGCGCCGCAGCCGCTCCGCGACCATGCTGGCGACATGCAGATCGGTCTCCGGCATCACGATCACGAACTCCTCGCCGCCATAGCGGCAGGCGAGATCGATGCCGCGGATCGATTTGCGGATCCGCACCGCGAATTCGCGCAGCACGTCGTCGCCGGCGTCGTGGCCGTAATTGTCGTTGATCGATTTGAAGAAGTCGATGTCGAGCATCATCAAGGCAAGCGGCTTGCAGCGGCTTGACGCCTGCTCGGCGAGCGTCGCCAGATGGGTTTCCATGTAGCGGCGGTTATGCAGGCCGGTCAGCGCGTCGGTGATCGCCATCTCGATCGAGTGCTGCACGTTGTCGCGCAGATCGTCGGTGTAGCGGCGCTTGCGGATCTGCGTGCGCGCGCGCGCCAACAGCTCGTTCTTGTCGACCGGGCGCAGCAGGTAGTCGTTGACGCCGATCTCCAGTCCGCGCAACAGGCGCGTGTTGTTGTCGATCTCGGCGATCGCAAGGATCGGGACGTGCCGGGTCCGCTCCAGCGAGCGCGCCTGGCTGCACAGCCTTAAGCCGTCGAAATTGTTGAGGTCGAGCGAAACGATCAGCAGATCGTAATTGCCCTCGGCGGCATGAAACAGCGCCTCGGCCGGATTGGTCTCGACATCCACGGCATGTTCGGTCGCCAGCACCGGCGCCAGCCGTTCATAGGAAGAGGGCCGGTCGTCGACGAGAAGGATGCGCCCGCCCCTGCCGGTGTCGGCGATCGCGCTACGCTCGGGTGCCTGCACGCCGATCTCGAGCGAGGTGAGCGCGCGCATGCGCAGCTCGTCCGTCATCATCTTCAGCCGGGTCAGCGAGCGCACCCGCGCGATCAGCACGATGTCGGTCACCGGCTTGGTCAGGAAATCGTCGGCGCCGGCCTCCAATCCGCGGACGCGGTCGGCGGGGCTGTCGAGCGCGGTGACCATCACCACCGGGATGAAATGCGTCACGGGGCTGGACTTCAGCCGGCGGCAAACCTCAAAACCGTCCATGTCCGGCATCATGACGTCGAGCAGGATGATGTCGCATTCGGCGCGCTGGCAGATCTGCAGCGCCTCGGCGCCGCTGGATGCGGTCAGCACGTCGAAATATTCCGCCGAAAGCCGGGCTTCCAGCAATTTGACGTTGGCTGGGACGTCGTCGACGACAAGAATGCGCGCTGACATCGAAACTTCCCTCTACCCGATAAACCGGCGAACCGTTTCGATGAACTTGCCGACCGAGATCGGCTTGGACAGATAGGCCTCGCAACCGCCCTCGCGGATGCGCTCCTCGTCGCCCTTCATCGCAAACGCCGTGACGGCAACCACCGGAATCGAGCGCAGCTCGGGATCGTCCTTGATCCAGCGCGTCACTTCGAGACCGGACACTTGCGGAAGCTGAATATCCATCAGGATCAGATCGGGACGCATCTTGCGCACGAGATCGAGCGCCTCAACGCCGTTGCTGGTCCCCGAGGTCTGATAGCCATGCGCTTCCAACAGGTCGCGAAACAGCTTCATATTCAGTTCGTTGTCCTCGACGATCAGGACGGTTTTTGCCATCCCGTCCTCCCACTGCTGGCACGACAGCTAAGTTTGCCGTGCATTAGCCCCCGCCGCCAGCGTGCCGACATGTATGCTGCCGACATGTAAGCTTAAACTAGCCCCAGATTCGTTCTAACCGGTTAAGCACGGGTTCCATCTCTGAGGGAGTGGTTTCCAGCGGCTTGAACAGGATTGAAGGACTCGGGCATGATGGCGAACAAATTAGAGATCATAAGTTAACGGAAAGGCAAACCCGGCAGTTGAAAAAGCCTGTTCACAACGCCCGCGAAGTGGCTGAAATTGTTGCAGTTCAGGCGCTGTCCTTCCTCGCCGGCGACGCTGCGCGGCTGGGTGCTTTTTTATCCGAGAGCGGAATCGGTCCGGAAACGCTGCGGAATGCCGCCGCCGACCCTCATTTTCTCGCCAGCGTGCTTGATTTCGTGTTGCGCGACGACGCCACCGTCAAAGCGTTTGCGAGCGCCTCGCAACTGCACCCGACCAACATCGCCGCCGCGCGTGAGGTATTGGGCGACCCGCATTGGGAGCGCGACGTGCCGTGAACACGCCGGCGGGGGACAGGCCCCAGGTCAATGAGGACGTCAAGGCGGAGGTCAAACCGACCTGCTTTTGCCGGGACTGCCTTATAGATCTGGCGTTCACCGCGAAGCGTTGCGGCGAATGCGGCTCCCCTCGCCTGGTCCGCCATCACAGCCTTGCCTCGCTGGCCCTGGCGCATATCGATTGCGACGCGTTCTACGCCACGGTCGAAAAGCGCGATAACCCTGATATCGCCGACAAGCCCGTCATCATCGGCGGCGGCAAGCGCGGCGTGGTCTCGGCCGCCTGCTACATCGCCCGCACCTATGGCGTGCGCTCGGCGATGCCGATGTTCAAGGCGCTGGCGCTGTGCCCGCACGCCGCCGTGGTCCGGCCCGACATGGCCAAATATGTCAGGGTCGGCCGCGAGGTGCGGCATGCCATGCAGGCGCTCACCCCGCTGGTCGAGCCGCTGTCGATCGACGAGGCGTTCTTGGACCTTGCCGGCACCGAGCGCGTCCATGGCATGATCCCCGGCAAGGTGCTGGCGCGGTTTGCCCGCGAGGTCGAACGCAACATCGGCATCACGGTCTCGGTCGGGCTGTCCTGCAACAAGTTCCTGGCCAAGATCGCCTCCGATCTCGACAAGCCGCGCGGCTTCGCGGTGCTCGACCAGGAAGAGGCGCGCGCGATGCTGGCCGACAAGCCGGTCGGCTTCATCTTCGGCGTCGGGCCCGCGACCCAGGAGCGGCTGTCACAGCGCGGTTTTCGCACCATCGCCGACCTGCAGCGCGCCGACGAGATCGAATTGATGAAGCAGTTTCCAAGCGACGGCCGCAGGCTGTGGCGGCTGGCGCGCGGCATCGACGACCGCAAGGTCGAGCCGGACCGGGGCGCCAAGACGATTTCCAGCGAGACCACCTTCGAGACCGATATCCGCGATTTCGCGACGCTCGAACGGTTGCTGTGGCGGCTGTCGGAAAAGGTTTCCGCGCGGCTGAAGGCCAGCGAGCTGGCCGGCTCGACCGTCACGCTGAAGCTGAAGACCGCCGATTTCCGCCAGCGCACCCGCTCGCAATCAATCGCGGCCCCCACCCAATTGGCCGCGAAGATCTTCGCGATCTCCCGCGAGATGCTGGCGAAGGAGATCGACGGCACCGCGTTCCGGCTGATGGGCACCGGCGTCAGCGCGCTGCGCGCGGGCTCGGCTACCGACGACACCGATATGCTCGACCGCCGCGCGGCGCATGCCGAACGGGCGATGGACGATCTGCGCAAGAAGTTCGGCCAGGCCGCGGTGATCCGGGGAATTGCCTACGATGGACCGGAGAAGGCGGAATGAACGCAAACATCCGTAAGGAGAACCAACGGGCGCGCCGGAAGCGCGAGCCGTTGGCTCCTTGAACGAGGCAAACGATCAATAGGCCGGGCCGGTCCAGGGTTCGCAGGGAACATTATTGTCCCAGGGCTGACTGGCAAAGGCGCCGACGCGAGGCGCCGGGACGCAGCGATAGCCGTAAGCACCATATCCGTAAGCCGCATCGGGTTGCGTGACGGCATAGGACTCAGGACCGGCATAGGTGCTGTCCGTGGAATGCCGCGTCACATGGTGCTGGCGCGCCATGGCGGGAGTAGCGATGACCGTGGCAGCGAGCAAGGCGGCCGACAGGAGTTTCAGTGTAGCCATTGAAGTTTCTCCGTTGTTGGTGCGAGGCCGATCGTGCGTGACCTCGCAACGGAGATGAGAAAGACGGCTGGCGATTTACAGGGGTATCATCGTCACCTTATTTCAACGATCCGCGAGCAACCCAGATCGTGTCATGCCGGAACGAAGCGAAGCACAACCCGGACCTCGAGATTCCGGGATCGCGTCTTGGGCATGTCACTTGCAAGGCTTGTCACTTGCCGGCTTGGCGTCCTTGACGTCGAATTTGCCGAGCGCGCCGGAAATCACGAAGTCATTATAGTCGAGCACCAGCGCGCGCGAGACGCCGTTCTCGAACAACTCGAACGACATCGCATAGACCGGCGTCTGCTCGCCGTCCTTCTTCTGGGCGTCGCGGTCGTAATAGCTCACCGTGACCGGCCAGCGGGTCATGGATTTCATCTGCTCGCTGGTGGTCGAAGGATCAGGCGACGGCGTCGCCTTGTCGGGCGGGATCGCCTGGCCGATCACGGAAAGCGTGTTGTAGACCTTCTGGCCGTTGTCCGAGCCGTCATAGACCATCAGTTCGAGCAGCGACTTGCCGTCCTTGGCGGCGGCGATGATGCGCTGGATCTGCTCGGTCGGAAACACCGTGGCGCCGTCGAGCGTGAACGTCTTGGCCTCGGGCTGCTTCAGTTTGACGGTGATATGGTCGCCGGTCCGCTCCGCGATACCGTCCACGGGGCTCGAATCGGAATCGTTCATCCGGGCATCGATCTTGAAGCGGTAGCTCTTGCCGGCGCCATCTTCCCAGGAGTTCGAGCGCAGATCGCTCAGCGTGACTTTGCCCTCGCCGATATCGAGTTCGGAAACCTGGCGGAATTCCGAGGTGTAGCCCTCGCAGGCGCTGCCGGAGAAATT
>Ga0137412_10000278_pt1 | contig 34660 bp, 30 predicted proteins | sample CZODoug2_1_16fun_FD_122160 | JGI IMG/M metagenome (GOLD analysis project Ga0137412, IMG submission 122160) | Vadose zone soil fungal communities from Angelo Coast Range Reserve, California, USA - CZODoug2_1_16fungal (Hybrid Assembly) | ecosystem: Environmental > Terrestrial > Soil > Vadose zone...
CACCGTCCGCCAGCCCGGGTAGACGCTGCCGTTGTATTCGACCTCCACGCCGGCGGCCTGTACCGGCTTCATCGCACCGGACAGGGCGGTGAGGCTGGCGTCCTTCACCATGGCCGCCGGTGCCGACCACTGCACGGTGCCCAGCGCGACCTTGCCGCTCGGCGAGATCTGCTTGCTCTTGTCGGGTGTCACGACCGCGGAGACCTGGGGAATCGATCTGACCCTGGCCATCGCCGAATCGATGGCCCTCTCGAGGGCCGGGTCAGCGACCTTCGCCGTGCCCCGGGCGGCGAAGACGATCGTGGTCTGGCCGCCGCTGAACGCCGGCAGCCTGGCCTGAAGGACGGCCGCCGCGTTCTGGGATTCGGTGCCCGGGATCGTGAACGTGTCGTTGGTCTTCCCGCCGCTGAGCTGAGCGACCGCGATGGCCGCGATGGCCGCGGCCAGCCAGACCGCCAGGACCAGCCGCCGGCGCAGGAACGCGAAGCGGGCGAGTCGGTACAGAAAGGTCGACACGGCGGATCTCCATAGCTAGAGGACAGGTCCGGCTCCTGACCTTACGGTTTTCACTAGCCGAACGTCAAGTGACTCACCAGCCAAGCGTACAGTGAGTGACTTTCCTTGGGGCTAGTGACTCACTGGCCAGCAGTTGTATGCTGCATGCGATCCACACACAAGGAGCACACCGATGGCAACGCCGGTCCGGGGGATGTCCTCCCGCGCGCTACAGGCCGAGCAGACCAGGCAGCAGATCCTCCAGACTGCGCAGCACCTGTTCGCGGAGCATGGCTACGATGCCACCTCGCTGCAGATGATCGCCGACGAGATGGGGCTCACCAAGGCTGCCGTCTACTACCACTTCCGCGCTAAGACCGACATCCTGCACGAGGCCTTGCAGCCTGGAATTGAGCGCCTGCAGGATCTGCTGGACGAAGCGGCCGCGATCCGCGGGCGGCGCGCCCGGACCGAGCACATCGTGAACGGCTTCACCGACTTCCTCATCCAGAACCGCCGCTACGCGGCGGCGCTGGCCTCCTCTGATCCGGCCGGGAAGCGGAACAAACTGGACGACGAGTCGACGACGATGCAGGCGACGATGCAACGTCGCGCCCTCAGCCTGCTCTTCGGCGACAACCCGACCGGCGCCGAGCGGCTTGCCTTCAACACGGTGTTCTTCATCCCCGAGTGCCTGCCCAATTTGGCCGACCTGACCGACGATGAACTGCACGAGGCGCTCCGCACGACAATGCTGCGTGTCCTGCGGATCTAGCCAGGGCGTTAGCTGTTCTCCTCGGACCGGGAACAGCCCAGGGCTGGGTCAGGGGGTTGCGCCGCCGGGCGCGTCCGGGCCGGCGCCGCCCTTCCACTGCGCAGAACCCGCGTCCCACTTCGTGTACGTGTAGGGGTTGCCAAGCCCTTGGTACACGTGACGCGCTGCCGTCCGGCCTCGCCATGGACTCCGATGTGATCGCGAGGGCGGGCATGTCCTCCTGTGTACCGGGTTAGGCCGGTGTGGATCAGGTCCGGCCAGCGGGAGCGAGGTCTCCCCCGGCGAGCTGGCGGTCGAGCCGGTCACCCTCGATGTCGGGGTCGGGGACGTACCTGGAGAACCACTTCGGGTGGTACCAGATCCTGGACCCGGCGATCGCCATGACCGCCGGGACCAGGGTGAGCCGCACGACGAAGGCGTCGAGGAACACCCCGGCGGCGAAGCTGAAGCCGATCGCCTTGATGGTCGGGTCCTTGGTGAACATGAAGGCCGCGAAGATGGAGAACATGATCAGCGCGGCCGCGGTGACCACGCGGGCGGACAGCCCGGTCCCCCGCTGGACGGCGCGGCGGGCGTCGCCGTTCCTGGTGTATTCCTCCTTGATCCGCGACACGACGAACACCTCGTAGTCGCTGGACAGCCCGAAGATGATGGCCAGCATGATGATCGGCAGGAAGCTGATCGTCTCGGACGGGGTGATGCCGAAGATGTGCTGGCCCCAGCCCCACTGGAAGATGGCGACCTGCGCGCCGAGCGCTGCGGCCATGGAGAGGAGGAAGCCCAGGATCGACTTGATCGGCACCAGGATCGTCCGGAACGCGAACGTCAGCAGGATGAACGCCAGGCCGACGACGACGAGCAGGAAGATCGGCAGGGCGCTGGACAGTTTGGACGAGACGTCGATGTTGGACGCGGTAGTGCCGCCGACCAGAATGTGCGTGCCGGTATTGCCTTCGATGGTTGCCCGGTCGTTGCGCAGGGTGTGCACGAGGTCGGCGGTGGCCGAGTCGTTCGGACCGGACTTCGGCGTCAGCCGGATCAGCGAGATGCCGTTCTGCGCGTTCACCGGGGCTACCTTCGCGACGTCGGGCATCTTGTTGAGTGCCGACACGATCTGCTGGGTGTCCGCGGGGCTGTCGACGTCCTCGGCGACGATCAGCAGCGCACCGTTGTAGCCGGCGCCGAACGCGTCGGTCGTGAGGTCGTAGGCCTTGCGCTGAGTGTTGTCCTTGGCCTGTGAGGCCCCGCTCGGCAGGCCCAGCTGGATCTTCGTCGCCGGAATCGCGAGCACCCCGAGCACGATGACCCCACCGATGAGCACCGGTACCCGGTAGCGCACGACGAAACGGGCCCAACGCGCGCCGGCGGTGCTGTCGGGGTCAGCGGCGGACCGGCGGGCGACCCGCTCGGCGCGTGCGCCGAACCCGGGCAACCGGGAGAACTTGGCGACCTTGGTACCGGCGAAGCCCAGCATCGCCGGCAGCAGCGTCAGCGCGATCAGCAGCGCCACCGCCACGGATGCTGCGGCAGCCAGGCCCATGACCGTCAGGAAGGGAATGCCGACAACGGTCAGGCCGCACAGCGCGATGATCACCGTCAGGGCGGCGAAGACGACCGAACTGCCGGCCGTGCCCATGGCCAGCGGCACCGACTGCTCCGGCGTCATGCCGTTGAGCAGATTGGTTCGATGCCGGGACAGGATGAACAGGCCGTAGTCGATACCGCACGAGAGACCGAGCATCAGGGCAACCGTGGTGGACGCCGAGGCGATGTTGATCACCGCCGCGAGGGCGGTGATGCTCATCAGGGTGGTGATCACGCCGATGATCGCGCCCAGGATAGGCATCCCGGCCGCCGCGAACGCACCGAAGGTGATCATCAGGATGATGAACGCGACGACCAGTCCGACCAGCTCGGGCAGTTCGGAGAGTTGCTGGCGCCAACCCGGGTAGACGCTGCCGTTGTACTCGACCTGGACGCCGTCGGCCTGCACCGGCTTCATCGCGTCCTTGACGGCGTCGAGGTTGGCGTCCTTCACGTCGACCGCCTTGGCCGACCACTGCACCTGCCCGAGCGCGACCTCGCCGGTCGGCGACACCAGGCTGGCCTGGAACGGATCCGAGACCGAGGAGACCTGCGGAATCGACCTGACCTTGGCCAGCGCCGTCTCGATCGCCGCCTTCTCGGTCGGGTCGGTCACCTTCCCCGGGCCATTGGTCGTGGCGAAGACGATCGTGCTCTGGCCGCCGCTGAACGCCGGCAGCTTGTCCGTCAGGACGTTAGCCGCGTTCTGCGCCTCGGTGCCCGGGATCGTGAAGTTGTCATTCGTCTTTCCGCCGCTGGCCTGGGCGAGGGCGATGGCGGCGATGGCCGCAGCCAGCCAGAGCCCCAGGACCAGTCGCCGTCGCCGGAACGCGAATTGGGCAAGCCGATACAGGTAGTTAGACAAGGGAGATCTCCACAGCTCGGGTCGCGGGTGCCGAATTCCGATCCTGACGCTAGGCTATTCACTAGCCGTGCGTCAAGTGATTCACTTGCCGTTGTACGGTGAATCACTTGCCGTTCAGCTAGCGACTCACTTGCCGCTCAGCTTGTATACTGCGGGCCGGCACAGGGACGAGGAGTACCGCCATGGCGACGCCCGTCAGAGGCATGTCCACCCGCGCAGCGCAGGCCGAACACACTCGGCAGCAGATCCTCGAGACCGCGCTGCGGCTGTTCACCGAACTCGGATACGACGCCACGTCGCTACAGATGATCGCCGACGAGATGGGCCTGACCAAGGCGGCCGTCTACTACCACTTCCGCGCCAAGAGCGACATCCTGCACGCGACGCTGATGCCCGGAATCCAGCGGGTCGAGGCGCTGCTCGACGAAGCCGAGACCATGCGCGGGCGGCGGGCCCAGATCGAGCACGTGGTGAGTGGCCTGGCCGACTTTCTCGTCCGGAACCGCCACTACGCGGTAATGGCATCCAATGACCCCGCTGCGAAGCGCAAAAAGTTGGACGATGAGTCCGAGTCGATGCGCCGGCGGGTGCAGCACCTGTTCTACGGCGAGAACCCGACCGGCGCGGAGCGCATCTCCTTCCACGCCGCACTCTGCATTCCGGACAGCTTGCCCGAGCTGGTCGACCTCACCGACGAGGAGCTACGCGAAGCCCTGCAGACAACGATGCTGCGCGTCCTGCGCGTCCCGTCCTAGTGTCGCTTGAATAAGGGATTCGTTGCCAACTCGCGGCGACCCGGGCAGAACCTCAGCCACGCTGTAGTTGGTCGACCGGACGCCAACTATTGAACTGTCGTTCATTTACGTATATACCTCTTCGCATGGATCTCGGGCTGCGTAGCGCGAAGGTGGTCGTCAACGGTGGGTCGAAAGGGATGGGCCGAGCTGCCGCGGAGGTGATGGCGGCCGAAGGGGCTCTCATCGGGGTGCTGGCCCGGACCAAGGACGACCTCGACGAGACGGCCGACGCGTTGCGGGACCTCGGCGCCGCCGACGTGATCGGCGTCCCGACCGACATCACCGACCGCACCCAGGTCGAGTCGGCCTTCGCGGTGATCGGCGACCGATGGGGCTCGCTCAACGTGCTCGTCAACGCAACCGGCCCGGTCGAAGTCGGCGTCGCGCGCTTCGCCGATCTCGACGACGAGGAGTGGGCGGCCACGTTCGACATCGGCACCCTGGGTGCCGTGCGCTGCGTCCGGGCGGCGCTCCCGCTGCTGCGTGCGGCCGAGTGGGCCCGGATCGTCAACGTGTCGGCCCACTCGACGAGGCGGCAGTCGCCCGACATCGTTGCCTACACGGCCGCCAAGTCGGCCCTCACCAGCCTGAGCAAGAACCTGTCGCTGAGCCTCGCGCCCGAGGGCATCCTGGTGAACACCGTGTCGCCGGGCTCGTTCCTGTCGCCCGGCCTCAAGCGCTACCTCGAGCAGTTGCCGGCCGAGCGCGGCGTCGATCCGAACGATCTCCGCGACGCCATGCGGGTGATCACCGAGGACTACGGCCACCCCGCGCACCTCGGCCGGGCCGGCGATCCCAAGGAGATCGGCCCGGTGATCGCGTTCGCCGGCTCCCGGCTCAACAGCTACATGACCGGCGCCGACATCAACGTCGACGGCGGCTCGGACTTCTGAACGTCACCAGCGCGGCTCTAGGCTGGCCGTATGCGCTTGGTGTCGCTGTTGCCGTCAGCGACCGAAATCGTCTACGCGCTGGGACTCGACCAGCAGCTGGTCGGGGTCAGCTTCGAGTGTGACGAGCCGGCGCGGGCGCGGATCGAGAAGACAGTGGTCGTCGGCGGGTGCGACACCAGCGCGATGAGCCCGGGGGCCATCGACGACTACGTTCGCGCGCAACTGGCCGCCGGAGGGGATCTGTACACCCTGCACGCCGACGCCCTGGCCGAGCTGCGTCCCGACGTGATCCTGACGCAGGACCTGTGCCGGGTGTGCGCGCTGCCGTCCGGCGAGGTCGAACGCGCGCTGGATCATCTCGGCTGCAACGCCGACGTCGTCACCCTCGACCCGCACACCCTGCCGGACGTGCTCGAGTCGATCCTGACCGTCGGGCGCCGCACCGGCGCCGAACCGCAGGCGCGGGAACTGGTGACGCGACTGCGCGAGCGGCTGGCGACGGTCGCCGAACGCGTTGCCGGCCGGGCCCGCCCCCGGGTCGCGGTCGTGGAGTGGGTGGACCCGCCGTTTCGCGCCGGGCACTGGGTACCCGATCTGGTCCACGCGGCCGGCGGCGAACCGGTCTGCGCCCAGCCGGGTGTGCACTCCACGCCGGCCACCTGGCGCGACTTCGCCGACAGTGATCCGGACGTCGTCCTGGTGGCGCCGTGCGGGTTCCACCTCGAGGCGGCCACCGCGCAGGCTCGGGCCGTGGCCGCTGCCCTTCCCGGCCGCTCGGTCTGGGCCCTGGACGGCGACGCCCTGGTGGTCCGGCCCGGTCCGCGCCTGGTGACCGGCGTCGAGGTGATCGCGGCGATCTTGCATCCGGACGTTGTTCCCGGCCCGGCAACTGCCACCGCGGCCCGAGTGGCCTGAACGAGAGCGGAGATCACCGTGACCGAATCGCCCGACGAGTTCGCGTCCCTCACCGAGGTCGCCACCGAACTCGGGCACCCCGACGCGGCTATCCCCCGCGCGGCCAGGCAGGTCGTCGAGGTCGACGAGAACCAGCAGTTGAGCGTCATCGTGTGGGGCGAGACCGCGCCAGAACTGGTGTTCCTGCACGGTGGCGGGCAGAACGCCCACACCTGGGATCTCGTGGCCCTGGAACTCGACCGCCCGGCGATCGCGATCGACCTGCCCGGTCACGGTCACTCGTCCTGGCGCGACGACCGTGACTACAGCCCCGTCCGCAACGCCGTCGCCGTGGCGACCGTGATCGAGCAGCTCGCCCCGCACGCCGCCGGCGTGGTGGGCATGTCGTTGGGCGGGGCGACCACGATCCGGCTCGCGGCGACCCGGCCGGACCTGGTGCGGCGAGCGGTACTGGTCGACGTCACGCCGGGCTCGGCGCGGGCCGCCACGCGCATGACCAGGGAGCAGCGCGGCGCGACGGCGCTGATCGGCGGACCGCGAACCTTCGCCAGCCTCACCGAGATGACCGAGTTGGCGGTGCGGGCCTCGCCGGGGCGCCCGGCCTCGGCCGTGCGCCGCGGCGTGCTCCACAACGCGAGACAGCTGCCCGACGGTACCTGGACGTGGCGCTACGACCAGCTCGGCACCCAGGCCGTCACCGCCCAGCCGCAGTTCGAGTCGCTCTGGGACGACCTGGCCGCTCTGACCAGGCCGACCCTGCTCGTCAGAGGCGGCGACAGTGCGTTCGTCACGGCCGAGGACCAGGCCGAGGCCATCCGGCGACTGCCCGCGATCCGCGTCGAGGTGGTGCCCGGCTCGGGCCACGCCGTCCAGAGCGATCGACCCAAGGCACTGGCCGACCTGATCCGGGAGTTCCTGGAGATCCGACAATGAAGATCCGCATCGCCTTCGGACTCGGGGCCACCCCGCTCGCGGCCGACGAGTTCGCGTCGATCGTGGCCGACCTCGTCGAGCTGCGCTTCGACTCGCTGTGGGTGTCCGACGTCCTCACCGGCGCCGGACCCGACCCGTTGATCGCGTTGGCGACGGCCGCCCAGCTGACTCCGAAGCTCAAACTCGGCACCACCCTGGTGCTGCCCGGGCACAACGAGCTGCGGCTGGCCAAGTCGCTGGCCACCCTGGACGTGCTCGCGCGCGGGCGGTTGCTGCTCACCTTCGTTCCCGGGCTGGCGCACGGCCCCGAACGCGACGCGATCGGCGTCCCGGTGCGTGATCGAGCGGCGGCTATCGAACGCGCCATCCCGCGGTTGCGGCGTTGGTGGGCCGGGGATGCGGTGGACGGGATCACCATCTCGCCCCGCCCGATCCAGGACCCGCTCGAGATCTGGCTCGGCGGACTCGCCCCGGCCTCGCTGGTGCGTTGCGGCCGGATCGCCGACGGCTGGCTCGGCGCGTCCTGCACGCCGGAGCAGGCCGGGGCGGCTCGGTCGGCGATCGAGGACGCGGCCGCGGACGCCGGCCGCGTCGTTGATCCCGAGCATTTCGGCGTCAGCATCGCCTACAGCCATCAGCCCCTGGACGAGCGGCAACTCGCGACCCTGGCCGCCCGGGCGCGCGGCCGAGACCTCGATCCGCGCTCGCTGGTACCGGTCGGCCACCCCGCACTGCGCGAGAGCCTGCAATCGTTCATCGCGGTCGGGATGTCGAAGTTCGTCGTTCGTCCCCTGCCCGGGGCCGATCCGTCCAGCCGACGGTCCGGGCGCGCCGAACTCACCGACCTGGCCGCTGCCGTAGCCGATCTGCAGACCTGATCCGACCCAGGTCTCGCGCACGGCGACCTCGTTCATCTCGTCATCTACGATTGGCCACTTGTTGTTCACCAACGAGCAGTGAACGGAGCGCGAACCAGGTGGCCGAGCAGTACCGGGAGCGGGAAGACAAGTATGAGGTCGACGCGACCTGGGAGTTGCCCGACCTGACCGAGGTGATCCCGGGCGGCGCGCGGATCGAGCTGGGCACGGTGTCGTTGTCGAGCAAGTACTTCGACACCGCCGACCACGCGCTACTCGCGCACGGAGTGACCCTGCGGCTGCGGACCGGCGACGCCGATACGGGCTGGCAGCTCAAGGTGCCCGCCGGAGCGGCGCGGACCGAGCTGCGCGTGCCGGCCAACGGCACCGCGCGCACCGCGCCCCTGGAACTACGCGACCTGCTGTTCGGCCTGCGGGGCGGCGCCGCGCTGCGACCGGTCGCCACATTGCACACCACCCGCAGCGTCGCCCGGGTGCTCGACTCCTCCGGCGAACTGCTCGCCGAAATCGCCGATGATCAGGTCACGGCGAGCGTCGGGACCGACGCCGTCGTCGCCACCGAATGGCGAGAGGTCGAGGTCGAGCTCGGAATCGGCGACGAGAAACTCCTGACCGCCATCGGCAAGCGCCTGCTCCGCACCGGCGCTACCCGGGCGAAGACGCGTTCCAAACTGGCCCACGTCCTCGGCTCGGCCACCCCGGCGCCCGCACCGGTGCCGTCCGGCCCGCTCGGCGATCTCGTCGCGCAGTACCTGCAGGCGCAGTACGTCGCTCTGATCGACGGCGACCTGGCGCTTCGCCGCGACGAGGACGCCATTCACCGCACCCGGGTGGCGACCCGCCGCTACCGCAGCGTGCTGCGCGTCTTCGCCGACCTGTTCGACGCCGACCGTGCGGCGACGCTGGACGCCGAACTGGCCCGGTACTCCACGCTGCTCGGGGAGGTCCGCGACTACGACGTGCTCCGCGCCCGCCTCGACCGTGCGGTGGCGTCGCTGCCACCGGAACTCGTCGTCGGCCCGGTCGGTACCCAGATCGACAAGCAGCTGCGCGGCGACCGGCTCGCCGCGCATGAGGCCCTGACCCGTCATATGCGGAGCAAGCGCTACGTCGGGCTGCTCGCCGAGCTCAAGGCGTGGCACGACGAGCCGGCCTTCACCGAGGCCGCCTCGGCCAAGGCCGGCGCGGTGAACGACTACCTGCGCCGCGCTACCCGCACGACCGCCAAGCGACTCAAGCGGGCCACCCGGTCCGGTGATGACCAGCAGCTGCACCGCGCGCGTCGAGCCGGCAAGCGCGCGCGCTATGCCGCCGAACTCGCCGCCCCGGTGCTCGGCAAGCCCGCCCGGCGCATCGTCAAGCGGGCGACGAAGCTCCAGGACGTCCTCGGCGAACACAACGACAGCATCGGAGCCAGCGACGTCCTGCTCCGGCTAGCCACCAATGGCGCCGGCGCTGGTCGGAACGGCTTCACCTACGGGCTGCTCTACGCCAACGAACAAGGCATCCGGCGCGCCACCGCTAAGCGCGCCCGCTCGCTCACCTTCTGACCAGCCGTCTTCGGTCAGGCGCCAGCATCGGGTCAGCTGGTGACGGCGAAGACCGCGCTGGCCCGAAGGATGCGGCGCTCTTCGACGCTGAGGTAGGCGTTGACGTAGGCGAGCCGTCGGCCGACGTGTTGCACGTCGGCCCGGCCGGTGACCCAGTCGCCGACCTGTGCCGAGCCGGCAAAGTCGACGCTCACGCTCGCGGTCGTCAGTCCGATCGGTGGTTCCCGGCTGAATGCAGCCGTGTAACCGAGCACCAAATCGGCCATCGTCATCAAGATCCCGCCGTGGGCACCGCCGCGGCCATTGGCGTGACGTTCCTCTATCCGCAGCCCGAAGATCGGGTCGAGTCCTGCACTGTCGCGCACCCACAGCGGGCCGACGAGATCCAGGAACGGCGAGCGCCGGCTGACCGGCACCCAACCATCAGGAGGCGCGAGCGACGTCACCGCCCAAGTCTGACATCGACGCCGGACCTCAGAGGCCGCGGGCGACCACGTCGAGGACGACCTGTAGCGCGTGCTCGTGTTCAGCCGCCGGGAGCTCGCGCAACGGCCCGTCATTGAGCAGGGTCGAGAGGCCGTGCACGGCCGACCAGGCCGCATATTCCAGACCTGAGCGCCGGTCGGCCGGGATCGCGCCGACGGTGACGAGGTCGTCGAGTCGGGCGCTGAGCTGCTCGTGGGGGCCCAGGCCGCTCGGGCCCACGCCTTCACCGGGCCCGAAGGTGGTAACCGTGCTCGGGACGGCGAACGCGGTCCGGAACCAGCCGGGCTCGGTGGTCGCGAACTCGACGTAGGCCGTCCCGACAGCGCCCAGCCGGGCCCACGCGGTCGCGACCGGATCCGACTCGGGCTCCTGTTCCATCCGCTGTTCCATCAGCAGCGCGAGCTGGCTCATGCAGCGTTCGCAGACCGCGCGCAACAGCTCGTCGCGGTCGGCGAAGTGCCGGTACGCCGCGTTGTGCGACACCCCGGCCGCTCGGGTGACCGCCCGCAGCACGACGGCGTCGGGCCCCTCGGTCCGGGCTAGCTGCAGTCCGGCATCGACGAGCGCCTCGCGGAGCCGGCCGTGGTGATACGGGTGGGACGGTGCGGTCGCAGGCATGTTGACAGTGTCCACTTGAAGTGCCATGCTCGTCAATGTTCCCACTGTCAACATCGTTGTTCGAGGAGCGATCCCGATGCCATCCCTGAGCCCCCGCCGCCGGCTCGCGATCCTCGCGACCGTCTGCCTCGCCGTGTTCGCGATCAATCTCGACACCACCATCGTCAATGTCGCCTTGCCTGACCTGGCCCGCCAGCTGGGCGCGACCACGCGTGACCTGCAGTGGATCGTCGACGGCTACAACCTGGCCTTCGCCGCGCTCGTGCTGACCGCGGGCTCGATCGGCGACCGGTTCGGGCGCCGGCCGGTGCTGCTGGCCGGATTGGCCGGCTTCGCCATCACGAGCGGCATCGGAGCGCTGTGCACCGGCGCCGGCGCCCTCATCGTCGTGCGGTTCGTGATGGGCGCGTTCGCCGCGCTCATCTTCCCGACCACGCTGTCCATCATCACCAACGCCTACCCCGACCGCGGCGAGCGGGCCAAGGCGATCGGCGTCTGGGGCGCGGTCACCGGCCTCGGAGTCGCGATCGGCCCGGTCACCGGCGGCCTCCTGCTCGCCCACTTCTGGTGGGGCAGCGTCTTCCTCGCCCTCGTCCCGGTGGCCATCGGCGCGGCCGCGCTCGCCTACCTGCTGGTGCCCGAGTCACGCGACCCGGCCCAGGCCCGCATCGATGTGCCGGGGCTGATCACATCCTCGGCGGCCATCGGCCTGCTCGTCTACACGATCATCGAGGCACCGAACCGGGGCTGGACCGCACCCTGGTCACTGGCCGGATTCGCGGCCACCGCCGTCATCACCGCTGCCTTCGTCGCGATCGAACGGCGCCGGGACAACCCGATGCTCGACGTCAGCCTGTTCCGCACGCCCGCCTTCTCGGCCGCGAGCAGTGCGGTCACCGTTGCCTTCTTCGCGTTGTTCGGCTTCATCTTCCTGATCACCCAGTACTTCCAGTTCATCCGCGGCTACGGCGCGCTCTCCACCGGCGTGCGGATCCTGCCCGTCGCCACCACGATCGCGGTCGGATCTGTTCTCGGCGCCCGACTGGCCGGCCGGGTCGGCACCCGCGTCCTGGTCGTCACCGGGTTGCTGCTCTTCGGCTCGGCGTTCGCCTGGATCGCCGTGTCCCCCACCTACATGTCCTACAGCGTCATCGTCGCCCAGATGATCCTCATGGGCACCGGCCTCGGCCTGACCACCGCGCCGGCGACCGAGTCGATCCTCAGCGTGCTCCCGCCGGCCAAGGCCGGCGTCGGCTCGGCCGTCAACGACGCCACCCGAGAGACCGGCGGCACCCTCGGCGTCGCCATCATCGGCAGCGTCTTCACCTCTATCTATGCCCACCACCTCAGCGGGAGCACGATCGCCGCGCTGCCGCAGAACGTCGCCGGGGCCGCCCGCGAATCGGTCGGAGCGGCCATGACGGCCGCCGCCCACGCCGGCCCGCAGCTGCGCCCCGAGCTCATTGCCGACATCAACGCCTCGTTCATGAGCGGCCTGCACGTCGCCTGCCTCGTCGCGGCCGGCGTCTGCGGACTCGGCGCCCTGGCTGCCCTGATGCTCCCCGGGCGCCGACCCGCGCAAGCCCACCAACCGGCGCCGACCACCCCCGCGGCAACGCCCGAGCCGGCCCTGGCCTAGGAGTCGTCTCCGACGTTGTCTCGCTATCGGGTCGGCCGGTAGGTCGCGATCAGTGCACCGCTGCTGGTCGGCTGGGCTTCGACCAGATCGAGCTTGGTCAGCGGGGCGTCGTCGGCGAACAGCCGCTTGCGGCCGCCGCCGGCGACGACCGGGCTGATCATCAAGGTGAGCTCGTCGAGCAGCCCCTCGTCGAGCAGCGACCGAACCAGCGACGGGCTGCCGCCCACACCGATCGTCCCCCCGTCCTGCTGGCGCAGGTCGGCCACGAAGTCGGCCAGCGGGCCCTTGATCAGCGTGCTGTTGGACCACTCGTCGACGGTGTCCAGAGTGCTGGACGCGACGTACTTCGGCGTGCTGTTGATCCAGCTCGCGAACGGCTCGTCGGTGGACGTCGGCCAGTACTGCGCCCATTCGGTGAACGTCACCCGGCCGAGCAGCACGGCGTCCTGCCCGTCGAGCAGGCGCGACAACGCCGCGCCCATCTCGTCGTCGAAGCTGGGCTGCCACTCGTTGGGCGCCTCGACCACACCGTCCACCGAGCTGAACAGCCCCGCGTAAACCTTGCGCATGTGATGAATCCCTTCTGTCGATCGGAACGGTCCACCCGGCCGGTCGATCAGCTCGACGGCGTTCTCTGGTAGGTCAGGGCGGTGGTGCCGCACGGGAATGTCTTGGCGTCGAGAAGCTTGAGCGGCAGTGGTGCGGGAAGGCCTTTGAACAAAGGCAATCCGTCGCCCCAAGCCACCGGCCGCACGATCAGGCGATACTCGTCGACCAGCCCCTCGCGCGACAGCGCCTGGACCAGGCGGACCCCGCCGTGGACCATCAGGTCCGCGCCCGGTTCGGCCTTGAGTCGCGCGACCTCCTCCGCCAGCTCACCCGAGGCGATCCGCGTGTCCGGCCAGTCAGCGGTCGGCAGCGTCTTGGAGAACACGACCTTGGGCGTCTCGTTCATCAGCGTCGCGATCTCATCGGTGTGGTGCGGCCAGTAGGCGGCCATCTCGACGTAGGTCGCCCGGCCCATCAGGTGAGCGCCGGCGTCGCGGGTGGACTCGATGACCCAGCGCACCGCCTCGGGCCCCTCCTCGTCTACACCCCAGCCGTCAGCCCCCGGCGGACGCGCCACGTACCCGTCCAGCGAAAGGTGCATCTGCAGGATCAGTTGTCGCATCATCGGCCTCCGAGCACTCGGGCCAACCAGGTCATCCAAGCTCCGTCCGGTCGCCCGAAATACGCAGGCGGAAGCTACTCGATCTCGGCTTCACGTCAGTGTCGCCCGGCAGTCGAGGCCGATAACCACCGATTCGCTCGACCGAAGGCGAATCGAAGGCGACGTGAAGCCGACGCTGCATACAGTCCCCGATGCGATCGGGTCCGGGCTGGACCGGGCCCGTCGAGTTCATCAGCGGAACGGGGTCTCGATGAGAAGACTGAAGGTGCTGGGCCTGCTCGCCACCGCGCTGGTTGTCGCGGCCGGACTCACACCCGCCGTAGCGGCGCCGAGCCGGGTGACCAACGGGGCGTTAATCCCCTGGACCGCGTGCGAGGATCCCGGCCTGCGGGACGCCGGCGCCCAGTGCGCCCTGCTGCCCGTCCCGCTGGACTACGCCGAGCCGGACGGCGCGAAGATCAAGATCGCGGTATCGCGGATCAAGCACACGGTGCCCGATGCGCAGTCCCAGGGCGTCATGCTGATCAACCCCGGCGGACCCGGCGCGTCCGGGCTCGGGCTGTCCACCTGGGGTCAGCTCGTACCCAACGGCGCCGGCGGTTACTACGACTGGATCGGGTTCGATCCGCGCGGCGTGGGCTCGTCGCAACCGTCTCTCACCTGCGACCCGAACTACTTCGACTTCAACCGTCCGACCTACATTCCGGTGCTGGAATCCACCCGCCGACAGTGGCTCGCCCGCTCGAAGGCCTACGCCGACGCGTGCCGGGCGAACGGCCCGATCCTGTCGCACATGACCACGATCGAGAACGCCAAGGACATGGACAGCATCCGCATTGCCCTCGGCGTCACGCAGATCAACTACTACGGCTTCTCTTACGGCACCTACCTCGGGCAGGTTTACAGCACGCTGTTCCCGTCGCACGTTCGGCGCATGGTGCTCGACAGCAACGTCGATCCGCGCAACGTCTTCTACCAGGCCAACCTGAACCAGGACGTCGCCTTCGACCGGACCCTCAAGATCTGGTTCGGGTGGCTGGCCAAGTACGACGACGTGTACCACCTGGGCCAGACGGAGAAGGCCGTCGAGACGCTCTTCTACAAGATCGAGGCCAAGCTGACGTTCCACCCGGCCGACGGCAAGATCGGCGGCGACGAGTGGGTCGACATCTTCCTGCAGACCGGCTACAAGCAGGCGGCGTGGACCATCCTGGGTGACGCCTTCGCCCGCTACGCGCACAGCAACGATGTCGCCAACCTCGAGAACCTCTTCCTCGCCATCGACGGACTGGGCAACGACAACTTCTTCGCGGTGTACAGCGCCGTGCAGTGCGCCGACGTCCAGTGGCCGCAGCAGTGGTCGACGTGGGCCCACGACAACTGGGCGACGTTCGCCCAAGCACCGTTCGAGACGTGGGGCAACGCCTGGTACAACGCACCCTGCCTGTACTGGCCGGCGCCGGCCCACACTCCGCTGAACATCGACGGCAGCAAGGTGACCAGTGCCCTGCTCATCGACCAGACCCTCGACGCTCCCACGCCGTTCGAGGGCAGCCTCGAGGTGCGCAAGCGGTATCCGCATTCGAGCCTGATCGCACTGCCGGGCGGCACCACACACGGCAGCTCGCTGTCCGGTGACGCCTGTCTCGACGACCAGGTCGCCGCCTACCTCGCGAACGGCACCTTGCCACCGCGCTTGCCCGGCAACGGGCCGGACACCACCTGCGCGCCCCTACCCCAACCGGTTCCCGACCCGGCCCTGAGCAGGCTCGGTCGTCGCGGACCTGCTGTTGGACGGTAGCTCCGCGAGCAGGGCGCGGACCCGATCGGCGTCGCCGGTCCGCAGCTGCTCGAACAACGCCAGTGCCTGCAGCCAGTGGTCGCGCGCGTCTTCGATCCGGTCGCATTCTCGCAACGTCACACCGAGCTCGCGCAGGGTCTCGGTCTGACCGTGTAGGTCACCGAGCTGCTGGCGGATGGCCAGGCTCTCCCGGAGGAAAGCCAGTGAACGCTCATGTCGGCCCTGACGTTGGTGGACGATACCGATGTCGGTCAGGCAGAAGGCTTCGCCGTCGCGGTCGCCCAACTCCCGAAAGATCGCCAGGCTCTCCTGCTGAGCTGTGACGGCCTGCTCATAGCGAGCCTGTCGTTCGTAGAGCGCGCCGAGATTGTTCAAGCTCGTGGCTTGGACCCTGCGGTCACGCATCGTGCGACTGATCGCGAGGCTCTCCTGTAGGCAGGCCAGCGCCTCGTCGTAGCGTCCTTGCTTCTGATAGATGTTTCCCAGGTTGGTCAGGCCACCGGCCTCGCCGCGCGGGTCATTGATACTCCGCGAAATTGCCAAGCTCTCCTGCTCGCAGCCCAACGCCTGGTCGTACCGTCCCTGCCATTGATAAACCAAGCCGAGGTTGACCAGGCAGGCAGCTTGACCGGGCAGATCGTCGAGCTGGCGGCGGATGGCCAGGCTCTCCTGCAGGCAGGCCAGCGCCTGCTCGTAGCGTCCGAGCCGCCAATACCGCACGCCGCGATCGTTGTGGACCTGCGCTTGACCCGGACGATCGCCGTTCGCGCGCGCAATGTCGAGCGCGATCTGATTCACCTGCGCCCAGTCAGACCAGTGGCCACGCACCATGAAGAAGCCGTACAGCGTGTGAGCCAGCTGGGCCGCCATCTCCTCCAGCACGCCGGAACCCGACGTTGCGGCCTGCGCAACGGCAGCTACCAGGTTGGCCCGCTCGGCGTCCAACCACTGCAGCGCCGCCTGATCATTCCCGAACTCCAGGCCATCCTTACGCCAGCGGTCGTCGATCCGGGCGAGGCGATAGTCACCTGGACGCAGCAGCTCCAACGTCTGCCCGGCCGTCGCTACGTAGAACGCCAGCACGCGCGCCAGGGCGGCCGATCGGGCCGACTCAGGACGCTGCTGGGCGAGTTCGCGGCTGTACAGGCGCAGCAGGTCGTGGAGGTGGTAGCGGCCCGGCGATGGCGTCTCCAGCAGCTGGATGTCCACCAGCCGCTCGAGCACCCGCTCGGCGGCGACGGGCGACTCGTCCAGGAGCCTGGCCACTACAGCCACGCTGAGCTCCGGTCCGTCCAGCACGCCGAGGATCCCGAATGTCTCGGCGGCGTTTCGATCCATCGGATCCGCGCTGTTGCGGGCCTGCTCGATGGAGACGGCGAAGCTGGCGCGCGCCCCGGCCTGGTCGATCTCCAGCTCGTCCAGGCGATGTTGCGCGTCGGCGAGGCGCTGCGCCATGGCTTGCACCGGCCAGTTCGGTCGGGCGGCCAACCGCGCACCCGCTATCCGCACGGCCAACGGCAGCGACGCGCACGACTGGATCACGTCGGCCGCTGCTTCGGGCTCGGCGGCGATCCGCGCCGGCCCGGCCAGCCGGGCGAGCAGCTCGGTCGCCTCGGCGGCGGCAAGCCCGTCGAGGCGTAGGTGGCGGGTACCGTCGATGCCGGACAGCACAGCCCGGCTGGTTACCACCGCGCCGCACCCGGGTCCAGCCGGCAGGAGCGGACGGACCTGGGCGGCATCCGCTGCGTTGTCCAACACCACCAACAGCCGCCGGTCGGCCACCTGCGACCGAAACGCGGCGCTGGCCTCGTCCAGCTCGGTCGGGATGGCGGCGGCCTCGGTGCCGAGCGCCCGAAGGAAGCGGCCCAGCACTTCGGACGGCGCCAACGGCTGCAGCCCGGCGGTGGCACCCTGCAGCTCCACATAGAGCTGCCCGTCGGGAAACCGCGACGAGTGCTGATGCGCGGCGTGAATCGCGAGCGCGGACTTGCCGACGCCGGCGGCACCTGCGATCGCCGCGATCGCTACCGGCCGGCGGGGCAAACCCTCGGCGTCGTTGATGTGGTCGAAGCACTCGTCCAGCCAGTGCAGCGCGGCGCCACGGCCGGTGAAGCCCTGCACGTCGACCGGGAGCTGCCGCGGCACCGTCCGCCGCGGCTCCGTCCGCCCCGGCATCGTCCCCACGTCGCTCGGAACCGCCGGCGCGCGCCCGGCCAGCAGGTCGGCATGAACACCTTGCAGTTCTGCCCCCGGATCCGCCCCGAGCTCCTCGGCCAGTTGCACCCGGATCCTCTCGTACTGAGCCAGCGCCTCCGCGGGCCGACCGGATCGGTCCAGCACCACGAGCCGCCGGACCCACAGCGATTCCCGCATCGGGTACCGGGCCGTCAGGTCGGCCAGCTCGACCACCAGCTCACGGGCCCGCCCGTCAGCGATGTCCAGGTCGATCCGCCGCTCCGTCCCGGCCAGATACCTCTCAACCAGCTGTGGCGCCACCGACGCCTCCAACCAGGACGAGCGGATGCCTTCGAACGGGGCTCCCCGCCAGAGCGTCAGTGCCTCGACGAGCAACTCTCGCTCGGCCGAACCGTCAGCGGCGGATCCGGCTGCATCGAGCAAGCGCACGAACCGCACCGCATCAACCTGATCGGGCGCCGCACGCAGCGCGTACCCCACGGGGCTGGTGTCGATGAACTCGGCCCCGAGTTCGGCCCGCAGCCGGGCCACGCAGACCTGCACCGCTTTGCGGACGTCAGCGGGCAGGCGCTCGTCCCACAGGGAAGCAGCTAGTCGGTCGGTCGAGACGCTCTCGCCGGCCGCCACCGCCAGCAACGCGAGCAGCGTGCGCAAACGGCCCCCGGTCACCTCGAGCGGGCGGCCGTCGACCGACACTCGCATCGGCCCCAGCAACCCGATCTCCAGCAAGCGTCGATCATGCTCGCCGGCGTGCGGTGTGCCCGACTGCGCAGCTGCCACGAACCGCTCCTAACGGATTCCCCCGGATCAAGACCCGGTCGAATCACGATACGGCGCGGAAGAACTCGACCATCTTGTCGACCGCGGGCGTTACGTACTCGTCCTTGTCGTAGAGGTCGACGTGGCTCGCTCCGTCGATCCAGTACAACTCTTTGGGTTGCTGAGCGTTCGCGATGGCCTCAGTGGGCACGTAACGCGTGACCGCCTCGGTCCCGACGATCATGAGCAGCGGTCGGAACGCGTCGAGCGCGACGATCCGGTCGATGCTGTTCCACGTGAAGGACTTGGCCGAGCGCGGATGCCGCGCCCGATCGGTGCAGTAGTACTCCCAGCCCTCGAAGCCATGCTGGCCCAGCGACCGGGCCTGCTCCTCGGTCTCCGGGAAGATCACCATCCGGCCCGAGCTGGCGATAGGCGTAGGTGACGCCGTTGTAACCCTCAGCGTGCAGCGTCTCGGTAGCGGTGTAGCTGGTTGGTTCGGGCATCGGGTTCCTCTTCTGTCTTGTGCTCCGTGGCGGCGCCGCGTCCCGCCGCGCTGGCCCCCTGAGCGTGCGGCCCAATCGGGAACGCTCGCATCCGCCCGGCGACCAGGCGACCGGACGAGGGGCTAGTAGTCGCGCAGCAGCGGACCAAATCCGAGACGTCGACCTGGGCGAGAGTCCGAAGTTCAGATCGCGGCCCCACAGCTGAGCGTGGGCAGATCGCCCGTGGTGATGATTTCGGCCTGGTGCGGGAAGACCTTGTCGATGAGGACTCGGTGGACCTCGGCGTCGTGGTCGGCGGTGGCGTCGGCCAGGACGTAGATGCGGTAGTCCTCGTCGGCGGCGTGCCGCACCGTGGACAGCACCACCCCGCCGGTGGAGATGCCAGCCAGGACCAGGGTGTCCATTCCTTGGGCGTGCAGCCTGGCGTAGAGATCAGTGGTGCTGAAGGCGCCGAAACGCGTCTTGCGGACGACGATGTCGTCCTCGCGGATCTCCAGCAACTCGTGGATCTGGGCCTCAGGGCTGTCGGCGGCGAGGAGCCTGTCTTCGGCGACCCGGGCGAAGCCCTTGCTGTGCGAGGGGATGACCCGGAAGTCCTCGTCGGTGAACGCGACCCGGACGTAGCAGACCTGCACATTCGCCGACCGGGCCCACGACAGGGCCGCCGTGGTGCGCGCGAGCAGTGTGTCAGCGTCGGGCACGCTAGCGAGAATCGCCGGTTGGAAGTCCATCAGCAGCAGCGCTGTACGAGACGGGACGAGAGGCGAGACGGTCATAGTGGTTCTCTCCTTGAATTGGGTTGCCGGACGACTAGGGCGAGCGCGTGGTGCCGACGGAGGCCGCCGCCGTGTTCGCGGCATTGGAGGGACGCTGCCCGAGGCCGCGGTCGAATACGGTCATGAGCAGCACGACGATGCCGGCGCCAATGAGGATGAGTGAGATCGTGTGCAGCCCGGTGTCGTCGACGTGGGAGCGAAACACCAGGCCGGTGATGGTGGCCGAGGCGATGGATCCGACATAGCCGAAGGTCCGCAGCAGCCCGGACGCGGTGCCCACGGTCCGTGGTGGGGCAGCCCGGTAGAGGGCGGTCTGGTTTGTGACGTTGCTCGAACCCGACGCCAGCCCGAACACCCCGGTAACGACAATGATCGCTGCCAGAGGGCTGTGGCTGGTCAGGAACAGAGTGCTGACCGCCCCGATGACCAACAGCACCGCCGAGCCAGTCAGTGACAGCCGGAGCCGGACGTGGCGCGAGGCGACCCGGGCGCTGATGGCGGACAAGACCCCCATCGGGATCAGCGCCAGACCGGCCTCGTAGGCCGACAGGCCGTGCGCGACCTCGATCCACTGGGTCAGGCCATACAAGATCACGTACACGCCCAGCAATGTCAGGCCGTTGCGCACGTAGGTCCGGGTCAGCACACCGTTGGAAGACAGCAGCCGCACGTCGAGGAACGGGTTGGTCGCGCGCAATTCCCAGACGACCAGCGCGGCGGCTACGACGACGGAGACCGCCAGCGCGATCCAGTCCGGGTGCGGCAGCGATAGCAGAAAGACCAGCAGTGCGGTCATCGCCCCGCCGAAGCCGATCACGCCCAACAGGTCGATGCGCAGAGCGAACTCGCGTGGCGTTCGGCCTCGCACCGCGTCGGAGTCACGGGGAATCCAGGCCAGCGCCATCACCACCGCCGCCACGGTCACCGGCACGTTGATCAGAAACGCGGCGCGCCAGTTGAACCAGCCGACGAGCAACCCGCCGATCGTCGGTCCGATCGCGATCGTCGCCGCCCCCGCGACGGCCAGCGCACCGAGCACATCGGCCGGGGGTGACTGCAGCCCGATCGCGCTCGCGCGTCGCCGAATCAACAGCATCGCCGAGGGGTATCCGGCCGAGGTACCCAGTCCGATGAGCACCCGGGACACGACGAGGGTTGACAAGTCCTGCCCGACGCCGCCAACAATCCCCCCGACCAGCACGAGGACGATCCCAACGAGGAAGACCCGGCGGGGGCCGAACTCCTCTGACAGTCGCCCCGCCGTCGGCTGTGCGATCGCGCTCGTCAGATACAGGCTGGAGATGAGAATCGACGTCTGCCCGACTGATACGTGCATGGCTGCCGCGATCGAGACCAGCGCGGTCGCGATGACCGAACTGTTGATCGGGTTGAGCGCCGCCCCCAGCAGCATCGGAGAGACGAACCGCGGACCGAACGCACGCTCGGTCGGAGGCACGTTGCCGGTTCCGTGCTCGGTCGGGTCAGCGTCAGGCGTGCTGTCTTGCGTGGTCACTTCGCCGCGTCTTCCCATCGCCCACCGGAATCTCGATATAGACAGGCACGCTGCGCAGGCTGCCTGTCATAAATATAGCAGGTAGCCTGCGCACCTGGTAGCCTTGGATCATGTCCGGGAGATCACAGCGGGCACCTGAAACCGCTGCCGAGCTGATGAAGGCGATGACCCGTCTGCGGGCGCGGTTGCGGGCCGAGTCAGCGCCTAGCGAGATGCGGTGGAACTGGTCCCAATTGACCACGCTGGGGCGACTCGCGAAAGAAGGTCCGGCTACGACCAGCGATCTCGCCCAGGCCGAGCACGTGCGCCGACAGTCGATGGCGGAAACGATTGCCGCCCTGCGCGCGGACGGCCTGGTGGAAGCTCAACCCGACCCGACCGACGGACGAAAGACCCTCATCCACGCCACCTCACGCGGCCGGACCCTGTCAGCGACCATCCCCGCCGCCCGCGAGGCCTGGCTCGGGTCGGCCGTCAACGAACTCCTCGACGTCGCTGAACAACAGACGCTCCGCAAAGCCGCCGCGATCATGAACCGGATCGCCGACAGCGACCTGCGCTCCCCACAGCGCAACTAGCTAGCCACTCAGCGGATGCGACCGCAAGGTCGCGCATTGGCGCGACTACCTCGACCCGCTAGCAGTCTTTGACGCGATCGGCTGGCCGGCCGCAGCCGCAGGCAGCGGCTGACCTGTCGGAGCCCAGCACCTGCGCATTTCTTTCGTCGTGGAAAGTACCTCACTTATAAGTGCGCATCGGGCTGAGGGATGTATGCGGGCCTGATCTTGGGTTCTATGAGGCGAGACATTCTTCGATCGGAGAGAAGGGGAATCGTGTCTGACCTCGAGCGCAATAAGCAGGTCGTCGTCGACTACTACCAGACGGCATTCGGCGGAAATCCCGAGAAGGCGGTCGCGGACCACTTCGGGGACCGCTACATCCAGCACAACCCCGACGCCGCCGACGGCCCGGAGGCCTTCATCGGATTCGTCACGTGGTTGCGGGGCGAGTTCCCGCAGCTGAGGCTCGACATCAAGCGGGTCCTGGCCGACGGCGACATCGTCGCTACTCACTCCCACCTCGTCCTGGAACCCGGTCACCCGGGTCGCGCGCTGGCCGACTTCTTCCGCCTGGAGAACGGCAAGGTCGTGGAGCACTGGGACGTCATCCAAGACGTACCCGAGAATGCGGCCAATCCCAACGGGATGTTCTGACGGTAAGGCCGCGGCCCGTCAGTCGGCGTCAGCGATGATCTCCTCGGCGTGGGTCTGCGCCCAGTCGACAACCGGGCGCAGGAGAGCGACCAGCTCCTGCCCACGCTCAGTCAGGCTGTAATCCACTCGCGGCGGAACCTCCGGATAAACCTCGCGCCGGACCAACCGGTCGGCCTCCAGGGTCCGCAGGGCCTGGGCCAGCATCTTGTCGGTGACCGGCTGGAGCAATCGGCTCAGCTCGCCCCAGCGCAGGGTCTGGTTCGACAGGGCGACCAGAATCAGGAGCGCCCAACGACTGGTGACGTGGTCGAACAGCACCCGACTGGGGCAGCGTGGCGAGAAAACGTCAGGCGACAAGGCCCCGCTCGTCGCGCCACTCACGCGCTCGTTGCTCTTCATAGCCGCACCTCACGATCAAGACTCGCCATCACGAACGTAGCGCAGCGGGCCGGAGCGAAATCGAAGGATGGCGAGCTGTCTCGAGTCGGGGCAACGAGCGACCCGGATCCGAACCGACGTGAGGCCGGTGTTAGGACGTGACGGGTTTTGCGTCACGTTCGGTGTCGACCGCCGTCTAGTCAGAGAGCCGGGCCGGACTATCGGCACCCAGACCGGCCATCGACGGCGTCGAGAGGGGCCGAGCAATGAGTAACGACGATGGTCGCGAGATCGACCAGGAGCCGATCGACCGGTATGACGCGGTCGTCGACGAGTTCGGAGTGGTGCACAGCATCGGCTCGATCAGTGTCGGTGATCTCGTCTACCGAGCCACGGACGAGCTCGAGGCGGGGCCGACCGGAGCCGCCCTCGCCCGCATGGCCCACGACTGCCCGGACCAGGCGGAGGGGCAGTTGCTCACCTTGCGCTACATGGCGGCGTCGCGGGCGCGCGACGGGGTCGCGATGGCTGACATCGCTCAACTAGCCGGCGAGGAGAAGCTGATTGGGGGCCTGCTCAAGCTCGTCACCGCGGCGTGGCTGGAGCTTGGCTACGACCCGGACGGGATCCTGGAGTCGCTCACTAGTTACGCGCTCACGGACATCTGCGGATCGGTCGCCGACGGCTGACCTCCGCCACGACCACCCGCCGCCGCGACTTACGCAATCGGTGCATGCACTCAACGTTCTCCTTGACACTTGTGCAGTGACCAAGTTTACTAGGAAGCGAACTTGGTCACTGCACAAGAATCGAAGGAGATCAGCATGTCCACGAAGACTTGGTTCATCACTGGCGCGTCCAAGGGCTTCGGCCGCGAATGGACCGAAGCCGCACTCGAGCGCGGTGACCGTGTCGCCGCCCTGAGCCGTTCGGCCACGGCGTTCGACGACCTGGTCACCAAGTACGGCGACGCCGTCCTGCCCCTGCAGCTCGAGGTCACCGATCGGGCCGCCGTCGTCGCCGCCGTTGAGCAGACGGTCGATCACTTCGGCCGGCTCGACATCGTGGTGAACAACGCCGGCTACGGCTTGTTCGGCATGGTCGAGGAGGTGAGCGAGCAGCAGGCCCGCGACCAGGTCGAGGTCGACCTGTTCGGTCCCCTGTGGGTCACCCAGGCCGCCCTGCCGCACATGCGGTCGCAGGGCAGCGGCCACATCATCCAGGTGTCGTCCATCGCCGGGGTGTTCGCCCTGCCCAGCCTGGGCCTCTACCACGCGGCCAAGTTCGGGCTGGAGGGTTTCACCAACAGCCTGGCGGCCGAGGTGAAGGGCTTCGGCATCAAGGTCACGCTCGTCGAGCCGGCCGGGTACGCCACCGACTGGGCCGGACCGTCGGCCGTGCACGCCGAGCAGCTGCCCGTGTATGACGACTTCCGCGCCGCCATGGCCCGCCCGGCCGGCAAGCGGGGCGACCCCAGCGCCACCCGCACCGCGATCTTGGCGGTCGTCGACGCCGAGGAACCGCCACTGCGGATCTTCTTCGGGCCGGGCCCGCTCGCGGTGATCAAGAACGAGTACGCGTCCCGGATCGCCGAGTGGGAGGCTTGGGACGAGGTATCCCAGGCGGCGTTCGGCGCGTGACTCGAGGAGGCGCAGGCATCCCATGCGTTTGACCCTGGACGATGTCATAGCGGCCGCGTTCACCACGCTGGAGCGGGAGGGCCTGGAACGGCTCTCCCTCCGCGGGGTGGCGCGCACGCTCGACGTCCACCTCAACTCGGTGAGCTGGCAGGTCAAGACGAAGCAGGCCCTGATCGACACCATGGCCGACACCATCGTCGGCTCGGTCGACACCGACCACCTGCCCGCCGAGCCGGTCGAGCGGGTGCGCCTCATAGCGGCCCGATACCGGGCCGCGCTGCTGGCCCACCGCGACGGCGGCCGCCTGGTCGCCGGCACGTTCACCGGAACCGGCAAGACGCTTCGGGTCGCGGACGCCATCGTCGGGAGCCTGCTGGAGGCGGGCTATTCCGAAGTGGACGCCGCCCGGCTGTGCTGGTCGATCGTGTACCTCACCATCGGCCTGACCCAAGAGCAGCAGACACCCACCGACAATCCCCGAGGTCAGTTCCCCGAACTGGTCGCGACCGGCGCCTACCCGGCGTTGGCGAAGGTGGGCGCAGCGGCGATGCTCGACGACTCGTTCGACGCCCGGTTCGACTACGGCATCGCCCGGCTGCTCCGGTAGCGCCTAGGACGCCGGCGCGGCGAGCGTCAGAAGACGACGACCGAGCGCAGCACCTCGCCCCGGTGCATCTTGTCGAACGCGGCCTCGACGTCGCCGATCCCGATGCGCTCGCTGACGAAGTCCTGCAACGGCAGGCGTCCTTGCTGGTACAGATCGATCAGCATCGGGAAGTCGCGCGAGGGCAGGCAGTCGCCGTACCACGACGACTTCAGCGCTCCGCCGCGCGAGAAGAAGTCGATCAGCGGCATGGTCAGCTGCAGGTCCGGGGTGGGGACGCCGACCAGCACGACGGTGCCGGCCAGGTCGCGGGCGGCGAACGCCTGCTGGTAGGTCTCGGGCCGGCCGACCGCGTCGATGACCACATCCGCGCCGAACCCGCCGGTCAGCTCCTGGATCGCGGCGACGGCATCGGCGTTGCTCGAGTTGACGGTGTGCGTTGCCCCGAAGCCGCGCGCCAGTTCCAGCTTTCGATCATCCACATCGACGGCGATGATCGTGCCGGCGCCGGCCAGCCGCGACCCCATCACCGCCGCGTTGCCCACCCCGCCGCAGCCGATGACCGCGACGCTGTCGCCGCGACCGACCTGGCCGGTGTTGATCGCCGCGCCGATGCCGGCCATCACGCCACAACCGAGCAGGCCGGCCACCTCGGGCGGTGCGGATGCGTCCACTCGGGTGCATTGCCCGGCGGCGACCAGCGTCTTCTCGGCGAACGCGCCGATGCCCAGCGCCGGCGAGAGTTCCGTGCCGTCCTCGAGGGTCATCTTCTGGGTGGCGTTGTGCGTGGCGAAGCAGTACCAGGGCTTGCCCTTCTTGCACGCGCGACATTGCCCGCACACGGCTCGCCAGTTGAGGATCACGAAGTCCCCGGGCGCCACGTCGGTGACATCGGGCCCGACCGCCTCGACCACACCGGCGGCCTCGTGGCCGAGCAGGAACGGGAAGTCGTCGTTGATGCCGCCCTCGCGGTAGTGCAGATCGGTGTGGCACACCCCGCACGCCTGCACGGCGACCAGCGCCTCGCCCGGTCCGGGATCGGGCACCCGGATCGTCGTGAGCTGCACCGGCTCACCCTTGGCGAGACTGACCACCGCCCGCACGTCATGACTCATGGCCGCATTCTCCCCCGGCTGACCGCTCCGGCCATGGACATCATGCTTGGCGGGCTCCTACGGTCGGTGAATGAGTGCCTCTTCTCGCGCTGGGACCGACGCGGACGATGCTGCGACATTCTGGTCGGACGTCGACCGCCATCTGGTCCGCTACGCGGGCGCAAGCCGATTCACGCCGGAGATCATCGACCGCGCGGCCGGCAGCTACCTGTTCACCGCGGACGGTCGTCGGATCCTCGACTTCACCTCGGGGCAGATGAGTTCGATCCTGGGCCACTCACATCCGGACATCGTGGCCACGGTACGGCGGCAGATCGCGACGCTCGATCATCTGTTCAGCGGGATGGTCAGTCGGCCCGTCGTCGATCTCGCCCGCCGCCTCGTCGACACCCTCCCGGCCCCGCTGCGCAAAGTGCTGTTGTTGACCACCGGATCCGAGTCGAACGAGGCGGCGATCCGGATGGCCAAGCTGGTCACCGGCCGGCACGAGATCGTGTCGTTCGCGCGGTCCTGGCACGGCATGACGCACGCATCCGCGAGTGCCACCTACAGCGCCGGCCGCAAAGGGTATGGCCCCGCGGCACCCGGCAATTTCGCCATCCCGGCGCCGAACAGCTATCGCCCCGATTTCGTCGCGGCCGACGGCGGCCTGGACTGGCCGCGTCAGCTCGACGTCGCGTTCGACCTCATCGACGCGCAGTCGGTCGGCAGCCTCGCTGCCTGCATCGTGGAACCGATCCTCAGCTCGGGCGGCGTCATCGAGCCACCCGTCGGATATCTCCCGGCGCTGCAGCAGAAGTGCCGGGAGCGTGGAATGCTGCTGATCCTCGACGAGGCCCAGACCGGCCTGTGCCGTACCGGCTCGTGGTACGCCTTCGAGCGCGACGACGTGGTTCCCGACATCCTGACCCTGTCGAAGACACTCGGAGCCGGGCTGCCGCTGGCCGCCATGATCACCAGCGACGAGATCGAGCAGACCGCGCACGAGCGCGGATTCCTGTTCTTCACCACCCACGTCTCCGATCCCCTCGTGGCGGCGGTGGGAAACACGGTGCTCGACGTTGCGCATCGCGACGCGCTGGACAAGCGGGCCGCGGAACTCGGCAGTCAGCTCCAGACCGGTTTGGCCTCGATCGGGGCCCGCCACGACGTCGTCGGCGACATCCGCGGACGCGGGCTGCTGGTCGGACTGGAGCTCGTGGTCGACCGGGCGACGAAGGAGAGCTCGGCCGAACTCAGCACCCAGGTCACCGAACGCTGCCTCGAACTCGGCCTGCACCTGAATATCGTGCAGTTGCCCGGCATGGGCGGCACGTTCCGGATCGCGCCACCTCTGACGGCCACGCCGGAGGAGATCGACCTCGGTCTCGAGATCCTCGACCAGGCCATCGGCGAGGTTACCCAACGACTGCTCGACTGATCCGCGCGTCAGCCTCGGCCGACGAACGGCATCTGCGTCGCCATGACGGTCATGGTCGCGACGTTCGCGTCCAGCGGCAGGCTCGCCATGTAGAGAACCGCCCGCGCCACGTCGCCGACATCCATCCGCGGTTCGGGACGCACGGTGCCATCAGCCTGCGCAACGCCATCGGCCATCCGCTCAGTCAGGTTGGTCGCGGCATTGCCGATGTCGATCTGCCCACAGGCGATGTCGAATGGGCGGCCGTCGAGCGAGATCGATTTGGTCAACCCGGTGATCGCGTGCTTCGTCGCGGTGTACGCCGCCGAGCGAGGCCGGGGAGAGTGCGCCGAGATCGAGCCGTTGTTGATGATCCGTCCGCCGCGCGGGATCTGGCGGCGCATGACCCGGAATGCCTCGCGGCTGCACACGAAGACGCCGGTCAGGTTGACCGCGACCACCCGGTTCCAGTCGGTGAGTGGTATCTCGTCGAACTCACTCGCTGCTCCACCGGTACCGGCGTTGTTGAACAGCAGGTCGACGCGGCCGTGCTGGTCGACAACGTGATCGAAGAGCTGGCGCACCGATGCCTCTTCGGTGACGTCGGTCGGCATCGGGTCGAGCCGACCGGGCAGTGCCGTTCCACGTTCGGCGACCGCAGCGAGCGCATCCGGTCGGCGCCCGGCCAGCGCCACCGTCCAGCCCGCGCCGGCCAACGCGTGAGCGACCGCCGCGCCGATCCCGCTTCCGGCTCCGGTGACGACGGCGGTCCTGGACGGCGAAGGGTCCGGCACGAAGTGCTCCTTGCTCGGCGGAGAATCAGCTCGGAGCCCCCTGCTTACCACGACGGCGGGGCGCGACCTCCGGGCGGTTCGTGGGTGATGGCCCACGAACCGCCGTCCGAACCCCGGCTCTATCCGATCGTGTACTCGTAGGGCAGCGAGCTGATGACCGCACCGGTCGTGGCCTGGGGCAGCGCCGTCGGCCCGGTCGGCAACAGGGGTGGCGTCACGAGGTTGAGGTGGCCCTCGACCACGGAACCCTTCTTGCCCTGTGGCGTGATCGTCACCGTGATCGCGCCGACCTCACCGGGCCCGACCAGGATGGGGGTGCCGAACCCGTCCGAGGTCGGGTCCACCGCGATCCGGAACGGGTCATCCGTCGACGAGGTCACGGCCGAGTCGAACCCGGCGGTGCGCATCGACGCCGTGACCGTCGTTTCACCAGCGGGCGGACCGGCGTCGGTGTACGGACCGAGCTCGTTGACGCTGGTGAACCACAGGCCACGGGTGACGGCGCCGCCCGGTCCACCGGTGGTGCTCACGACCGACACGGTGCTGCCCTGCTGGGCGGCCTGCAGGTCACCGGAAATGTCGGTACCCGCGCTCGTCCCTTCCTGGATCTCGACCTGAGCCGGCAGCGTGCTGCTGGCGGCCACGGTGAACCGAGAGGTGTCCGGCGGCAGGATGTAGGCCGGCGCCCGCCCCGGGTCGGGCAGCGGGAACGTCAGACTGCCCTGGATCGGCACGGGCTGCAGGGTTTGCACCTTGTCCAGGCGGGGGTCGGTGCCGATGGCCAGCGGCTGCACGCCCGTGTTGCGGACGAGCACCGTGGCCTGCACGGGCTGCCCGGCCTTGAGCACCTTCTTGGCCGACTGCGGCAGCCCGGTCGTCTGCGTCTGCAGGCCGTTGAAGCCGACCGTTCCGTGGAACGGCTGCGAGATCTCGGCCCCGCTGACCGGGTTCTGCACGACAACGACGAGATGCCACCGTCCGGCCAGCGGATGCGCGTCGAACAACTGCGCGGTCAGGGCGGAATGGATTGCCCCGGTCGCATCGAAGGTCTGGTTGCTGCCCACGTCGGCGAGTTCGCCGTTGGGGTCGAGCAACACGAGATCGACGAAGTCGTTCGGGTTGCTGGCAAGGGTCAGCGACACGTCCAGATCCCGCTTGTTCGGTGGGACGTCGAACGCGTAGCTGAACGTCTGCGCCGGCGCAACCGGACGCGCGTTGCCGCCGGTGATGACGCCGGAGTAGGCGCCGCCGGCCCTGGTATCGATCAGTGCTCGCAAGATCGCCGAGACCGCGGTCTGGTGACCGTCGGAGCTGGCGAACGTCACCGCGTAGTCGGTGTCACCGCTCTGCGCGGGCAACCGGAACGAGGCCGTCACGCTCTTGCTCTGCTTGGGAGCGAGCGTGAACGTCGCCGGGCTGACCCGACCGACCGGTGTCGACTTCTGCACGTCGGTGCGGAAGAGAACCGGTGCGGCGTGGTAACCCGCCGGCCCCGCGAGTGAATACAGCACAGCTGTCCACGTCCCGGCTACCGGGTTGCGGACGTCGACGTTCGCGTAGTTCGCCGGCGCCGGACCACCCTGCGGCCGGCTGTTGGCGACGAACCGACCGGACGGATCGAGCAGGGTCAGGCGGATGATGTCGCTCGGACCCTTGCCCTGGAAGGCCATTCGCGCGAACAACCGTTGCGCACCGGCCGACACCTGGAACGTCACCTTCTTCTGCGCCCACGTGTTGCCGTCGTAGTAGGTGAACGTCGGCAGCGTGGTGGAGTCGAACGGCACCGTCTGCTGGGCGGACCCGACCGTGGTGTAGCCGCGCGTTCCCGCGGCCACCGTCAGTGGCTTGGTGCCGACGTTGGTCACGGTGACCTGGCCCGACCGGGTGGTTCCCGGCTTGCCGGTCAGGGTCAGCTGGTCGTCGCTGGTGACCAGGTTCGACTTGACGCCGGCCGGCGCGGAACCGCCGCCCGGCCAGGTCAGCGCGGCCTCGGTCGCGGCGCGCGCGTCGAGCAGACCGGCACCTTGCTCGTCGGCCGGCAGACCCAGATCGCGAGCGGTACCCGTGATGATCTTCTTGACCACTGCGGGCGTCGGCGACGCGCCGCCGTGCTTGGACCGGTACGCCTCGATCACCAGAGCGGCGACCCCGGCCGTCAGCGGCGCGGATTCGCTGGTGCCGCCGAAGGATTGCAGATCGGTGGGCTGCGGCGGCGACCGGAAGTTGCGGCAGCCGGTGTAGGCCGGAGCGCAGACCGCCCAGTTGCCTTCACCCGGCGCCGCGATGTCGACGGTCCGTCCGAACTGGGTGATGCCCGACGAGGACAGGGCCGAGATGTTGTCGCTGACCCAGCTGCCGTTCGAGAAGCCCGCCGCCGCGTAGCCGGTCTGCTCGTAGAGGCGGTTGTCGGTGGTACCCGCGACCTGGATCACGTTCGGGTCGGCCGGCGAGCCGATCGTGTTGGTGATGCCCGCGTCGCCGGTGGACACCGTGACGGTGACTCCCGCGGCGACGGCCGCGTCGTTGAACAGCGTCAGCATGTTGCGGGTGCTGGTGTCCGGGTAGGTGTTCAGGCCGAACGACTCGTTGAGCACGTCGACGTGATCGGTGCCGACCGCGTAGTCGATCGCCTGCAGGATCGAGGAGTTGGTCGAGAAGACCAGCCCGACGAGGCTGGCCCCGGGAGCCACGCCCACGACCTTGATGTTGCAGCCCGGCGGCAACGGGTGCGCCTGGTTCACGAAGTTCGACAGGTCGTGCACAGCGGTGCCCTGGGCGGCGATCGACGATGCGTCACCGAACGCCTCGCGCCCGTCGGAGATCGCACTGGGTCCGTCACCGGAGAAGTCCTGGTAGTCGATGAACACGTGCGACCCGTCCGGGCGGATGAAGTCCGGGACGTTCGTGTCCATGCTGTCGGCGATGAACGCGACCTTGACGCCGGCGCCGGTGGCCAGCTGCTGCGCGTACGGGCTGCCGTCGCTCGTCAGCGCGTGGATCGACTGCAGCGCCTCGGGCTCGATCAGCGGCTTGCTCGGATCGGACGGGCAGATGGCGTTCGGGCCGTTCGCGTCGGCCTGCGGGGTGGACGCCGGCTTGCTCGGCGGGTTCGACGCGGCCGGCACCGGTTGCGCGACCTGGACCTCGCGGTCGGGGACGACGGAGGCGACGCGCGGATCCTGCGCCAGCGCCGCCGCCTGCGCGGGCGAGACGCTCGCGGAGAACGCGTTGCCCAGGGCGAAGTGCTTGACGTTCTTCGGGGCGACGCCGGCGAGCTGGCCCAGTACGGCGTCCTGGGTACTGGTGGCCCGGGCCTTCCGCGAGGACATGTCACGCTTGTTCGCCGGGGTGCTCGCCAGCTGATCGCGCAGCACCACGATGACGTTCTGCGCCGCGGTGGCGGCGGCCGGTGGTGGCTTGGGTGCCGCGTTCACGGCCGACGGGCTCACGGCAACGAGTGCCGTGGCCCCCGCCACGATCGGCACGATGAAGATCGATCGTCGGGTAAGACGCATCGGCTTGCTCCCCCGTACGCGCGCCCACAGCCACGGCGGCGGCCGCTGTAACGCCCGCGCGAACTATGCCGCAGATAACATCCGCTTCACAAGGTCCCGGCGGGACTCAGGGCCAAGGGCACCACGGACTGGCGGTGCTGGCCGGTCGCTCGCTGCGGACCCGCGATACCGAAACTTGAGTGTATTTAGGTAACCGTTCTAGAGTGCGGACAACCTCGATGGGACGGTGGAGATGAAGATCCATCTCGCGGCACCGGTGGAGGCGCAACGCGATCCGCGGCCGTTGGCGCGTCGCACGGAGGCCGCGGGTTACGACGGTCTGTGGCTCAGCGAGGTCCGACATGACCCGTTCCTCGCCGCGACGCTCGCCGCGACGGTGACCGATCGGCTCGAGCTCGGCACGTCGATCGCGGTGGCGTTCGCCCGCAGCCCAATGTCGACCGCGGTGCTCGCCCATGACCTGCAGGCGTTGACCGGCGGCCGGTTGCTGCTCGGACTCGGGACGCAGGTCCGGGCGCACATCACCCGCCGGTTCAGCATGCCGTGGAGCCGGCCGGCGGCTCGCCTGCGCGAGTACGTCCTCGCTTTGAGGGCGATCTGGCGGGCCTGGGAGACCGGCGACCGGCTCGATTTCGCCGGTGAGTTCTACACCCACACGTTGATGCCGCCGGCGTTCGTACCGGAGCCCCATGCGTTCGGGCCGGCGCCAGTGCTGCTCGCCGGGGTCGGTCCGGCGCTGACCGAGGTCGCCGGCGAGGTGGCGGACGGCTTCCTGCCGCACGGGTTCACCACCGAGCGCTACCTGCGCACCGTCACCCGGCCGGCGTTGCATCGGGGTCGCGAGCGCTCCGACGATCCACACGCTCCGCTGACGGTCTGCGGCGCGCCGATGATCGTCACCGGCCGCACCGAGCAGGAGGAGCGTGCTGCGGCCACCGCCGTGCGGGCCCAGATCGCGTTCTACGGTTCGACCCCGGCCTACCGACCCGTCCTCGAGCTGCACGGCTGGGGTGAGCTGGGCGACGAGCTGCACACGCTGTCGCGCGCCGACCGATGGACCGACCTGCCGGTGCTCATAGACGACGACGTGCTGCAGGCCTTCGCGGTCGTGGCGCCCCCGGAGCACGTTGCCGCCGAACTGGCCCGCCGCTACGGCGATCTGTTCGATCGACTCACCGTGTCGTTGCCGTATCCGGTCGAGGACGAGGTTCTCGACCGAATCGCGGCCGGGGTGCGGGCGCTCGCTCCGGCCGGGGCGATCTCGTGAACACGGTGCGTCTCGAATGGGCGGAGGAAGGTATCGCCGTGCTGACGCTGGATCGTCCGAACCGGCTCAACGCGATCACCGACGAGCTGGTCGAGGACGTCCACGCGGCGCTGTCGGTGGTGGAGGCCGACCCCGGCGCCCGGGTGTTGGTGCTGACCGGCGCGGGACGCGGGTTCTGCGCTGGCGCGGACCTGCACGAGAGCGTCGCCGGGGGCGGCGCGAAGGCGCTTCGGGCACCAGCGCTCTACGCCCGGCAACGGCGCTGGTCGCAGCTGAGCGTGCGACTGCACGAGCTGCCGGTGCCGGTGATCGCCGCCGTCAATGGCCCCGCCGTGGGGGGCGGCTTCGCGCTCGCCCTGGCCTGCGACCTGCGACTCGCCGCGGACACCGCGTACTTCGGCGCCGCCAACGTCCGACTCGGTCTCACGGCCGGAGAGATGGGGCTGACCTGGTTGCTGACCCGTGCGATCGGCGCCGCCCTGGCGGCCGAACTGCTGTTGACCGCACGCGACTGTGACGCGGCGGAGGCGTTGAGCCGAGGTCTCATCAGCCGCGTCGTCGCCGGGCCCGAGTTACTGCCCGCGGCCCTGGATCTCGCGCGGCTCATCAGGGCCAATCCCCCGTTCGGGATCCTGCTGACCAAGGAAATGCTCCGCGTTGCGCCGCGCGAGGCAACGCTTCGGCAGGCGCTCGTGCTCGAGGACCGCAGCCAGTCGCTCAGCGTCCACAGCGGCGATGTGGACCGTGCTTCCGCCGGATTCAACGCGGGCCGGTCGCAAGAACGCGATCCCTTGATCTAATTGAGTTAGACGTTTACGGTTGGCGTCATGCCTCCCGACGTCGGACGCCTCGACGGCCGCGTTGCGCTGGTCACGGGGGCCAGCCGAGGTTTGGGCCATGACATCGCCCTCGGCTTGGCGGCTGAGGGCGCCGCGGTGGCCGTCGCCGCGCGCACCCTGACGCCGGGGCCTGGGCTACCCGGCAGCCTGGAACAGACGGTGTCCGAGATCCGCGCGCAAGGCGGGGTCGCTGAAGCGTTCGCCGCCGACGTCCAGGTCGACGCCGATCTGGTCGCCGTCGTGGACGGTGCGCATGAACGGCTCGGCCCGGTCGACATCCTGGTCAACAACGCGGCCCTCACCGTGCCGGGGCGACCCGGCGCACCGCCACCGAGCCTGCCGCGGGACGGCACGTCACCGACGCCCGGGTTCCTCGAGATCCCGCTCAAGGCATATCGCCGCTCGTTCGAGGTCGGGCTGTTCCCGCTGTTTCGACTCAGCCAGCTCGTGCTTCCGGGCATGCTCGCGGCCGGCCGTGGGTCGATCATCAACATCGGCTCCGACTCGGCGCGCCAGCCCGGCGAGGCACCCTGGTCGCACACCGGCCAGTGGATGCTCTACGGCTACGGCGGCAGCAAACTCGCGGTCGAACATTTGTCGCACTCGTTGGCCTACGAACTCTCCGGGACCGGCGTGACGGTGAACGCGCTGCTGACCTCGCGGCCGTTGGATTCCCCCGGCCTGCGGCACATGACCCCGGGCTACGTCGGGAACCCGACCGCGTCCTTCGTCGAGGCAGCGGTGC
>Ga0137412_10000279_pt1 | contig 34656 bp, 38 predicted proteins | sample CZODoug2_1_16fun_FD_122160 | JGI IMG/M metagenome (GOLD analysis project Ga0137412, IMG submission 122160) | Vadose zone soil fungal communities from Angelo Coast Range Reserve, California, USA - CZODoug2_1_16fungal (Hybrid Assembly) | ecosystem: Environmental > Terrestrial > Soil > Vadose zone...
CCGCGGGCGCGCCCGGTCACCGGGTCACCGCCGCTGAGGCGTTGGGTTCCAGCAGGGTGCCGCTGATGACGAGGGTGGCCAGGCCTGCCCAGATGAGGGCGTGCACTGCCGCGGCGGTGCGGGTCACCTCGACCAGGGAGCGTCGGCCGAGCACCCACAGAATGCCCAGCCAGTCGACGACGATCATCGCGCCGATCACCAGCGCGGCCAGGTGCGCGAACAGCGCGCCGTCGCGCACTGCCCGGGTCGGGTGGACATGCGCCGCGAGGCTGACCGCGGAAGACCAGGCGACGAAGACGCCGGTCGCGGTGGCCGCGCCGAGTGCGCAGGAGGCTAACGCAGGGTCAGCTGCCTGCACAAAGTTCCCCGGCGGCGGTATGCGCCCGGGGGTATTGGCTGATTGACCGTCAGTCCTCAGCCCTGCACGGCTTTCACCCCACGTATGCGAACTTCACACGGTGGAGGTGAGCATTCACCGAGCTCGGCGTGATTCCTTGACCGACCCGGATGAGGTCTCTACAACCGGATATGACGGGATGTGTCCCCCTTGTCCCGGTCCGCACCTTTCGGGCGCAGAACGTCCGGAAGCGACAGGAAGGAAACTCACCGTGACGTCTCGCCTCATCAAGCTCGCCTGCGCGACGGCGCTGGCCATGCCATTGGTCGGTACCGTGGGCATGAGCTCTGCGCACGCCTGGGACTGCAACCAGCCCTACGGTGCGATCACCAGTCATCCCACCTGTGACAAGGTCGGCACGCCCTTCGGCCATCATCACCACCACCACCACCACCACTGGAACGACGGCGGCCCGTGGGGCGGCGGACCGGTGGAGCTGCGCTAGTACTTCATGCGAGAAGACACGACGGCCCCGGGGAAGTGGATCACCCCGGGGCCGGGCGAACCGTCCGGGGGGATTCGTGATTGCGCCACCGGCGTGGTTTTCGGTCGGTTCGCATACCCGGCCGGCCGCGCGGTCGGCGCAATCTGATTGGTCGTCAGCCGCAGCCTTGAGCACGGGCCGGGGCTCTGCGGTGACCGCCTTGTTCGCCGTCGGCACGGTGCATGCAGCGGCCCCGACCGGGGGGCAGGGTCGCTTGGGGTTGTGCATCGGCGAGGTGGCGGTAAGACCGCCGCGTGCCAGGCCTTCGGGTCAGTACTGGATCACCGGCGGGAAGTACCCGCAGGTGCCGTGCGACCCGCCGGAGCATCGCGGGGCGCCGGGCGGCAACCGGTGTCTGGGCAAGGTGCACCACTTTCACCTGACGCACCGGCCTTTCCCGAGCTCCGCCCTGCGCAGCGTGGGCTCCTACACGACGGGGGTCGGCGCGGACAGCACCATCGAGCAGGACGCCTTTCTGGTTTACCTGCGCCCGGATAAATTCACCGAGGTCCGCTTCCATGTCGTGGACGCGGGCACCTACCCCGAGTGCACCCCGAACACCACGCGCAGCTGCAGCTGAGCACTCCACGCTCACGGACCGGCCCGGGGATGATTTCCTCGGGCCCTTTCCTTGCTTTCGATTCGCAGTTCGCATGGTGGAATTTCGCGCGCAAGCGCAACGGATGTGGAATTCCCGAAAGGGACAACTGCATTGAAACCGTGTCATTCTTCGCCGGTGGCTTATGTCCATTGTTGGTACTTGTCACGTTTATCGAATGACGTCGGAGGGACTTCGGGGTGAGCTATTCCGAACGTGAGCTTGAACCCTTGACCCTGCCCGGGCGTGCCTCTACAACCTGACTTAGGCGCAAATGCGTTCCCCGATACCCCGCCACAGAAGACGGGCGACCGGAGCGTGGATCCACTGGCGTCTAGGCAAGAAGTGTCCGTGCCGCCCGGCACGGACACGGGTCAGTTGAATGCACGACCAAAATCGCTCTGGTCGCGACTCGAAAGGAAAACCGCAATGTCTTCTCGCTTTGTCAAGATCACCTGCGCGGCCGCGCTGGCCCTGCCGCTGGCGGCCGTGTCCATGCAGGCCGCCCAAGCCGAGACTTTCCCCGGCGAAAACGACTGCAACCACCACTTCTCCGGCGCAGTCACGCAGCACCCGCACGCCAACGACCGCTGCTACGGGATCGACCAGCGCATCCACCACGACGGGCCGAGTGGCGATGCGTACCGCGGATCGACCATCGTCGTTGCCGACGACAAGGGCGAGGTCCACTGCAACCCCGGCGACCTCCTGCTCGGAATCTTCTACACCCAGCCGGGTGACGCTGAGTCGTTCATGGCCGAGAACACCCTCTCCCTGGTGCCCGGTATCGACATCACGCCTCAGGACGGCGTCCCGAACGGCGCGAGTGGCACCTTCCCCGGTGTCAACGGCACCATCGTCACTGCCTCCTGCCGCGACACCGCCTGAAATGTAGTCCGCCTGCCATTGGCAGGCTGAGGCGCCCGTCCCGATTTCCGGGGCGGGCGCCTCGTAGTTCGTGGGCGTCGCGGGTCAATGACCGCGGCTGCTGATCGGTATTTCGCGGGTAGATCCACGCCCTGCTTGCATTAGCGAAGCCGGCGGGCACGTCGTTTCGCCTCGCGTTGCTTTACTGGTTATGGGCGAATCGCCCAACCCTGCTCGCCGTGTTAATGGCAGCGCGCAGTGGAATTGTCATCAGCGCAGCGTATTCGCTTGACCACTTTACGTATTGACCTAGAGCCTGGTGATGGATCGCGGCCGGTAGGGACGCGAGGTCGAAAGGGAACGTCATGATGGGTCGTCACAAGGTGGCGCTGGCCGTCGCCCTCGCTATTCCGTTGGCGGGTTTCGGCCTACGGCCGGCCATGGCCGGCCCCGGCCCCGTGTGCGGCGCGGTCACCATGTCCCCCGGTACCTGTCAAGAGGGCATCCGCGGCGACATCTACCAGAGGTCGTTGACGCTGAGCCCCGCGAGCAGCGGAACGCAGTCCGCGCTGTGCGATGGCGGTCCTTCAGCGTCGGATCGGGACACGGCGCTGCACGACAACCTTTTCGAGCTTCTCATCGCGCAAACCAGCAGCAGCACCACCGCATCGGTCGCGCACGTCACCGACTCAACCGGCAGATTGGTCGGCTACACCGTGACGGGCACCGTGTCGATCCTCTCGGGCGTCACGCTCGATCTGTACGTGACGTGCATCAACGATCATTAGTCGCCGGGTAACAGCGGCAGCACACTGGAGAGGTCGGCGTGGGCACCCGAGGCGGCGGCCCGCCCGTCGGCCAGCGCTTCGGCCCAGGACAGGCGACCGCCGACCAGCGCCAACCAGGTGGCCGGGTCGGTCTCCACCACATTGGGCGGGGTGCCCCGGCGGTGCGTCGAGCCGGGCAGGCACTGCACGGCGCCGTAGGGCGGCACCCGGATCTCCACCGCATGTCCGGGGTGACGTGCGGTCAGTTCATCGAGGGTGAAGCGGACAGCGGTGGCGATGACCTCGGCCGACGCGGTGTCGGGATCGGCCGACCAGGCGGCCAGTGCGGCCCGCCCGGCGGCGGGATCAGTGCGACGGCGTGGGGGCACGTCAGCCGAAGGCGGCGGGCAGCGTCGCGGTGTGCGCGGCGCGCAATTCGTCCAGCGGGATGGAGCACACCCCGAGCTCCAGGGCCGTGCCGCCGACGGTGCCCAGCTCGTGCAGCGGAATCCCGTGCGCGCCGGCCAGTGTCTGCACCGCGGCCAACCGGTCGGATGGCACGGAGACCAGCACCCGTGCCGTGGACTCGGCGAACAACGCGAGGAACGGGTCACCGGGCAGCGCGACGGTGGCCCCGTGCCCGCCGCGCAGGCAGGACTCCGCCAACGCCTGCGCCAGGCCACCCTCGGACAGATCGTGTGCGGAGGCGAACAACGCCTGCGTGGCCCCGGCTACCAGTACGGTGGCCAGCGCACGCTCGGCGCCCAGGTCCACCCGGGGCGGCCGGCCGCCCAGGTGCCCGTGCACCACCTGCGCCCACTCGGAGCCGTCCAACTCCTCGCGGGTCTCGCCGAGCAGCAGGATCACCTCGCCGTCGGCACGGAACCCCATCGGCACCCGGCGGGTGACGTCGTCGAGCACGCCGAGCACCCCGACCACCGGGGTGGGCAGGATGGCCGTCGTCCCGGTCTGGTTGTAGAAGCTGACGTTGCCCCCGGTCACCGGCACCCCGAGGGTCAGGCACCCGTCGGCCAACCCGGTCACGGCTTGGGCGAACTGCCACATCACGCCGGGGTCCTCCGGCGAACCGAAGTTCAGGCAGTCGGTGACCGCGATCGGCCGGGCGCCGGTGGTCGCCACGTTGCGGTAGGCCTCGGCCAGCGCCAGCTGCGCGCCGACGTAGGGGTCCAGCTGTACGAACCGGGCATTGCAGTCGGTGGACAGCGCGATGCCCAGGTTGGAGCCGTCGTCGATGCGCAGCACCCCGGCGTCCTCGGGCATGGCCAGCACGGTGTTGCCGAGCACGTAGCGGTCGTACTGCTCGGTGACCCAGCGCTTGTCGCACAGGTTTGGCGAGCCGAGCAGCTGAAGCAGCGTGGCGCGCAGCCCGGCGCCGTCGGTCGGGCGGGGCAGCGTCGTAGCGGAGTCGAGGTTCAGGGCGTCCTGTGCGGCGGGCCTGGCCAACGGCCGGGTGTACACCGGGCCGTCGTGCGCCACTGTGGCCGGCGGGACGTCGACCACGGTCTCCCCGCGCCACTCCACGGTCAGCCGGCCGGTGTCGGTGACCTCACCGATCACCACGGCTTCGACGTCCCAGCGCTCACAGATGGTCAGGAACGCGGGCACGTGGACGGGCTCCACGATCGCGCACATGCGTTCCTGCGACTCGCTCATCAGAATTTCCTCGGGCGCCAGCGTGGGATCGCGCAGCGGCACCCGGTCCAGCACCACGTGCATCCCGCCGGTACCGGCCGAGGCCAGTTCGGTGGTGGCGCAGGACAACCCGGCGCCGCCGAGGTCCTGGATGCCGACCACCAGGTCGGCGGCGAAGATCTCCAGGCAGCACTCGATGAGGACCTTCTCCGCGAACGGGTCGCCGACCTGCACGCTGGGGCGCTTGGACGGCTTGTCCGCGTCGAAGGTCTCCGAGGCCAGCACGGAGACCCCGCCGATGCCGTCCCCGCCGGTGCGTGCGCCGAACAGGATCACCTGGTTGCCCGGCCCGGAGGCCTTGGCCAGCTTGATGTCCTTGTGCTTCATCACGCCCACGCACAGCGCGTTCACCAACGGGTTGCCCAGGTAGCTCGGGTCGAAGACGATCTCGCCGCCGATGTTGGGCAGGCCCAGGCAGTTGCCGTACCCGCCGATGCCGGCCACGATCCCCGGCAGCACCCGCTGCGTGTCCGGGGCGTCCAGCGGGCCGAAGCGCAGCGGGTCCATCACCGCGACCGGCCGGGCGCCCATGGTGAGGATGTCGCGGACAATGCCGCCCACCCCGGTGGCCGCGCCCTGGTAGGGCTCCACGAACGAGGGGTGGTTGTGCGACTCGACCTTGAAGGTGACCGCGTAACCCTGCCCGACGTCCACCACACCCGCGTTCTCGCCCATGCCGACCAGCAGCACCTCGGTGTCCGGGCGTTTGTCGCCGAACTGGCGCAGGTGCACCTTGGAGGACTTGTAGGAGCAGTGCTCGCTCCACATCACCGAGTACATGGCCAGCTCGCAGCTGGTCGGGCGGCGGCCGAGGATCTCCTTGATCCGCTCGTACTCGTCCGCCTTGAGCCCCAGCTCGACCCAGGGCTGCTCCAGCCCCGGATCCTTCGCGGCCAACTCGACGGTGTCGATCATGCGTGGGGTCCACTTCGAGCGAGGCGTCCGCTGAATCGTGAGCTATAGCTCACGCTGCAGCGGACGCCCGGGGTGATCACGCGGGGACTCCGGTGCGGGTGAGGCTGCGCAGCACCGAGGTGAACAGGGCCAGGCCGTCGGTGCTCGGGCCGGTCAGGGCCTCCACCGCGTGCTCCGGGTGCGGCATCAGCCCGACCACGTTCCCGGCGGCGTTGCGCACCCCGGCGATGTCCGCGGCCGAGCCGTTCGGGTTGCCGCCGGTGTAGCGGAACACGACCCGGTTCTCCGCCTCCAGCATGGCCAGCGTCGCGGCGTCCGCGCAGTACTGCCCCTCGCCGTTCTTCACCGGTACCACGATTGTCTGACCCACCGTCAGCTCACGGGTCCACGGGGTGTCGGTGCACTCGATGCGCAGCGCCTGGTCGCGGCAGACGAAGTGCCGGTGGTCGTTGCGGATCAGGGCGCCGGGCAACAGGTGGGATTCGCAGAGCACCTGGAAGCCGTTGCAGATGCCGAGCACCGGCAGGCCGTCCCCGGCGGCGGCGATGATCGCGTCCATCACCGGGGAGAACCGGGCGATGGCCCCGCAGCGCAGGTAGTCCCCGTAGGAGAAGCCGCCGGGCAGCACCACCGCGGACACCCCGGCCAGGTCGGAGTCCCGGTGCCACAGCGACACCGGCTCACCACCGGCCAGCCGCACCGCCCGGGCGGCATCCCGGTCGTCCAGCGAGCCGGGGAAGGTGACCACGCCGATCCGCGCCTTCATCGGGCGCCCCCAACCTGCGCCGAGTGTGCAGTCAGGCACCCGAAATCGCCGACATCAGGTGCCTGACTGCACACTCGGCGGGAAAGGGGGGCGGTCACGGCGTCCGCTCGACGCGCACCCGGAACTCCTCGATCACCGTGTTCGCCAGCAGCGTTTCGGCCATCTGCTGGGCGGTGGCCTCGTCGATGTCGCCGTCCACCTCCAGCTCGAAGCGTTTGCCCTGGCGGACCGAGCTCACCGAGTCGAAGCCCAGCCGACCCAGGGCCTTGCGGATCGCCTGACCCTGCGGGTCGAGCAGTTCTGGCTTCGGCATGACGTCGACCACGACGCGCGCACCCACGGGTCCCCCTGGAAGAATGTCGCGGCAGGTGGGTTCAGGTTATCCGGGAACGAGCCCGAGGTCGGGCGAGGGGGCGATGTGAAGCTGCTGGTGACGGGTGGGGCCGGCTACATCGGCTCGGTGGTCACCGCTTTGCTGCTGGCTGCCGACCACCGGGTGACCGTGGTCGATGACCTGTCCACCGGGCATATCGACGCGGTGCCGGACGCCGCGGAGTTCATCCAGGCCCGGGTGCATGACGCGGTGGAGTTCCTGGACCCCAGCTACGACGCGGTGCTGCACTTCGCCGCGAAGTCGCTGGTCGGGGAGTCGGTGAGCCGCCCGGAGCTGTACTGGCACAACAACGTGGTCGGCTCGCTGGCGCTGATCGACGCGATGCGTGCGGTGGGCGTGCGACGCATGGTGTTCTCCTCCACCGCGGCCACCTACGGGGAGCCGGCGACCATGCCGATCACCGAGGACACCCCGGCCCGGCCGACCAACCCGTACGGGATGACCAAGTTCACCGTGGACACCATGCTGGCCACCGAGTGCGCGGCGCACCAACTGGCCGCGATCAGCCTGCGCTACTTCAACGTGGCCGGCGCGCACGCAGAGCGGGGCGAGCGGCACGACCCGGAGACCCACCTGATCCCAAACCTGCTGAAGGTGGCCACCGGCGAGGTGGAGTACGCCAAGGTGTTCGGCACCGACTACCCGACCCGGGACGGCACCGCGGTGCGCGATTACCTGCACGTGGTGGACCTGGCCGACGCGCATGTGCGCGCGTTGGAGGTGCTGCGCCCCGGCGTGCACGGCATCTACAACCTGGGCAGCGGCAACGGGTACACCGTGCGCGAGGTGCTGGACGCGGTGCGCACGGTCACCGGGCATCCGGTACCGGTGCACGACTCCCCGCGTCGGGCCGGTGATCCGCCCACGTTGATCGCCTCGAACGCTGCGGCGGCACGGGACCTGGGCTGGGTGCCGCAGCGCGGCATCGAGCAGATGGCGGCGGACGCCTGGGCGTTCGCGCAGCGCCCGCGGGTGAACCCGGTCCAGTAGGTCAGACGGTCAGGCTGGCCAGCAGCCGACCGGCCGAGGTGCGGGTCAGCGGCAGCGCTTCGATCCAGATGCCCGGCTGCGCGGCGGGGGCCATCGGCCGCCAGTCGTTCAGCAACCGACGCAGGGCCTCGACGCTGCGCGGCAGGTTGGCGGCACGCGGCGCGACCACCACCACCCGGTCCGTTCCGGCCAGGCCCATGACCTGACCCGCGTCGAAGACCGTGCGCAGGCACTGGGCCACGTCGGACAGTCGCAGCGCGTGGGTCCACGGGTCGTTGCTCTCGGCGACCTCGTGCAACTGCACCACCACCAGCGTGTGCGTCTCGGACGGGGAGAAGCCGTGCCGGGTGCCCTCCTGGTACAGCTCGCCCAGGCGCGCCTCCACGTGCGCCACGGTGCCCAGGCCGTGTCGTGGGTCGATGCAGCCGACAGCCTCGACCGTGCGCCGGTGCGCCTCCACCCAGGCCACCGAGACTGCGCGGGTAATCGGATAGGGCGGGGTGCCCAGTCGGGCGGCAACGAACAACGCGGACAGGTCGTCCAGGGTCTCGGCCAACGTCACGCCGGCCGCAGCGCGGTGGCCGGCCAGTTCCGCGTAGGCCTCGAGATGCAGGTCGTCATCGAGCAGCGCCTCGACCACGGTCTGCGTGGCCGGCGTCCACCAGGCACCGGGCACCGCCCAGCCGGCCTCCAGCGAAACGTCACACCAGCGGTCAACGAGCCGAGTGGTCAGCGGGGTCGCTCGGCGCGGGGCGGGCAAAGACTCGGCGATGAGTTCGGGAACGGTTCCGGGACGGTTTCGGCGGCTGCACCAGAGTCGAAATCGGCGCCATTTTCGGCCTGTTCCGGACATTCCCGGCCCCCTTCCCGGTCGCATCGCCACCGTATGTCCGGCGACGGCTGATTTGTCGGCACGCCATGCTGAAAACGCAACGTAGGAAGAGGAAACGGCATTCCCTCACCCGAATGGCAGCACTTTGCCGATTCCCCGACAGGGCCCCCAACGCGTGCCTACCCTCGGTGACAACGACCTGGTAATTGTCACGTCAAGTAGTGAGCCGAACACCCGCGGGGGTTCGGCCAGGGTAAGGGCCCGGGGGCCCCCGAACCGGCGGTGAGTGACGATGGTGACGAACGACGCGCAGAACGAGCGGGCGGCAGAACAACCGCCCAGTGATGCGGTGCTGATCGCTGCGGCCCGTCGCGGTGACAAGGCCGCCTTCGAGGTGCTGTTGTCCCGCCACCAGGACGCGGCATTGCGGCTCGCCCGTCGGCTGGCGCCGACCACCGCTAACGAGTTGGTCGCCGAGGCCATCGAGGCCGTCGACGCCGGGCTGCGCTCGGGCAACGGCCCGAAGGCTGCCTTCCGCGCCCACCTGCTGACGGCAGTGCGTCGGGTCAACCTGGACCGCGCGAAGGCCTACGGCAAGGTGCGCCCGATCGACGAACTGGTGTCCACCAAGACGCTGATGGTCGCCGGGTGCCAGGTGCGCCCGGAGTTCATCGCCCCGGCCGCGCGTGCGTTCCGCGACCTGCCCGAGGCGCAGCAGGTGGCGCTGTGGCACACCGAGGTGGACAGCGAGCCGTTCCTGGACACCGGGCTATTGCTGGGTGTGGCGGGCACCGACGTGGCCGAGCTGGCCTTCGGCGCCCGGGACACCATGCGTCGCGCGATGATCGGCAGCCAGCTGGAGAAGGCGGCGACCGGCCCGTGCCGGTGGACTGCGGATCGACTCGGCGCGCACGTGCGCAAGCGGCTCACCCCGACCATTGCGGAGAAGGTCCGCGCGCACCTGGCGTCCTGCGCCGCGTGCCGCGAGCTGCTCCCGGCGGTGACCGCGATCGAGACCGAGATGCAAGCGCTGATCGCCATGGTGGTGCTCGGCGCAGCGGCCGGCCCGTACCTGGGCCAGGAAGCGGTTCCGGCGGCGCGGGCGACCCGCAAGACCGCAGCCGTGGCCATGATCCCCGCGCAGGGCGAGGACGCGGCAGCCGGCCTGATCGCCGGGCACCGCAAGGCAGCGATGTTCGCCGGTGCGGCGGCTGCGCTGGCCGCCATCGGCCTGGTCGGCGGGCTGCAGATGGCCGGCCACAGCGAGACCACGAACACTCAGGCCGAGTCCAACGACCGGACGCAGAAGTTCACCGTGACCCCGAAGAAGGCGGAGCCCGCCGTGCAGGCGCCGGTGGTCACGAGCGACACCACCGACACCGCCGAGGGCATGCTCGGCATCAGCGAGCACGCCCACGACAGCAGCACTGTGGATGACTCGGCTGCCTGGGCGGTGCCGGCAGACACCACGCCCGCGCCGAAGGTGCACACCACCTCGGTGCACCCGGTGGTCATCCACAAGCACGCGCCGGCGCCGGCCAACACCAACGCCGGTGCCGACAAGCCGGCCACCACGGACAAGCCGGCCGCGCCCAAGAGCACGGCCAAGAAGATCCACCTCGGGGTGGCCGACGTCAGCGTCGGTAACGGCGCCGGCGGTCTGCTCGGGGTGCTGAAGGTGGAGCAGCCGGAGAAGCCCAGCGACAACTCTGACAAGCCGGGCCCGACGGGCGGCGGCGCGCAGGGCGCCAGCGCGTTGCTCGGCGGTCTGACCAACCCGCTGACCAAGAGCAACTGAAACAGCGCAACGCGAGGAAGGGCGCGGCCAACGGCCGCGCCCTTCCCCGCGTTCAGGCCAGTTTCTCCAGGCGCTCGAACATCGGTTCCAGGCGCCGCACGAAGCGCTCCGGCCGGCAGACCTCATCCAGCCGGGCCTCGTTCAGGGTGCGGCCCTCGGCGGTGGCGCGAGCGCGCAGGGTGTCCCGGAACGGGGTGCCGGACTGCCAGGTCTCCATGGCCGCACCCTGCACCAGCGCGTAGGCGTCCTCCCGGGACATGCCCGAATCGACCAGCTCGAGCAGTACCGTCGAGGTGTAGATCAGGCCGCCGGTGGAGTCCAGGTTCACCCGCATCCGCTCGGCATCCACCACCAGGCCCGCCATCAGACGGTTCGTCAGGTGCAGCAGGTAGTCGGTGCCGGCGGCGGCGTCGGGCAGCGCGATGCGTTCCACCGAGGAGTGCGAGATGTCCCGCTCGTGCCAGAGCGGAATGCCCTCCATGATCGGCACGATCTGCCCGCGGATGATGCGGGCCAGCCCGCAGATGCGCTCGGACATGATCGGGTTCTTCTTGTGCGGCATGGCCGAGGAGCCTTTTTGGCCCTTGCCGAACGGCTCCCAGGTCTCCCGGACCTCAGTGCGCTGCCCGTGTCGGACCTCCAGCGCGATCGCCTCGCAGACCGTGGCGATGATGGCCAGCGCCGACACCCACTCGGAGATGCCGTCGCGCAGCACCACCTGGGTGGACACGTCGGCGGGCTTGAGGCCGAGCGCCGCGGCCACGTGTGCCTCGACGGCCGGGTCGATGTTGGAGTAGGTGCCCACCGCGCCGGAGATCGCCATCACCGCGACGGCCTCCCGGGCGCGGCGCAGCCGGTCGCGGGAACGGGCCATGCCGAACGCGAAGTCCGCGACCCGGTGCCCCCATAGGTCGGGCTCGCCGTGAATGCCGTGGGTGCGGCCCACCCGCAGGGTGTGACGGTGCGTCAGGGCGTGGTCCCGCAAGGTGGCGACCAGTCGGTCGGCCTTCTCCAACAAGAGATCTGTTGCCTCGACCAGCTGCAGGCCCAGGGCGGTGTCCAGCAGGTCGGAGGACGTCATGCCGAAGTGCACGTAGGCGGCGGCCTCGCGGGGCACGGTGTTGTCCGCCCAGGCGGACAGGAACGCGATCACGTCGTGCTGGGTGACCGCCTCGATCTCGGCGACGGCCGCCGGGGTGGGCGGCGGGGCGTTGCGCACCGGCTCGACGACGTCCGCGGGCACCACGCCGGCCGCGGCGTGCGCCTCCAGCACCAGCAGTTCCACGCGGCACCACAGTGCGTACTTGTGCGCTTCGCTCCAGACGACGCCCATCTCGGGCAGGGTGTAACGCTCGATCACGGGCGGCCTCTCGGGAGTCGGTAGGGCCATTCTCCCCCAGCGGCGCGCCGGGACTCAGTCGACGATGTCCGTGGTGGGCAGCGGGAAGCGGCTGAGCGCGGCGAACACCCGCTGCGGGTCGGGCCCGGACCAGGCGGCGGCGGCCATTTGGGCGGCGCTGCGCCGGCCCATCACCATGCGCAGGAACTCATAGGGGCTGGTCCGCAGAGTGAGCTCCGGCTGGCCCTGGCCGAGGGTTTGGTGGTGCCGGCCCACGTCGACCCGGGTGGTAACCGGGAAGTCCTTGACGCTGCTGAGCATGACGAGGACGACCTCCAGCAGCGTGCCCAGCGCCGGGTCGTCGCGGTCGCCGCGTCGGCCGAGGGCGCCGAGGATGTCCTTCTCGTGGGCGTTGACGTCGATGGCCGCGCGCACATTCTTCAGGCCGCTGGTGGCCATGAGCGACTCGAAGTCCGGGCCGCGCGCAGCCCATTCCGCGCAGACCGTGGCCAGGTCGTCCCCCGCCCGGCGGGCCACCTGGGCGGCGGTCCACGCCGGGCTGCCCCGGCCCTCCAGGTTGCCGTCCAACACGTCCGCGGGGATGCCAGTGACGTGCCGGTAGACGTCGGCCACCGTCCAGTCCGGGCAGGCGGGCACCACCTTGTCGGCCTGCTCCGGGGTCAGCTCGCCCGCGAGTTCGATGAGCCGGGTGCGGCTCGCACAGTAGATCCGGTCCAGTTGCACGGCGTCCCCGATCAGGTCGTGGGCGGGGTGATGCGGCCCTCGGCAGCCGCCAGCGCAATGTCGGTGCGGTGCTGGGCGCCGGCCAGGGTGATCGCGGCCAGGCCGGTGTAGGCGCGCTCGCGGGCGGCGGGCAGGTCGGCGCCCAGCGCGGTCACGCACAGCACCCGGCCACCGGCGCTGCGCACGGTGCCGTCCGGGTCGGCCTTGGTGCCGGCGTGAATCACGTGCACGCCGCTGACGCTGTTCGCCGCGTCCAGGCCGGTGATCTCATCGCCGGTACGCGGGGTGCCCGGATAGTTCGCGGCGGCCACCACCACGGTGACCGCGACGTCCTCGGTCCAGTGCAGCGGCTCGGCGAGGTCGAGCGTGCCGGTGGCCGCCGCGTACAGCAGCGCGCCGAGCGGGTTGCGCAGCCGGGCCAGCACCACCTGGGTCTCCGGGTCGCCGAAGCGGGCGTTGAACTCGACCACGCGCAGGCCGCGGGAGGTCAGCGCCAGCCCGGCGTAGAGCAGGCCGACGAACGGGGTGCCGCGCCGGCGCATCTCGTCCACGGTGGGTTGCAGGACGCGCTCGGTGACGTCCTCGAGCAGCCCGGCCGGAACCCAGTCCAGCGGGCAGTAGGCGCCCATGCCGCCGGTGTTCGGGCCCTCGTCGTTGTCGGCGAGGCGTTTGAAGTCCTGGGCGGGAGCCATGGCGCGCACGGTCTGACCGTCCGTCAGGGCGAAGACGGAGACCTCGGGGCCATCCAGGTATTCCTCAACGACCACCCGCCCGCAGGCCTTGGCATGCGCCAACGCGGCCTCGCGGTCAGTGGTGACCACCACGCCCTTGCCCGCAGCCAGGCCGTCGTCCTTGACCACGTAGGGCGGTCCGAAGGCGTCCAGCGCGTCGGCGACCTGGTCGAAGTCGTCGCAGATCCTGGCCATCGCGGTGGGCACATCGGCGGCGGCCATGATCTCTTTGGCGAACGCCTTGGAGCCCTCGAGGGTGGCGGCCGCGCCGGACGGGCCGAAGCAGGCGATGCCGCGGGCGCGCACGACGTCCGCGGCGCCGGCCACCAGCGGCCCCTCGGGGCCGACCACGACCAGGTCCACGCCGAGCCGCGCGCCCAGTTCCGCCACCGCGTCCGGGTCCAGCGCGTCCACCGGATGGGTGGTGGCGACCTCGGCAACGCCGGCGTTGCCGGGCGCGCAGTGCAGCTCGCTGACCTCGTCGTCTCGGGCCAGGGCCAGGCACAGCGCATGTTCGCGGCCCCCGCCGCCGATCACCAACACCTTCACGGTCGGCGAGCCTAACCGTCCCGCGGAGCCCGCCGTGTCAGACCTCCTTGCACGCCAAACCGGGCAAATCGCCCGGGAACGAGGTCGTAAGGGATGACGTGCCCACTAACGGACCAGCGAGCGGATTTCGATGGTCTGGTCGCGGCCGGGGCCGACGCCGATCGCGGAGATCGGGGCGCCGGACATCTCCTCCAGCGCCTGCACGTAGCTCTGCGCGGTCTTCGGCAGCTCGGACACGGCGCGGGCGCCGGTGATGTCCTCGGTCCAGCCGGGGAAGTTCTCGTAGACCGGGACGGCGTGGAAGAAGTCGCTCTGGCTGGCGGGCATCTCCGTCATCCGCACGCCGTCCACGTCGTAGGCCACACACACCGGGATCTGCTCCAGACCGGTGAGCACGTCGAGCTTGGTGAGGAAGAAGTCGGTGAGCCCGTTGACCCGGGTGGCGTAGCGCGAGATCACCGCGTCGAACCAGCCGCAACGGCGGTCCCGGCCGGTGGTCACGCCGCGTTCGTGGCCGACCTTGCGCAGGAACTCGCCGAACTCGTCCATGAGCTCGGTGGGGAACGGACCGGAGCCCACCCGGGTGGTGTAGGCCTTGAGGATCCCGCAGACCCGGTCAATGCGCGTCGGACCGATGCCCGAGCCGGAGCAGGCTCCGCCGGCCGTCGGGTTCGACGAGGTGACGAACGGGTACGTGCCGTGGTCGACGTCCAGCAGGGTGCCCTGGGAGCCCTCCAGGCAGACCAACTTGCCCGCGTCCAACGCCTGGTTGAGCACCAGGGAGGTGTCTGTGACGTAGGGGCGCAGGGTCTCGGCCAGCGGCATGAGGCCCTCGGCGATCTCATCGACGGTGATCGCCCGCCGGTTGTAGATCTTCACCAGCAGGTGGTTCTTGTCCTCCAGTGCGCCTTCCAGCTTCTGGCGCAGGATCTTCTCGTCGAACAGGTCCTGCACCCGCACGCCGATGCGGTTGACCTTGTCCGCGTAGGTCGGGCCGATGCCGCGGCCGGTGGTGCCGATCTTGTTGCGGCCCAGGAAGCGCTCGCGGGTCTTGTCGAGCGTGGTGTGGTACGGCGTGATCAGGTGCGCGTTGTTCGAGATCAACAGCTTGGAGGTGTCCACGCCGCGCTCGTTCAGCCCGGCGATCTCGGAGAGCAGCGCGGTCGGGTCGATGACCACGCCGTTGCCGATCACCGGAATGCAGCCCGGGGTGAGGATGCCCGAGGGCAGCAGGTGCAGGGCGTAGTGCTGGTCGCCGATGACCACGGTGTGCCCGGCGTTGTTGCCGCCCTGGTAGCGCACCACGTAGTCGACGGGGTCCTTGCCGGCCCCACCGAGCAGGTCGGTGGCCTTCCCCTTGCCCTCGTCGCCCCACTGGGCGCCGACGAGCACGATCGCAGGCATGGCGGCAGGCCACCCTTCGGTGGGGGACGGGTCAGGTCAGACAGCCGCTGAGCGTATCTGTCAGCCGGACTGGCCGCCCAGGGCATCCGCCGCGGCCGCGCTGGACTCCGCCAGGAACGAGTAGCAGCGGCGGGCCTCGTCGTCCTCGTCAATCGCGGCCGCGGCACGGCCGAGCGCGTGCAGGGCGCGCAGGAAGCCCTGGTTGGGCGCGTGCTCCCAGGGCACCGGGCCGTGGCCCTTCCAGCCGTTGCGGCGCAGCGCGTCCAGGCCCCGGTGGTAGCCGACCCGGGCGTAGGCGTAGGACTCGATGGTGGCGCCGCGGGCCCAGGCGTCCTCGGCCAGCGCGGCCCAGGCGGCGGAGTAGGTGGGAAAGGCCGCGGCCACTTTGGCCGGGTCGACACCGTCGGCCAGTTGGCCGCGGGGCTCCGGTTCGTCGGGCAGGTAGGTGGGGGGCGGTCCGGCCATCAAGTTCTGGTGAGTCATGCACCCATCCTGCCCAATGCTCGCGACGTAAAATTGTGGGGGCGAGGAGGTGCCTCATGACGGCCCGGATAACCGCCGATCAGGCGGTGTTCGATGTGCAGGAGCGTTCCCGCTTCGAGCTCCGGATGGACGGGGAACTGCTCGGGTTCTGTGACTACGAGCCCCGCCGCCTGCCAGTGCGGCTGGTGTTCCCGCATGTGGAGGTCAATCCGGCCTACCGGAGGCTCGGGTTGGGCACCCGGTTGGTGCGCGCGGCGGCGTTGGATGTGCGCGCCCGCGGCGGGCTGATCGACCCGGTGTGCACGTTCGCGAAAGCCTTTTTCAAGAACCACCCGGAGTTCAACGACGTGCTGTCCGTGGCTGCGGTGGATCCATTGCTGGCCGGCCTCAAGCGGACCTGATACTCACGACCGGGGTGGGTGCCGGTCAAAGCGCGATTAACCACGGCCAAGGGTCGGCACAGCGCGGATCGAGGAGTTTCAACAGTCCGGCCTACTTCTTGAGAAACGCTGCCGTGGGGCGGATGGTCGGTCTCTCGACCTGCCCGTACCCCCCGACGGGAGCACCGAATGTCCTGGCTGTTCCGTTCCTCGATCTACTCCGACGTGGAGGAGATCGACCCGGACCTGCCGGAACACTGCACGGTGGTCATCGTGGGAACAGGCAGCGCTGGACTGTGCACCGGGATCCGATTGGCCAAGTCCGGCCGCGGTGACTTCGTGCTGCTGGACCGAGCAGCCGACGTGCCGCGGCAGCTGCGCCGCCGGGCCCATGAGTCCGGGGTGTGGCAGCACCTTCGGTTCGAGACTGATCTGCATCGCGCGCATTGGGAAGCGGCGGATTCGTGGTGGCGGCTGCGCACCAGTCGCGGCACCATGACCGCCACCTTCCTGGTACTGGCCAGCGGCAACGCGACGAGCGTGGTGCGTGGTCGGGAGGGACGCAGGCTGGAGCAGCCGGGGCTCACGGTGCCCGGGTTCCCCAATCTGTTCGTCCTCCTGGCCGACGGGGCGGAGATCCGGGTGGTCACCACCGGGCTCAATCTGTTCGCCCGTAAGAGAATCCGCGAATTCGAGATGCGCGCACCGGTGGAGTCGGGCCGGCGCTCGACCGCAAGGTTCCATCCCCAGAACTACCACCTGACGGTGGGTCAGCCACTCCCCGGCGACCCGACGTACCGTGAGGTGGAGAAGGTTCCGCAGCCCTCGGCGGTGGGCGCGGAACGGCTCGCCCCGTAGCGGTTAGGCGGGCAGGCCCCCCAACGGCAGGCGGGCACAAAAGGGCGGCGGCCCGGTCGAAATCGACCGGGCCGCCGCTGCTATGTGACTCAGGGCTTGGGGTTGTTGCCGTGGTCGTCGTGGTTGCCCATGTTGCCGTGGTCGTCGTGGTTGCCCATGTTGGTGTGCACCCTGTGGCAGACCACGTGGACCACCTTGTGGTGGTGCCGCCAGGTCACCACGCGCTTGCAGATCCGGCGGGTCTGCACCTGGTGGTTGACCGGGGCGTGCGTGGCGACGGTGGCCTGCGTGCTGGTGACCTGGGCGGCGCCCGCCATGGGAGCCATCATGGTGCCCCCCATCAGCAGGGCAATCGCACTGCCGGTGACAACAGTCATTGTGCGCATAGCAATCTCCTCTGAATGTGCCCGAGGGGTCGATGGATTCGGCCTCCCCGGACGTCCGCTCAACGCTTTATTCAGGTGCATATCGGCCGGCGAAAAGAAACGTACGGACCGATGCTGTGTGTAGCTTTGCGCCAAAATGTGAATGTCCCGGGCGCTCCGGACGGCGCACGGATGAACGTCTGTTCCGGCGCACAGCACATCAGTTCAGAGGTAATCCGACGGGCAGCGGAAAGCGTGCGGTAGGTGCCGAGATTTCCCTGACGCAGCGTCAGCGATGGGCCATAGCGGCCGCGATGCGGTCCCTGGTGTCCGGGGCTCCCCAGATGCGGCCGACCTCGACGTCGTACGCCGCGCCCGCATCGATTCGGGCGATCGCGTCCGCGCGTAGATACTGCTTGGCCCGGGCGTAGGCGATCGGGGAACCCGAGCCGAGCACCCGGGCCTCGACGATGGCCTCCTCCAACAGCCAATCCGCCGGGCACACCCGGTGCACCAGCCCGACCTCTATCGCGTCGGTCGGGGAGTACAGCGCGGCGCCCAGGATGATCTCCTCGGCGCGGTCCGCGCCCGCCGCGGCCACGACCAACTCCATGGCCGAGGCCGGGAACGGCACCCCGACCCGGATCTCGCTGGCCCCGATGCGGGCGGTGGGGGTGTCCGCGGCCAGTCGCCGGTCCGCGGCCGCCATCAGTACGCAGCCACCTGCGATGGCGTGCCCGTTCACCGCGGCCACCACCGGTAGGGGCGTGGTGAACCAGGCGCGGAACGTGCGGGTCAGCGCGCCGACGAGCGCCTGCGCGTAGTCCTCGCCCTCGGCCAGCACCCGGCGCAGATCCACCCCGGCGCAGAACGTGGACCCGGTGCCGTACAGCACTACGGCCCGGGCGCCGGAGTCGGCGAGCTTGTCGATCGTGCCGGTCAGCGCGTCGAGTAGCTCGACGTCCAGCGCGTTGACCTTGCCGTGAGCCGGGCGCACCAGCGCGACCTCGTCGCGCATCTCGAGTTCGATCACCGGGACATCTTGGCCCGGGTTGCTACTCGGAAGTACCCCCAACTTCTACGCAGTCCTGGGCGCAGTCCCCGTCGACGCTCGGCGCGGGTACGGACGCGGGTCGATGCAGCACCGCCCGGGTCGGGCTGACCAGCACGACGTCGCCATCCGACCGCCCGGTGCCGTCCACGATCAGGGAGTAGCCGCCGGGCTCATAGGGCGGCGCCAGCAGGGTCACCAGGGGGTTGGTCGCGATGCGGTCGTGGCTGCGTCGCCCGGCCCCGGAGACCACCACGACGCCGTCGGTGACCCGGGCGGTCAGCGCCGAGATGTGCGGGCGGCGCTGCTCGCCGACCGTCAGCAGGTAGAGGAAAGGAAAACGGGCGAGCATCTCGCTCAGCTCGCCCGCCTTCACCTCGATACTCATGCCGAGAGCCTACGTCCCGCGCGCGGCCCGATCGCGAAGCTCCCGACGCAATAGCTTGCCGGTGACCGTGGCGGGCAACTCGTCCAGGATCTCCACGTCGCGTGGCGCCTTGTAGGTGGCCAGCCGTTCCTTGCAGTACGCGGCGAGCTCGGGGCCGGTGACCTGCTTGCCGGGCTTCAGGCTGACGTAGGCCTTCACGCTCTCGCCCCGGTAGGAATCCGGGACACCGATCACGGCCGCCTGGCGTACCGCGTCGTGGGAGTAGAGCACGTCCTCCACGTCCCGCGGCCACACCTTGTAACCCGCGGCGCTGATCATGTCCTTCTTGCGGTCCACGATGTAGAACCAGCCGGCGTCGTCCATGAACCCGACGTCGCCGGTGCGCAATTTGCCGTTCAGGAAGGACTTCTCGGTTTCCGCGGGCTTGTTCCAGTAGCCGGGCACGACCGTCGGGCCGCGCACGATCAACTCGCCGATCTCGCCGGGCGGCAGCTCCGCGTCGTCCTCGCCGATGACCGCCATCTCCAGACCCGGAACGGGCAGCCCCACCGACAGCGCGCCGGAGCGCGGATCGACCGGACCCCGCACCCCCATCGGCGTCGCGTGGGTGGGGGAGGTGGTCTCGGTCATGCCGTAGACGTTGTGGATGTAGGCGCCGAACTGCTTCTCCAACGAGTCCACGATGGCGGGGGCTACCGGGGCGCCGCCGGTGAGCAGCTTGCTGAACGAGGCCAGGTCGTCCGAGCGCGCCCCCGGAGCGTTGGCCAACGCCACATAGGCGGTGATCGCGGCGACGGTGAACGTCGGCCGATGCTCGCGGATCGCCTCGACCACCACCCCCGGTTCGAACCGGTAGGTGAGGATCAACGGGATACCGGTGAGCAGGGCCGGCGCCATGTGCCCGGACAGCCCGGTGACGTGGAACAGCGGCGCGATGCCGAGCACGCTGTCGTTCGCGCCCAGACCGTTCCAGTCGCGGTACCACTGGCCACCCGAGGCGATGTTCCCGTGGGTGTTCATCGCCCCCTTGGGTTGGCCGGTGGTGCCCGAGGTGTAGGTGAGGAACGCGGTGTCGTCCGCGGCGGGGTTCACCGCGGGGGGTGCCTTGCCCTCGAACGCGCTCACCAGTTCGGTGAAGTCCTCGGTGCCGCCCGGTCGGGTCCGGCGGGAGTCGGAGAACAACCGCGGGTCGTGCCGGGTTTGATATTCCAGCTCCGAGGTGGTGATCACCCGGCGCACGGCGTCGTGCTTGGCCACCGCCTCCGCGCCGTACGCGGCGTGCAGGGACTCCAGGGTGATCAGCACGCTCGCACCGGAGTCACCGAGCAACTGGTCGAGTTCGCGCACCTTGTTCATCGGGTTGACCGCGACCGCGACACCGCCCGCCTTCCAGGAGGCCAGCATTCCGATCACGTACTGCGGGACGTTCTGCAGGTACAGCGCCACCCGGTCACCGCTCGCCAGGCCACCGTCGAGCAGCGCACAGGCCAGCGCGTCCGACTGCTCGTCGAGCTGACGGTACGTCAGAGTGCCGTCGAAATAGTGGATAGCGGCGTGCTCGGGCCGCGCCGCCACCGACGCGGCGAAACCGGCGAGCAGGCTCGGCTGCTGCAGGGTGAATTCGGTCGCCTGGCCGGGCGGGTAGCTGGCCAGCCAGGGCCGGTCGGCGTAGGCCGTCATGTCTCGCCCCCTTTAGCGGATCACGATGGGGTTGACCGGCGCGCCGCTCCCCCCGACGACCTTGAGCGGGGCCGCGGCGTAGAGGAAGCTGTATTGCCCGTCGCCGGCGCACGCGTCCGCCAGTTTCTCCAGCCAGCAGATCTCGGTCAGGGCGATGCCGAGGTTGCGCATCAGCGCGCAGTGCAGCGGCAGCGCGATGCCGGTTTCAGGCTCGTAGGTGACCTCGTTGGCGATGGTGTCGGTGACCAGGTTCGGGATCTCGCGCTCGTTGAACCAGTCGACCAATGCCCGTGAGTAGGTCAGGCCGGGCTCGCAGAAACCGTCGTAGAAATCCGCCTGTGACGTCGAGTACCAGTACTTCATGAACCCGGTGCGGATCAGCAGGATGTCGCGCTTCTCGATGGTGACGCCCTGGGCCTTGGCCGCCGCCTCGAGGTCGTTGTGGTCGAAGGTCTCGCCCTTGTCCAGCCAGTCCTTGCCGCGGTGGCGCGCCATGTCGATCAGCACGCCGCGGCCGACGACGCCCTTCTCGGCGATCGGCAGCACGGAGGCCTTGCTCAAGGCCCCGACGGTGCTGCGGCAGTCGTAGCCGTTCCAGATCTGGCCGTCGTACCAGACGTGACCGAGGGCGTCGTACTGCGTGGAGCCCTGGAGGAACAGGGTGGCCTTGTCGTCGGCGTAATGCAGGCCGCCGGGGAACGCGGGGGCGTCCGCGCCATCCCAGTTGCTCTCATCCATGACGTTGGAGCGGTCGATGCCGGAGCGGCCCGGCCATACCGGGTCGCCGTGCGGGTGGCCCATCTGCACCTGCAGGGTGTGCACGTCGCCCTGCTTGATGTGCTGCACGCCGCGCAGCACGGCGGCGGCGTCGAGATAGTTCAGCGAGCCGAGTTCGTCGTCCGGCCCCCACTTCCCCCAGTTCTTGGGGACATCGGCGCCGAGCAGGTCGCGGACGGGGGGTGCTTCGGTCATCAGGGACGCTCCAGGTCGCGGGTTAGTTCTTGCGCGTGGACAAAGCCGTTGTTGATGTTCTGGATCGTGAGGTAGGTGAAAGCGAGTACCCAGATGCCGAAGGCGCCGATCGGCGTGTAAAGGCAGATCAGGCCCCGCCAGCCGAAGATGCCGTGCTTGACGAACCACACGGTGTTGCCGGGTACATACAGAAGTCCTGCCCAGAAACTCAGGTAGGCAGACCAGCGCGGGTAGGTCGGGTTGTCGCTGCGGTCGAGCAGGATCGACAACCCCAGCGCCCAGGTCCACACGGTGAACGGCAACCAGGTGGACAGCAGCATGATGTAACCGAGGTCGTTGAGGGTCATGGTGATCTGCGGCGAGACCTCGCCGGGGCGGAAGGCCGCGGCGGCCCAGACCACGCTCTGCGCCATCAACAACGCGCTGCCCGCGGCCATGGTGACCAGCTGCGCGTAGGTGAGGACCGGGAACAGGCCCTCCTTGCGGCGGGTCTGCGCCGCGAGGCTGACCCCCCACACGCCGATCATGCCGAAGCCCACCAGGGTGAAGATGCAACCGGCGCGGATGCGGGCGTGGTGCACCTGGTAGATGTGCGCGACCTGTTCGGCGCTGTCGTGTGGCGAGATCCAGGGCGGCAGGAACCGCGCCAACAGCAGGCCGAACAGGATCAACGCGAGCATCAACGGCCCGCACCAGGCGAAGATCAATTGCGCGGTGCGATTCATGGCGGTGGCCTCGGCGTCGGCGCGCGGGGCCGCCGGTGAGGCGGTCTCTTCAGCGAGTGTCAACGTCAGCGCCTTTCATGTGGATGCCTCTCGGGTCAGCGTGGTCGCCATGGACCTGACGGGCCGACGCCGGTACGTCGGCCGGACACCCAACGAGCGATCTGGGTCCGGGACTGGTAGCCCAATTTGCTCAGGATGTGTTGGACGTGAGTCTCGGCGGTCCGCAACGAAATGTGCAAGGCCGTCGCGATCTCCTTGTTGGACAAGCCTTCTCCGACCAGCTCGGCGACCTCAATCTCACGCCGGGTCAGTTCCGGGTCCGGCGCGCTCGCGCCGGGGCTCGGGCCGAGCTCGTCCATGGCGAAGCGCAACGTGGCGTCCAGCCCCATCGCGGAGCCGGCCGTGAACGCGGCGTCGAAGGCCGCGTCACCCGCCGCTCGGCGGGCGGCGGCCTCGCACTCGTGCCGGTATTCCAGCCAGTGCACGGAGCCGAACAGTTCCACACCGAACGTGCGCCACAGCCGCGCGGCCGCGCCCAGCAGGGTGGCCGCCGACTCCCCGGCCCCACAGGCCGCGCGGATCCATGCGCTCAGGTCCAACGCCATGGCAAGCCCAAGGGTGTCGTTGAAGACCCGCTTGATGGCCAGGCTGGCGCGCACGTGATCAGTCGCGGTCTCCAGCTTCCCGCGGGACAGGTCGGCCAACGCCAGGCCGTAGAGCGCATAGGAGCGCAACCACTGCTCGCCCATCAACTCGCAGCGCGCCCGGCACTGCTCGAACAGGTCGTGCGCCCCGGCGACATCCCCGGCGAACACCCGGGACAGGCCGAGCTGAATGCGCGCGACCACCACCAGGTCCTCCGGCGCCCCGGCGCCCGCGTAGCGGTCCAGCGCGGTCTGCAGCAGCCGCTGACAGTCCTCCGCGGTGCCGAAGAACAGCGTGAACACCCCGCGCACGTGCATCGGGTAGGCGGCCGGGTCCGATGGTGCGGAGTCCGGCAGGGCGGCGTCGGCGAGGATGCCGTGTGCGGCCAGCCGATCGCCCTGCAGGGCCGCCACGTAGCCCGCGGTGGCCAACGCCCGGCTGCGTTCCGCGCTGTCCCCGGCGTCCGCGGCCAGCGCCCGGTCCAGCCAGTGGCGACCTTCGGCCAGGAACAGACACACCCAGAGGAACCACGGCCGGCCGGCCAGGTGCAGCCCGGCCTCGATCTCGCCGGGCTCGGCCAGGCAGAAGTCGAAGGCAGTGCGCAGATTCGGCTGCTCCACGCGCAACCGGGTGCACCAGTTCTCTTGCGTGGGGCCGAACCACTGCGCGCACGCCTGGTCGATCAGGCGGACGTACCAGTCGCGGTGCCGTTCCCGCAGGGCCACCTCGGCGCCGGCCTGCTGCAGTTGGACGTGCCCGTATTCGCGGATCATCTCCAGCAGGCGGAAGCGCGCGTGGCCCGCGGACTCCTCGCGGATCACGATGGACTTGTCGACCAGTCCGGCCAGGGTGTCCAACACCGCCCGCGCGGGCAGGGCATCGTCGACGCACACAGCCTCGGCGGCGGCCAGGTCGAAGGACCCGGCGAAGATCGAGGCCCGGGACCAGAGCAATTGCTCGGCGGGCGTGCACAACTCGTAGCTCCAGTCGATGGTGGCCCGTAGCGTGCGGTGCCGCGCCGGCGCGGTGCGTCCGCCGTCGGTGAGCACCCCGAACCGGTCGTCCAGTCGGACGGCGAGGTCACGTAACTCGAGCACGCGGAGCCGGACCGCGGCCAGTTCCAGCGCGAGTGGAATTCCCTCCAGGCGTTGGCACAGCCGGGTCACCGCTTCGAGGTTGTCCGCGGTGATCGCGAAGTCGGGCACGACGGCGCCGGCCCGGTCGGCGAACAGGGTCAACGCCGGATAGTGCCCGGTGCTTCTCGCGGTCAGCGTGGCCTCGGCGCCGGGTACCGGCAAGGGAGGCAGCGGCAGCAATCGCTCGCCGGCCACGCCCAGCCGCTGTCGGCTGGTGGCCAGCACCCGCACTCCCTCGACCGCGCGCAGCAACCGATCCAGGAACGCCGCGACATGGTCGAGCAGGTGTTCGCAGTTGTCCACGACCAGCAACATGCGGCGGTAGCGCAGGTACTCGATCAGCGTCGACATCGGGTCGCGCGCGGAACGCTGCGGGATGCGCAGCGTGTCCACCACGGTGTGCGGGATCAGCGCCGGGTCACGCAACGCGGTGAGGTCCACCATGCGGACGCCGTCCGGAAAACGCCCGGTCAACGCCCCGGCGGCGCGCACGGCCAACCGGGTCTTGCCGACCCCGCCGACCCCGGTGACGGTGACCAGCCGGGCCTGGTTCAACAGCCGGCCGATCTGGTCCAGCTCGCGACCGCGGCCGACGAACGAGGTCAGATACGCCGGGACCGCAGCGTCCGATGCCGAGGCCAGGCTCCCCACGGGGGAGAGCTGCGCCCTGTTGGAGTCCATCGCCTCGGCTGCCCCGGGATGTCGGCTAATTGGCCCCGACACTAATGGCCAACCCGGCCACACCGGGAGCCGGTGCGACTACGTAGCTGGGTACGTAGTCGGGCGAGTACTTAGCCCGTGCCGGCGCAGTTTCAGTGTTGACCCGCCACCGTGGCGGGCGAAGCATGAGCATTTCGGTCCCCGTCGTCCCGGTTCCCTGACGGGGCCTTAGTTGTGGCTGAGGAGAACCAGATGGCCTTGCTCGAACGTTCCGAGTGGTACGACATCGCGCGGGACACCAACTGGACGCCGCAGTTCGCGTCCGAGCAGGAGATCTTCCCGGACGAGATGAGCGATGCCTTCGGGCTCACCCTCGATCAGTGGACCGCCTACGACGAGCCGTTCAAGGTCACCTACCGCGAGTACGTGCAGGTGCAGAGCAAGAAAGACGCGGGCGCGTACTCGGTGAAGGCGGCGTTGGCCCGCTCCAACTTCTACGACAACGCCGACAAGGGCTGGCAGAGCATCCTGAAGATGCACTACGGCGCCGTGTGTCTACTGGAGTACAACGCGGTGCTGGCCGAGGCCAAGATGGCGCGCTTCGCCAAGGCGCCGGGCATGCGCAACATGGCGACGTTCGGCTCCATGGATGAACTCCGCCACGCGCAGATCCAGCTGTACTTCGCGCACGAGCTGTGTCAGAAGTCCCGCCAGTTCGACTGGGCGATCAAGACCTTCCACACCCAGAACTGGGCCGCGGTCGCCGGCCGGTCGTTCATCGACGACCTGTGCATGGGGCGGGACGCGGCGACGATGAGCATCATGCTCACCTTCTCCCTCGAGCAGGGCTTCACCAACCTGCAATTCATGGGGTTGGCCGCGGACGCGGAGCTGATGGGGGACTACACCTTCTCCAACCTCATCTCCAGCGTGCAGACCGACGAGGCGCGGCACTCCCAGATCGGCACCGCGGCGTTGCGGGTGCTCATCGCCAACGGCAAGAAGGACCAAGCGCAGCAGGCCATTGAGATCGCGTTCTGGCGCGCCTGGCGGCTGTTCATGACGCTGACCGGGCCGTCGATCGACTACCTGACCCCGCTGCGCCGCCGGCACCAGTCGTTCAAGGAATTCGTGATGGAGTTCATCGTCGCGGAGTTCATGCGGGCGCTGGAGGACCTGGGCCTGGACAAGCCCTGGTACTGGGAGTACTTCCTCGACACGGTCGAGTACTTCCACCACAGCGGGCACCTGGAGATCTGGTTCCTGCGCAGCACCGTGTGGTGGGACCCGAGCGCCGGCGTGACGCCGGAGGAGCGCGCCTGGCTGGAGGAGAAATACCCCGGCTGGAACGACGTGTGGGGCAAGCTCTGGGATGTCGTGGCGGAGAATGCGCGGGCCGACCGTGCCGACAAGGTGTCCCCGCAGGCGTTGCCGATGCTGTGCAACGTGTGCGGCACGTCCAGCGGCGGCATGCCGCTCAACGGTTTCCACCAGGGCAACTGGACGGACCACACCGACGGGCGGCGGTACTACTTCTGCTCGCCGCCGTGTAAGTGGATCTTCGACATCGCTCCGGAACGCTACGAGGGGCACAACAGCCTCGTCGACCGGCTGCTCGGCGGCATGATCGACCCGGGGACCGTGGAAGGCCTGCACCAGTACATGGGCATCATGCCGGGCGAGCGCGGCGCCGATCCCGACGATTACTCCTGGGCCCACACCCTCACGCCGGCGACCAAGGCATAGGGGCGGGCATGGACGTCATTCCCTTGGTGTGCAGCTTTGAGGACGGCTGCATCCTCACCCTGGTCCCGGTGTCCGTCGACCTCACCATGGATGAGGTCGCGGCCGCGATGGCCGAGCACTTCGCCGGTCGCATGCTGGAAACCCGCACGGACGCGCCGATGCGTGTGCGGGCGCAGGGCGAAGTGGATTTCCTGCCGCGAGACCTGCGCGTGCGCGACACCGGGTGGCCGTCGATGACAACCATCCAGGTCGGCTACGAGACGCCGGTTGCTCCGCAAAAGCGAAAGGCGATCCGATGAATGCCGAGGCACCGGCCGTGGAGTCGCGCAACCTCGTTGGCCCCTGCGTGCGGTGCGGCGACATCGCCGATGCCGTCGTTGAGGCGGCCCGCGATGACAACCCGGGACGCGAGATCGTCGTGGAGAACCACAGCGCCTACGTGCGGCTGAAGGTGGAGCAGGAGTTGGTGCTGCGCCGGGCAACGATCGAGGACTACCTGGGACGGTCCTTCCAGATGTGGGAGCTGCAGCCGGAGATGGCCGCGATCGCCGGTCTCGTCGAGATGGCCGACGACCAGATCCGCTTCTACTACAACAAGACTCTGTAGAGCGAGGAACGTGTCCATGACCGAGCCGACTGCAGAAGCCCTCAAGCCGCTGAAGACCTGGTCGCACCTGGCCGAGAACCGCAAGAAGCCCAGCGAGTACGAGATCGTCTCCACCAAGACGCTGTTCACCACGGGCAACCCGGACGCGGCCCTCGAGCTGTCCGTCGACCTGCCGATGAACAAGTGGATCAAGCGCTACCGCTCGGAGAGTCCCCTTCAGCACGAGGATTGGGACGCCTTCCGCGATCCCGACGGCGTGGTCTATCGCAGCTACTGCACGCAGCGGGACTCCGACGAGGACTACATCGACGGCTTGGTCAGCCAGTACAGCGACATGGGCCACGACGCGAAGCTGTCGGCGGAGTGGCTCGCGCAGCTGGGGTCCATGTACACGCCGATGCGCTATCTGCTGCACACCGCGCAGATGGCGGCGGCCTATCTGGTGACGATGTCGCAGGCCAGCACCATCGCCAACTGCGCCGTGTTCCAGATGGCGGACCAGTTCCGGTGGATGTCGCGGGTGTCCTATCGCACGGCGGAGCTGCGCAAGACCTGGCCGGATGCAGGCTTCGGTCGCGACGAACGTGCCCACTGGGAGAACGATGCGGGCTGGCAGGGCTTCCGCGAGTTGATGGAGCGCATGCTCGCCACGTACGACTACGGCGAGGCGATCATTGCGCTGAACTGCGTGGCGATGCCGGCCATCGACCAGGGTTTGAAAGAGCTGGGCGCCCGGGCGGCGGAGCGGGGCGACACGTTGACCCAGTTCCTGGTGGAGGCCCAGCTCGCCGATGCCCAGCGGCGCGAGCGTTGGACGCAGGCGTTCGTGACGTTCGTGGAAGCCGAACCCGCCAACAAGGCCTATGTCAACGAGGTCATCGCACACTGGAGCCCGCTGGCAGACAAGGCGGTGCAGCGGTACCGCGACGGGTTCGCGGCCGCGATGCGCTGAGGTACGACGACGATCCCGGCGCCGCTCAGATCTTGCGGATTCGGATCCAGTGGGGGCGCCGCCTCCGTGCATGAAGACGGGGACTGCCCCAACGCACGTACGGGCCAGGTTTCGACGCTGGTTTGGCGCGCCGTGCGACCTGGCCCGTACGTGCTTTCGGGCGGTGAGCGGAATGGCCTCCCGTTCACCGAGACGCTGGATCAGGCTGAGTCATGCACACCTTGCGTGTGACCCGGTCAGTGAGCTGAGTCCTGGCGTCGGTGGCGAGTGTTACGCGTGCTGCAACTGTCGGACGGTCATGCGGATCTGCCCGGCGTCGGTGTGCGCCTGCTGGGCCTGGTTGTGGGCCTGCTGGGCCTGGTCCTCGGCCTGCTGGGCCTGCTGGTTGGCCTGATCAGCCCGATCCTGGGCCTGCTGGGCGCGCTGGTTGGCCTGCTGGGCGTCGTTCTGCGCCTGCTGCAGCTGGTTCTGGGCCTGCTGCGCGTGGACCTCGGCCTGTTGGGCGCGCTGGTTGGCCTGTTGGGCCTCGCTCTGCGCCTGTTGGGCCTGGTTCTGCGCCTGCTGCAGCTGGGCCTGCGTTTGCTGCGTCTGCCCCTGGGCCTGTTGGGCCTGGTTCTGCGCCTGGCGAGCCTGGTTCTGCGCCTGCTGCGCTGCGCCACGGGCCTGCTGGGCCAGCTGCCGTGAGCCCTGCGCGTCCTGCTGCGCCTGCCGGGACTGGTCCTCGACCCGCTGTAGGTCGCGCTGCAGCTCGCTGATCGCCAGACGGGCGAGGGTGCTCTCGTCCTGGTAACGCTGACTCTCGAAACCTTCCTGGCCCCGGTCGGTGGACTGCTTTGATGTGGCTGGAGAAGTCACGCCTGTTTACCTCGTTCCATTTTATTTATTGATTCCGGAACACATCGCAATGAACATGGCGATGCGCGTTGCGGCGCCGACTGGATCGGCTGTTGTCAGGGGAGATGGTTTTGGGGCCCAACTGGGCCCGCGCTGGACGATTTAGCGCAGCTTGGTATTTACGCTAGCCCGCCGCAGTGCAGACACTGATCGATAAATCGTCAGCCGTACTGCGTGCGCTTCTGTGGCCCGACGCGGGCGTTCTGCGCCTGTTGGCGCGTCAGATCCACGTGGCGCTGACTTACTCGACGTCGTGGCTGTATCCGCTCGCGAACAGAGATCTCCGCGAGGCACGTCCCAGGGTCTCGGGGGCGCTGATCGGCTTGATGGTCCCGCTCGTTACCGCGAGTTGTTTTCCCTGGTCATGTGATATCCGAAAGGCTCCGATCTGAAACGTTAAATACTTTTGTGGCTCCGGAGATTCTTTCCGAATCGGTGACAACCCTTCACCCGGTGACAATCAATGTCAACCCTGTTGAAGACCGACACGCAGACAAGATTCTGAATTCACAGAAAGGCCTTCCGCTAGACGCGGGCGTGCCACCGGCGAGCACTCCCACCTATCCCTGCTGCGGGTCTTCCGGTTCCGCTTTCGTGCAGCGCGCCGGGCCCAGCTGCTGCACGTGCCTCCAGTGCCCGAGGAAACGCCGGATGCGCACCCCGCAGTGCCGACAGAAGACGTCCACCCCCCGATCATGCGCGCGCAAGAAGTGGTTTCACCATGACGCGCGCCGATTCAAAAGATCAGACCTGCGCCTGGCCGCCGTCGACGAAGAACTCGATGCCATTGACGTAGCCGGCGTCGTCGGAGGCCAGGAAGGCTGCGGCGCCGGCGATCTCCTCCGGCTCGGCGACGCGGCCGAGCGGAACGGAGGCGGCGAACGTGTCGAGCATCGCCTGTTGGTGGTCGGGCTCGGCGAGTCCGAGCAGGCCAGGCGTCCTGGTCGGGCCGGGGCTCAGGACGTTGACGCGGATCTTGCGTCCGCTGAGATCCACGGCCCAGCTGCGGGCCAGGCTGCGGACAGCGCCCTTGGTGGCGGCGTAGACACTCAGCCCGGGTACGGGGCTGACCGAGGAGGTGGAACCGGTGAGGATGATCGACGCGTTGTCATTCAGCAGGGGCAGGGCCTTCTGCACGGTGAAGATGACCCCCTTGACGTTCGTGGCGAACGTGGCGTCCACCTGCTCCTCCGTGATGTCGCCGAGTGCCGCGGCGACGCCGCCGCCGGAGTTCGCCACCACGATGTCCACGCTGCCCCGGCGTTCCCGCACGACGCGGTACAGCGTGTCAAGGTCGGCGAGGTTGGCCGAGTCGGCTCGGACGGCCTCGACGTTCTCGCCGATCTCGGCCACCGCGGCGTCGAGAGCGCTCTGCCGGCGGCCGGTGATGAAGACATACGCGCCGTCGGCCGCGAATCTTTTGGCGATGGCGAGTCCGATGCCGGTGGCGCCCCCGGTGACGACGGCTGTCTTGTCCCGCAATGTGCTCATGGCTGCTCCCGATGTGATGGACGTGGACTGTTCTGGACCGTTCCGTCCATAACGTACCCAGTTCTGGACTATTCAGTCAAGAACCGGGTAGAGTGCCGTCATGGCGAGACCCCGGAGCTTCGATGAAGAGGCGGTTTTGCGCGCGGTGCGGGACCAGTTCTGGGCGACCGGGTACGCGGGCACGAGCCTGGACGACATCCTCGCCGCCACTGGCCTGGGCAAGGGCAGCCTCTACGGCGCCTTCGGTGACAAGCACGAACTTTTCCTACGAGTCTTCGACGACTACTGCACCGCGGTGACCGAGGCAGTGCGCCAGGCGCTCGACGGGCCGGATGTCGGGGCCTACGGGCGGCTGCGCGCCCTTGTGTTGGCAGTCGCGGACGCCACCGCTTCAGACATCTGCTTGCGAGGCTGTCTGCTCGCCAAGGCCACCGCCGAGCTGGCGGCGCAGGATGCGGCCGTCGCGGCACGGGCTCGCCAGACGTTCGAGGCGCTGGAGGAACTGATCGCTTCCTGTGTTGCCGCGGCCCAGCGAGCGGGTGACATCAACCCGCAGGCGGATCCCGCTCGACTCGGCGGGTTGCTGCTGGCTGTCGTGCGCGGGATCGAGGCGCTGGGCAAGGGCGGCAGCGGCCCCGACTCGTTGCATGCGATCGCCGAGACCGCGCTGGCCGTCCTGCCACGGCCTTAAGTCATACCGGTGCACTTCAAGAAGCAGTACGTCCGGGTGGAGTAGCCGCGTCGGCCTCCCGCACCGCCACCCAATCGCGCGGGGCGGCGCCGTAGCGGCGGCGGAATTCCTTGCTGAAGTGGGAAAGGCTGCCGTAGCCGACGGCCCGGGCGACCTCGCCGACGTTCAGCTCGCGGGTGGCGAGCAACGCCCGGGCCCGGTCCAACCGGGCGCGCTGCAGGAACTGGTAGGGCGAGGTCCCGGTGATCTCCTTGAACAGGTGGGCGAACGCCGAACTGCTCATGTTGACCTGTTCGGCGATCTCCGCAACGGTCAACGATCGCGCCAGGTTGGTCCGCATCCAGTGCGCCGCGGTGGCGATCGGGTCGGCCTCATCCTGCGCGGCCGCGGTCAGCAGGCGGTCGCGCTGGTCGGCCTGCAGCAGCCGGTAGACGATCTCGTGCAGATACAGAGGCGCGAGCACCCGGCGATCGTTCTCGGTGCCGGTGGCCTGCAGAAAACGCAGCAACGCCCCGGCCACCGGGGCGTCGAAGTCCGACACGAACGCCGGGCGCATGGGATCTGCCCCGGTGGCGATCGGCGGGCGCAGCACGGCGAGGGTGCGCTCGGCGATGTCCGAGGCCACCCGACGCACCACCGCCGGTTCGATCTGCAGAATCAACGAGTAGAACGGGTCGTCCGCGGTGGCCTCGACGATGTGCGCGGTGAAGTCCAACTCACGGGTGAGCACCAGGTAGTTCATCGGGTCGTAGTGCCAGGTGCGCTCGGCGATCTGCACGCTCTTGCGCCCGGCGATCACCACGCCCAGCGACAGGGATTGCACCTGGTCGAACGCTGGTTCCTGCGGAGCGTCGAAGCGGTAGGTGGTCAACCGCGGCCACCGGCACTCGTTGGCGCCCTCCCGCGGGGTGAGTCGGACGATCGCGTCGTGCAGCGGGCCGCGCCCGGCCGCACCGTCATTCATCCGACTCACCTTCGCAGGGTTGCTCAGGACAGAGCGTCCACGATGGCCTTGGCCAGGGCACCGGAGGACGCCGGGTTCTGGCCGGTGTACAGCTGACGGTCGATGACGACCCGCGGCCCCCAGGCGTCCCCGGCCTCGAACACGCCGCCGTCCTGCTTGAGGCGGTCCTCCAGCAGCCAGGCGGCCCGGGAGGCGAACCCGACCTGGTCCTCCTCGACGTTGCTGAAGCCGGTGAGCTGGTGACCGTCGAACAGCCACGACCCGTCCGCCTTGCGCGCGGCGAGCAGGCCGGCCGGCCCGTGGCACACCGCGGAGACGATCTTGCCCTGCTTGACGAACTCGCCCAGCTGCTTGCCGAACGACTCGGAGACCGCGAGATCCTCCATCGGTCCGTGCCCGCCGGGGATGAACACCACGTCGTGGTCGGCCGGGTTGACGTCCTCCAGCCGCACCACCTTGTCGATCTCGTTGGAGATCGAGCCGATGTAGGTGCGCAGGTCCTGCCCGGCGGCCGCGTCGCCACCGTTCATCTCGGGGGTGAAACCGGCCTCGTCGGGCACCGGGCGCACCCCGCCGGGCGTGGCCAGCGTGATGTCGTATCCGGCGGCGGTGAACACCCGGTGCGGGGTCACCAGCTCCTCCGGCCAGTAGCCGCAGGGGTGCTTGGTGCCATCGGCGAAGGTCCAGTGATCGGATCCGGTGAGGGCGAAGAGAATGGAAGTCATGGGGCCAACCTAGGCAGCTCGCCGCGGCCCTGCCCAGCGTCCTGCCGGATGGCGACAGCAATCCGCAGGATCACGACAACGGCTCTCGTTCAGCCGGAGGAATCATGACGCGTGAGATCACAGTCGGACCCGTTTCGGACTTCCCGGACGGGCAACTGGTCGCCATCAAGACCGACGGGGAGTCGGTGATCGTGGTCCGCACCGGGGAGACGGTGTGCGTGGCCGCGAACAAGTGCCCGCACCTGGGGCTTTCGCTGACCAAGGGACCCGGCGGGTTGACGTACGAGGACGGCGTGGTGCAGTGCGCCTGGCACAACTCGCGGTTCGAGGTGTGCACGGGGACCAACAAGGACTGGGTCACCGGCATCGCCGGGAAGAACACCCCGGTGTGGTCACGCAAGCTGATCGGGTTGGGCCGCAAGCCCGCGGACCTGACCACCTACCCAGCGCGGGTCGCCGACGGGGCCGTGGTGATCACCGTCGACTGACCTGGCGGTCCAGGAACGCGAACGTGCGCGCCCAGGCGGCCTCGGCGGCGACCGGGGCGTGCCCGGGGTGCATCGGGAAGGCGATCTTCTCGATCACCGGGTGATGCCCGTCGGTCATGAAGGAGTGCCCAGCGCCGTCGTGCACCACCACGTCGTGCTCGATGCCCAACTCGGTCAGGTGGTCCTCCAGGCGCGCGGCGTGTTTGCGGAACGGGACGTCGCGCGCCCCGTACGCCGCGACCACCGGGCAGACCTCGCGCAGCGCGTCGGCCTTCTTCGGCACCGCGCCGTAGTTCACCGACGCCGCGCGCAGACCCTGTGGCCCGGTGGCTGCGTAGATCAGCGCGAACCCGCCGCCCATGCAGAACCCGATGACGGCGAGCCGATCCCCGTCCACGTCGGGCCGCGCGGCCAACCACGTGCGGGCCGCTTCGACGTCCGCGGTGACCCGGCCGGGCTTGCCGCGCACCATCTCCGCCATCACCCGGGCGAGGCAGCCGACCCGGACGCCGTGGTCGAACAGGTCCGGCACCACCGCTACCCAACCGCGCTGCGCGAACCGATCGGCAACCCGGTTCATCTCCGGCGACGGGCCGTAGACGTCGGTGATGACCACGATGCCGGGCCGGCCCTCGCCGGGCTCAGTGGGCACGGCCACGTCGGCGCCGAGCGTGGAGCCGTCCGGGAGGGGGATGCGCGTCTTGGTGGTCATCGAGGCATTATCTCCATGTGCTGGAGTGACGGAGCGTCAGATAGGCAGTGGTCGCGGCTTTACTGGCCTCTACCTGCGCGGAAACAACGGATGAACATTCCCATGCCTCTTGGGGGCATCGTGAGTCGCATGGCAGTTTGTGGCTACCGGCAACGACACGGGTGCGCCATGAGCGAAGCGGGACCGAGCCCGGAGCACATCATGCAGTTGGTGACCGGCGGTTGGGCTGCCGGGATCCTCGGCGCGGCCGCCACCCATTCAGTGTTCGCACACCTCGAGGACGGCTCCGACAATGCCGCGCTGCTACTCAACTGGACTGGGCCCCGGTCAACGCGATCGCCAAGCGGTTTGTGGCCGAGCGCGGCGTCGGGGACCGGTTCTCCTGCATCGACGGCGACTTCCACACCACCGACTTCGGCGCGGACCGCTACGACGTCGGGATCTACTCGCACATCGCGCACCAGGAGAGCCCGGCGGACAACATCGAGATCTTCACCAAGTTCCGTCGCGCCATCCGCCCCGGCGGTGCGTTGATCCGTCAACGACTTCGTGGTCGAGGACGACCGCAGTGGTCCGCCGTTCCCGTTGCTGTTCGCCGCGCAGATGATGCTGGACACCAAGTACGGGTCCACGTGGTGCCGCAAGGACTACAAGGCCTGGCTCACCGAAGCCGGCTTCGGGCAGGTCTCCTTCCACCCGACGCCGACCCCGGCCACCTTGGTCATCGCCCGCTGAGCTCGCGGGCAAGGGCCTCG
>Ga0137412_10000281_pt1 | contig 34543 bp, 30 predicted proteins | sample CZODoug2_1_16fun_FD_122160 | JGI IMG/M metagenome (GOLD analysis project Ga0137412, IMG submission 122160) | Vadose zone soil fungal communities from Angelo Coast Range Reserve, California, USA - CZODoug2_1_16fungal (Hybrid Assembly) | ecosystem: Environmental > Terrestrial > Soil > Vadose zone...
TGACGGTCGCGCAACACGGGCATCAGTTCATCCATTAGCGCAGTGTCGGCAGTCGCCTGCGATCCCTGATGATTGCTGACGCCAGCGGCGTCCGGAACATTTTGCAGAAATTGATCGAGCAGCGCCGCAACTTCGGGCGCGGGCATGCCTGGGTGCAATTCCTGCGCTTCGGGTGTTTCGTTCGCGACCGATTGCATCGGCAAATGCAGCATTACCTGGAATCCGCGGCGATGCGCTTCCTTGGCGATGTCCATCGAATGCTCGTGATTGGGTAAGACGGAAACGGTGAGGGGATAGCCCAGAGCGAAGACGGCGTCGGCTGCAGCGCGGTCGCCGCCGAGATCGTCGATGATGATCGCGAGCCTGGGCGCTGGTGTTGCAAGCGTCACGATTTCGATTTCGAGTGCCGGCACGCCGGAATGTCGGAGCTTGAACTGAAGCAGATCCCCGGTTTGCGCGGGTGGGTCCTGTGTCAGATGATTTTGGGTCGCGACGGTACCGAGGCTTTGGAGAAGCTTGGCGACTGCGGCACGGTGCGCATCTGCCGGGCAATCATTCCTCAACACGATACGCAGGTAATCCGTGTTTGCGGGTTGCTGGTTGGAAGCGCCTTGCCGGAGTCTAATGGGGGTCCCGGGGGGTACGGAGGCAGCCGCCGCAGCCGCCAGATCGCGGGTGATTTGGTGAACTTGCGCCGGCGTTAGGAGGTTCGCTTCGTTTTTCTTGCATCCACTGGAAAGAACTGCGAGAAGGAAGCAAGTTCCCAGGCGCGCGAAACTTGTTGAACAGTTTAAATTGATTCGAAAGCAATGCGGGCTTGCTTGAACCGAGTCAGGCTGCCGGGCCACGGAAAACTAGGCAGCCTTTTTCACGGGGGCCTTCAACAGGTCGAGCGCTCGGTGAAAGATGGGGTCTTCCGGAGAAAGCGGGCGCGGTCCGAGGCCGGGTTCCTTCTGCGTCTCGGGTGCTGGCGCTGCATCTTCATCCGTCGAATCCGAATCATCTTCCGGGACGGCGTGTACCACTTCCGTGGGGACCACGCCTTCTTCCATGATCGATTTGCCGCCGGGATTGTAGTAGTTCGCGACCGTGAGGATCAGTGCGGCACCATCATCCAGGGTAATGAGCTTCTGCTCGGAGGCAAGACCAAAAGTGCGCTCTCCCACGACATTCCCGCGATGGTTTGCAGCGATGGCGGAGGCCAGAACTTCCGCGGCCCCCGACGTCGTGGCGTCGATCAAAACGGAGACGGGATTCTTCCAAATAACCTGTTTTGGCTCGGCTGAAAAAACCTGTGCCGAAACCATCTGGCCACGCAGCGTCGTCAGAATGCCAGAAGGAACGAAAAGGCGAGCGGTCGAAATGGCCTCGGACACTTGCCCGCGGCCACATTCCCGCACATCCAGTATGACCTTGCGAATGCCCTGTTTTTCCGCGTCGAGTAAACGATTGCGAATTTCATCCGCGCGGCCTGCATCGAGCGAAGGGATGCGCAGCACTAGAATGTCGGTATCCACTTTCTGGGCGATGATCTTTGGCATAGCCAGCTTCTCGCGAACGAGATCGACTTCTTCGGGCGTAGCCTTACCGCGCCGGATCACCCCAACCTTGATAGCCGTGCCCGGCTGGCCATTGAGAAGATTCATGGCCTGACCCACGGACATGTCGCGGGTGGTAAATCCGCTGATGGATTCGAAAATGTCGCCGCTGCGAATTCCCGCCTTAGTGCCCGGACCATCCGGCAGCACGGAGAGAACGATAATGTAACCGTAGCGCTTGCTGAGCGTCAGCCCGGTCTCCGCCGTGCCTGCATTCGCGAGCTTCTTCTTGTACTCGTCGTATTCGCGGGGCGTGAGGTAGCTGGACTGAGCGTCGAGGGATTCCAGCATCCCGTGCAAGGAACCGGCGGTTACCGTCCGCATGTTCGGATCGTCGACGTAATCCTGCTGGACTTTCTGCAAAACCTCACCGTACACGGTGAGCGACTTGTAGGCTTTGTCGTCTGCTGTGCGGCCATGCAGGACGTGTCCTATGCCTGCGAAACAAAAGATGGCTACCGATACACAAAGTATCCCGATGCGAGACGCTCGATCCATACCCCACCCTTCCACAAGAAAATACAAATTGCAATTATAGCACTGTAAAGGATGGGGGCGCGGCGCGAATCTAAAGGGGTAGCCCGGGCGGGGGACGAAGCCGAACACTTTCGAAAATGAGACACATTGAAGACGCAAAATGTTGTTAAAATACCACATCAACTGATTTCGCGGCCCCCTTGTTGCTTGTAAGTCATTGATAACAAATAACAAATTTCGGATATGTTGGCGAACAACATGCTAGAATAGAGCACGGGGAATGTTTCAAACTACCATCGCCAAGGAGTCACTCGCCGAGGGTGTGGGCCTCCATACCGGGGTGTACGGTCACGTCCGCCTGATGCCCGCCCCGGCCGAAACAGGTATTGTATTTCGCCGCGTTGATTTGGAGAATTTTCCCATCGAAGCGCAGGGGCACAATGTGGCTCGCGTCAGTTATGCCACCAGCCTGATGAAACAAGGTGTTTTGCTCTCCACCACCGAGCATTTGCTTGCCGCCATCTATTCTTGTGGCATCGACAACATTTACATCGACATTGACTCCATTGAAGTGCCCATTCTCGACGGATCGGCAGAGCCCTTTATGCAGATGCTGGAGCATTCCGGTGTTCGCAAACTGCGCCGGAAGCGGCGCTATCTGAAAATACTGAAGCCGCTGGAGGTTATCGAAGGGGATCGCAGGATCGGAATCTATCCTGCAGATGAGTTTCGCGTTCGCTGCTACGTGGACTTTCCGCACCCGCTAGTAGGCCAACAGGAAGTGGAGATGTTGGTTGGGCCGGATACTTTCCGCTACCTTCTGGCGCGCGCGCGAACTTTCTGTTTCCAGCGCGACATCGAGCCGCTCAAGGCCATGGGCCTCATTCGCGGCGGCTCTCTCGAGAACGCCATCGTTCTCACCGACGACGGCGTGATGAACGGGCCGTTGCGATTCCCGGACGAGTTTGGACGGCACAAGGCACTGGATCTGATTGGCGACCTGGCGCTGGTGGGTTTGCCGCTTCTGGCGCGCGTCGAGGCCCACAAAGCGGGCCACGCCCTGCATACCCAGCTCGTCAGCCGCCTCTTGGCCGATCCCTCGCTCTGGACCATTACGACCGGCGAAGCCGTCCGCCCCGCAAGTGATACCTACCTGACCGCCCTTTCGCCTGCCCCGGCCACTGATTAACGATTCGCCGCGTCGTAAACAACCCTTCGGTTGCGAAATAGCCGCTGCTCCCGCAGAATGGGCTCAAAACCATGTCCAACAATAATATAGCTATAGTGATTCTGGCCGCTGGCAAAGGCACACGGTTAAAGTCGAGCCTGGCGAAGGTGCTGCATCGCGCCGGTGGGCGCACGCTCGTCGAACAAATTGTCTGTTCCTGCGAGACGCTGAAGGCACGCGAGACGGTGGTCGTCGTGGGCCACCAGGCGGAACAGGTCGCGGCGGTGGTCGAGCCGCTCGGGGCACTTACCGTGCTGCAGCAGCCGCAAAATGGCACCGGCCACGCCATGCAAATCGTGAAGCGTGCGCTGGGCCGCGCGAAGTTTGCTGTTGTGCTCCCGGGCGATGCTCCCCTCGTGCGCACCGATACGTTGAAGGCGCTGATTGCCACGCATTGCAATGGAAGTGCGGCGGCAACAGTTCTCTCTGCGGTGCTCGCCGATCCTTCCGGCTACGGGCGGGTTGTGCGCAAGTCCGAAACGGCGGTCTCCGCGATTGTGGAAGAATCGCAGCTCGCCGACGAGCAGCGCGAGATCAACGAAATCAATTCGGCGATCTATTGCTTTACCTTGGAGAAACTCTGGCCCGCGCTGGCGCATGTGAAGCCCAACAACAAGCATCGCGAGTTGTACCTGACCGACGCCATCGCGGTGTTGAACGCCAAGGGCGAGACCGTGTTGGCGCAAGTGGCCGCGGATTCGCGCGAAGTGCTGGGATGCAATACGCGCGCGGATTTGGCCGAAGTCGACCGCGTATTGCGCGAGCGGAAACGCAACGCCCTGATGGACGATGGCGTCACCATCCAGTTACCGGATACGGTGCTGATCGACCCCGAAGTAACCGCAGGGGAAGACACCATCATCGAACCCGGCGTGCAGTTGCTGGGCAAAACGAAAATTGGCGCGCGCTGCACCATTCGAACGGGCAGCGTCCTAACCGATGTAATCCTCGGGGACGACGTGACCGTCGAGCCGCATTGCATTGTCGCGCAGAGCCGCCTCGATGACCGCGTCATCATTGGCCCCTTCGCACGATTGCGGCCGGAAAATCACTTGAAGGCCGGTGCGCGCATCGGAAATTTTGTCGAACTCAAGAAGAGCACGATCGGCGAAGGCACTAAGGCCATGCACCTCTCCTATCTCGGCGACGCGAAGATCGGGATGAAGAGCAACATTGGCGCCGGCACGATTACCTGCAATTACGACGGCTTCCACAAGTATCCGACGTCGATCGGGAACAAAGTGTTTATCGGCAGCGATGCGGCGCTGGTGGCGCCCGTCCGGATTGGTGATGGCGCGTACATCGCCGCAGGTTCGACAATCACGGAAAACGTGCCTGCTGATGGATTGGGGATTGCCCGCGGCCGCCAGGTCAACAAACCCGGCTGGGCCGCGAAGAAACGCCGCGAATTGGCAGCCACAGAAAAACCGAAGAAGACGGCGAAGAAATCGAAGCGACGCAAAGCGACCAGGAAACGAAAGTAGCATTTCCCTTCCAGGAGCGTGGTCATGAGGAGAAAAGTATTGGCGTGGACTCTCTTTCTTGGGTCGCTGCTTCTCCTAAATCTCGCCGCCATTCCGTATTCTCGAGCCGCCGATGCCGCGCTGAATCGGCACGAGCCGCCAATTCAGACGTGGGCCACCGGTTTCTGCAGCGCTGTCGCCGCTGGTATCACGGCGAATAAGACAAAGCAAACTCCTTCCGGCAGGTCCGCGCAAGAGCCGCTGTCTGTGGTGTGCGTTTTTCTCTTCTCTGCGATTTCTCCGCGCTCGTAGCCTGCCCCGACTCGCTCGGGGCGTCTCTGCGTTGCCTTTATTCTTGTTTCATCCTTTCCAGCCCGAACTCGCGCGTGTGTGCTAAAATAGAAGTTCCCGCAATGCTACAGGGAGTGGCCACCGCATGAAATTTGGAGTCGTCGTTTTTCCCGGGTCCAATTGCGACCACGACGCGTTTTACGCCATCGGCAACGTCCTCCAGAAACCGGTCGAATTTATCTGGCACCAATCGGAAAATCTGGCGAATTGCGACGCCATCATCCTGCCCGGCGGATTTTCCTACGGCGATTATCTGCGCACCGGCGCCATCGCGCGTTTTTCGCCGGTGATGAAGTCCGTCGAAAAATTCTCAAACAGCGGCGGAATGGTACTCGGCGTCTGCAACGGCTTCCAGATTCTGTGCGAGGTCGGTCTGCTCCCCGGCGCGATGATGCGCAATAGCGGCCTGCGCTTCATCTGCCGCCACGTGCACATCCGCGTCGAGCAAACGGACACGCCGTTCACCAGCGCCGCAACGAAAGGCCAGGTCCTCAAGATCCCCATCGCGCATTCGGATGGCAATTACAACTGTGATGAAGCCACGCTCGCCGAGCTCGAGAAGAACCGCCAGGTGATTTTCCGCTACACAACGGCCGACGGTTCCGGCGACAGCGCCGGCAATCCCAACGGCGCCGTTCACAATATCGCCGGCATCTGCAACCGCGAGCGCAACGTCGCCGGACTCATGCCCCACCCCGAGCGCGCCGTCGAATGGGCGCTGGGCTCCAACGACGGATTGGTCGTTTTCCGCTCCATGGTCGAAGCGCTCGTCGGCGCAGCCAAGGCGACCGCTTGAGAGCAGCACAAACTTGCGAATTCACCGCCGGGGCACGATATATCGTGCCCCTGCGGTTTCTAATTCTCTTCACAGAAATGAATTATGGCCACCGCTAGCACCGAAATTCGAGTCACTCCAGAGATTGCCGCCGAACACGGCCTCACCGCCGAAGAATACGCGCGCGTGAAACAGATTCTCGGCCGCGAGCCGAATATCACCGAGCTGGGCATTTTCAGCGTGATGTGGAGTGAGCACTGCTCCTACAAATCCAGCAAAGTCCATCTGAAGCGCTTGCCCACGCGCGGCAAACTCGTTGTGCAGGGCCCTGGCGAAAACGCGGGCGTCGTCGACATCGGCGACGGCTTGGTCGCTGCTTTCAAAATTGAATCGCACAATCATCCCAGCTACGTCGAGCCCTTCCAGGGCGCCACCACCGGCGTCGGCGGCATACTGCGCGACATTTTCACCATGGGCGCGCGCCCCATCGCTGTCTTGGATTCCTTGCGATTCGGCGAGATCACTCCAAGCAAGTACACCAGTAAAGAAGAAGCCGCGAAAAACCGTCGCATCCTCGACGGCGTAATTCGCGGAATCGGAAGCTACGGAAACTGTTTTGGTGTCCCGACGATTGGCGGCGAAGTCGGCTTTGAGCCTTGCTATTCGCAGAATCCCCTCGTCAACGCTCTTGCCCTCGGCATTGCCAAAAAGGAAGAAATCTTTCTCGCCAAAGCCAAAGGCATCGGCAATCCCGTGATCTATGTCGGCGCAAAAACAGGCCGCGACGGAATTCATGGCGCATCCTTGCTGGCGTCAGCCGAGTTCACCGAGGAGTCGAACCAGAAGCGCCCGAACGTGCAAGTCGGCGACCCCTTCATGGAGAAGCTGCTGCTCGAAGCCTGCCTCGAAGCCATGCAGACCGGCGCGGTCGTGGCGATTCAGGACATGGGCGCCGCCGGCCTCACTTGTTCCACCATGGAAATGGCTTCCCGCGGCGGCACCGGCATCGAAATCGACCTCGCCAAAGTTCCCCAGCGCGAAACCGGCATGACCCCGTACGAAATCATGCTCAGCGAATCCCAGGAGCGCATGCTGCTGGTGGCGGAGAAGGGCCGCGAGCACGAAGTCCTGGCCGTCTTCAAGAAGTGGGGCCTCGATGCCGTCGTCGTCGGCCAGGTTACAGAAGGCGGCACCGCCCGCATAAACAACAACGGCAGAATCGCCGCGGAAATTCCCGCGCATCCTTTGGCGGAAGAAGGTCCGGTGTACCGGCGGCCCATCGCTCCGCCCGCGCTGAGGAATGAGACTGCAGCAGATTGGTTTGCTTTTGCCGCCGAAGGCACGAATCTCACCCAGAACTTTTTGAAATTGCTGGCGTCGCCCGCGATTGCCTCCAAGCGCTGGATCACCGAGCAGTACGACACGAGCGTGCGCACGAACACTCTAGCCGGGCCCGGAGCGAGCGATGCCGCCGTGGTGCGCATCAAGGATCCGAAGACAGCAGTCGCAAAACGCGCGCTGGCGCTCTCCACCGACGGCAACGGTCGCTGGTGCCAGTTGAATCCGCGCGTTGGCGCCATGCACGCGGTCGCCGAAGCCGCGCGCAACGTGGCCTGCAGCGGCGCGCGGCCGATGGCCGCCACGAATTGCCTCAATTTCGGCAGCCCGGAAAAGCCCGAAGTGATGTGGCAATTCAGCGAAGCTATCGACGGCCTCGCCGAAGCCTGCACCGCCCTCGGCACGCCCATCACCGGCGGCAACGTCAGCTTCTACAACGAAACTCTCGGCAAATCAATCTACCCCACGCCCGTCATCGGGGTCCTCGGCATTCTCGATGACGCCTCGCAAGTTCTGAAAATCGCCTTCCGCGACGAGGGCGACGTAATCCTTCTGCTCGACGGATCAAACTCGGCTGTGGGGGCGCAGCATGCTGCGCCCCATCTCGGCACGCAAAGCGAATTCTCCTCCTCCGAATACTCGAAAACGATCGCCGGCATCACCGCGGGCGAACCACCCGCCATTGACCTCGTCGCCGAAAAACGCCTGATCGACTGTCTCCTCGCACTGGCCGCCGAAGGCGCTCTGCAATCCGCGCACGACGTCTCCGACGGCGGTCTCGCCGTCACCCTCGCCGAATCCTGCTTGGCCTCCTCCTCCGTTGTAGGGGCGCAACATGTTGCGCCCCATCTTGGCGCGCACCTGAAATTGGAAGCAGAAAGCCCCGCCGAGGCCGCCGCATTCAACGAACGCGGCGCCCGCGCCGTCGTATCCGTCACTCCCTCAAAACTTGCCGCCGTTCTCGATACTGCGAGACAATACAAGGTGGCGGCGCGCGAGATCGGCCAGGTCACCCGCGGCGGTGCTTTCCGCATCCAACACAAGGAGCGCGAGGTGATCCATAGTTCCGTTGAAACACTCCGCGGCGCCTGGGCCCATTCGCTCGAACGCACGCTAACCGCAAAATGAGTCAAAAACCTGCCTTCGTCGACGATCATTTTCACGACGAGTGTGGTGTATTCGGCGTCTTCGGCCACCCCGAAGCCGCGAACCTCGTCTATCTCGGTCTTTACGCGCTTCAGCATCGCGGCCAGGAATCCGCTGGCATCGTCTCCAGCGACGGCACGGACTTGCATCTGCACCGCGCGATGGGCGAAGTCGAAGAAATTTTCCAGCCGAGCGTGCTCGCTCAGCTTCCGGGCAGCCTCGCCATCGGCCACACGCGTTACTCCACCGCCGGCGACAAGGCCTTGCTCAACGCGCAGCCCATCATGATCGACTGCAACAAGGGCAAAGTCGCCCTCGGCCACAACGGCAACCTCACCAACGCCGCCGAGTGGCGCCGCAAGCTCGAGCATCGCGGCTCGATTTTCCAAACCAACAGCGACACCGAAGTCATCGTGCACCTGATCGCGCGCTCGCAAGCGCGCAATCTTTCCGGCGCGCTGGGTGATGCCCTCAATCAAGTCGAAGGCGCGTATTCCTTGCTCGTGCTGACGCAAGATGAATTGTATGCGGTGCGCGACCCGCGCGGTTTTCGCCCCCTGGTGCTGGGAAAAATAACCACGCCCGGCGGCTTCGTTTCCTGGCTGGTGGCATCAGAAACCTGCGCGTTCGACCTGCTCAATGCGCAGTACGTCCGCGAGATCGAGCCCGGCGAGATGGTGCGCATTTCGAAATCAGGCATCGAGTCCATCCACTTCGCTCCAGAAAAGCCGCTCCAACAATGCATTTTCGAGCACGTCTATTTCTCCCGCCCGGACAGCATCATTTTCGGACGCTCCGTAAATGAAAGCCGCGAGATGCTCGGCCGCCTCCTTGCGCGCGAGCATCCTGTGGATGCCGACATCGTCGTACCCGTGCCGGATTCCGGCGTACCGGCCGCGGTAGGCTACGCGCTCGAATCAAAAATCCCTTTCCGCATGGGCCTGATCCGCAACCACTACATCGGGCGCACCTTCATCGAGCCGTCGCAAGCCATCCGCAATTTTGGTGTCAAGCTCAAGCTCAATCCCATCCGCGGCTTGATCGAAGGTCAGCGCGTGATACTCGTCGATGATTCCATCGTCCGCGGCACCACCAGCCGCAAGATCGTCCGCATGGTCCGCGAAGTCGGCGCAAAAGAAGTTCACGTGCGCATCAGTTGCCCGCCGACGATTTCTCCGTGCTACTACGGCGTGGACACACCCACGCGTGAAGAATTGATCGCCTCCTCAAACTCTCCAGAAGAAATCTGCAAATTCCTCGGCGCCGATTCGCTCGGCTACGTTTCCCTCCCGGCGCTGCGCCGGGCGGTTAGTGATACCGAAGGCAAGTTCTGTACGTCTTGTTATACAGGTGTCTATCCGACGGATCTGGTGCAGCTCGAGGTACGCGAAAATGCTCTCAACGGCAAACCCGGCGAAGCTACTCCTGGCAACGGCAGTGAACCCGCGCCCGCAGAGCGGCCGGTGGTGGTGGAACGTGAAAGCTGACAAAAAGAAGCAGCAGGAAGAAACAAACCTGCCCGTGCAAACAAAAATTCAGCGCGAGATCATCGCGTGGTTCTGGGTCGGCCTCGCCTTTCTGCTCATCAATGGCACGATCGGCCAAGCGCGCGTCATTCCCTCGGGCTCGATGGAGAACACGCTGCTCATCGGCGATCACCTCATCATGAGCCGGATCGGCTACGACGCGGGCGTGCCCTTCACCAACTGGCACGTGCCCCTCTGGCGCAATCCCAAGCGCCAGCAAGTGATCATCTTCAAGCCGCCGTTTGCACCGGACACGCCGGACTACGTGAAGCGTGTCATCGGCCTGCCGGGTGACGCCATCGACATTCACGATGGCGCCGTGTGGGTCAACGGCCAAAAACTCGTTGAAAAATACACCAGTGGCGCCAGCGAGCCTTACGAGCTGCGCACACCGTACAAGGTTCCCGCGGATTGCTATTTCGTCATGGGAGACAATCGCGGAAATTCCTACGACAGCCGCTTCTGGGGCTGCGTCCCCAGAAAGGACATCATCGGAACGCCCGTCATGATTTACATGTCGCTGAATGTTTCGCCGGAAGCTTGGGAGCCGGGACAGATTCGCGAGCGTTTTTTCGCTTACGCAAACGCCCTGCTGCATCCTGGCATCGTTCGCTGGAAGCGAATCTTCCGGACCTTTTAGTTGTCGCGCGGGCTTTGCAGTGAGCGCCGCGACCCACCAGGCGCTTCAGTGATTCCCCAATCTCTTACGATGCGTGCGAACGCGCGCCGGCAGCAAAAGCGGAAACGGAAGCGGACAGCTCTCTCATGAAATACGCCGATGCCGGAGTCAACATCGCCGTCGCCGAGGACGCCAAGCAGCGAATCCGCCACCATGCCAGCCGCACGTTCACTCCCGGTGTGCTCGGCGGCATCGGCAGCTTCGGCGCGCTCTTCGCGCTCGACCGTAAAAAGTGGAAAGAGCCCGTGCTGGTCTCCAGCGCGGACGGCGTCGGCACCAAGCTCAAAGTCGCCATGGCTATGGGCGTACACTCCACCGTCGGCGGCGACCTCGTGAGTCACTGCATCAACGACATTCTCGTGCAGGGCGCGGAGCCGCTCTTTTTCCTCGACTACCTTGCGATGGGCAAGCTCGACCCGCAGGTCGTCGAGCAACTCGTCGAAGGCATGAGCCGCTCCTGCCGCAAAGCCGGATGCGCCCTCATCGGCGGCGAAACCGCGGAGATGCCCGGCTTCTATCCTCCCGGCGAATACGATCTCGCGGGCTTCATCGTCGGCGCCGTCGAACGCAAAAATCTGCTGACGGGCAAGAGTGTCCAGCCCGGAGACACTTTGATCGCGCTGCCGTCAGCCGGTCTGCACACCAACGGCTATTCGCTCGCGCGCAAACTTGTCTTTGAAATTGCCAAGCTGAAGCCGGATACCTACGTCGCCGAAGTCGGAAATAAAATCGGCGCGGAGTTGCTGAAGCCTCATCTGTGCTACGCGCCCGCGCTGAAAAACATTGTTGCGCGCGGCTGGGTTTCCGCCCTCGCACACATCACCGGGGGCGGCATCCCGGGAAATCTGCCGCGCGTGCTGCCTAGCGGCCTGAAAGCGGAAATTGACCTGGCATCCTGGCCGGTGCCGGCGATCTTCAAATATCTCGCCAGACTCGGAAAGATCGACAGCGGCGAGTTGCTGCAATCCTTCAATATGGGTGTCGGCATGATTCTCGTCGTGCCCCCGAAAAACGTTCGCTCCGTCGAAGCCGACCTGAAGAAACGTCGCGAGAAATTCTTCCTCATCGGCCGTATCGAACGCGGCGAATCCGGCAAGGCCCGCGTTTCTTATTCCGGTTCGCTCAATCTCGCCTGATCCGCCGTTCGATTCCACCTTCCTTCAGCGCCGCCCGCTTCTTTCCGTCGGCGTCCAGAAGGGCTGCTTCGTCGCTACGAACTCGATCGGGACGTCTTTCACAAAGGTCTTCAGCCATCGCGTGCACTCTTCCATCCCCGCCTGCTCGGACGGCACGTGCCCGATGACGATCAATCCCTTCCTTTTTCCCTCTGTGGCCGCATCCGCCGCGTACTCCACCGTTTCCCATTCGCGCGTTTCGCCCACCAGCAGTACCTCAACGTTCTCCATTTCCAGCGCGTGCGTCTCCCGTTCGAATCCCGCCGCTCCCGGGCTCAACGCCAGCCTCGTCACTTTCATCTCCGGATTTCCCACCGCTCGCAACACCGGCGTATTCAGCCGCTTGGCCACATCCGCCGCCAGCTTCTCCAGCATGATTTCCGGGACGGCGAACAGGTGCGGATTTTCCGCGCTTTGATATTTCTCCCAGCCTAGCGCCTGCACCATGCCTGCTAAAATCCCGTCCGGTTTTCGCAGGTGCCAGTGGTCGTGAAATCTCCAAACCAGCATCCCGTTTTTCTCGATAAATTCCCGCTTTTCCTTCCAAACCGCGTCGCTCTCCTCCATTCCTTCCGGCCGGTCCAAGTGATTGTAAAACGTCGGCTCGTGGGTGATGACCAGATTGTCCCCTTTCGCCGCCGCTCGCTGCAGCACGTCCAGCGTCGCCATCATCGTCACCGCGATCCCCGTCACGCGCGTCTCTGGATTTCCCGCCTTGAACGTGTCTACTGTCTCCGTCTTCCATGGCACGCCAACGTGTTCTTGAATCGCCGCTATCACTTCTTGAGCCGTCGGCCTCTTTTTCTGCGCCTCTACCCGAGTGACGCACATCGCAGCGGCCATCACCGCAGCAGCCAGCCCCGTGGTCATTAGCGCCGCCCAACTGCATCTCTCCCTATTTCTCAGTCGCTCTCCCACTTTGTTCTCCTTTCTGCGAATCTGTGTCTCTGCGTTATCTTTTCTCTCTACCCTAAGCGTATTCCGAATTCTTCGCTGGTCCTCGCAACTTTATCTCTTGCTGCACGCGGTGCAGCCACTTCCGTTCCGTTTCAAACTGCTCGATCATCAAGCTCACCATCCACACCGCCTCATGGTGCGGATGCCCCACTTCCTTCAAGATGCTGTCGAGCACTTCTTTCTCCCGTGCAATTTCCTTTTCCAGAAATTCTCTTCGTCGCTCCAATTGTTTCTCAAAGACTCCCGGACGCGCCTGCCAAGATAGCGCCATCCACGTCAGAAAAGGCGGGTGCTCCCTCTGCGTTGTCCATTCTTCTCTTTCTAAAGCCTTCGCGAGTCCCGCGCGGCCTTTCACCGAGGTCTCAAAAGTGCTGCGCTCCGGTCCTTGCGCCGGCTCGCTCGTTTCTGCTGCACGGATCAGTGCGGCCCGCGCCAGTTTCTCCAGCGAGTAATACACTTGCGGCCGCGACAGATTCGCCCAATCTCGTATTTCGCGTCTTTCCAGCTCAAGGTTGGCCTGATAACCGTGCATGGGCCGCTCCGCCAGCAGGCTTAGCAGCACCAGGTCCGGCGTCGTCAGGGCCAATCTCCTCCCCGCCTGCACACCCCGCCCGGGTCTCTCCCTATATCTCGGTGTCCTCAACTTGCCCCGAGGGGAGCCGAAGGTTGCCTCCGCGTTGTCTTTTCTCGGCATCCGCTTCCCTCTCCTGTACTTCTCTTCTCTGTGCTCTCCGCGGTCTCTGTGTTCTCTGCGTTAAATTCCTTCTTTTTCCTGCCCAATCTGTTGAGGCTACCCCGTCTCTGGAATCCTTACCGCTTTACTTCCTTACTTCCTCGCTTCCTCTCCCTGCTCCAATTCCACCACTGGCATTGCTCCGCGGGCAGCCGCGAATTCCTCGCCTGAGCCGCCGCCGCGCAAAAAGCATCCAGTACACAGATGTCCTGATGTTTCCCTGTCACGCGGCCAAGTTTTTCATACATTCGCTGCGGATTCTGCCGCGCCAGTTGAGCCACGCTGCGAATCCTCAGCAGCTCAAAATCCCGCAGCATCGCCGGGCCAATCGAAATAAGATCGCCGAGTTGTCGCGCCGTCGTGGCCATAAAAAATCTCCTTGACTTGGTTTTTTGCCTTCGCTACTCTTTACTAGTCTAATTGAGACTACTATCAAGAGCAAGGAGAAAATCGGTCATGCGCCCGTTCATCATCACCGCTCTCGTGCTGTTCTGCGGTATCACTTTCATTCACGCCACTGAAACCCAGGAGAAAAAGCCCATGAACGTCAAGAGGATCACTCCCGTTCTGCTCGTCAAGGAGATCGAGCCGATCATCCCTTTCTGGGTCGATCGCCTCGGCTTCACGAAAACCATCGAAGTCCCCGATGGCAACAAGCTCGGTTTTGTGACTTTTCAGAAAGGCGCCAGAGAGGTGATGTACCAGACTTACGCCAGCGTGGAAAAAGACGCCCCGCCATGCATGTCCGCCGAAGCCAGAAAGGGCCCCACGTATCTTTACATCGAGGTGGACAATTTCGAAGCCGCGCTCGCCTCCATGAAGGACGTGAAAATCGTCATGCCCGTGCGCACCGCCTTCTACGGCATGAAGGAATTTGCCGTCCAGGACCCCGGCGGCCACTTCATCACTTTCGCCCAGCCCGTCGCCGCTCCGCAGCACTAGACCGCATCATGTCACCGGGCCGCTATGCAATCGCCGCTGATAGGGCCCCTTCCCGGCACACGAAAGGCCTGCAACTCTTTCCCAGTCTTGGGGTTTAACAACTACAGGGGGCGCTTCAGACTAACCTGAGGCGCCAGTAGGCCTTCAGATCCAGTTAGGATTTGGGCAGCTATTTCGGGTCTGACGAAAGGTCTAGAAATGCGCTATCTAAGGTATCTCGCTTTACTAGGCATTTTCATGCTTACCGCAAGTTACTCCAAAGCTCAGGTTTCCCTTGGCATAGGAGTCGGACCGGGCTACGGCTACGTTGGCGCAGCTCCCGTTTGCTCGTACGGATACTATGACTACTACCCCTACGAATGCGCACCGTATGGCTTCTACGGTCCTGACTACTTTGTCGGCGGTGTCTTTATTGGCGCCGGCCCGTGGTACCGCGGCTATTATGGCCGTGGCGGATACGGCTACTACGGACGCGGGCGTGGCTACGCCCGGGGCTATAACAACGACCGCTACCATGGTCGTGCGAACGGCTACAACGGTCGCGACTACGGCTTCTCCGGTCGTCGCAGCAACGGCAACTATGGGCGCAGCAACGGGTATTCCGGCCACAACAACGGTTACTCCGGGCGTGGCAATGGCTATTCCGGTCATGGCGGTGGTGAATCACGCAGCTCAGGTGGCGGTGGCTACCACGGTGGTCATGGGAGTGGAGGCCCTCACGGCAACGGAGGCGGTGGATCCCGCGGCGGCGGACATCGGTAGTTCGCCCTGAATTATTCAACAGAGAAAGGGAACGGCTGACAGCATCTGCTGCCAGCCGTTTTCCATTTGTGAGGCAGCTTCTCGTTGCAGTTGGAAACAATCCAATCCTGCCGCCCGCGGCAGCGAGCGTGGAAACAAGTCTTACAGGGTCCCCGAAAATGGCGGGGCCCAGATAGCGCCGCCGCGCCCCATATTATTGCTCACTAATTCCCGATTTCTCTTTACTGATCCCTGATTACTGATCACTGTTTACTCGCCGCCGGCAGCGGCGACGACCGCCGCTCCATCTCCGTCGGCACGGCAATCGACCGCGCGCCATTCTTGCCCGCGGCGCGTATGGCAAAGAAGTGATTGTCCGTCGAAACGCCCTTCAAGATCGTTTCACCGGGCGAAGCCGCAAAGTCATAGACCTGCCAGCGCGGATCGCTGGTCTCACGCCACAGGATTTCAAAACCGGCGCGCTCCAGATCCTCTTCGGCCGACCAGGACACTTTGGCGTCCGGCGTCACCGCGCCCGTGAGCTTGGCATCCTTCGGCGGAGCCGGAGCCATTGCCAATTGCCGAAGCGCTTCCGCATTGTCCCGCGCTACGTCGCCCATGAACGTAAAGTTGAGGTACTTCTCAAAATCGCCGTATTCGATTCCGTTTTCCGTCCGCGGCGTTTGATGCTGGTGATGGTAGTCTTCCAGCGGCTCGGTAAATCGCACCGCCGGCAGCCCCGCCTTATAGAAAGGATAGTGATCCCCGCCGCGCCCATACCGGTCCACCCGGAAAATCATTCGAATCGCCGCGCGTCCATCGATCTCTTCGACCGCCCGCGCCAATTCCCGCGAAGGCGAATCTGCATCGTCGATTTCGCCATTTCCGGAAAAGAGCCGTACGCCATGCGGCGCACCAGCCGCGGGATCGGCGCCCACGATATCGTCGTCCAGCATTCCGCCAACGGTATAACCGTGCTGTCTTGCCCACTCCAAAAGGTGCGTGCTCCCGAGCAGCCCTTGTTCTTCGCCTGAAACCGCCGCAAAAAGTATCGTCGCGCGATACGTCCCGCGCCCGTTTGTTCCCGCCTTGCTCAGCAGCCGCGCGCATTCCACGCTCACGGCTACACCCGATGCGTCATCGTCCGCTCCCGGAGCGTCCGCATTAGGGTCCATCACATTCGAAGGCCGCGAATCAAAGTGCCCGGAGACAATGAAGATGGTCTTCGCCAGCCTCGGATCGGAGCCGGGAAGAACGGCGTACACGTTTTCCAGCGACATCGGTTTTCCAGAAGTTCGCTCCGAAGTGGATTCGAATTTATCGACCACCACCTGCAATTTCCCCCCGGAATCTTTCGCGATCTCATTCAATCGCGCCACAATCGCATCGCGTCCGCAACCAATCCCCCGCTTCGAATCCGTCCACGAAGAAAGCGTCAGCCTGGTCCCACACGCAACAAGTTTCCCGATCAGCGCGCGCATCGATTTCTCATCCACCGCCTGCCGCGCAACGACTCCCGCAGGCCGCGCCAGCAGCTTCGGCTGAGGCTTCCCGTGCGCCGGCTCCACCGGATCACGTGGCGCAACTCGCTGCGCGAAAGCCGGCATGGTGGTGAACAAGAGAATGACAAGAACAATAAGAGTGGAACTGAACGAACGCCTGCGATATCGGACCTGCCGTTTATTCATGATTTGTGATTCCTCATTTGATTGGCCATCTGCGAATCGGCATTCTAGCAAGGATTCCTTTCAAACGTGCATCCTGATCGCTGCGGTTCGGCACATCACGCGTCCAGGTAGCTGGTGAAGTGTTCGCCGAATTGTCTTTACCCCTGCCTCCCGCTGGCGGATCATTCTCCGTCAATTCATCGGCAATCGGAGGTATCGATGAGATTTGCCAAGATTGTGTTTTGGGTTGCCGGCATTTGGGGTCTCCTAGTCATCACGCCGCTTTACTTTATGTTTGATCTGATCGGGCGCAATGATCCACCTCCCATCACCCATCCGAGATTCTTCTATGGATTCGTGGGAGTCGCCCTGGCGTGGCAGATTGCCTTTGTCGTCATCGCCACGGACACGGCGCGCTTTCGACCCTGATGATTCCGTGCGTCCTCGAAAAAATCGGTTACGGCGCGGCGGTGCTTGCCCTCGTTATGCAAGGACGAATGCACAGGGCGGACCTGCTCTTTGCCGGCACCGATCTGCTGCTCGGCCTTCTCTTTTGTCATCGCCTACTTCAAAACGCCCGTTTCCGCAGTTGTGGCGCGATGACTTCCGGCGGCGCTTGTGTCGTTCAACTTTTAGCTTTCAACTTTTAATTTTGAACCCGCTGCTGCCCGTTTTGCCGATTTCCACAGTTATGCTAACGTTTTCCGTTTATGAAGAAGCGCATAGGCGTGCTCTTAAGCGGCCGCGGCTCGAATTTCGAGGCGCTGGCGGAAAGCGTCGCGGCGGGAAGAATTCCGAACGCGGAGATCGCCGTCGTTATCAGCAATCGCGAGGGCGCGCCCGGCATCCAGCGCGCTGAGTCGCGTGGAATCAAGACGCGCGTGATTCCTTCGAAAGGCCTGGAGCGCGAAGTGTACGACCGCCAGGTCGCTGCGGTTCTCGACGAACGCCAAGTCGAGCTGATCTGTCTCGCCGGATACCTGCGCCTTCTGTCTCCCTTTTTTGTCGCAAAATTTCTGAACCGCATCCTGAATATTCATCCTTCGCTGCTCCCGTCCTTCCCCGGACTGGAATCACAGCGCCAGGCGCTCGAATACGGCGTGAAATTCACCGGCTGCACCGTTCATTTCGTCGATGAAAATCTCGACGCCGGCCCGATCATTTTGCAGGCCACCGTTCCCGTGCTCGACGGGGACACGGAAGCAACTCTTTCAGAAAAAATCCTGAAAGAAGAACACCGGATTTATTCTCAAGCGGTAAATATCGTGCTCGAAGGAAAATACAAAATCGAAGGCCGCCGCGTGCTTCGCACAGTTGAAAACAATTCATGACCAACTCGAATTTCAAACCCGCCGCCGAGCAGCTCGCCTACCTCAAAAAAGCCATTGCCGAAATTGTCCCCGAAGCCGACCTGACCGCCAAGCTGGAAAAATCACAAAAGACCGGCAAACCCCTCCGTGTCTATCTCGGCGTGGATCCCACCGCCCCGGACATTCATCTAGGACACACCGTGGTCCTCCGTAAGCTCAAGCACTTTCAGGACCTCGGCCACACCGCCATCTTCCTGATCGGCGATTTCTCCGCGATGATCGGCGATCCGACGGGACAATCTGAAACCCGTCCCCCGCTCACCCGCGAACAGGTGGACGCAAACTCCAAGACTTATCTTGCGCAAGTCTTCAAACTCCTCGATCCCCAAAAAACCGAAGTCCGCTACAACAGCGAGTGGCTCGACAAACTCACCAGCTACGAAGTTGTCCGCCTCTGCGGCCACTATCGCCTCGCCCGCATGCTCGAACGCGAAGATTTTCGCTCCCGCCTCGCGGGCAATCAGCCCATTTCCGTCCACGAACTTTTGTATCCACTTCTGACGGCGTACGACGCCGTGGTCCTCCAGTCGGATGTGGAAATCGGTGCCACCGAGCAAAAATTCAATTTGCTCGTCCACCGCGACATCCAGCGCGAATACGGCTTGGCCTCTGAAGTAGCCCTGACCATGCCGATCCTCGTGGGCCTCGACGGTCAGCGCAAAATGTCCAAGAGCCTCGGGAACTACATCGGCATCACCGAAGCCCCCGGCGAAATCTTCGGCAAAATAATGTCCATTCCCGACGAACTGATGTGGTCCTACTACGAGCTGGTGACCGACCGCACGCCGCAAGAAATCGAAGCCTTGAAAAAAGAAGTTGCCGGCGGCGCGCTCCATCCCATGGACGCGAAAATGCGCCTGGCACAGGAAGTCATCGCCGGTTTCCACGGCGAAGACGCCGCCCGCAAAGCCGCCGAAAATTTCCAGCGCGTCTTCCGCGACCGCCAGGCCCCCGGGGAAATGAAACAGTTCAAAATCATTCGGATGACTGAAAACACGGTTCACGTCTATGAATTACAGGGGAACATCACAATTACTGCCCCCTACCGTGAAGTGTCGGCGGCCGAATTGAGGAAGTGGACAAAAATTCTAGTCGCGCTAGGGCAAGTAGAATCTGCGTCCGAAGCCGAACGAGTCATGAAACAGGGAGGATTTGAAGTCGATGGAGTGATAATCAAGGATCCTTCCAGCGGAATTAATTGGGGCCAAGCGGGTGCCTACATCGTTAAACTGGGGAAGAAAAAGTTTCTGCGCGTCATCGTCGAATAACTCCCTCCTTTGTCATTCCGAGCGAAGCGAGGAATCTCTCTTCGCGTCATCAGCGGCCTGTCAGTGAAGCGCTTCCGCCACCAACTGAGAAACGTGCTCCGCGATCGCCGGCGCCGCCGTCAGCCCAGGCGACTCCATCCCCACCAGATGAATGGCCTGCGGCACCTTGGGATCGTGCGTAATCACAAAGTCGACGATGCCCTTGTGATCCGGAGCTGCCAGTTTCGGCCGCAGCCCCGAATACCCAAGCTGCAGGTCGTTCTCCTCGATTTCCGGCAACAGCGTTTTCGCGCTGTGCGCGAAATCCGAAATCGGCAGCCGATTCTTTTCGTAATTGTCCTTTCCTTCGACGTACGTTGCGGTCGGCCCCAGGAGAAACGTCCCCCACAGCGTTTTTGTGAAGTGCACCCCAAGGCTGAGCCCGTCAGAATGCGGCAATGGATAAACAAGATTGTTGATCAGTGAAGAACGCGGACCCCGTACCTCGCAGTACTCGCCGCGTACCGGATAAATCTTCCAGGAATGATTCCCCAGCATGGCAGCAACTTCATCCGCAAAAAGGCCCGCCGCATTGATCACGCATCGCGCTTCGATCGTCTCGTTCTGCGCGTCCTCTTCGTCACCGATGCGCAGGCCGACCCGAATGCTTTCGCCAGAAGCCTCCAGCGAAAGCACTTGTGCGCGGGTAACAATATTTGCCCCCTGATTCGTCGCCACACGCGCATAAGCGTGAACCAGCTCCTCAGCAGAGACGATCCCCGTCGATGGCACGTCAAGAGCCGCATATCCTTTGATGTGCGGCTCGCGCGCCCGGATTTCGTCAGCGCCGATCAGCCGAAGCCCTTCGACCCCGTTCTCTTCCCCACGCTTCTTCAGTGCGACGAGTTCGGTTTCCTCGCGCGCATCCACGGCGACGACAAGCTTCCCGCAGTGGCGAAACGGCACTTTATGCTGCGCGCAAAATTCGTAAGTCAGCCGGTTGCCCTCTACGCATAGCCGTGCCTTCAACGAATTTTTCGGGTAGTAGATTCCAGAGTGGTTCACGCCGCTGTTGCGCGTGCTCGTAGCCATACCCAGCCTCGGAAATTGCTCGACAAGGAATACATCCTGCCACCGCTTCGAAACGGTATTGGCGATCGCGCAGCCGATCACTCCGCCGCCGATGATCAGAATGTTTGCCTGGTCCATGAAAACAGAATATCGAAAATAGAGAGAGGAAAAAGAGCAGATCGCTTGCCCGGAAAATCAGGCTCCTGATTCTTCTCCCTTCCTGTTTGCGGTAGCTTCCTCAGTTATTGATCACCGCCGACCGCGTCAAAAAATGAATTACATGCAACCAGACGCGATTCAGTCCCGTCGTGCACCGCATAAGAAGCTTGTTTGCTTTGCTCATAGCCATTCCGCCAGAGCGAAGCAGCGCCGTGCATGCCATCTTTGTTGAGGGCGTAAAAATAAATGTGAAACGTCCCGAGTTTTTTCTTATCGTTCTTGTAGTTGTGCGCGATGCGGCCCATGGCGTCGAGGCAGGCGTCCGTGGGCGATTTGCCCTGACGCATCATTTCAATGATGGTGTGGCCGCCGGAAATCTTGATGTTTTCCTCGCCCTTGCCGGTCGAACCCGCCGCGCCCACTTCATTGTCCACGGAGCACCCCGCCCCAATGATTGGCGAATCACCTACGCGGCCGGGAATTTTCCACGACAATCCGGAAGTCGTCGTCGTGGCGGAGATATCTCCGTTCGAATCAACGGCCATGCACGGAATCGTGCCCGTCGGCGGATGCGCAATAACGCGCTCGGCGTAGGCGATCTGTTTTTCATCGCCATCGAAGATTGCTGAAATATGTTCTTTCCATTCCGGCGAATCGATTCCGGGCCGCCAATTGAAGGAGGATTTGGCCTTCCACGCGAGCCAGATCTTGCGCGAGTGCTCAGTGAGGAGATTCATCTCCTCGAATCCTTCGGCCACGGCAAAACGCCGCGCGCCATCGCCAACGATCATCACGTGGTTGGTTTTCTCCATAACCGTTTTCGCGAGGCGCGAAACGTTTTTGATGCGCCGCACGCTCGCGACCGAGCCGGCGCGGTGCGTCGGGCCGTGCATGACGCTGGCATCGAGCTCCACCTCGCCTTCTTCGTTAGGCAGACCGCCGTAGCCAACGGAGTCGTCGTTGGGATCATCCTCGACGATAGTGACAACAGCCACAGCCGCGTCGAGTGTATCGCCACCTTTCTTGAGGATGTCCATGCCCTTATCGAGCGCGTGCAGGCCATTGGCACTGGAAATAATGAGCGGACGCTTGCCCTGTGCAGGACTGCCCGGAAATGCGGGCGCAGTTGCCGCCGCGCCATTCGAATCAGACAACGTGCGGCCAAAGAGCTTACCCGCACCGGCAACCGCGCTGCCAATAAGCGAAGTGAGAAAGAATTTACGGCGCGACCACAGTTCCATTGAAGAGCCTCCTCAATATGCGGAAGGCACTATACAACAGTTGATAGTTGATAGTTGAAAGTCGAAGAGGCGGGACGGGGAATCCGGAATATAAGAAAATAGCCAAGCTGAATTTTGCAATGAAAAAGAGAAGATGAAGATCAGGACTAACTTGCGTTGCGTTATTTGTGTTTTTGGTCGAAGGCCTCGCGCAGGCCATCGAGCATGTGCGTTGCGGCTTTTGCGTTATCCGTCTTTCGAATGTCCGACCAGAGGGAGTTACCGGTTTTCGGATCGATCACCGAGATGCGCGTGGAGCCAGGTGGCACCGCTTCATCCGCGCCCGCAAACTTTCGTTGACGGTTTTTGGCTTGGAAGTCGGAGGGTTTTCTTCTCCAGTAACGAACTTCAGGTAATTGCCGTTCGAAAGGCGCAGCACGATATCCGCTTTCTGCGGCGTGTCCACAATCTGCAGTCGCCCCCATTTCGAAAGCTCAGTGTAGGCAGTGTTCTGGAGTTCAGCGGTGGTGGTTTGCTTAACGACGCAGACCGTCCGGACCGAGACCACCCTCGCGGGAAGCGAGGCGCGTTTGTCGTGCTTGTCGTTGGCCTGGATTGTTATTGTAATGAAGAGAACGAAGAGCGTGACGGCCGCAAATACGCGGACGAAAGATTTCATGAGGACACACTCCACAAAGCGAATTGAATCTTACTGGAAGTTTATGACGGACGGGGACGGTTCATAACTGGACGGAAGTCGAGAAAGAGTGCAGATGGCGCGGCGCTAGGGGCTGCCTGTCCGGTGGGGTAGTGCCTGCCGGAGGGGCTTGAGCTCCGAGCCGCCACCCTAGCCGGAAGTAGCGAGCTTCGCGGGGAATTCGCCTTCCCAGCGAGCGATGACGACGCAGGCGACGCAATTGCCGAGAACGGTGACGGCAGTTCGTCCCATGTCCATGAGTTGATCAATCGCGAAGAGAAGAAATAATGGTTCCATGGGCAGATGGAACGAAGTGGCGGCGCCGAAAACAATCAACAGCGAGGCGCGCGCCACGCCGGCAGTTCCTTTACTGCTGATCAGAAGCGTCAGGATCATCAAAACTTGCTGACCGGCGGTGAGGTGCAGCCCCGCGGCCTGGACCACAAAAAATAAGGCCAAAGATTGATAGAGACTCGCGCCGTCCATATTGAAGCTGTAGCCGGTGGGGAGGACGAAGGCGACGATTTCTCGCGGGACGCCGAAGGACTCGAGTTGCTCGATGGCGCGAGGCAGAGTGGCCTCCGAGCTTGCAGTGGCAAATCCGATGGTGACGGGCTCGGCGACGGCGTTGATGAACCGCTTGATGGGGATGCGCGCCCACAGCGTGATGGGCAGCAGAACGAAAACGATGAAGAAGGCGAGCGCCACGTACATGGTTGCGAGCAGTTTCAGGAGCGGAAGAAGGACTCCCAACCCGAGGTGGCCGACGGTGTAGGCAACGGCACCAAAGACACCGAGCGGCGCGGCGTACATCACCAGATTGGTGAACTTGAACATGGTTTCCGAGAGGCTCTCGGCGAAGGCGAGAATGGGGCGGCGCTTGGGCTCCGGAACGAGCGCGAGCGCCATGGCGAAGAGGACGCTGAAGACGACGATTTGAAGCACTTGGCCTTCGGCGACGGATTTGGCGATGTTCTCCGGGAAGACGTCGGTGATGAGTTGGGCGGCGGTGTGGGGAGAAACATTGAGGGCTTGCGCCGCGGAGGACGGAGGGAGATGGACGCCTTCTCCCGCGCGGCTGATGTGGATGGCCGCATAGCCAATGAGCATGGCGAGCGTGGAGACGATTTCGAAGTAAATGAGGGATTTGGCGCCGAGGCGGCCGACTTTCTTCAGGTCGGAGTGGCCGGCGATGCCCACGACGAGAACGCCGAAGAGCAACGGCGCGATGATGACCTTGATGAGGCGGAGAAAGATGGTGCCGAGGAGTTGCAGGTTTACTGCGATGGAGGGCCAGTCATAGCCAAACTCCGCGCCGGCGAGAAGCCCCACGAAGATCCAGGTCGTCAGCGAGCGGCGGGATGTGGCATACGCCGCAAAAATGAGGATGGCGAGCCAGCGCAGGAGCGTTGGGACAAGCGCGGGCAGCAGCAGCATCTGAGCGCCGGCGAGGAGCGATGCCGCAATGGCAATGGTGGCGGTCAGGATGGCCGCTGCCAGGAATTTGCTTTTCATCGGCGCTGGGCGGCCTTGCCTAGAGAAGCCTCTCCCTTTCTGTATCTCTCGACGGCAAGCAGGATTCTGTCGCGCGTAACCAGGTCGCGCACGGCCTTGGACAGGTCGCTGCGCTCTGCTTTCGAGAGCTCAGCGAGAAACTCGTAGTTGTCGCGGTCCATGCGGCTACTCATCGTCTTGGTCATTCGGGCAGCTCCAATTTCAGCCTCGCAGCTTCACTGATCGAATGCTTGTAACGTCCATATTTTGCGAGCGCCGCGAGTCCGGCAAGGGCGGCGCTACGATCGAGCAAACCGTTTTTCGCGGCTCCGAAGCAGGATGCCCACCGCGGTGGTGAAGGCAATACCGAGCAGCTTGCAGGCATTGACGCCATTCTTATCATCGATGCCGACGATGCGAGTTCTTTCCTTCTGGACAAGCGCAATGGCTTCCGCTTCGCCCTGGCCCAAGCTAAAGTCCGTTTGCAACTTTGCCACCAGCTTGCTGTTCTTCACAAGAATAGCCTTGATTCTCGACTCATCCAGGGTTTTTTGGATCATAAGTGCATCCAGGGTCCTATTCGCGGCGCGGTTGTACTGGATGCTGCGCGAAGAAGTGCACGATGCGCAGTTGCTCCAGGGTTCCGGTGCAGCTCAGACGGAGTCATTTTGTGGTCGCGGTTGAGACCGTCCGTTTGAGTGGGCATCCTGCTTCCCCGAAGAGTCGGGGAGTTTGAAGAAGTAATCATGGTCGTCGCAGACCTGGGCGACCGAATAGATGGGTGGCGGAACCACAACGGTTTCGCTGAGTGATTCGAGAACGAGCCTTGACGGCAAAAAAAAGGTTTCCAACAGGTGAAAACAAAAGAGCACTTCAAAAGCAAAAGCTACAAGTGTCCCTTGACAGAGCCGACGACGTCATAGACGAAATGACGGTTGGCGGGGGGAGGCAACTTTGTGCGCAACCTCGGGTGGGGGAGGCGCATCTCATGGGCCAGGCAGAAGACAACGAAGACCGGGTAGGACTGCACGATTGCACAGTTCTGTGCGGGTCGCTGGCTTCGGCCGCCCCAGCTTCATCCTCTGGCGCCATCCCTGCCCGTTTGGTCCAGCCGATCCAACTAGGAGGGTCGTAGCATGCAAACTCTGAGAGTAGTTGTACTTGCAGTGTGTACTGTGCTGATCACTATGTTGTTTGGGGCCGTACTCGCCCCGGGCGCTAGAGCGGATCAGTGGGACAGAAAAACCATTGTTACTTTCAACGGTTCGGTGGAAATCCCCGGGCAGGTCCTGCCCGCGGGAACCTACGTCTTCAAATTGGCCGATAGCCCGGGCGACCGGCACATCGTCCAGATTTGGAATGCAGATGAAACGCAAATCCTTGCAGCGATCTTAGCGATTCCAAACACTCGCTCTGAACGACCCGATAAATCCATTTTCGAGTTTGAGGAGCGCGCGGGCAATTCGCCCATGGCCCTCAAAGTGTGGTTTTATCCGGGAGACAGCACGGGACAGGAGTTCATCTATTCCCGATCTTCCTATAGCCGGTAGGAGCGGCTTGCTCCACCGTTGAATCGGGAATTCCCGGTTCCTGGTAATCGCGAGCGACGGGGCTTCCACCAAAAAGGGGTGGAAGCCTTGCCGTTTTTCCAAGCAGCTCAATCCGCAAGGAAGGGCTAGCGCTGACTCGTGGGTGACAATTTTGCGAGGCTGCGCCGCGATGACACAAACAAGGAGTCAATACAGCGCGCCCCATCCCGTTTGGCAAATCACTGGGGGATTGCCAATCGAGGTTCGTGTAAAATCACTTACCGGGGGATGGGCCCAATGAGGGATGAGAGCACAAAGCAGGCGGCGCAGGAATACCTGGCGGCAAAGCTCACGGAAGAAGAGCAGATTTATGAAGAGAAGCACAATATGGCATTGGCGGTCGCGCGCGCTCCCCTGGTTTGGAAGAATGTTAAAGATTCCATTTTCGAGAAGTGCGGCGAGTGGAATGCGGTGACGCAGGAAGAGACTCTTATCTGCAAAGAAACGGCGATTGGAGATCTTAGGATTTGGTGCGCGACCAGATCGAAGCAGATGACGGTGCATTACGATTCCAAGAAACTTTTGATCACGATGAAGAACACCGGGAGGCTGGAACACGAAAAAGACGTGATCCTGCGCATCGAAGGATACCGGACAGGCGCCGACCGGGCCGACCGGGATGTTCATCTGGTGCGAAACGAGCAGGCTGTAAACATCGAACTGTTGATTGTGGGCGAGCTTCGCGTTCTGACCGGAATGAAACGCCAAAGAGACGCTTAGGGATAGAGACCGGTCATACCTTGCGCACACCGCGCTCTCTAGAAAATCAAAGTCTTTGTGGTTTCAGCTAGTGGTGGCCACCCCCGCGGGCGCAATATTGCGCACTTACCAGGGACCGACAACCACGAAGGCCGGACTCTTACTCGGAAGCGCCGAGGGGGAGGAAGTATTGGGTGCCTTTGACGGGTTCCTGGAGACGCTTGAGGAGGAGCTGGAGGTCTTGGCTGCGCTCGACGAAGTCAATATCGGAGGTGTTGATGACCAGGAGGTCGGAAGCGGCGTAGCGGAAGAAGAAATGTTCGTAGGCGCGGGCGACTTCCTCGATGTATTCAGGGGCGATGCGGGATTCGTCGCGGGAGGCTTTTTTGGCAATGCGGGCGCGGAGAACTTCGGGCTTGGCCTGGAGATAAATGACCAGGTCGGGGGCGGGAATGTCCGCGGTGAGCGCTTCGTAATAGCGCTCGTAGAGCTTGAGCTCTTCGTCATCGAGATTGAGATTGGCGAAGATGCGGTCCTTTTCCATGAGGAAATCGGAGAGGACGGGCCCGGGAGCTTCGACGGCGAGGGCTTCGCGGAGGCGCTTCCGGCGCTCGATGAGGAAGTACATCTGTGCGCGAAGGGCGGAGCCGGGCTTGGCGCTGTAGAAATCGGCGAGGAAGGGATTGTCCTCGCAATCGTAGATGCGGCGGGCATGCAGGCGCTCGGCGAGGATGCGGGCGAGAGTGGTTTTGCCGACGCGCAGAGGGCCTTCAATAACGATGAAGCGGGGAGGCTGCGGACCGCGGTGCGGAAGACGGGCGCGCTTGGCGGCGGAAGAGTCGTTGCCGGGCATCGTTTCGTTTGACTCGCGGGAGGGCCGAGGTCAACAGGCGGATTATAGCAGAGTCGCGGGTAAGTCATGGCGCGGTCCGCGCGCTCTCGATGGGCGGCACCGCAGGGCCAAGAATGTAAAAGTATTTTCACTTTTATGGCTTAGTACTGCCGTTTGAAAAGAGGCAAACGGAGGGGCTAGGGGGGCGTACTAATCAGAATGAGACCGATAGGCCAGTGCTGCCTGACCATTTGAACAGTAAATTAGCCTCATTGCGAGTGGGGACGGACTTGCAAGACCCACGGGCAATACTGAGGTGGCAAATGGTCATTACAGCGCTTCTCCTGATCTGTTCCATCCCGCAGATGGACGACACGGCGAAAGTGGTTAACGATTCTCCCGCGGTTGCTTCCGATAGCGCGGCAAAAGATTCTACTCTCGTCGCATCCCTGGCTTCCGCGCCCGCACCCAAAGTGAATGCCGATCTGGAGCCCATCACTCCGAACGCGGCGACGCAACCTTTTCGACCGGTAAGGCCGGTATTTACCCGGCCGCGCGAAACGCCACGGCAAAGAAAGATTTGGTATGGATTGGCGCTGGCAGGACACAGCGGCGCGGCCTTCGACGCCTGGTCAACGTACCGTGCAGTCTCCGGCGGCTACGGGCGGGAGGCGAATCCGTTCATGCGCCCCTTCGCAAACTCGAACGCGATTTATGCCGCGACGCAGGTGAGCCCGGCGTTCATGGACTTCCTGGGCAAGCGGATGATGGTGAGCCAGCATGGCTGGGTACGAAAGGTTTGGTGGCTGCCGCAGGCGGCGGGCGCGAGTATGTCGTTTGCGTCCGGCGCGCATAACGTCGGCGTGGTGCACTAAGAGTTCCCTCAATCGCCCAAACGGAAAGCGTCCCGGTGACCCTCCTCACCGGGACGCTTCTGTTTTTTGGCAGGCGCAGCGTCGGACCACGCGCGCGATGCCAGGCTATTTGCCGATCACGACGATCACGAACGAGCCCGCCTTCATCTTGCCGCGGCGTTCACCGGGAGCAGGCGGATCGAAGTCGGCGGCCGGGAGGAAGATGTTGTGGGTTTTGAGGTCGAGACCCATAGTGCGGGCAGACTTCTTCGTGGGGACATTCTCGACAACGGTATATTTGTCTGGGGAATCCTCGTGAATGACCGTAAGGTTGCCATCGCCGCAGGAGGCGAACACGTAGCCCGTCGAGGGATCGAAGGCGCTGGCATCCGGACCTTCGCAGATGGTCGGAGTGGCGACTACCTTGCCGGTATCCGCGTTCACCACGGCCATAACTTTCTCATCGCAGACAGAGAACAGGCGGCGGTTCTTCAGATCCATGGCCAGTCCTGAAGGCGACTTGCAAGGTGCGAGCGCCCAATGGTGTAGTTCCTTGAGGCTCTGCGCATCGAGATGATGGAGCGCGGAGGTATCCTCGTTGTTCACATAGATCGTGCCCTTGCCGTCAGCGACGGCAAATTCGGGCTTGCCACCCAGATCTATCGTGCCGGCCACGGTGCCATCCGCGGCGTTAATCGCCGTGGCATTCTTGCCGCGGCCGTTGAAGGTGAAGACGCGCTTGGTGACGGCATCGTAAATGATGGCGTCGGGATTCGCATCTGCTTTAACGGTGCCGATGGATTTCAACATTTTGAGGTCAAAGATGGTTACATCGTTCGAACGGCCGTTGCTGGTGAAGCCGCGACCGAGGTCGGAAGCGACAGCGATGCCATGGACACCTTGGGTGTCGGGGATGTCGCCGACGACGGCGTAGGTGTCCGCATCGAGAACCATCGTGTGAGTGCCGCGCGAGACGTAAACACGGCGGGCGTCGCTGTCTACATAGACGTAGTCCCAACCACCCTCGCCGCCGACCGGGACAGTCTTGATAACGTGATAACCGCTCGCGCCAGGCGACGGCGTGGCCGCGCGCGAGAATGCTACGGCAGAAAAGATTATCGCCACTGCCAGTGAACCGAGGATGGTGAGTAGGGTGAAACGCTTACACATGATGTTTTCTCCCATTGGTTTTCTATTCCTTGCTTGAGCTTAGTATGAACAGCTATATAACGAAGAACATAAACTCAACATAAATACGCGGGGTTTGGCTACATCTTTGATTTGTGCTGTTCGAACCAGCCCGCAATATAGAGCATTTTGGCGATGTGGTGGCTGGGGCGGCGGGCGATGCCGTGGGGTTCTTCGGGGACACGGACGAGAACCGTGTCCACGTTCAGGAGTTTCAGCGCTTCGTAGAACTGCTCGGCTTCGGAAATGGGAGTGCGATAGTCGGCTTCTCCGGTCATGACTAATGTGGGCGTTTTGACTTTGGCGACGAGATTGGTGAGCGAGCGCTGCATGTAACTGTCGGTGTTGTCCCAGGGAAGACCCGGGAACCAGTATTTGGTGATGAATGGAATGTCGGAGGTGAGCGCAAAGCTGTACCAATTGATGACGGGATAGAGCGCAGCCGCGGCGCGGAAACGATCAGTGTGCTCGATGGTCCAGCAAGTGAGGACGCCGCCGCCGCTGCCGCCGGTGACGAAGAGATTGTTGGTGTCGATGTAGCCCTTGGCGATAACGGCGTCGACGCCGCTGTTGAGGTCGGAATAATCGTCGCCCGGATAAGCGTGATGGATGAGATTAGCAAATTCTTCGCCGTAGCTCGTGCTACCTCGAGGATTCGTGTAAAGAACCACGTAGCCGCGAGAGGCCAAGACCTGCTTTTCGAAATCGAAACGGTCGCCATAGTCGGCGAACGGGCCGCCGTGAATCTCAAGAACAAGGGGATATTTCTTTGTAGGATCAAAATCCGGTGGGTGGACGATCCAACCCTGAATCTTACGATTGTCTTTCGATGATTCGAACGAGAGCTCTTCGACGTGACCGGGTTTTTTCTGCGCGAGGAGTTCTTCATTGAGAGAAGTCAGGACTTTCATAGCGCCGTTGTTGAGGATGGCGACATCGCCGGGATTGTCTGGACGCCCGTAGGTGAGGGCGATCATGCCCGTACGTGCGAGGGAGAAGGTGCCGCTGCCGCCGGCGCCGGTTGTGGCAGCGAGGTGATCGGCAATTTTCTTGAAGGTTCCGTCGACGAGATAGAAGCCAACTTTGGAATCGCCTTGATCGTCGTAGCGGAAGTAGATGCCGGTGCTGTCGGGAGCCCATTGCGGGTCCTGCACGTCGCGATCGAGCTTGTCGGAGAGGGAGTGCGAGCCGGTGCCATCGCGATTCATCAGATAGAGCTTTGTGGTCTGGTGACCTTGATAACGATCGTCGAAACCGGTGTAAGCGATGAATTTTCCATTGGGAGAAATGGCTGGTGCATTATCCGGTCCTTTGCGATTAGTAAGCGGGCGCAAGGAACCGTCGGAGACATTGAATTCGTATACTTCATCATCGATGTATTCGTGATCGGATTCGGGATGCCGATTGACGGAAACGAGCAAGTACTTGCCATCGGGGGTCCAAGAGGCGCGCGAGGGTCCGAATTCATTCCCGCCGTTGGGAAAGTCGCCGTTCGTGACTTGCCGGGGCGCGCCACCTTCCGCGTTGACGACAAAAACCTGCATGTAGCCGGGCTTCAGATAGCCTGTGCCATTGAATCGGTAGACCAAACGATCGTAGACGGTGGGAGGATCAGCCCACTTTGCGCCGGAAGGCGTGGCGGGCAGATCGGCGATATGCGGACCTTTGCCCGGAACGAGAGCCGAGAAGGAGAGCATTTTTCCATCGGGGGACCAGGCGATGGCCTCGGGGGCCTGCTCGAAATTGGTGATGCGCGCGGTCTGGCCGGTGTCCATCCAGCGGACGTAGAGTTGCTGTTTGCCGTCAGCATCGGAGAGGTATGCCAGGCGCAGGCCGTCGGGCGACCAGTGTGGAGAAGCGTCGCTGCGGTTGCCCGTAGTTAGCGGGCGATGATCGGTTCCGTCTGTATTGATGATCCAAAGATTCGAGTAGCGCTTGTCGGTCATGGGATCGGCGAAGCGGCGCACGTAGGCGATTTTCTTTCCGTCGGGCGAGATCTGCGGGTCGGTGGGAAGCTGCAGCTGGAACTCGTCCATGGCAGTAAGTTTGTGAGAAGCATCCTGCGCCCCTAGGGCGGGGCCTGAAGTAATTGTTGCAGCAAGAAGAGCGGCAAAGGTGCGCACTTTAGGTGTCATGGGAAGGAGCCTCCTCGCGCGGGGGAGTTAACAACGCGAATGCCGCTATGTCAAGGTAAAGGGAACAGAGAAATGGATGCGACGGGAGCGTTTCGTTGACACTCGCCAACCCTCTAGTTTATCTGGTCGATAAAGAGAATCATTTTCTCTGAAAGGCTGAACCCCGTAGCGAAACCAACTATTTGGGCATACTTGCCTTTTCCTACAATGCCGTGGCCTCCAGATTAACTTCCGCGTAGCCGACATTCCGCCGGGAATCATGCCGGGCGCAAACGTCACTGGTACGAGTGCAGCGATAACCAGAAGGAGTTGAGATTGGCTGTGGGACCTAGAAAAGTTTGTGTCAGATGCAACTTTTTTTGGCCCACCTCGCCTTCCAATCAACCTGACTCGTGCGTAGATTGAATCCTCAGCCTCGCCCACAGGACAGTACAAGCCCGGCCCAAAGGACAGTAGCTAGGGGGCGTTGTCCGAAGTAGTCTAGGTGAATTCGGAAGTTGCTCAAAGCAAGAGGTTCGGATGAAGAGTAAGCTTGTAAGCGTTCTTCCCTTATTCTTCGTTGTGTTGGCGTCAGCGGTTCCGGCGCCGGCACAGCAGACCGGTTCCAATCCCACGGTCATACCCCCCGTCAGCTATGACATTTCTCCGCCATTGGTGGACCTGGTCGCTTCCGCGCCGCCCAAGGCCCCCACCAGCCGGCGCAACATCCCGCTGCGCCAGCTGGCGCGACCTACCCTGGCTCCCCCCGCCTCGGTCACCCAGGACCAGGTTCTTCAACAGCTTTCCTTGCCCCTCGTCAGCACTTCACCTGGACTGGACTTTGACGGCATAGGCGCGGACGGGGTGGCACCACCTGACACGAACGGCTCGGTCGGAGCCACGCAGTTCGTACAGATCGTGAACGTAGAATATGCGGTCTACAACAAGACCTCGAGTGCCCTGCTGTTGGGCCCCACGCCTGTCCACAACATCTGGAGTGGCTTCAACGGCGACTGCGCCAATGGCGACGGGAGCGACCCCGTCGTCCTTTATGACAAATCCGCCCAGCGCTGGGTGGTAGGCCAGATGAATATCAAACTCAACGCCTACTGCATGGCTGTCTCTACCACATCGGATGCGACCCAAAGCTATTATCGATACGAGTTCTCCTTTGGCAGTAACACGCCCGATTATCCGAAGCTAGCAGTCTGGCGCGATGCCTACTATTGGACGGCCAACACGTTTTCAGGCACAAGCACTTTCGTCGGCGCGAACTCTTGCGCCTTTGACCGCGCTACGATGCTGAGTGGTGGACCGGCCAACGCCATTTGCATGCAGCAGAATTCGAGCGTTGACAGTCTCTTGCCCGCGGACCTCGACGGAACTACGCCGCCGCCGACCGGGGAGCCCAACTTCTATCTTCAGATGGTGGCGCCGAGTAACCTGAACCTCTTCAAGTTTCACGTGGATTTCACGACGCCCTCGAACTCCACCTTCACAGGTCCCACCGCGATCCCGGTGGCGCCCTTCAGCGAAGCCTGTGGCGGCGGCACATGCATTCCCCAACCTGGAACGACGCAACAGCTCGATTCCCTGGGCGACCGTCTGATGTTCCGGCTGGCGTATCGGAACTTTGGCGACCATGAATCACTGGTGGTCAACCACTCGGTGATGGCGGGGAGCAGCGTGGGGGTGCGGTGGTATGAGATCCGCAGCCCGAACGTCACCCCTACCGTTTTCCAACAGGGGACTTTCTCACCCGACTCGCAGTACCGCTGGATGGGCTCGATCGCGATGGATCAATCGGGTGACATTGCTGTGGGATACAGTGCTTCCAGCAGCAGCAATTTCCCGGCTGTTCGTTATGCAGGCCGCGTGCCCTCCGATCCAGCGGGCACGATGGAGAGCGAGAACAGCATCATTGAAGGCACAGGATCGCAGACCAACGGTAGCAGTCGCTGGGGTGACTACAGCGGTATGAGCGTCGACCCAGCCGATGACTGCACCTTCTGGTACACGAACGAATACCTGACAACTAACGGTTCGTTTAACTGGAAAACTCGCATTGGGTCCTTCAAGTTCACATCTTGCGGTCGGCCTGGCTCCTCCTTGTCGGCGACAACGTTGATCTCCTCGCTGAACCCATCTGCCTTGGGCCAGGCTGTGACGTTCACGGCCATGGTGAAGTCAGCCACCGGCTCCGGCACTCCTACTGGCACGGTGACATTCAACGATGGCGCCACCGTGCTGGGCCCGGGCACGCTGAGCGGTGGAACGGCGACACTCACTACCTCGGGGCTGGGAGCAGGTGTGCATTCGATCACCGCAGTTTACGACGGTGATGCGAGCTTCGCCAGCAGCACTTCGCCGGTCCTTATGCAGACGGTGAACAAGGCAGCTAGCTCCACTTCCGTCGTCTCGTCGAATAGTGCATCGAATCGTGGAGCGGCTGTGACGTTCACCGCCACGGTGACGTCGTCCGCCACGGGCACACCCACCGGGACGGTCACGTTTCAGGATGCCGCCGCTACACTAGGCACGGGCATGCTCAGCGGCGGAAGTGCAACACTCGCCACCTCGGCGCTAGTGGCAGGAGTGCATTCGATCACCGCAGTTTACGGCGGCGATGCAAACTTCGCCAACAGCACTTCGCCAGGCCTGACGCAAACGGTGGCGGACTTCTCCCTTTCAGCGTCCCCGACCGCCGCGGCGGCCACGGCCGGATCGACATCAACGTACGCGATCACCATCACTCCGCAGGGCGGATTCAGCCAGCCGATTTCGTTTCAGTGCAGCGGCGCTCCGATGTTGGCCGTTTGTACAGCCCCTGGATCAGTGAGTCCTACAGGTAGCTCCTATGCGCCGTTCAATATTACGGTGACGACGACGGCCCAGTCCTTGGTGCCGCCCGGCACGATCGTGCCTTGGCCGTGGGCCGGCTTACGAATCGGGCTGACGTGGGTTCTGGCGCTTATGGCTTGCGCCATTCTTAGCAGGTTCGCCGCACCCAGGCGAGGGTACGTGTGGCAGGTCTCCAGTGTGGCCATGTTTGTATTGCTGCTTTGTGCTGGTTGCGCCGGCGTTGCTGGAAGTGGGCGCAGTTCGACACCAAAGGCAGGCACTGCGCCGGGAACCTATACTCTCACTTTGACGGGAACTTCTGGCTCGTTGAGCCACAACACCATGTTGACACTGACAGTGAAATAGCCGGAG
>Ga0137412_10000282_pt1 | contig 34543 bp, 32 predicted proteins | sample CZODoug2_1_16fun_FD_122160 | JGI IMG/M metagenome (GOLD analysis project Ga0137412, IMG submission 122160) | Vadose zone soil fungal communities from Angelo Coast Range Reserve, California, USA - CZODoug2_1_16fungal (Hybrid Assembly) | ecosystem: Environmental > Terrestrial > Soil > Vadose zone...
TCGCTACCGGCTGCGCACGTCATTCGCCCGGTCAAATGGCCAGCCGACAAAAGCCCGCCCGTAGCCAGAGCTCTAGTGCGGTCAGCGGCTGGAGCGGGCGAAGAAGGTGCGCAGCCGGTAGCGATCCCCGCGATACCTGATGGTTGAGGCCATGATCGGCCGGTCGGCCCCGTCGACGACGAGCTGGTGCATTTTCAGCACCGGGTCGCCGACCTTGAGCCCGAGGTGCTCGGCGGCATGCTCGTCGGCCGGGCAGGCCTCGATCGTCGAGTCCGCCCGGACAATTTCCTGACCGGACTCGATCAATTTCTCGTACAAAGAATCGTGCGCAAAGTCCGCCTTCGCCGCGTTGGGCACCAGGCTCTCCGGAAGATGAGTGTGATCCAGGCCGATCGGCACCTTGTCGAGCAGCCGAATGCGTTCGAGCCGAAACAACGGCGTGCCGGCGGCGATCGACAGCTCGTCGGCCTCATCGAGTGACGCCGGCCGGGTTTCCGCCCGCAGCACCACCGACGACGGCGTCAATCCCTTGCGCCGCGCGGTCTCGGTGAACGACTCGAGGCTGTTGGGCCAGTCGGGCTGCACACCGGAGGAGACGTACCAACCCCGCCCATGCGAGGGCCGCAGCACCCCGTCCTCGACCAGCTGTGCCAGCGCCTTGCGCAACGTGACCCGGCTGATCTGGAAGGTGGCGCACAGCTCGCGCTCCGGCGGCAGCCGCTTGCCGGCGCGCAGCACGCCGTCATCGACATCGCGCTTGATCAGCTCAAGGGCCTGCACCCACAGCGGTTCGGATGAATCCACCCTGCTGGGGCGACCTCGTTCGGGCACGCTCATGCGACGACGCTCCCTCGGCACGGACAGCAGTCCACTGTATACCACGGCCGCGTTGTTGTATGGACGCCCGCCAGGGTCTGCCTGGGAGACAGGCACTAGCCAGGCAGCGGACGCAACGACTGCGGATCGAGGTCGGCAAGAGTGGGATATCCGTCGACCGCCATGATCAGGTCGGCCTCGGCAAGCACCGAACGGATCAGGTGCACCAGCCCGGGCACGCCGCCGAGCGCCAACGCATAGGCATAGGGGCGGCCAATTCCGACCGCGGTAGCGCCGAGCGCGAGCGCCTTGATCACGTCGGCGCCGGAGCGGATTCCGGAGTCGAAGAGCACCGGTAGCCCGTCGGCCGCCTCGACGATATCCGGCAGTACGTCCAGCGCCGGCAGCCCACCGTTGGCCTGTCGGCCGCCGTGGTTGGAGCAGTAAATGCCATCTACACCGCCATCCTTGGCCCGTCGTACGTCCTCAGGGTGGCAGATTCCCTTGACCAGTAAGGGGAGCGTGGTCAGCGAGCGCAACCACGGCAGATCGGCCCAGGTCAGCGGGTTGCCGAAAACCCGTCGGAAGAGGGTGACCGTGGCCCGCACGTCCCGCTCGGGTGGTTGTCCCAGCAGACTCCGAAACACCGGGTCGGACGTATAATTGGCCAGGCAATGCCCGCGCAACTGGGGAAAGTTTCCGGTGCTGAGGTCGCGTGGCCGCCACCCGGTAATCCAGGTATCGAGCGTGACCACGATCGCCCTGAAACCGGCCGCCTCGGCACGATTGACGAGGCTTGCGGCCAATTCACGATCCGTCGGCGTGTACAGCTGGAAAATGCCAGGGGTGTCGCCGAGTTGTTGGGCGACTGTCTCCATTGGATCCACCGACAATGTGGATGCGATCATCGGTACACCGGTCTGCGCGGACGCCGCCGCGACCGCCAGATCGCCGTGCCCGTCCTGCGCGCACAGGCCCACCACGCCGATGGGCGCGAGCACTATCGGGGAGGGCAGGGTTAGGCCGAACAGCTCGACCGACATATCCCGTTGGCTCGCGCCGAGGAACATCCGCGGGATCAACCCCCAGCGCTCGAACGCCGTGACGTTGGCCCGCTGGGTGTGTTCGTCGCCGGCGCCGCCGGCAACGTAGGACCACACCGACGACGGCAGCGCCTGTGCCGCCCGGGTTTCGAGGTCGCTGAACGTCATCGGATGACCGTCAATTACGCCAAACAGGGCCTTGAGGTAGATCTCGTTCTGGTAGTCACCGAACGAGGGAACGCCGCGCGGATCGGTCATCGCAGGAGTCCTTCCGGCTGGCGAGATGCTGGGCCAGCCGGAGCGTACCCGCGTGGTTACCAGCGAAGTGCTCGACCGTCGCGGAAGAAGCCGCCGGCCGGGCCGTCGTCGGGCAGCAGCACGATTCATGCTGGCGGCAGCGCATCGACCACCGTCTGGAATCGGCGCGGATCGAAATAGTCGTGGTACTCGATGATCAGGCCGTCCTCAAATACGAATACGGCGATGTTCTGGTTCGTGTATTCCACGCCGCCCACGATGACGGCCCGGTTGCGGTACTCGACACAGACCGTCTCGGAGTCGACTGCGGGATAGACGCCAGTCAGCTCGGACTCGAAGGACTCGAAGTTGGCGAGGAGACCGCGGAAGGCGTCCACGATCACGTCCTTGCCCTCGATGATCGACGGAAATCCGGCAGGCGGGTATGGGACCGTGATCGCGCCGTGCTCGTGCCAGAGCTGACTCCAGGCGTCGAGATCTTTACGCCCGAGCAGCTCGAAGAACCTGACCGCGGTCGAGGCGTTGCTTTCGGTAGACATGACCGTCACGATACGGCGTGAGCCATGGCATACCGGCCTCGACTGGGTTGCGCGTCATACCAAACCCAAGTCGGATGCAATTTACGCCGAGGGAAATCCGGCGTTCTGGATCCAGTATACCGTCGAATTTGCGCTAAGAGAAATCGCTTAATTTCGCTTGGCAAGAGGTGATTTCGGCAGTACTTTTCACAACGCATCCCGACGCGCGGAGGTGTCGTTCTGTTCATTCTGCTCCGTTATGCGTATTCGATCTCTCGTCGTACGACGAGAGCGTTATTGGCGGTCACGGCCGCTGGGTCGTTGGCTACGGTTCTGCTTACCTTTCTTGTCGGCCGGGTCGTCGGCGCGGCCGATCAGGTGGCCACCGGTGGCCCGATCGGGCATTTCGTCTGGTTGGTTGTAGCGCTGGGCATTGCCTTTCTCATCGACTCCCTCGTGCCGGTGCTGCGCCAGGCGCTGTGCCTGACGCTGGAGATGAAGGTTGTCCGGGCGGCGGCGGTGCAGGTGGTCGATCCGCTGCTCGCGCCGCGCCGGGTTGATCATCTGGACGATCCCGGTGTGCAGGACGCGTACGGCCGGGCGACGACCGAATCGCAGCAGAATATCGAGGTCGGCCCGACCTTCGCCAGCTATCTGCTTGGCGGGCGCATCGCGCTGATCGGCTCGGTGGTGCTGGTGGCGACGATGTTCCACTGGTGGGTCGCGGCGGTGCTCGTCGTCTCGGGTGCATTCGCGGAGTGGTACTTCATCAAAATGATCAGCCGTGAGGGCGATGTGTGGCGGGGGCGGACCGAGGGACAGCGACAGGCCACGTATCTCTTCGATCTCGCGCTGCTGCACGGTACGAAGGAGATCCGGATCTTCGGGCTGTCGCGCTGGCTGACGAATCGGCATGCCGGCTGGCTGCATGAGGCGCTGTCCCCGGTGTGGCGGCGGCGCCGGCGCGGCGCGCTGCGCAATCTCGTGATGCTGGTGCCCCATATCGCGGTGTACATCGGTGCGATGCTGCTCGCGGCGAAGGAGGCCTACGACGGCGACTTGTCGCTGGCCGCGACCGCGACCGTACTGCCGGCAATTCTGGCGGTCGGCAACGGTTTCAATCCCGGCCTGATCTGGAATGTGCGGCGGGCGCTGCAGACGTACCGGGCAATGCGGGAGATCCCGGAGACGATCGCGGACCGACACCCGCAGCCGGCCGGCCAACCAGCTGATATGTCGGCGGCGCCGCATACCGAGATCCGTTTCGAGAACGTGACGTTCCGATATCCCGATTCCGGACGCGACGTATTGCGCGGTCTCGAACTGACGATCAAGGCAGATGAGGCGCTCGCGCTGGTCGGGGTCAACGGCGCCGGGAAATCGACGCTGGTCAAGTTGTTGACCGGCTGTTATCTACCCACCGACGGCCGCATAACGGTGGACGGCGTCGATCTGGCGAGCCTCGATGCGGAGTCGCTCGCGACCTGGCAGCGTCGAATAGCCACGATCGTGCAGGACTTTCTGCGGCTGCCGCTGTCGGCTCGGGACAATATCAGCTTCGGCGCCGGAATAGCCGATGCGGACAACGACCCCGGCGTGCTGGCGGCGGCCGAGCGGGCCGGCGTATTGCCGGTAATCGATGCGCTGCCAGCGGGCTGGGACACGACGCTGGACAAGTCCTATGTCGGTGGAGTCGACCTTTCCGGCGGGGAATGGCAACGCGTCGCGCTGGCCCGGGCGCTGCGCGCGGTCGACGGCGGCGCGCGGGTGCTGGTCCTCGACGAACCGGCCGCGGCGCTGGATATCCGGTCGGAGGCGCAGCTGATCGACCATTACCTCGAGCTCACCTCCGGCATTGCGTCGCTGATTATCTCGCACCGATTTTCGGTGGTACGGGGTGCGGATCGGATCTGTGTGCTCGCCGACGGCCGCATTCTCGAATCCGGAACGCACGATGAATTGATCGCGGCCGACGGACGGTACGCGGCGATGTTCCAACTGCAGGCCAGCCGATACGTCGTAGCGGAGGCCGGCGATGCGTGACTGGTTGCGCGGTTTCGCGCTGTGGATCGCCACCGGTTTCAAGGCGGCGCCGCTGCTGACGTCCGCCACGGTCGTATTTGGCCTGATCCAGGGCGTGATGGCGCCGCTGCAGGCGTATGCGCTCAAGCTGGTGGTTGATGGGATGACCGGGCACGAGCGAGCAACGTTGACCCACGGCATCGTGATCCTGGTGGTGACGTTCTCGATCGACTACGTGCTGATCAGCGTCGATGCGCCCATTGTCGGCACCGTCATCGACAAGGCGCACAACTACCTGCACACCGATCTGGTCCGGCTGACCAGCGGCATTCCGAGCATCGTGCATCACGAGAAATCGGAGGTGGCGGACAAGGTCGAGCTGCTGCACCGCGACGCCCGGCAGATGTCGTTCAACGTGATGCAGTTGCTGTTCCTGGTCATTGTCGGGGTCAATATGGCGGCGATCGTGACGTTATTGATCAGCGTCGACCCGATGTTGCTGCTCCTGCTCGTGGTCGGCCTGGTCCGCATCGTCAGCACGTTCATCGACGGCAGGCTGCGCTGGAGTGCGCGGAAGGCGACCGCGAAGGACACCAGGCTCGCGCGGGCCCTGAAGGATTTGACCAAGGCGCCGCAGAACGCCGTGGAAATGCGGGTTTTCGGATTGCGGCCGGTCATCACCGGCCGGCTCGATCAGGTGCTCGAACATGTCGAGGAGACCCGGGTGGCCGCGACCTGGCGCGGCGCGCGCTACGAGATCGCGTCCCGCCTTGTCTTCGGGATCGCCTATGCGGGCGCGATTGCATACGTCGCGGTGCAGGCCAGGCACGGGCACATCACGCCGGGCGGGATCGCGCTGATCGTGCTGCTGGGCAGTCGGATCGAGCAGGCCGCCGGTGGTATTGCGTCGGCGACCCGGCAGACCGGCGAGACGATCCGGATGTTCGGCCTGTATTCCTGGCTGCGGCAGTACGCGATCCGGGAGTCCTGGACCGACGCGACCGTCGCGGCGCCAACTCGGCTGCTGCACGGCATTTCGCTGCAGAATGTGGAATTCCGTTACCCGGGTGCGGATACGCCAGTCCTGACCGGCGTCGATCTGACCATCCCGGCCGGCGCGACCGTCGCCCTGGTCGGCGAGAACGGGGCCGGCAAGTCGACCCTGGTCAAGCTGCTCGCCCGGCTCTATGACCCGACCGGAGGCACGGTGGCAGTCGACGGCGTCGACCTGCGGCAGATCGACCCGGCGCAGTGGCGGGAACGGATGTCGGCCGGATTCCAGGATTTCGTGAAGTTCGAGTTCCAGGCAGGGCAGGCGGTCGGCATTGGCGATCTGACCCGGCTCGAGGACGCCGGAGCGGTCCGCGATGCGCTCGTGCGCGGCGATGCCACGGTAGTCATCGATCAGCTCGACGAGGGCACGAGTACCCAGCTGGGTAAGCGTTTCAGCGGCGGTGTCGAGCTATCCGGCGGCCAGTGGCAACGGCTCGCGCTGGCCCGCGGATTCATGCGGGAACGGCCGCTGCTGCTGCTCCTCGACGAGCCCACGGCCGCCCTTGACCCGGAGGCGGAGCACGTACTCTTCGACCGGTTCGCCACCGCCTCGCGAGCGGCCGCGGCGAGTACCGGCGGGATCACCGTGCTCGTCTCCCACCGGTTCTCCACCGTACGAATGGCCGATCTGATCGTGGTCATGCACGCCGGCCGGATCGTCGAGGTGGGCTCGCACCAGCGGCTGCTGGACCGCGGTGGACGGTATTCCGAGCTGTTCGAAATGCAGGCTCGCGCCTACCGCTGATGGCCGGGTAAGTGACGCAGAGCACAGGCCCGCCGAGAGGTGAAATAAGCGCGTGCCACACTGCCTTGGTGTCGGGTATGGCGTGGTTTGCCGAGTCTGCCGGCGGCGCGCCCGCTGCCCGGGACGGAGCGACCGAGCCCGAGTCGATGCGGGTCGTGTTCATACTCGCCTGCGTGCTGGGCTTGGGTAGCGCGGATCAGGGCACGCTCGGCGCGGTCGCCGCGCCGCTGAAGCAGGGCCTCGGTATCGACAATGCCGACATCGGCGTGCTGGCCGCGGTGGTCTCGGCGATCGGTCTGCTCACCACCGTCCCGGCCGGGGCATTGACCGACCGGATCTCCCGCACCCGACTGCTCGGGGTCACGATCGTGCTCACCTCGGCCGCGATGATCGCCAACGGCGCCGCCCAGTCCTACGGCATGATCCTGGTCAGTCGGCTGTTCCTCGGTGCGGTCAGCGCGGCGATGGCGCCCGCGGTCGCCTCGTTGGTCGGTGACTATTTCCCGGCCGAACACCGCGGCCGGGCCTACGGTTTCCTCCTCACCGGTGAGCTGTTGGGCACCGGCTTTGGTTATGTGATCGCCGGCGGGGTGGCCGCGGTATTTTCCTGGCGCTGGTCGTTCTGGGTGCTGGTGCCGATCGCTCTTGTGCTGGCCTTTTCGGTGGCCCGGTTGCCGGAGCCACGGCGCGGCGCACAGATTGACAGCGCCGTCGAGGAAGAGCCAAAGATACCGCTGCGGCAGGCATTGCGTTATGTGCTGGGAGTACGCAGCAATCTCGTTCTCATTCTGGTGTCGTCGTTGCTGTATTTCTTCCTGGCCGCGCTACGTACCTTCTCCTCGGTTTTCGTACAGGACCAATACTCGGTCGGGCAGGCAATTGGCACGATGGTGCTGCCGTTGGTCGGCCTTGGCGCGGTGGTCGGGGTGCTCGCCGGCGGCCGACTCAGCGACGGGCTGATGCGCGCCGGCCATATCCGCGGGCGGATCGTGGTCGGCATCATCGGCTACAGCCTTGCGGTTGTGCTGTTTCTGCCGGCATTCGCGAGCAGCGTGCTGTTGATAGCGCTGCCGCTGTTCTTCCTGGCCTCCGCCGCGCTCGGGCTGCTCAACCCGCCACTGGACGCGGCCAGGCTGGACGTGATCCACCACCGGATGTGGGGCCGGTCGGAGGGTGTGCGGACGTTCGGGATGCTCGGCGCGACCGCCGCCGCGCCGCTGACCTACGGGTTCCTGTCCGAGTCGATCGGCAACGAGGGCGCCTTTCTCGTGATCGCCGGCTCGCTGGGCCTCGCCGCGATCCTGCTGACCGCGGCGCTGCGCTCGTACCCCTCGGATATGGCGGCGGCCGAAGCGAACTCACACGGCGTTTAGGCGCTAGGCGGGCGGGACTTCGCAGAGCTTTGCGTCGGAGGTCAGGTCGTCGAGCACCTCGGTGAGGTTCTGAATGCGCGCCCGCACCTCGTCCTCCAGCCGTTGGCGCAGCCCGAACCACTCGGTCATCGTGAAGTCCCGCGGCGCAGGCAGATCGGCGGTGAGCTCGCGGATCTCGGCGATCGACAGCCCGACCCGTTGCGCCACCCGGATCACCTTGATCACGCAGGCCGTGACCTCGTAGAAGCGACGCTGGTTGCCGGCGGTCCGCTCACCGACGATGAGGCCATGTTGCTCGTAGAATCGCACCGCGGAGGGGGCGACGCCACTGAGTCGGGCGATATCGCTGACGGTGAGGTACGCGGCCTGCGGCCGGGTTTCGGTAGTCGTCATCGCTCATCCCGTCGACCTCAACCAATGTGTCAGTTCCACCCTAACGCGCGCGCGGCCGGGAGGCGTTCTCGATCAGATCGTCGGAGAATCCGGCCCAGCGCCGAACGGCGAAGCGCGAGCCGTCGCGGCTGACCTCGACCGCCCGTGCGCCGCCAAAATGCGCGGGTACGACCAGGGCGCGGTGATCCGCGGCCCATTCCAGGACCTTGCGCCGCGATCGAGCGGCCGCGCGCGGATCGTGGCAAAAGCAACTGGACACCTCGGGCTCGAGGAACTGAGTCGGCCCGTGTACGACGTCGCCGACGAACACCGCCAGATCGCCGCCCGCATCGAGAGTCAGCACGCCGAGCCCAGGCGTGTGCCCGGGTGCGAGGTCGAGGCGCAACCGTTCGTCGATGACGTACGAGCCGTCCCAGATGAGCGCCTGGCCGCTGCGCAGGACCGGCTCGACCGAAGCGCGGAATACCGCCGCGCTTCGCCCAGGTCCTTCGATGAGCTTGTCCGGATGGAAGAAGTCGAGATCCGGACGCGAGAACAAGTAGCGCGCATTCGGAAAGCTCGGGACCCAATCGCCGTTGTCGAGGCTGGTGTTCCAGCCGACGTGGTCGGCGTGCAGGTGCGTACAGATCACGAGGTCGATGTCCGCGGGTGCCACTCCGGCCAGCGTCTCGGGAAGCGCGGCCCCGGCCGGGACGTCGGGGCGGGCGGCGCCGAGGCCGGTATCGATCAGGATCGTCTGACCGCCGCTGCGCAAAAGCCAGCTCTGCACCGCGATGCGAACCCGATTGGCGTCCGCGTCCCAGTGCGCCGGAGCCAGCCAGGGTCGGTTCGCCGTCCACACAGCTTGGTCGGTCTCGGGAAAGAAGTTGGTCGGGGCGAGCGGCCAACTGTCGAAGTGCTGGATTCGCGTCACTGACACCTCACCCAGCTCGATCGTGTCCATATGCTGATGATGACGACGTTCGCGGCGGCCGGAAAGAAGGCACATTAATGTCCATTGCGTTGCAGGATTACGAGTCATGCCCGGTCACCGCGGTGCTGCGACGGATCGGCGACAAATGGAGTCCGGCGGTGATCCGGCTGCTCGCCGAACGTGGTTATGGCTTTAACGAGCTGGATCGCGCGATCGAGGGCATCAGCCGGCGGGTGCTCACCCGCACGCTGCGCGCCCTCGAGGAAGACGGCTTCGTCCGGCGGACCCCGCTCGGTGGCCGCGTGGAGTACGCGCTCACCGAGCGCGGCCGGTCGCTGCGCGAGCAGCTATACGCACTCGGCCGCTGGGCCGCGGTTACCGCGGATCGAATGCATTAGCCCCTCGCCCGATTGTCTGTCAGGTCGGCGAGGTCGGGCGGGTCGGGGTGAGCGCAATCTGCTGTTTCAGCATCCTGCCGCCATCGGCGGTGAGTCGCAGGTAATAGTCGGACGAGCAGGCAGTGCCGTCCTCATCCAGCGCCCACAAACCGGAGCCGGCCGGAACCATGCCGGCGTTCTCTGCGGTCTTGGCGATCTGATTTCCCTCGTTGTATTCGTCGTACATGGAAATGTAGATGCCCTGTGCACCGACGCGCACCATGTTGTAGAACTGCCGCCACATGAAGTCCCCATGTGTCCGCTGCCGTGCGGACACGTCGCCGGGCAGTACGCAGGGCTGATAGTCGATTCCGTTGGCATTGCAGTCGGCCTGGTCGGGAACGTTGATGTTCTGGTAGACCGAGTCGGAGTCGGCCGCGGTGCTGATCGCGCCGACCATCCAGGGCGAGATCATGTTGAAGGCGTGGTACGTATCAAGAAATCCGGCGCGTGATCCGCCGACTCCGGTACGCCATTCTCGCGGTACGCCACCGATCACGTAGCAGCCCTGGCCCTTGAACCAGTTGATCACGTCGAGGCACGCGGCTGCGGTGAATGGATGGTTGTCATCGTTGAAGCCGAAACCCCAGATGCACACGACCGGCTTGCCATTCTGTTTGGCGTATGCCGAGGACGAGGTCAGGGCCGACATCTTGTTGGTCCAGTCGGTCTTGATCTCCGACTGCATATTGGTCCAACCACTGACGTCATACATGATGTAGAACTTCCGGCCGTGTCCCTCCGCCGCGGTACGCACCTTGGTGGCCATCGCGTCGCGGGTTGGGCCCTCGCCGCCGGTGGGATTGAACCGTTGTAGGGCAGCGGTGTCGCACCCATTCTGCTGCATCCACAGGAAGTGGGTGTCGACCGTCTGTTGGTCGTACGAGGAGAACAGCGTCGCCGGCTGGCCATTGTTGAGATTCGAGTACGCGGTTTGATAGCCCTTCGAGTATTCCCGCATGTCCGGCCAGGCCTTGATCGCATTGTTGCTCGGGGACGGCGCCTGCGACCAGTCCTGGCTCCAGTGCCACCAGCCGTTGATCGGCGCACCATCGCCGGTACAGGCGAACCAGCCCTGGTAGCCGACGGTGATCTTGCCGACCACGTCGCCGACCGGGCTGGCCGCAGGCGTTGCGGCGCTGGCCAATTGCCTGCCGGATAAGGCTCGGAGCACCGGGCCGGCGACCACAAGCGAGATGAACGACCGACGTGAGACATCCATGCTGGCTTCCCCTCAATCGACATTGACGGTGGGTGGTCGCGACCAGCTGACATACCATATTAATCCTTCATTAATATGTCAATGTGTTTGCGCGCGGAAACTTTCGGCGCTGGTCGATCGTGCAGCTAGACGTGCAGAACGGCTCGGGCCCGGCTGAGCACGTCAGCCGCCGAGCCAGTGGCATCGAGCTTCGCAGTTTCCCAACCGGCGCTTTCGAGTGTTTCCAGATCGACGCGGGCCTGGTCCTCGGCGCGTAGGTAACGAATGATCATGTCGATCGGCTCGGCCTGTCCGACGCCATTGTCGGCGGCGATTTTTGCGTATTTGGTTACCCAGTCCCGGCCGCGCTCGGCGACAGCCCGGCGTACCGCCAATTCGATCGGCGCGTCCAGACAGAGAACTATCGGTGCCATGCCCTGCGCAAGCTCGCGGACGGCCCGCACAAGATCGACCACGGCGGCCGGGTTCTCGCGTGCCCACGGGAGGTCGCCGGCCATTCCGGCACAGTTCCAGTCGAAGAGTCCCCAGGATCCGGCTGTACGAAGCTGCGAAATGTGGGCCGCGTAGGTCGTCAGGAATATCTCGTACGTCGGGAAGCTCCGCGAGCGGAAGCCGGCTGCCATCCTCGCGTAGTCTGGTCTGGTAAAGAGCTGCTCTTCGGTGAAGAGATCGACTATTGCCCCGGATTCGCGGAGCGTGCGTGCCAGCGACGTCATCAACGTTGATTTGCCGACACCGGGGGAGACTCCGGTGGCCATTACAAGGCGTGGAATGGCGGCTCCGATCGTTCGATAATTGTCGCGATAGCGTACTACGTCATCTCGAGCATTGGTTGATGTGGCCGCCAATGAACGCCCGTGATCATGCAACTTAGGCTGCATTTGGCGGCGTGTCGTCGACCCAATCTGCATGATCATCGAAACGGTGTGGCGCATCCATTTCTCTTGCCCAGGTGGTGTTTTGGAGATATGATCGAACGCATGTTCACCTCTGCGAATGCCGTACTGGACGAGGGTTGGGAGCCCTCGCCGGCGGATATTGTGGATTATCTGTCGTGGTCCGCGCACGACTATGATTTGCTCGATGATGTTGAGCCGCTTGATGATGTGCCGGCGCCCGATGAGGCCGATGCGTTGTTGGGGTTGGCTGTCTCGTTCCGGGAAGTGTCGGCGTGGGCGCAGGCCAGCGAAATGGAAGCGCTCGCCGCCTTCGCCAATCACACTCTCAAGACCGGTCCGAACGATCTCGGTTTCAATGCCACCGAGATTAGTGAGTATGTGGTGGATGAGATCTCCTGCGCTCTCTCGATAACGAAGCGCGCCGCGGACATGCGGTTGACGCTCGCGTCGCAGCTGACCGGATCACTACCGGCGACGTTGGCCGCGTGGAAGAACGGTCTGCTGGATTGGTCCAAGGTCAGCATCATTGCCGAGCGGACTATGAATCTGACCGCTGAGCAAGCCGGCGAGGTGGAGACGCGGGTGCTCGCGCAAGCGGCGGGTAAAACATCGGGTCAGCTCCGCCGGTTAGTCGAGAAGACCGTGATCTCGGTGGATCCCGAGGGTGCGAATGCCCGGCACGAAAGTGCTCGGCATAACCGGGCCGTACGAGTCAATCCGGGCGAGGATGGGATGAGCACCCTGCAGGCGAGTTTGTCGGCCGAGGACGCTGCTCTGGTGTACGCGACGTTGTCGTTAATCGCGAAGACGTTCCCGAAATCCGATCCGCGCACCATGGACCAACGCCGCGCCGACACCCTCGTCGACCTCATCACCGGCCGGACCGTGCCACCCCGAAATGATGGAAGCGGTATTGCCCCGACCGATCCCGGATCAGACCCGTCGTCTGAATGCGACTCCGATCCGGCGCCTGGCTGCGGCTCTGCGTCCGCCGCTGGCGAGAGAATGGATCCGGGTCGTCGGCCGGGGAAGCCGCTGGCCGAGGTCGTCATCAACGCCGCAACCCTGCTCGGCCTGGACGATCAGCCCGCCGAGCTGGTCGGGCATGGACCCATTCCTGCCGATCTTGCCCGGCGCATCGCCGCCGACGCGACCTGGCGACGGATCCTTACCGACCCGGTCAGTGGGACCGTCCTGGATTACGGCCGCAGCACCTACCGACCACCGGCCGCATTGGCCGATTACGTACGGGCTCGAGATCGAGTCTGCCGCTTTCCCACCTGCCAAACACCCGCCAGTCGATCAGATCTCGACCACCAGAGGTCCTTCCGGCGCAATGGGGGTGAGACCAAGTCCGACAACTTATGGGCACTATGCCGCCACCATCATCGGTTAAAAGACCAACACACCGGTTGGATCGTCACCGGCGATCCGAGCGACCTTGTCGTTTGGACCTCACCATTGGGTCGACGCTACGAAAGCCGTCCGTACCAATATCAAGACGACCCCAGACCGCCGCTCCAGCCACCAGAACCGCCGGCGGCGCCGGAAACGTCGCGAACGGCCAACGATCCGCCGCCGTTCTAGTATGTGCTGGCAACGCAGGTATGTGCTGGCGACCCAGGCGACCACGGGTAAGGCAGGAAGGCAACGATGGATGCAACGGCCATTGCGCCACGGCCGTCGGTCAGGCGGCTGGGCTGAATGACGGCGTCATTCCGGCTCGGCCGCGGGACTGTCTGGTGTGACGACGGCGACGGCGCACCCGTTCGGGTAACCCATCCCGACCATGGCCAGATGACGTTCCTGCTCGGTGAGGGCAGCGACGACGATTTCCATCAGCCGCCATTTCGGTGGGGCAAGGGTTTTGTCATCACCGACGCGGGCAGCTACCGATGGGACCAGCCCGACCAGCTTTCCATCGGGCCGGCCGGAATTGACGCGCGCTACGGGCTCGGCCCGCTTGAGCTGACCGCACGACGACGATTTGGTGAGCGCTGGACGGAGCGCTATCGATTCACAAACAACAGTGGTAAGGCAGTTGCGGTTGGCACGCTGGCGATCAGCACGCCATTCCGGGATGTATACCGGGACGCCGCGTCCACGCTTGCCGGCGCCTGCCACGCGCACATCTGGACCGGCGGCGCCGAGAGCTATGTTTGGGCAATCCGGATGGATGGCTGCGGTCCTGGCCTCGGATTAGCGCTCACCGCCGGCGAGCTGTGGAGTTACTCGATCGAATCACGCAACGGCGCGACCAGCTCGAATACCCGCGGCCATATCTATCTGCAGCTCACCGACCACGCCCGGGCGCCGCACGCGATGGGTGGCCAACCGCGGGTAATCGTCGAGCCGGGCGGAGCGATCGAGTTGGCGTGGGAGCTCGGCTGGTACGACGCCATTACCGAATTGCCGCGATCGGCGGCGGCCGAGCCGTCGTCGGTGGCGGCGACGTTGCCCGGCCCGATCCCGGTGACGATTTATCCCGGTGCACAGCTGACTCCGCCCGAAAGCGTGTCCGCGATCCCGCAGCCGGACGGACGAGTTGCGCTGCACGCGACCGCTCCGGGCATTCATTATGTCGAGGTCCAGAACGCGGAACGGCATTCTCGGTTTGCGGTCCTGTTCCATCGGCCACTGCGCGAGATTGTCGAACGCCGCGCCGCCTACATTCTCGACCATCAGTTGGCGACCGACCGCGATCCATCGCGCGCCGCGGCATTTCTGCCGTACGACACCCGATCCGGATTGCGCCTGAACGAGGGCGGTTGGAGCGACTGGTCGGACGGACGCGAACGGCTGGGAATGCCGCGGATGCTGCAGGAGGCACGGCGTCGGGGTTGGGGCGACAACGCCCGCATCGACGATGCCCTGCACAATTACGCGCGCTTTCTGCGCACGCACCTTGTCAGCGACGACGGTCGGGTGCGGGCCGGCAGCTTCGCCGCCGATTTCCATCGGCTTTACAACTACCCGTGGGTGGCGGCATTCGCGATCGCACAATACGAGCTGTACGGCGATCCGAGCGATCTCGAGCTCGCGATCAGGATCGTCGATCGCTATTACGAATCCGGCGGAGCGCATTTCCTCGCCATCGGGATCAGCGAATGTGTCACGGCCCTGGCGCCACACAGCGATCGTATGCGCGAGCACGCAATCGCCCACGCCGAGCATTTCCTGGCCGCCGGCCGCGAGCTACCCGCGCACGAGGTGAATTACGAGCAGTCCATTGTGGCGCCGCTGCTGATGGTGCTTCTCGCTGCAAACAGGCTCGCGCCGGCCGACCGATACGTGGCCGCCGTTGCCGATCGGCTGCCGTGGCTGCTCGCGTTCGCCGGCGATCAGCCGCATCCGCGTCTGCGGCATATCGCCATTCGGCATTGGGACGGATACTGGTTCGGCGGCCTCCGGTTATGGGGCGACACGTTCCCGCACTACTGGTCCGTACTCAACGCCGCCGTACTCGCGCAGTTGCCGGAACATCGGGAAACAGCCGAGGCAATTGTGCGCGCCAACCTGGCCGATTTCAGCGACGACGGCGCCGCCAGCTGCGCGTTCGTCTATCCCAGCTGCGTCAACGGCCAGCCCGCCCATATCGCCGACCCGGTCGCGAACGACCAGGACTGGGCACTTGTCTATGCGATGAGCCTAGGGTTGCAAATATCGTAGAACGGCGAGCACCCGGCGATTGTCCTCGTGTGACACCGGAAGGTCGAGCTTGGCGAAAATGTTGGCGACGTGCTTTTCGACCGCACCCTCGCCGATGACAAGTGCCTGTGAGATGGCGGCGTTGGAACGGCCCTCGGCCATCAGCGCCAGCACCTCGTTCTCCCGCCGGGTCAGCGTGGTCTCGATCGTTCGATTGCTGGCCGCAAGAAGCTGGGAGACGACCTCGGGATCCAACGCCGTCCCGCCGGCCGCGACGCGGGTGAGGGCGTCGACGAAATCGCTGGTATCGGCTACCCGATCCTTCAACAAATAGCCGACGCCGGCGGAGTTCGCGCTAAGCAACCGGGCGGCATACCGGGTCTCGATGTATTGCGAAAACACGAGCACTCCAACGTCGGAATGCGCCTCGCGTACGGCGATTGCCGCCCGCAATCCTTCGTCGGTGTGGGTCGGCGGCATCCGAACGTCGACCACGGCCACGTCGGGCCGATGCTCGGCGACGGCCGCCACGAGGGCGTCGCCATCGGCGACGGCCGCCACCACGGCATGGCCGCGGTCTTCGAGGAGCCGGACCAGGCCGTCCCGGAAAATCGCGGCGTCCTCGGCAATAACGACACGCATAGACGTACTCACGTATGCAGGGGAAGTCGGACGCTGACCACGGTAGGCCCTCCGGGCGGGCTGGCAATATCGAGGTGACCATCGACGGCACGGACCCGGTCGGCCAGCCCGAGCAGGCCACTGCCGCCACCGGGAAGCGCGCCGCCGACACCGTCGTCGCTGACCCGCAGCCGCAGCATTCCGCCGCCGCCTAGCGCATCGACTATCGCATGCCGAGCCTGACTGTGTTTCGCGACGTTTGCCAGCAGCTCGGCGACGCTGAAATACGCAATGGCCTCGATCGCCTTTGCCGGCCGTATCGGAATATCGGAATTCAACACTGTGGGAACGGCACTGCGGGTGACCAATGTGGACAGTGCCGCGTCGAGGCCGACATCGAGCGCGGGCGGGTGAATGCCGCGGGCGATGTCGCGCAGCTCGACGAGCGCCTCCTTGGCGTGCCGATGCGCGGTGTCGATCAGGCCGAGCGCACCGTCGGGATCGAACGGTACGTCGGGACGGTGTTCCAGCTTTTCCTTGGCCTGCCCGAGCGTCATCGCGAGCGTGGCCAGCTGTGCCTGGGTCCCGTCGTGCAGGTCGCGTTCGATCCGGCGCAGCGTGCTCGCCGAGTCCTCGACAACCTGGGCCCGAGCCGTTTCCAGCTCACGCACCCGCGCCGGACCGGTCGCGGGTCCGAGCAAGCCCCGGACCAGCGCCCGCTCGAGCGGGGTCACCGCCCGGACCACCCACGGCGCGGCCAGCACACACACGATGCCGGCGAGGCTCACCAACAGCACTCGCGGCCAGGTGTCGAGGTAGCTGTTGTCGGTCAGCCGGATCGTGTACTGGTGCGGCTCAAAGCGCCCGTCGTACGAACCGCCGCGAAAGATCAGCACCCGGACGTCGAGCAGGAGATCCTCGGGGACGCGGCCGGGCCCGGACAGCTGCCACCAGATGGGGTAGGTCAGCCAGACCAGCCCTTGCACCCAGAAGAGGACGGTGAGGTAGAAGGTCACTATCGCGACCGGGAGCTTCACCAGTAGGTACGCACGGGCCCGCCAGCTCGGCCCGTCCTTGAGTGCCGCCTGCAGCCAGCCGAAGAAACCGCCCGTCCACTCGAATCGCGGTGGCGCCGCGACCCGCTCATCCAGCAGCACCCGAGCAAGCGCCCGGTGCGCGGCTCCGAGGCGGCGCGCGGCGAGGCCACCTAAGGCGAGCAGCGGCAGCCCGACGAACGTCACCGCCAGCCCGGCACCGAGCACCAGCGACGCCACGGCGAAGAAACAGCCCACCAGAGCGAGCGGCAGCCCGACCACCATGTACAGGGTTGCGGCCCAGGTGCGCCTGGCGACCGGTGCCTTCAGCACCGGTCGCCACCAAGCACTCGTCTTCACGACGACATTCTCGTGGTTAAGCATCCCGCCAGGCCAGCAACCCGCCGCCGACACCCAGCGCGACCACGGCATACAAGGCGAGTACGCCGAGCCCGACCCACGGTGAGGGCGCGCCCTGCAGATGTTGCACCGTGCTCAGCGAGTTCGCGACGATGGAAATCGGAACGTAGCCCCTGATGGACTCGGAGATCCCGGCGACCACCATGGTGATGATGTACACCCCGCCGACGAGGACCGCGATGGCCGCCGGTGTATGCCTGATAATGGCGCCCAGACCGAGTCCGATCAGGCCGATCAGGCAATAGCCCACCCCGGAGAGAACGACCGCGCGCAGCACACCGGGCTGGCCCAACGTCGGGGCGGTTATCGATCCGGGTAGCGTCGCCGTACTCGCGAAGAACGCAATGAACGAGGCGATTTCCCCGGCCACTAGTGCAATTCCGCCGAATATCGCTGCCTTCGAGGCCAGCAGCAGTGACCGGTTGGGCGCCGCGGCCAGCGTTGCCCGGATCATGCCGGACGTATATTCGCTGGTTATCGCGAGCACGCCGAGCACGCCGGTCAAGAGCAAGCCGATGGCGACACCACCGAGCGCATTGTTGGTCAGATCGCCCGACCCGTCCTTGGTCTTGGCGCCGACGACCACTCCGATGGCGATCGCTGCGGCCACCGTGACCGCGAGCGTCCACCAAGTGGAACGCAGGCTGCGTAGCTTGATCCATTCCATTCGGGCGACGTGCCGGAAGCGGTAATGGGTTGTTGCGATGCTGCTCATGAATTCCTCGTCTCGGCTCGGTATTCGACGCTGCCGTCGGTGAGCGCGAAGAACGCCTCCTCAAGGGAGGTCGACCTCGCCGACAATTCGGTGACGGTGGTATCCGCGAGCAATCTGCCCGCGCCTATTACTACGAGATGTTCGGCGGTGAGCGCCATTTCGCTGATCAGGTGACTCGACACAAGTACGGTCCGACCCTCGGCGGCCAGCGATTTCAGCAGGCCGCGGATCCAGCGGATGCCCTCCGGGTCGAGGCCGTTGACCGGTTCGTCAAGCAGGAGAACGCCCGGATCGCCGAGCAGCGCCGCGGCCAGCCCGAGCCGCTGCGCCATGCCGAGTGAGAACTTGCCGGCCCGTCGCCTCGCCGCCCCGGACAGGCCGACGATGCCGAGCACCTCCTGCACGCGCTTGCGCGGGATCGCGTTGCTGGCCGCGAGCGCCATGAGATGTGCGCGCGCCGACCGGCCGGGATGAAACGCTCTGGCCTCAAGGGACGCGCCGACCTCGCGCAATGGCCAGCGGAGCTCGCGATAGCGCTTCCCGCCGATCGTCGCCTGCCCGGAGTCGGGCACGTCCAATCCCAGCATGAGCCGCATCGTGGTCGACTTGCCGGACCCGTTCGGTCCGAGAAAGCCGGTCACCACACCCGGCCGTACGCTGAAACTCAGCTGGTTGACGGCGACTGTTTCGCCGTACCGCTTGGTCAATGTACGGACCTCTATCATTCGAAACTCCCGTCGCGATATGCGGTTTCCTACGGGGAATCACGCTATGAATTCGGTGGGTCCAGCCGGAAGACGGTTATCACCCGAATCGGAGACGGGGGAAATCCCCCGAGGCGGCCGGCGGCCACCAGATTCTCTTGTTAGGAATCAGGTGTTTCTACGGATACGCGGCGGTCCGCGGGCCGCTAGCCTGCTCGAGGATCACCGATTTGATGTCGCATCAATACGTCCCAAATCCACACCGATAGGGAGATTCCGATGAGCACGAGCACCGTCCGCCGTCGTCTGGGCTGGTTCGGCGCACCCGTCGTCGTTGGTGGCCTGGTGGCCGTCAGCGTGAGTCTGGCCGGCGCATCCACGCCCGCCAGCGACCATTCCAAGCTCGCGTCCACCACTGGATCGTCTAAGGCGATCGGCACGCTTTATGCCCGCACCGAGCTCTACTTCGGCTCTAACCGGCCAAAGGGCGCGCCGGTCAACAGCGCGCAGTTCCACCGCTTCCTCGACAGCACGATCACCCCGCGCTTTCCCGATGGTCTGACCGAGCTCACCGGCGAGGGGCAGTGGCTCGGCAAGACCGGGCCGGTCGAGGAGAAGTCGTTCGTCGTCATCCTGCTCTACCCGCTGGACGACAAGCACGCCAGCGACCGGATCGAGCAGATCCGCCGGGCGTACAAGCGCCATTTCCAGCAGGAGTCGGTGCTGCGCGACGACAGCCGCGACAGCGTTTCGTTCTAGCGTTCCGCGCCGAGGACAAGCAACCTCTCCAGTGATCGACATCGAGCTGTGGCTGCCATAGCAACCCGTGCTCGATGTCGATCATGGAAGGTGTCCGAAAAAATGTCAGCGCCCACTGCTTTGCTGACGGGGTCAGTAGGCGAGGGAGGAGCGGCGCCATGGGTGAACCTGCGTTCGAGCCGAGTGAGAAGGAGTTGCTGCACGAGTCACTGCGGCAGAGTCGGGGCGATCTGCTGTGGAAGGTCGAGGGTCTGGCCGAGTTTGATCTGCGCCGGCCGATGACGCCGACCGCGACCAACCTGCTCGGGCTGGTCAAGCATCTGGCCGGCCTGGAGTACGGGTATCTCGGCGAGGTCTTCGGTCGGGTTCCGCCCGAGACGCTGCCATGGGTCGAGGACGGGTCGATCTGGCGCGGTGCCGACATGTGGGCCACCGCAGAGGAGTCCAGCGCCGACATCATCGCGCTCTACCGCCGTGCCTGCGTGCATGCCGACCGGACGATCGCCGAGCTCGATCTTGACGCCGTCGGGACGGTGCCCTGGTGGAGCGAGGGCCGGCAGCGGGCGACGCTGCGTCGGCTGTTGATCAGGATGGTTGGCGAGACCGCTCGGCACGCGGGACACGCCGACATCGTGCGGGAGCTGATCGACGGCTCGGCCGGCAGCGACCACATGCTCCCGGAGAGCAAGGAGGACTGGTGGCCGGGTTATCTCGCCGATGTCAGGGCCGCGGCGGAGGTGTTTGCGCCCGGACAGTGAGGTGAGCGCGCTAGGTTGGGCCGGTGGCTGCGAAAGAGAGCAAGTCGCCGGCGATGGAGCTGGAGGTCGGCGACCGCGAGGTGCGCATCTCCAATCCCGACCGGGTCTATTTCGCGGCCCGTGGCGAGACCAAGCTCGACCTTGCCCGGTATTACCTGAGCGTGGGCGACGGGATCGTGCGGGCGCTGCGCGAACGGCCGTGCATGCTGCACCGGTTTCCGTCCGGCACGAGCGGCGAGAAGGTGCACCAGAAGCGGCTGCCGCACGGGGCGCCGCCGTGGTTGGAAACGGTACGGGTGCATTTCCCGCGGTACGGCCGGCATGCCGACGAGCTGTGCGTGACCGAGCTGGCCAGCGTGATCTGGGCCGTGCAGATGTCCACAGTGGAGTTTCACCCGTGGAACTCACGCCGCGCCGATACCGAGCGGCCGGATGAGTGGCGTATCGACCTGGATCCCATGCCAGAGTGCGATTTTGACACGGTCCGCCGGGTCGCGCACGTCGCGCACGGGCTGCTTGACGAGCTGGGCGCCGTCGGCTGGCCGAAGACGTCCGGTGGCGCCGGAATGCATATTTACGTACGAATCAAGCCGGAGTGGGGATTCGCCGACGTTCGTCGGGCAGCGCTGGCCTTCGCGCGGGAGGTCGAACGCCGGGCCCAGGATGATGTGACGACCACGTGGTGGCGCAAGGACCGCGATCCCGGCAAGTTGTTTGTCGACTACAACCAGAACGCGCGCGATCACACGATCGCAAGTGCATATTCGGTGCGCGGCGTACCGGAAGCGACCGTGTCGACGCCCATAACCTGGGGCGAGGTCGACGACGTCATGCCGCGGGACTGCACCATCGCGACCGTTCCGGCGCGGTTCGCCGCGCTGGGCGATTTGCATGCGGGCATCGACGACGCGGTCTTTGCATTGGATGAGCTGCTGGAATGGGCCGAGCGCGACGAGCGGGCCGGCGCCGAGGAGCCGCCCGAGCCGGCATAGAGACACCCTGCTCAGAGCACTAATTTTCGACCGAACAATGCCGGTCGACAGTGCCGTCGTTCTTTGACCGTCGATCGAGCGCATTGTTCATTTCTACGCCATTCTCCGTAATCGGTGGCGGCTATTAGAACCCCGCAGGCTCATTCTCAATGAAAGTTAGCTTGCGTTCGCTATCGAACCATTGGTGGACCGCACCGACATACGTCAAAAGCGGGCTATATCCGCTATTGACACCGTGTCGGCCCATGAATAAGGCTGTGCCCGGAGGTCGAAGCCCGTGGCGAACCGGACGATTGAAATTGCATCGACCAACTCGGCCTACAAGGCATCCCGATCGTTTGTCAATGACTGAGGCGAATGCGGACCGGCAGGCGACGGTTGGCGAGGTCTTCGCGATACCGGAGTTTCGGGCCCTGTGGTTCGCGCGCTGCCTTTCGCTGATCGGCGACCAGCTGGCGCGAGTCGCGTTGGCGATTCTCGCCTTTGATCAGACCGGCTCGCCGGCGCTAACGGCGTTGACCTACGCATTGACCTATCTGCCGGCGGTCGTGAGCGGACCGCTCTTGTCCGGCCTGGCGGATCGATACCCGCGCCGCGCGGTCATGATCGCGGCCGATCTCGCGCGCGGAATACTCGTTCTAGGCCTCGCATTGCCGCACCTGCCGCTTGCGGTCGTGGCAACGCTGATCGTGGCCGTGATTTTGCTGGACGCCCCCTTCAACGCCGCCAGGCTCGCCACGCTGCCGCTCATTCTTGAGGGTGACCGTTACCCGGTGGGGCTCGGATTTACCCAGATGGCCCAGCAGGCCGTGCAGTTGCTGGGTTTCGGGGTGGGCGGCGTGATCGTGGCGGCTCTCGGAACTCATGTGGCATTTATCGTTGACGCCGGTACGTTCGCGCTTTCCGCGCTCCTGATTCGTGTATTCATCATGCCACGGCCGGCCGCGTTGACAACCGCCGATGCGTCCCAGTCGTTGCGTCGGTCGGCTTCTGCGACAATCAGGTCGCTGTGGGACAACGCGCCACTCCGATATCTGATCCTGCTCTCCTGGGTGTACGGATTCTTTGTCGTACCCGAAGGTCTCGCCGCTCCGTATGTTGCCCACATTGGAGAAGGCACATCGGCGGTCGGGTTCTTCATGGCGGCAGCGCCGACCGCCAACGTGGCCGGGACGTTCTTGATTACCCGGTTCATACCGCCCGGCCGCAGAAGTCGATATATCGCACCGTTGGCCGTGCTGTGCGGTGTACCGCTTATTGCATTTGCGGCCAGTCCGAATCTGCTGATTTCGATCCTGCTGCTCGGCATACATGGGCTGCTTACCGGCTATCTCGCTGTTGTGATGCCGGCCGTCGTGCGGCTCATCCCAGAAGCGCGCCGAGGGCAGGGAATCGGCGTTGTTTCCAGCGGCATGCTGACCGCGCAGGGACTGGGCCTGCTGCTTTCAGGTTTGGTTGCGGACATGATCGGATCGGGCGGTTCGATTGCCGTTTTTGCCGGCGCCGGGACTGCCGTCGCGCTGGGCGCTTCGATCGGCTGGGCCCGTGCGGTGGCTCGCGTCGAGCGTGGCCAGGCAGCATCGGGTGAGACGGCCGATCCCGACCAGGGTCTTGCCGATGCGCGTTAGTCGCGGCCGCGGAGCAATGCCAGCTTGAATGGTCGCAGTTTCGCCGCGGGCGTAGCCAGGTGCCGGCCATGTTGACGTGCTCGGCGACGCGATCGATCACCGGGCGAGTCGCGGCGCGTTCAGCTGAACGCGCCTCGGTCGGAGCTCCTCCGACTCTCGGCTAGAGTTGTCGGCTGTGGACCTCATCGCTGGGAACGCTCGATACGAGGACGTCACCAAGAGCCTTGTCGCTGCCTACGACGGCGGCGTCCTCGATATAGGTGGAGATCTGCATTTCCAGTCGCTCACCTTGTCCCGGAAGGACATTTGAGATAGTTGTTGCCGATCGAGATTACGACGGTGGCGGAGCGGCCCGGACTCGGCGGGTCCGAGTTTAACGCGGGCCCGTGGCCCGAGTTCATGCGGCACAATCGGATCTCTGATGCATACTTCTTCCAATCGTTGAAGGCATTTCCGGCGATTTGTTTGATCGCCACATCCGCCGACGGAGCCGTTGTCGCCGACGCGCACGCCGTAGCCTTCGCGCTTGGTGGCGCCGGTCGGTCGAAGCTGCCCGCCGGCGGCTGGGAGCAGGCCGTCATCTGGGCATTTCACGATGCGGACCGTGGAGTTGCACCGAATACCGCGTGTGCGCTCAACATCAGCGTGGCCGCATCATGCCAAGAACAGGGTCTGTCCGGGCTCATGCTCGAGGAATTGCGCCGGGCCGTCGGCGCCTTTGGGCTATCGACACTGATCGCTCCGGTACGGCCGATCTGGAAGCATCGCGAGCCGGCAACATCGATGACGGAGTATGCAGCGAGGGTTCGCACGGACGGTTTGCCATATGACCCGTGGCTGCGCACTCATGTCCGCGCCGGAGGTCAGATCATCGGGGTAGCCCCAACATCGTGGGTGATTGCCGGCTCTCTTACCGAATGGCGTTCCTGGACCGGCCTTTCGTTCGACCGCGATGGTGCGATCGACGTGCCGAGCGCCCTGGTACCCGTGCATTGCAACACGCGCGCGGACCACGCGATATACGTCGAGCCCAACGTCTGGATACGCCACACGCTCGACCACACGTCGTAGGCGATACTGACCAGGTGTATGAGCGGATTATTTCCAACGGAGATGTGCGACTCGTCGTACGCGTGCGGGGAAGCGGACCGCGTTCAGTCGTGCTGGTGCATGGTTACGGAACCAATTTGCTCGCCTGGAGTCCGTTGGCCGCCCGTCTTCAACGCGATCACACTGTGGTTGTCTTCGATCGCCGCGGTCACGGAAAATCGTCGAGCGCGAGGCAGTACTTCGTCGAGGACCTACGTGACGACATCGCCGCCATCGTCGAGCAAGTCGGCCTGACGCGGCCGGTCTTGGTGGGACATTCGGTGGGCAGCTGGGACGTCCTGTCATACGCGGCGGACAGTAAGGACGTCGCGGCAGTGATATGTCTCGACCAGGCGATTGCGACGCGGGACCCAGTGTGGCCGGCAACGTACCGATCCGACGGGCGATCATGGGAGACCAAGCTGGCGGACGCCGCTGCGTCTCTCCGTGAGTACACCGACAGCGAGTTGAGTCGAGTCCTCGCCGAGTCGGCGGCCAGCTACGGTCCCGCGTGGCGTTCATACGGTCCGGTCGTGCGTCGGAATATTAAGAGGCAGCCGGGTGGCCGGTTTACGCTACGCCCCAGTCCGATCGACCGAGTTCTCATTGAATATGCCTGGTCACTAGTTGCCGATGAACCCTACGACGCAATAGCGTGCCCGGTCGTGATCGCGCTTGCCGAGCGGAATCCCGGGCCGATTCACGATATGTTCCGCCGGCTCGTAGATCGGAGAGCCTTGGATTCCGTCGTAATAGATACTGACCATGACATGCATCTCGAGCGGCCTGCAGCGGTCGCCGCTCTCGTGCGCCGGTTCAGCTGACTATGCGTCGGCGTCTCGTGCGCAAACGATATCGCCGCCTTGTTGGCCTTCTTGCGAGATCACCCGGAACCCCGACTGTGTGAGCTCCTGATGTAACGCCGGCGGTTTCAAGTGGCGGCGGTGCGGGCGGTACGACGATCCGTCGATCTCGATCGCGCCGTCCTCACTATAAGAGGCGGCCAGCTCATAGCAGATCCCGGTGGGCTCGTCGTACCTGAACTCATCCTCGTAAACCCGCTCGGGATCGAACATTGCCGTGGACAGCACGTAATATCCGACGGATTTCAACCGCGCGTGCACCGCGCCGAGCAGACTCGCTCGATCCTCGTCGAGCACGATTGACTGAAGGCAGTAGCTGTCGACGATGAGATCGTACTGTTTGACAACCGGTTCATTCGCCAGCGCGCACACGTCATGCACGCTGAAGTTGACGTGTACGCCACGATCACGGGCATGCCTCTCGGCGAGCGAGATTGCCTGCGGAATCAGGTCGAAGGCGTCGACCGAGAAACCCTGCGCGGCCAGGAAGCAGGCGGTAAGTCCGGTCCCGCAGCCGTACTCCAACGCATCCGCTCCGCCTGAAAGACCGAGGCGGGGGAGTACCCGTTCGAGAAATGCGCGGTTGGCGAAATCGCCAGGACGAGCCTCTTGGTAAAGGTCATTCCACTGGTTCATTCCTTCTTGGGCTATACGGCGGTACGCCGACTCGTGCTCGGCCCAGTAGTAGCTCATGTCGCATCCTCCTGACCCTGGGTTCAGACCCGCCGCTCGACGTGCAGCAGGTATTCCTTGCGATTGAGTGGATTCTGGTCGGTACGCGGACGACTCGGGATCTCGTCATCGACGGGTTGGTAGTGGTCGAACGCGGACTCAAATACTCCTTCGCCGCGAGTTAGGCCTGACAGCTGTTGCTGCAGCTCGTACACTCGCGCGGCCGGGATATCGCCATCGATGAGGTACGCCGAGCCGCGCATTGTCGGGATCTGCGGTACGGCGCGCAGCCGGGCGAGCGCAGGCAGGATCGGGCCGAGCGTGTCCGCGGGGATCTCCAGGTGGAATCGGTGCATCGGCTCATAGACGATCGTGCCAGCCGCTTTCAGCGCAGCCATCAACACCAGCGGTGTCAGGCCGCGGAAGTCGGCGCCGGTGCTCGACATGGACTTGCTGAAACCCTGATGGGCGTGGCTTTGCCGTGGGGAATAGCCCGTGTGCGTCACCGTGACAATGCAATCGATGACCTGCCAGCCATACATTCCCTGCTGCAAGGTCTCCGTTATGGTGTCTTCGACCGCCTTGAAAAATGCGAGCGGCATCGTGCCGAGCACATCGCTGGCAAGCCGGAACCCGATACCGGAATTGATCGGACCGGGCTCAATGCACAGCCCGACCGTCGCCAGGAATGGGTTGGAATCCTTGCGGTTGAATTCGACCGCCGCACCGACGCCGGCAGGCCGTTCGACGCAGATGGTGGTCGTCTCGCGGAAGCTGACGTCGATGTCGTACTCGGTGGCGAGCGTTTCCTGGATGACCTCTTTCTGCACCTCGCCGTAGAGCGAAACGTATAATTCCTGCCGGATGTCGTCCTGCCGGAGGTTGATCAGCGGATCCTGCTCGGCGAGCTGTGCGAGCGTAATCCGTAAACGTCCCCTATCGGCGGGATCGGTCGGGACCACGACGGTTTCCAGTGTTGGCGGGGCAAAGTAGTGCTGCTCGGAGGTCGTTTGCGATCTGCCGATGGGATCGCCGATCTGGATGTCACCAAGCCCCCAGAGCTGGGCGATCTGCCCAGCGGTGGCCGATGAGCGTGGCGCAGCGGCGCCGCGGTCGAATACCCGAATCGCGGTCACCTTGCCCTCGTTTCCGCTGCCGAAAGGAATCCGATCGCGGGTACGGATCGTACCGGTAAAGATGCGAACGTACGCGACCTTCTCGCCGGCCGGTCCGCGGTCGACCTTGAAGACGGTGCCGCTGACGAGACCGTGGCTCTCACCGCGGGCAGCGGGCAGTAATTCGGTGATTCCAGCGGTCAGCGCCGCCACGCCGGCGCCGGTGATGGCCGACCCGAAGTACACCGGATGGATGCTGGCATTCCCCGTTTGGATGGCGAGTTCACTCGTGAGTTGACGGTACGAAATTCCGGTCTCACCGGCGATGTAGGCAGCCAGAAAAGCGTCGTTGTGGTCGGCGAGCACGTCGGCCAATGCGGCGGTAAATGGTGCATCGGACTGACCGAAGGGCGTGACGCCGGCGGTACGGGTGCCAAGGTTGCTGGTCGAGCCCATCGGAATGACCGCTGGGGTCAGCTTCTCGGCGATGCTCTCGAGCGTTTGTTCGTACTGCGCGCCGGCTCGGTCGATCTTGTTGACGAAAATGAGGGTCGGTATGCGCAACCGCTGCAGCGTGCGTAGCAGGACCCTCGTTTGCGCCTGGACGCCCTCGACCGCGGAGATGACGAGGACGGCGCCGTCGAGCACGCTGAGCACCCGTTCCACCTCCGCGATGAAGTCGGGGTGTCCGGGTGTGTCGATCAGGTTGATCGTGATGTCGTCGACAATGAACGACACCACGGCCGATTTGATCGTGATGCCGCGTTGTCGTTCGAGCGCCAGCGAATCGGTCTGCGTGCTGCCGTCATCGACCCGACCGATCTGGTCGATGACCCCGGCCGCGTAGAGCAGCCGTTCGGTCAGGCTGGTCTTACCGGCGTCTACATGCGCCAGAATCCCCAAGTTGAGCGTTCGCACGGAGCGTGATGTCCTCTAGATAGGCGACAAGAACCTTCTGGGTGGACACAGCCGCTCGGCGCATTGCTCTTCTCCTTGTTCAACCGGTTTCCGGCAGTGCATCAGACCACCGTCGGTCGGGGCAACCGGATTATCGAAATCTGATGCCGGCCGCGGGCCGCCTGGGCTGTGCAGACCAGACCTGACGCGTTACTCGACTGCGCCTACGAAGTCATCCGTTGTGTTGAGGATCGCGTCCAACAATCCGGGGAAACAGGAATCCAAGTCCTCGCGGCGCAGGCTGAGGATCCGCTGCGGGCCGTTGATGCGCTCGTGGAGCACTCCCGCCTCGCGCAGGATCCGCTGGTGGTGGGAAAAGGTGGATCGGCTGATTCGTAGCCCGGCCGTGTGGTGCAGGTGATGGCACGGGGACTCGCCGACCGCGGCTAGCGTGCGGATGGTTGCCAACCGCGCCGGATCGGCGAGCGCGGCGAGAACGGTCGGTAGCCGTAGGTCCGCGACCCCTGGGTGGCGTTCGTCGATGGGGCGGCTCACGCGACCAGCCTAGCCCCACACTTGCATGTATGTCGATCGGCATCGTACAGTTCGACAGTCATCGACATACCAGATGAGGTGGGTAATGAACTGGTCCACCGCGTGGCTCGCCGCGCTCGCCGAGCCCGAGGCGCCGATGCCGTTCATCCCGCCGCCGCGCACGTTCTCGAACCAGACCGTACGGCAGCGCATTCGGCTCCGGACGGGTGGAACGGCGATCCGCCTGATCTTCAGTAACCAATTCGGCGACCGGCCATTGGTGCTCGATGAAATCGGGGCGAACGGTCATCCCGTACTGCTGGCCGGCAGGATGCGGTGGGAAATACCGGTGGGCGAGTTCGCGACGAGCGACCCGATCCCGCTGCCGATCGGAGCCGGCGACGAATTGGTGGTCAACGCGTACGCCGCGATCGAGACGGGGCCGGCAACGTATCTGCATTCCGCCCAACGTACCGTCGAGATCGCGGCCGGAAATCAGGTGCAGGCCAACAAGCTCGCCGAACCGGAGCGATGTGCGTCGCTGTTCTGGTTGAGCCAGGCTCAGATCAACGCGCCGGTCGACGGTCCGGTGATCGTCGCGCTCGGCGATTCGATCACGCGTGGCGATGCGACCTCGGTCGACCGCGATCAGCGGTATCCCGATCATCTGCAGCGTCGGCTGGAGGGCATCGGGGCGGTGGTGCTCAACGCCGGTATCGGCGCGAATCGGCTCCTGCGCCGCCAGGTCGGCCCGTCGATGACCGACCGCTTCGACCGCGACGTGCTCGGCGTCACGGGCGCCAGCCACGTCGTGATCATGGCTGGGGTTAACGATATTGCGCTGCCGTTTGTGTTCGGCGAACAGCAACCGACCGCCGCTCAACTCATCGACGGGCTGTTCGCGCTCGCCCGCCGTGCCCGACGAGCCGGAATTCAGCCGATCGTCGGCACGGTCACCCCGTTCGGGAGCAGCACGTTCGAGTCAGTCACCTCGCCAGGAAATGAGCAGATCAGGCAGGCTGTAAATACGGCCATCACGACCCAGCAGGAATTGCCGGTGGCCGATTTCGCCGCGGCGGTGGCGGATCCGCACGACCCTGGTCGGCTCGCGCCGGAATTCGACTCGGGCGACGGCCTGCACCCGTCCGACGATGGTGCCCGGGCGCTGGCCACCGCCGTCGCGGACAGCGCGTTCGCCTGAACGCGCAGGACAACTCGGCGGCGGTTATCGCGACGCTCGGCCAATGATTGTGAGCGGAAGCACCGGCGTGTTCAGGGTGCGCCCGTCGCCAAAGTTCAGGGTCGCGCGCACGGCCCACTCGCCAGGTGGAATCGCGTATCCGAGGGCAGGTTCGTTGCTGGCGGTGCCAATCAGGAGTGGGATGCGGGCAATTGCATGGGGCGGCACGTGGAACGGAATCAGCATGTCGAGTTGACCGCCCGTATAACCGCCGACCACTCGGCCAGAATTCGGATCGATGATCTCCGCCGTGAGATGCCCATTGGTCTGCACGTCGATCGAGGCGTCGGAGAGATTGGTCAATTGGAGTCCGTGGGTCGCGGTGTGTCCGCTCACGACCGTCGGCGTCCCGATCAAGCCGACGTGGATCACGGCCGGATCGATCTCGGCCAGTAGGGGCGCGGCTCGCCGGATCCGAGACGGTGGTGGCGGGTAGGGGAGCGCGCCGACCGACAGTTCGACATAAGCGCCGAATCGTTCGTGCATCTGCGCGGCCACATCCGCGGCGTACGCGGCCAGCGTGATGCTGAACGGCGGGTGCCGATACCCCGGGTCGGGCGTGGGATGGCCCATTAAAACGTCTGGCTTCTCCTCCTGCAGCCGCAACAGCTCGTGCCTGACCTGCTCCCATGCGAGCAACTCCGCCGGCTCGGCACGCCGGGTCCGCAGCCAGTCACCGACCTGATGTTGACGGCCGATTTCGTGGATGGCGGCATCGTCGGTCGGCGAGATGTCCATGATCGTCAGCAAGATATGCCCGTCGGGTTCGATCCGTATCTCACCGAATCGGTCGCCGACGACGGCCCGTACGGCATCGGCCAGGTCGGACGCGTGACGCTGCACGCGCATCTGTTCTGGCGAAAGCGCGCGAGGCAACTTCGACCCTGCCTCGCGATCGGGCTGTCTCTGCAATCCGCTGGGCATGTGCGCAATCATCCGCCAGCCGTGCCGGGCTCACCACAGATTTTCGACGTTACGGTTAGAGCGCAGGTCGCGGGGTCGAGGCACAGGTCGCCCTAGAACGGGGGAGCGTCGGGCAGATTCCAGGTTGGCGGCGGGACGGGTTCTTTGACCGGCTTGTCCTCGAGATATTGGGCGTAGGTCTGTGGCGCGTTGATGTATTGGTGGCCGGCGGGTGATATCCAGGTGATGGTGCCGTCGTCGTGTCTGGCCGTGGTCCAACCGGCGTGGTGCTTGAGTACATGATGTCGGCGGCATTTCGCGGTGAGATTGTCCTCGGCCGTCGGTCCATGTTTATTGAACGGTGTGCCATGGTCGAGATCGCAGTCGGTGGCCGGCTGTTGGCACGTCGGGAATGTACATACTTGATCGCGTGCCCGTACATAATCGCTGAGCGCCGCGGGCGGGCGATAGCGCGTGCGGCCGATATCGCGGATTTCGCCGCTGAGCGGGTCGGTGAGGATGCGTTGCCAGATACCGTCGGCCGCCAGCCGACGGGCCAACTCCGACGCTATCGGTCCGTATCCGAGCAGCTCGGCCGGGGCAGCCGACGCGCCGGTGAGGGTGTCGGCCGAAACGATCAGGTGGACCAGCGGTTTCCCAGTGCCGGCGAGGTTTTCGACCGGAGTCGATACGGTGACCGCGCCCGACAGTGTCTGTCCGGTGACGAGTTGCATAAAGACGTCGGTGCGGCGTTGCCCGGCACTGCGCGGGTCATCGGGCCCGAGATCCTTCGCCAACTTGTCCAGCACCCGCTTTGCGGCGGCCGCCTCCTCGGCGGACAAATACGCTGACACCACGGCCATGCCGTCGTCGGCCGGTCGGATTGTCACATCCCGTTCGAGACGCGCTTTATCATGCCGGGTATTCGCCGCATCCGGATCAGCAGCAATCACGGCCCGATCCACCAGCCGCCGCAACTGTCCGGTGGTCAGGTGATCTGCGCGCGGCAGCACCCGATCCTCGACCCGCTGTGCCGCATCCGCGTTGAGCACAGCGGTGCGGTCGGCAATCATGCTGACCTTCGGCCAGTCCAGCTCGCCACGCTCCCACGCGGCGAGTGTGCCCGGCAGGGAGTCGGTCAGCTGCAATGCCAGGCCCAGCCGATTCTCCGCACCACGACGAGTCAGCGCCAGCGCGCAGGAAATCTCATCCACCGCGAACCGGCTAATATCGGCGCTCTGTTGAAATCCATCATCGTAGGGACCACGCGGTGGCCGCCGATACGCAAACGCCGCCAATATCTTGGCCTGCTTCGCCTGCGCCCAGGAAGCCAACCGACCCAAACTCACCGCAGCGTCCAGCAAGTCGTACGAACTGAGTGATTCTGCATCGGTGTGCTCAAATACCAAGGCTGCATACGCGCCCGGCGGCACATCGTAGGAAGAGTCGGCGTCGGCTGTGCAATCCTCGACAATGTCATCCTCCAACGCCCGGACCGCAGCCAAATCCGCGGCCGATGGCTCCCAGCCACCGTCCACGAGCGAGCCCGCGAAGTCGAACATGCTTTCGACTATATCTCGAAACGATAACGACGGCAACGAGAAACTCGAGGAAGTTGGCTGCGCCGGGGGAATGTGCCAGGCGAATTCCTAGCCGAGCCGACTTTCGCCGAATCGTAGGAACAGGTCGACGACCTCCGGCGGGTGATACAGGATTGCCCAGTGGAGTTGGTTGAGCGTCATGTGCGCCCAATACATTCGCAGGAGCCTCGGCTCGATCATGGATTGAACAACATCGTCGAGGCGATCGAACGCTGATTGCTCGACGCCGTATTCACCGCCGCCCGTTCCCAGGGTGCTCCAGAACAGGTCGGTATATATCCGCACCAACGCGAAGTGTCGATCGCCGCGCCCCGCACCCCAGTTCCAATCGACGACGCCGGTCACACAACGCTGCTCGTCGTACAGGACATTGCCGAACGTGTAGTCGGGGTGGACCAGGTCCTCGCCGGTCATTTCATGGTCGTCCTCGTCTCCGATTTCGCGGATCCGACGAAGCAGTCGGCGGCTGCGGTCGTTATGGCTCTCCAGTACATCGTGGCGCGGGTATTGCGGCCCGCTCTCGCGGAGGTGCAGCGGCGGTATCGGTACGTCTGGGCGATCAACGAGCAAACCCGCGAACCGCTCGTTCGTTGCCACCATCAAATCGATTACGTCGGCGTCTACTCGCCGTGGTGGGCGACCGGGCAACCGTTCCTGCACTAGTGCGACGCTGCCGTCCGCAAGCTCGACGATCAGATCGTGGCGCGGGACCGGAATTCCCCGCGAGCGCGCACTCACCAGTACGTCGGCCGTTTGCCGCATGCGGTCTAGTGTCGCGGGGGAGCGGGTCAATACACCGTCCCGCCCGTCCGGCCACCGCACGTAGATCGCGCCACCGGATGCGCCATGCGCGGCGATCTCGACGAACGCCAAATCCGAATGCGTTAGTCCGTTGACTTCCGCAACCAGGGCAGCGGGATCACCCACCTCGCTGTCAGTTCCCGCGTACAGCGGCTCGTCCGTCACTTCGCTCAACCTCACCAGGTCGCTCCTACTTGGTGAGGTTAGCGGTGCGAGATCCCCGACCGGCCTTTGCTCATGGCCCCCAGCTCGGGCCGGTCGGGGATCTCCGGTGCCGGTCCGGGCCACTGCGTTGTGCCCGACCGGTGGTCTGGTTGCCGGGATCAGACGTGGTTGCAGGCTGCCCCGCTCGATCTGCGCCGCGTGGACTCGCGCGGTGGGGACTCGCGCCACGTGGACTCGCGCTGTGGGGATGCGCGTCGCAGGACAGCCCTGCGGTGATCAGCTGGCTGCGTCGTTGTGGGTTGGATGTATGCGCGAAAATCTGGTCCCCGGCGAGCAATCTGCGGCGCTGCCGGTGGCGGAGCCACGTCGCGAAGAGCGTGTCGGAACCGGTGAGGTCGTCGATGTCGATCACGAGCTGGCGGTCACTCCAGATCAAGAGCCAGTCCGTCATCTCGTCCAGCAGCGGCAGCTCGGACCAGCCGAGCGATCCGCGCAGTCGAAGCATGGTCGAGGTGCCGCTCCGCCGCGCCGTGACCTGCAGCGCCTGGCTCGGCCGCGGGCGTCGCCGTGACAATGTAATCGGCCGTGCGCGCATGTCCGCCATTTCCGGACGGCCTCCTGCCCGCGTCTCGTTCGGCGGGTGGCCGGGGTCTGGGGCGACACCACTAATGCGTTCGCGGGCCACGTTACGCCCCTTTGATCCAATCGCAACAGGACGTATCGCTTCTTAATCGCGCGTTCATGTGGGATATGACCTGGCCACATCACCGCTGGGCATTGTGCCCCGAACATGAGGTATGGCAGGCGAATGATACCGACGTTTGGCTCTGTCGCGCTATGACCCTTCTGGTATTCGGGAAGCGGATAACGTGAATCAGTTCCAGGCGTAGACGTGCACGTAATCGACCGACATCGTCTGCGGGAAGGACGTACTGCCGTCCGGGGATCCGGGCCAGCCGCCGCCGACCGCGACGTTCAGGATGATGAAGAACGGGTGGTCGAAGACCCACTGATTGCCGTTGGTGTCGGCCGGAGTGTGCCGCTCGTACTCGTTACCGTCCACATAGAACGTTACGGAGTCCGGCGCCCAGTCCACAGTGAACGTGTGATATCCGTCGGCGAATGCCCCGCCGCCAGGCAGATTGTACGAGCCGGTCAGCGGATTTCCGCCGGAATACCCTGGCCCGTGCATGCTGCCATGGACGGTGTTCGGCTCGCGTCCGATGTTTTCCATCACGTCGACCTCGCCACACTGCGGCCACCCGGCACTACCGATGTTGTCGCCGAGCATCCAGAATGCCGGCCACAGGCCCTGGCCACGCGGTATCTGAATCCGCGCCTCGAAACGGCCGTACGTCTGGGTGAACTTTCCGGACGTGTTGAGCCGGGCCGAGGTGTATTGGCAGCTGCCATACCAGCAGCTGTAACCGGCCGGGTTTTCCTTGCGTGCGGTGATGACCAGATGCCCGTTGCCGTCCAGCGCCGCATTGCTCGTGCTCGTCGTGTAGTACTCGAGCTCGTTGTTCCCGAAGCCGCTGCCACCGGTGTCGTGAACCCACTTGCTCCCGTCCGGTGCGCTACCGGCCGCACCGTTGAAATCGTCGGACCATGTCAGCCCGCCAATTGCGGCCGCGGCCGGCCGGGCGTGCTGCCCCAGAACGGTATAGGACACCGTAAGGAGAATTGCGGCGA
>Ga0137412_10000283_pt1 | contig 34528 bp, 36 predicted proteins | sample CZODoug2_1_16fun_FD_122160 | JGI IMG/M metagenome (GOLD analysis project Ga0137412, IMG submission 122160) | Vadose zone soil fungal communities from Angelo Coast Range Reserve, California, USA - CZODoug2_1_16fungal (Hybrid Assembly) | ecosystem: Environmental > Terrestrial > Soil > Vadose zone...
CGGGCAGGGTGCGCGTCGGCGCGCTCGCACCGCCCCCGCACCCGGCCAGCAGCACGGCAGCACCGAGGGCCACGGGGATCGCGGCGGGCATCCGAACACGCCGACTGGACATGACAGGTCCTCCTCGCCTCCGTGCGACCGCGGTGCGGTCCGCCTCCGACCCTGCGGCACGAGCGCTTGCGGGACGCTGAGAGCGGCTGAAGGCGTTCTCAGCCCCGCGGCGGCGCTCTCAGCGGCCGCTCAGCGTGAGCGGCCCACCGTGGAGGTCGTCGTAGCACCCGCGGCTGGGCACACTGGCGGGTGGGCACAGGCGAAACGAAAGGTGGGCGACATGACGGGCGTACCCGCGGCGCCGGTCGCCGCGTCGCCGGGGCGGCTGCGTCGGGCACTGGCCGGTGTGCAGCTACGGTCCGCACTCGCCGCAGTCGGCGTGGTCGCCGCCGCGTTGGTTGTCGCCGCAGCGGTGCTGCTGTTCTTGGTGGCACGATCTCTGGCCGGGGCGGCCGAATCCACCGCCGCAGGGCGGGCCGCAGAGGTGGCGCTGCTGGTCGCCGACGAAGGGCAGGGCGGCCTGCGCGAGACCCTGCAGGTGCGGGCGCTGTCCGGGGAACTCGTGCAGGTCCTCGACGGCACCGGGCGGGTCGTCGCCGCCTCGATTCCGCAGGCCGCCTCGCAGCCATTGAGCGATCTGCGCCCGCGGCCGGGCGAGCTGCGGGTAGCGTCCGGCGGCCGGTTGTCCGCCTTTGACCCCGACGCGCGTTACGTGCTGGCCGCCCGCGGCGTGGCGCACGGCCGCACGCCCTACGTAGTACTCGCCGCGATCAGTGTCAGTCCGCAGCGCGAGACCCTGGCCACCATCGGGGGCTACCTGTTCGGCGGCCTGCCAATCCTGCTGGGCGTCATCGGCGGGTCTACGTTCGTGTTCGTGGGGCGTTCGTTGCGGCCGGTGGAGAACATCCGCCGCCGCGTCGCCGGGATCGGTGGGCGCCGGCTCGACGAACGCGTGACGGTGCCGGCGACCTACGACGAGGTGGCCCGGCTCGCGGTCACCATGAACTCCATGCTCGACCGGATTCAGGCCGCACACGAATCCCAACGGCGTTTCGTGGCGGACGCGAGCCACGAGTTGCGCAGCCCGCTGGCCACCCTGCGCGCCGGCCTCGACCTCGCGGGCGGCGAACGTCCGAGTGCGGAGTGGACGGAACTGCACGCCACGCTCAGCGGCGAGTGCGATCGGATGACGAGACTGGTGGAGGACCTGCTGCTGCTCGCGAAGGCGGACGAGGAGCAGGTCATCTGGCACTTCGCTGACGTCGATCTCGACGACCTCGTCGGCGACGAGGCCCGCCGATTGCGCACCGCTACCGACCTCACCGTCGACGTGCGGCTCAGCGCCGTGCGCGTGGTCGGCGATCGCCTCAAGCTCGCGCAGGCACTGCGCAACGTCACCGACAACGCCGCCCGCCATGCACGCAGCAAGATCGCGATCGCGCTGCGCCGCGAGGGCCCCGATGCGGTGATCGACGTGGCGGACGACGGTCCGGGGATCCCAGCAGCGGATCGAGAGCGGGTGTTCGACCGATTCGTGCGGCTCGATGCGAGCCGCGAACGTGCGCTGGGTGGCAGCGGCCTGGGCCTGGCCATCGTCCGGGAGATTCTGACGGCCCATCAGGGAACTGTGAAAATAGACGACACCGCCGAGCACGGCGCACTGGTCTCGCTGCGACTTCCGCTGGTGCTCGATCCCTCGACCACTGCGGCGGCGCGGGCGTTTCAACCTCCATCCGCGGCCAGGCGGTAACCCATCCCGCGGATGGTCTCGATGCTGTGCCGGCCGAACGGGACGTCGATCTTCAAGCGCAGGTAGCGGACGTAGACCTCGACCACGTTGTCGTCGCCCTCGAAAGCGGAATCCCAGACACCGTCAAGAATCTCCGCCTTGCTCATCACCTCCCCGCGGTGCTGCATCAGGAACTCGAGCACTCCGAACTCGCGCGGGGTCAGGGCGAGGTCCTGGTCGGCCCGCCGCACCTGCCGTCGTGCGAGGTCCAAGCTAAGGTCACCCGCGGTCAACAACACCGGGCGTTCCGGCGCGCCACGGCGGATCAACGCCCGCAGCCGCGCGACCAGGACCACGAAGCTGAACGGCTTGACGAGAAAGTCATCTGCGCCCAATTCGAACGCGTCGACCTGGTCGTACTCACCGTCCTTGGCGGTCAACATCAACACCGGGGTCCAGACCCCCCGTTCACGCAGTTGTTCGACCACCTTGTAGCCGTTCAGCCGCGGCAACATGATGTCGAGCACGATGACGTCGTAGGCGTTCTCGCACGCCGACCACAGGCCGTCGACGCCGTCGCGTGCCACGTCGACGGTGAACCCCTCGGCGATCAGGCCGCGCCGCACGGTTTCCGCCAGCCGGTCCTCATCCTCGACCAGCAGTACCCGCACCAGCGCCTCCCTCCTGGCTCGCGATCACTTCCCGGTCGGACCCAACCCGAGCGCCCGGTAGATCTCCAGGGTCGCGGTGGACCGGTTCAGCGTGTAGAAGTGCAATCCGGGCGCACCCCCGTCGAGCACCTTCGCGCACAACTCCCCGGCCACCTCCACACCGATCTTGCGCACCTCGGCCGGGTTGTCCCCGACCGCCTCCAGACGTTCGGCCAACGCCGCCGGGAACACCGCCCCGGACAACTCGGCGAATCGCTTGATCTGCGAGACGTTGGTGACCGGCATGATCCCCGGCACGATCGGAATGGTGCAGCCGTGGGCGACGGCACGGTCCACCAGGCGGAAGTAATCCTCGGCGTCGAAGAAGAACTGAGTGATTGCAAAATCTGCGCCGGCCTGCGCCTTGCGGGCCAGGTACCGCGCGTCGGAATCCAGGTCGGTTGACTCCGGGTGACCCTCCGGGAACGCGGCCACCCCGACGCAGAACCCACCGAGTTCGCGCAGCATGCCGACCAACTCATCGGCGTGCTCCAGACCGTCCGGGTGCCGTTCCCAGGTGGCGCTCGGCCCGCCCGGCATGTCCCCGCGCAGCGCGAGCACGTTGCGGATACCGGCATCGGCGAAACTGCCGATCACCGAACGCAGCTCGGCGCGCGAGGATCCCACGCAGGTGAGGTGTCCCACCGCGGTCAGGGTGGTCTCGGTGGCGATGTTCTCCACGATGCGCATCGTGCGATCCCGGGTCGAACCGCCGGCGCCGTAGGTCACCGACACGAAGGTCGGTCCGAGCGGCTCGAGTCGGCGGATGGCCTCCCACAGCGTGCGCTCGCCCTCGTCGGTCGCGGGCGGGAAGAACTCGAACGAGTAGGACCGCCCGCCGGAGGCCAACAATTCGCTCATGGTGCTCGCCAGTCCGGACCGCCCGGACCGCCCACCCTCACCGGTCGTCATAGTGGCTGCAGCGTAGTCACCGGGAGAGGAAACAGGTGCGCACCGTCAGTGGGCCGAGCGATCGGGTGGTGATCGTCGGGGCCGGGTTGTCCGGGCTGTCCGCCGCACTGCGGCTGGTCGGGGCCGGACGGCAGGTCACCCTGCTGGAGCGGGAGAGCGTGCCCGGTGGACGGGCCGGGGTGCGTCGGGTGGACGGTTACACCTTCGACACCGGCCCCACCGTGCTGACCATGCCCGACCTGATCGCGGACGCGTTCGACTGCGTCGGGGAACGGATGGACGACTGGCTGACGCTGCGTCGGCTGGACCCGGCTTACCGGGTTCGGTTCGCCGACGGCACCACGCTGGATGTGCGCGCCACCCCGGAGGACACCGCGGCCGAGATCGCGGCGCTGTGCGGGCCCGCTGAGGCGCAGCGTTACCAACGCCTGGTGGACTGGCTGACCCGCCTCTATCGCTACCAGATGCGCAGTTTCATCGACCGCAACCTCGATTCCCCGCTGGCGTTGGTCAACGCCGACCTGGCCCGATTGGTGGCCGCGGGCGGGTTCGGTCGGCTGGGGCCGGCCATCGACGCGCGGTTGACCGATCCACGGTTGCGCCGGGTTTTCTCCTTCCAGTCCATGTACGCGGGCCTGGCCCCGACCGACGCCCTGGCCTGCTACGCGGTGATCTCCTACATGGACACCGTGGCCGGGGTCTGGTTCCCCGACGGCGGGCTGCACGCGTTGCCCACCGCATTGGCCGCCACCGCCGCCAAACACGGGGTGGACGTGCGCTACGACACCGACGTTGTCTCGGTGGAGCGATCGAACGGTCGCGCGGTGGCCGTGCGCACCGCAGCCGGTGACCGGGTGTCCTGCGACGCGGTGGTGCTCACCGTGGACCGGCCGGTAGCCGCCGAGCGGCTACTCGGGCAGCGGTCGCGGCGGCGGCTGCGTTACTCCCCTTCCTGCGCCCTGCTGCTGGCCGGGGCACCCGCCGCGGGCCCGCACCGGGCGCACCACGAGGTGGTGTTCGGTACCGCGTGGGACCAAACATTCACCGAGATCATCGACCGCGGCGAGCTGATGAGCGACGAGTCGTTCCTGGTCTCCACCGCGTCGCGAACCGACGCCTCGCTGGCGCCGGCCGGCCGGGACGCGCACACGATCCTGTTCCCCACCCCGAACCTGACGGGCCATCAGGATTGGGCCCGATTGCGGGGCCCGTACCGCGACCGCATGCTGCGCGTGCTGACGGAGCGTGGCTACCCGGAGTTCGCCGAGCACGCCGAGGTGATCGATCTGGTCACCCCGGCAGATTGGGCAGACCGGGGCATGGCCGCCGGCACCCCGTTCGCCGCCGCGCACACGTTCCGCCAGACCGGACCGTTCCGCCCGGCCAACCTGGCCCGGGGCTGGGACAACGTGGTGTTCGCCGGCTCCGGCACGGTGCCCGGCGTGGGTGTGCCCAGCGTGTTGATCTCCGGTCGGCTGGCCGCGGAGCGGATCACCGGCCCGGACCGGACCTACCGCTCGCGCGCCTGGTTGTCGTGACCGTGCCAGGATCTACCCATGGACGAGACGCAACGAGCCGACGAGCCCCAGCAGGACGAGCCGGAGACCGACGAGCCCGAGGCCGAGGAAGGACCCGACGTGTTCGCCGGGGACGATCCCAAGGCCAAGTTCCGCGAGGCGCTGGCCCGCAAGGGCGGCCAGGGTGGCGGCGCGGGCCAGAGCGGCGGCGGCGGGTCGAAGGTCGGCTCCGCCCACGGCCCTGCCAAGGCTTCGCGCACGTTCCGCCGCAAGTCCGGCGGCTGACTGCCCACGTCACGCAGCCCCGTAGGCTGAGCGGGTGCTGCACAGCCGGATCCTGGACGCCGCGGGCATCGACGACCCCGGGTTGCGGGCCTCGTACCTGCGTTGTCGGGAACTGCACGCCCACCACGGGCGCACCTACTACCTGGCCACCCGACTGTTGCCGGCGCCACGTCGGCCCTACGTCTGGGCGCTGTACGGGTTCGCCCGCTACGCCGACGAGATCGTCGACGATCTGACCGTCACGGCGTCGGCCGGGCAACGCGCGGACCGGCTCGCCCAGTGGTCCCAGCTCCGCCTGAACGAACTGCGTGCCGGGGTGAGCGAGGACCCGATCGGCCGGGCGATGGTCGACACCGTGGCGACCTGGGGGATCCCGGTCGAGCACGTGGCCGCATTCCTGGACTCCATGCGGACTGATCTGACGGTTCATCAGTACGCCACGTTCGACGACCTGCTCGGCTACATGCATGGGTCGGCAGCGGTGATCGGACTGCAGATGCTGCCGGTGCTCGGCCCGCTGACCCCGGCCGCCGCCGAGCCCGCGATGGCGCTGGGCATCGCCTTCCAGCTGACCAACTTCATCCGCGACGTGGCCGAGGACCTCTCCCGTGGTCGGCTGTACCTGCCGCTGGAGGACCTCGAGGAGTTCGGCGTGGACCGCGCCGACCTCGAGCGCGGGGTCTTCTCCCCCGCGGCGCGCGACCTGATCCGCTTCCAGGTGGAACGCACCCGGCTTTGGTACGACCGCGCCCGTCCCGGCATCGACATGTTGGCCCCGGCCGGACGGGAGTGCATCCGGGCCGCGCTCGTCCTCTACGCGGGGATCCTCGACCAGATCGAGCGCGTCGGGTACGACGTGCTGCGCGGCCGCGTGGGCGTGCCCCGCGGCACCCGGGCCCGGGTCGGGTCGGGGGCCTACCTGCGGGCCCGGCGCGCTTGGCCGGCGGATTCACGGCGACCGAACCAGTCCCACCAGGTGCAGGTCCACAGCACCAGCGCGAAACCGAACAGCAGGTCCTCCACCGGCGCATAGGCGATCCGGCCCGACCCGAGGAACACCGCGCGACTGCCACCGATCACCGCGTCCAGGTCGTAGCGCACGATCCGCCGCCCGGTCAGCCATCCGTTGGTTACCAACTGGAAGACCAACACGATCGCGTAGGAGATCCAGAACTCCGCCCGCCCGATCAACCGGGTGCGCACCACCCATCGATCGGTCGCCAACGCGACCGCCACGCCCAGCACCGCGGCCACCGTGTAGCTCACCGTCTGCCCCGCAAGGTGCGCACCGCTTCCAAGGTGAGCAGCACCGCCACCGGGATCACCACGAAGAAGGCGATCTCCTCGATCGCCATGCCGCCGGGCAGTCGCACGTCGACGGTCTGCCGCCGGTCGAAGCTCCACTGCCCGGCCGCAGTGGCGATCAGGTCCCAGGCGACGAACGGCACCAGCACCACGGCCAGCGTCGCCGACAACCGGCGCGGCCGGCGCAGCACCCGCGCGCCGAGCACCCACTCCAGGGGTGCCACGAATGCGGCGCAGACGGCCAACATGGCCAGATACGAGAGGTGACGCACAGGTGATTGTCCCGCAGCCGCTACCGGGGGAGCCGGCCACGGGCCAGGCGCGGTGGGCGAGGCGCTCGCAGGGGTCGAGGTACCTCGCCCACCGGGCTTCCGGGCGGACTCTCGGGGTACCGGCCGGTGACGTGCACCGAGGTGCGCGCCGAGCACGACGCTACTGGCCCTCGACCTGCGCCGAAGCAGTTTTGCTGAATCCTGCGGCCCGGTAAACGATCACTTCCGCCGGGCAAACTCACGGCCCGTCAGTTATGTCAACGGGACCGCGCGCAGCCGCGTCGCGAAGGCCGCCGCCGCGGCCCCCGGGTCGTCCGCCTCGGTGATCGCCCGGACCACCACGGCTCGGCGCGCACCGGCCTCGATGACCTCGTCCAACCGCGCCAGATCGATACCACCGATGGCGAACCAGGGTCGACGGGCCACGGCTGCGGCGTGCCGTAGCAACCCCACCCCGGGCGCGGGGCGGCCCGGCTTGGTCGGCGTGGGCCAGGTCGGGCCGACACAGAAGTAGTCGACCCCCTCCTCCGCGTTGGCGTCGTCCACCTGCTCCACGTCGTGGGTGGATCGGCCGATCAAGGGACCCGACCCGATCAGCCAACGGGCATCGGGCACCGGCAGGTCGTCCTGGCCCAGGTGCAACACGTCAGACCGCGCTGCATAGGCCAGGTCCGCGCGGTCATTGACCGCGAACAATGCCCCGTGCCGGGCCGCGGCATCGGCCAGTACCTCCAGCGCGGCCAACTCCTGGCGTGCCTCCAGCTGCTTCTGCCGCAACTGCACGATGTCCACCCCGCCGGCCAACGCGGCGTCCAGGAACTCGGCCAGATCCCCGGTGCGTTCCCGGGCATCGGTGCACAGGTACAGGCGGGCGGTGGCCAGCCGCTCACGCGGGCTCATCGACGCGCCTCGTTCCTCGGCGCGCCGATGAGGCACGGGCGCTGTGTTGATTGATGAGCTCGCAAGCTCGCTCATGTCAGAACGCCGATGCCTGCGCCCGACGGCGCACCTCGCGACCGCGATTGGCCCGCAACGCCTCCACCGGGCGGCCCGGCAGCGTCGGGTCCTCCGTGAACAACCAGGCCAGCGCCTCTTCGTCGGAGTAGCCGACGTCGGCCAGCAGCGTCAGCGTGCCCGGCAGTCCCTTCAACAGCGCACCATCGGCCAGAAACTCGGCGGGCACGGACAACACCCGGCGCTCGCCGCGGCGCCGGGCCAGGAACTGCCGGTCTGCGTACAGCTGCCGAGCCCGGGCGGCATCCACCCCGAGTTCCTCGGCCACCTCGGGCAGGGTCAGCCAGCGGCTCACCGCCGCCTCCACCGGATCCGTCCGGACGCTCTCCTCGTTCACCACGCGCCCAGCCTAAGCTGGGGCGAAATGACCGCCACAGCTTCCACCCCACCCACGCCGGACGTGCTGATCGTCGGCGCCGGCCTGATCGGGTTGGCCATCGGCTGGCGGGCCGCCGGCCGTGGACTGCAGGTCACCATCGTCGACCCGGCCCCCGGTACCGGGGCCTCGGGGGTGGCCGCGGGCATGTTGGCCCCGGTCACCGAGGCCACGTACAACGAGGAGGCCCTGCTGCGCCTCAATCTGGCCTCCGCCGCCGCCTACCCGGACTTCGTCGCTGAGCTCACCGAGGCCACCGGGTTGGATACCGGGTACTGCACCAGCGGGACGCTGCTGGCCGCGGTGGATGGCGACGACCTCGCGCACGCCGCCGAACTGCACGCCTTCCAACGCACCTTGGGCCTGGACGTCGAGGCCGTGGATGCCCGGGAACTGCGCCGGCGTGAGCCCATGCTGGCGCCGGGGCTGCGCGGCGGACTGTGGGTGGCCGGGGATCACCACATCGATCCACGTCGGTTGTTGGATGCCCTGCTCGCCGCCTGCCGGGCGGCCGGTGTTCGGTTTGTGGAGGTCGCTGCGGCCGCGGTGGCGAGCAGCGCCGGCCGGGCCATCGGAGTAGAGCTGACCGACGGCACCCGGTTGTCGGGCGGCCGGGTGGTGCTGGCCGCCGGTGCGCACACCGGACAACTGCGGGGCCTGCCCGCGGGCGCCTTCGACTGCCTGCGCCCGGTGAAGGGCCAGATCCTGCGGCTGCGCGGCCCGGCGTTGCTCGGCCACACCGTGCGCGGCCTGGTCCGCGGCACCAGCATCTACCTGGTGCCGCGCGCGGATGGCGAGGTCGTGGTCGGGGCCACCGTCGAGGAGCAGGGCTTCGACACCTCGGTGACCGCGGGGGCCGGCTACGAACTGCTGCGCGACGCCCTGGAGTTGGTGCCCGCGCTGAGCGAGCTGGAACTGACCGAGATCCGCGCCGGTCTGCGCCCGGGCACCCCGGACAACGGCCCACTGTTGGGTCCGGCCCACCTGACCGACCTGGTGGTGGCCACCGGGCACTACCGCAACGGCGTGCTGCTCACCCCGATCACCGCGCAGGCCATCACGGCGATGCTCACCGACGCCGAGCCGCCGGCGGTCACCACCCCGTTCCGCGCCGACCGCTTCGCCCGCCGCAGCGCGGCCGGTGGCGAGCGGATCGCGGTGGCCCCATGACCACGCCCGAGGACGGCGGCCCCTTCGTGGTGATCGTCAACGGAGAGACCAAGCAGGTCGATACCGGAACCACGGTGGCCGATCTGGTCGCCGAGGTGGCGGGTTCCCCGGACGCCCGAGGGGTGGCTGCGGCGCTCAACGGCTCGGTGGTGCCACGAGCGCGCTGGTCGGTGGTGCAGCTCGGCGAGGACGACCGCATCGAGGTGCTGACCGCGGTGCAAGGGGGCTGACGGTGACTCAGATTGCTGTGCAGGCGGACATCGAGCCGCTGCTGATCGCCGGGCGGGCGTTCGGTTCCCGGCTGATCATGGGCACCGGCGGCGCGCCCAGCCTGGAGATCCTGGAGCAGGCGCTGATCGCCTCGGGCACCGAGTTGACCACCGTCGCCATGCGCCGGGTGGACCCGGCGGCCCGCGGCTCGGTGCTGGATCTGCTGCGTGACCTGCGCATCGCGGTGCTGCCGAACACCGCCGGCTGTCGCACCGCCGGCGAGGCCTTGCTCACCGCGCGCCTGGCCCGCGAGGCGCTGGACACCGATTGGGTGAAGCTCGAGGTGATCGGCGACGAGCGCACCCTGCTGCCGGACCCGGTGGAGCTGCTCGCCGCCGCGGAACTCCTGGTCGCGGACGGCTTCGTGGTGCTGCCCTACACCAACGACGACCCGATCGTGGCCCGTCGCCTGGAGCAGGCCGGATGCGCGGCGGTGATGCCACTCGGCTCCCCGATCGGCTCCGGTTTGGGCATTCGTAACCCGCACAACATCCGGCTGATCGTGCAGGACGCCGGCGTCCCGGTGGTGCTGGACGCCGGTATCGGGACCGCCTCGGACGCCGCCCTGGCCATGGAACTGGGTTGTGACGCGGTGCTGTTGGCCTCCGCGGTCACCCGGGCCGCGGATCCGGCCGCGATGGCCGGCGCGATGCGACACGCGGTGCTGGCCGGGCGCCTGGCACACGGCGCCGGACGTATCCCGATACGCACCAGGGCGGAAGCATCCTCGCCGGTCACGGGCCTGTTGCAGCAGTGACGCAATTTCTGCGGAATCCCGGTGCCAACCGGTGCGATCCGTAGACTCAGGCCATATGAGCACGGCCCACGAACCGCGGAGCGGCCAAGTGACCGCAGTCGACCCGCTGGTCGGCCAGGTGTTGGACGGGCGCTACCGCGTCACGCGCCGGCTGGCCCGCGGCGGCATGGCCACCGTCTACACCGCGCTGGACACCCGGCTCAACCGTGAGGTCGCGCTCAAGGTCATGCATCCCGGCCTGGCCGAGGACCGTGACTTCGTCAATCGATTCATCCGCGAGGCGCATGCCGCCGCGAGGCTCTCGCACCCCGCCGCGGTGGCCGTCTACGACCAAAGCGCCGATTCCGGTCACGTGTTCATCGCCATGGAGTACGTCGCCGGGCGCACGCTGCGCGACTGGCTGCGCGACCGCGGCCGGCTGACGCCGCGGGAGACCTTCGCGGTGATGGAACCGGTGCTCGCCGCGCTCGCCGCCGCCCACCAGGCCGGCCTGGTGCACCGCGACGTCAAGCCGGAGAACGTGCTCATCGCCGACGACGGCCGGGTCAAGGTCGCCGATTTCGGGCTGGCCCGCGCGGTCAGTGCGGCCACCTCCACCGGCGCCCTGATCGGCACCGTGGCCTACCTGGCCCCGGAGCAGGTCGAGCGCGGCGTGGCCGACCAGCGCACCGACGTCTACTCCGCGGGCATCCTGCTCTACGAGTGCCTCACCGGCTTCCAGCCGCACGGCGGCGAGACGCCGATCCAGATCGCCTACCAACACGTGAACGCGGACGTGCCGCCGCCGTCGGCGATCCGCCCGTCGCTGCCCCCGTCGCTGGACAACCTGGTGGTGCGCGCCACCTGCCGCAACCCAGCAGGTCGGCCCGCTGATGCCGGCGCGTTCCTCGGCGAACTGCTCGCCGTGCGCCGTGCGCTGAGCCCGGCCGAACTCGACGACACCGAGGCCGCCGAGGCGTCCTACGCGCCGACCGTGGTGGTGCCCCGCGGCACGCACCGGGTACCGCCGATGCCGTTGCCGCCGGTTGAGCCGCAATACACCGCGCAGATTCCGACGCCGTCCACGCCTTTCCCGACCCGCCCGCTGTTCTCCCCCGGTCGACTGGCCCGGCGGCGCAATCGCGGTCGCGCCGCCCTGATCGTGCTGCTCGCGCTGGCCGTCACCATGGGTCTGGTCGGCTGGCGGCTGGCATCGGGCAGTTCGGTGTCCGCGCCGTCGCTGATCAACCTCACTCTGGCTGAGGCGCAGACCCGAGCGGACCAGGCGGGGCTGCACGTGACGTCATCCGGCACGACGTTCAGCGAGAACGTGAAGGCCGGCGAGGTGGTCAGCACGGACCCGGCGGCCGGCCACCGGGTGGCCAAGCACGGCACCATCACCGTGGTCCTGTCCAAGGGCCCGGAGCGCCTCTCGGTGCCCACCGTGTCCGGCAAGTCGGTGGCCGACGCCACAGCTGCGCTGACCGGCGCGCACCTGTCGGTGGCCAACCAACAGCGCCACGACTACAGCGTGTCGGTATCCCCGGGCTCGGTGATGGGGACCGATCCTGCTGCGGGCACCGCGTTGAAGCCCAACGCCGTGGTCACGCTGATCATCAGCGACGGCGGCCAGCCGGTGAAGGTCCCCTCGCTGGTCGGGCGCAGCATCGACGAGGCCACCAAGGCGCTCGCCAAACTCGGCCTCAAGGTCGCCTTCGACAACACCGACTTCGACCCGTCCGGCGATGTGCTGGCCCAGGACCCGGAACCCGGCACAAAAATTTCCCGGGGCGACACGGTGCATTTGCAGGGTTCCGGCGCCATGGTCACGGTGCCGAATGTGGTCGGAATGAGCCGTCAGCAGGCCATCCAAACGCTGCAAGCACAGGGCCTGCAGGCCGATGACCAGGGCTTTGGCTTCTTCTGCAACACCGTCAACCAGCAGGATCAACCGGCCGGCAGCCGGGTGGCGCGCGGCTCGCAGGTGGGTATCAGCTGCTGAGGGGATCCCCACACGACGCAATCAGTGGTGGATTCTGGGGCGATCTTCGCTTAGCCTTACCTAAGCAGCAGAGGAGGCGAGCAACGCTCATGTATGTGTGTCTGTGCCACGCGGTGACCGAGGACGAGATCCTCGACGCCGTCGACATGGGCGCGCACACGGAGAGCGCGGTCGCCGAGATCACCCACGCGGGCACCGGGTGCGGGTCGTGCCTGGAGCGGGTGAGCGATCTGCTCGACGGCGCCGCCCCGTACGGCTGTCGTTTGCGAGCGTTGGCCGCGTCCGCCTGAGGGCACCTGAGCCTCCGTCAGCCAAGCCTCTCCTTCGATGACAACCCCGGGGACGCCCCGATAGGTTCGCTGTGGAAGATCGCGCGCACCCGAGGACGGCATTCATGCAAGGTGACCCTGAGGTCATCGCCCTGCTCAACGAGCAGCTGACCAGCGAGCTCACGGCCATCAATCAGTACTTCCTGCACGCCAAGATGCAGCAGAACTGGGGCTACACGGAGCTGGCAGAGAAAACCCGTAAGGAATCCATCGAGGAGATGGTCCACGCGGAGGAAGTCACCGACCGGATCCTCTTCCTCGAGGGGCTGCCCAACTACCAACGGCTGTTGCCGCTGCGCATCGGGCAGACGGTGCGCGAGCAGTTCCGCGCCGATCTGTCGGTGGAGTTGGACGTGGTGGAGCGGCTGCGGCCGGGCATCATCATGTGCCGGGAGAAGGGCGACGCGACCTCGGCGAACCTGTTCGAGAAGATCCTCGCCAACGAGGAAGAGCACATCGACTACCTGGAGACCCAGCTCGCGCTGATGGATTCGTTGGGCGAGCAGCTCTACCTCGCGCAGTGCGTGTCCCGCCCGCCGTCCAACTAGGGAGTGGCCATGGCCGGGTTCATTCAGATCATCTCGTACTCGACCTCGCGCATCGACGAGGTCCTAGCGGCCGGGCGGAAAGTCGACGCGGCGCTGGGGTCGGGCAGTTCGTCCGGTCCGACCCGGGTAATCGTCACGGCGAATCGTGATACGCCGAACCGATACGCCACGATCGTCGAGTTCGAGTCCTACGAGTCCGCGATGGAGCAGAGCAACCGCCCGGAGACCGGGGAGTTCGCGGCCCAGATGGCGAGCCTGTGCGACGGCCCGCCGACCTTCTACAACCTCGACGTCATCGAGTCCGAGAAGCCGAGTCCAGGCGCCTCCGGGTTCCTGCAGGCGATCATCTACTCAACCACCCGCTTCGACGAGGTGCAGGCCGCCGGCCATGCGCATCGCGACCGCATGGCCGGCAGCGACGGGCCGGCACCCACCCGCGTGGTGATCACGCGCAACCGCGACGAGGCGAACGGCTACGTCACCCTGATCGGGTTCGCTTCCTACGAAGACGCGATGGCGAACAGCAACCGCCCAGAAACCGGGGAGTTCGCCCAGGTGATGATGTCGCTCTGCGACGGCCCGCCGGCCTTCCGCAACCTCGACGTGCTCGAGAACTACCAGCCGTAGTTCAGAGCAGGCCGCAGAGCACGTCGGCGGCGCGATCGCAGGCCGCGTCGTCGACATCGAGGTGCGTGACCAGCCGCAGTCGGTAGGGCCCGAGGCCGGAGATCAGTACGCCTTCGGCGCGGGCCTTGGCGGCGAGTTCCTCGACCGCAATGCCGTCCTTCGCCAGATCGACGACGACCATGTTCGACTCCGGCGCCACGACGCCGTCGCTGAGCTGACTCAGTCGTTGCGCCAGTCGCGTCGCGCGGGCATGGTCCTCGGCCATGCGCTGGATGTGGTGGTCGAGGGCGTAATGCCCGGCCGCGGCCAGCACGCCGACCTGACGCATGCCCCCACCGAGGCGCTTGCGCCACCAGCGCGCCTGCGTGATGAGGTCGCTCGACCCCACGATCAGGGAACCCACCGGCGCGCCCAGGCCCTTGCTCAGGCACACCGCAACGGTGTCGAACAGCGTGCCGTAGGCCGACAACGGGACCCCCGTGGCGACATGCGCATTCCAGATCCGCGCACCGTCCAGGTGCAAGCGGATCGCACCTGTGCCGTTCGGGCGGCTCGCAAGCTCGCCGGCGGTATCGGCCCAGTCCCGCAGCGCCCGCAGCTGGTCGAGTGGCTGCACCGTGCCGCCACCGAAGTTGTGCGTGTTCTCCACGACGACCACGCCGGTGGACACCAGGAACGGGTTCCCGGCAGGCGCGGCCAACTCCTGTACCTGAGACACGTCAAGCCGCCCCCGGTCCGCGGTCCAGGTGCGCGTGGTCACCGCACCGAAAGCCGCGTGCCCCCCGAGTTCGGCCCGCACGATGTGCGCGACGGTGTCGCAGAGCACCTCCTCGCCGGGCTGGGCGAGCAGGCGGACGCCGAGCATGTTGGCCATCGACCCGGTCGGGGTGAACAGTGCCGCCTCGTGACCCAGCAGGCCGGCGACTCGCTCCTGCAGGGAGAGAACCGTCGGGTCCTCGCCGTAGACGTCGTCGCCGACCTCGGCCGCGGCCATCGCCGCCCGCATGCCCTCGGTCGGCCGGGTGACGGTGTCAGATCGCAGATCAATCACGCGTCGAGTGTGCACTCAAGCACCTGAAAACCACGATTCCGGGTGCCTGACTGCACACTCGACGTGGAAAGGGGGCTAGTGCGATTCCCGGTACAGGCTCGCGACCTCGAAGGCCAGGTCGAGGGACTGGGTGCGGTTCAGCCGGGGGTCGCACAGCGTCTCGTAGCGCTGGTGCAGGTCGTCCTCGACGAGCAGCGCGCCGCCGCCGACGCACTCGGTGACGTCGTCGCCGGTCAGCTCGATGTGGATGCCGCCGGGGTGGGTGCCCAACGCCCGGTGCACCTCGAAGAAGCCACGCACCTCGTCGAGCACGTCGTCGAAGCGGCGGGTCTTCAGTCCGTTGGGTGCCTCGTAGGTGTTGCCGTGCATCGGGTCGCATACCCACGGCACGGTGATGCCGGCCGCGACCACCTTCTCCACCAGCCGCGGCAGGCTCTCCCGGACCCGGTCGGCGCCCATGCGCACGATCAGCGTGAGCCGGCCGGGTTCGCTGTCCGGGTCCAGCGCCTCGATGAGCGCGAGCGCATCGTCGGGGGTCGCGTTCGGGCCGAGCTTCACGCCGATCGGGTTGCGAATCTTGCGCATCAGGTCGATGTGCGCGCCGTCCAGGTTGCGGGTGCGCTCCCCGACCCACACGAAGTGCGCGGAGACGTCGTAGGGCAGGCCGGTGCGCGAGTCGATGCGGGTCATGGCCCGCTCGTACTCCAGTAGCAGAGCCTCGTGGCTGGACCACATCTCGACGGTGGCGAACTGGTCGGTGTTAACGCCGCAAGCCCGCATGAAGTCCATGGCCCGGTCGATCTCCTGGGCCAGCGACTCGTAGCGCTGCCCGGCCGGGCTGGCCGCGACGAAGTCCTGGTTCCAGGCGTGCACCTGACGCAGGTCGGCGTAGCCACCGGTGGTGAACGCGCGCACCAGGTTGAGCGTGGCCGCGGACAGGTTGTAGGTCTTCAACAGTCGCTGCGGATCCGGGATGCGAGCCTCGGGGGTGAACTCCGGGCCGTTGACCGCATCGCCACGGTAAGACGGCAGCTCGACGCCGGCCCGCCGCTCCACCGCGGCCGAGCGCGGCTTGGCGTACTGCCCGGCGAACCGACCGACCTTGACCACCGGGATGCTGCCCGCGTAGGTGAGCACCGCGGCCATCTGCAGCAGCGTGCGCAGCTTGGCCCGCAGCGGGTCCGCGCCGCAGGCGTCGAACGCCTCCGCGCAGTCCCCGCCCTGCAGCAGGAACGCTTCGCCGCGGCCGACCTGGGCGAGCCGATTCTTCAACTTGTCGCACTCGCCGGCGAACACCAGCGGCGGCAACCCGCGCAGCTCAGCAGCCACGGCCGCGACCGCCGCCGGGTCCGGGTAGTCCGGCTGCTGCAGGGCGGGCATACTCCGCCAGGTGTCCAGGTCGACGCTCACACCCACCAGATTACGGTGCCGCAGGTCGAAGCCCGAAATTCAGCCGAAGAACACTTCCGCCTCGGCGTAGAGCGTCGGGTCGACCAGCTTCAGTTCCCGGGTGGCCTCGGCCAGCGGCACCCGAACGATGTGCGTGCCGCGCAGCGCGACCATGGAGCCCCAGTCCTGATCGTGCGCGGCGTCGATGGCGTGCAGGCCGAAGCGGGTGGCCAGCCAGCGGTCGAATGCGGTCGGCGTGCCGCCCCGCTGCACGTGGCCGAGCACCACGGCCCGGGATTCTGCACCGGTGCGGGCCTCGATCTCCTTGGCCACCCGATCCCCGATCCCGCCCAGCCGCACGTGACCGAACGCGTCGGTGTCCCCGCAGACCAGTTCCATGGTCCCCTCCTTGGGCACCGCGCCCTCGGAGACCACCACGATCGGGGCGTAGTGGCTCTCGAACCGCGATTCGATGAACCGGCACACCTTGTCAATGTCGAAGGGCACCTCGGGGATCAGGATCAAGTTGGCGCCGCCGGCCATGCCGGCGTGCAGCGCGATCCAGCCGGCGTGCCGGCCCATCACCTCGACGACCAGCGCCCGGTGGTGGGACTCGGCGGTGGTATGCAGTCGGTCGATGGCCTCCACCGCGATGTTCACCGCGGTGTCGAAGCCGAAGGTGTAGTCGGTGGCGCCCAGGTCGTTGTCGATGGTCTTGGGCACGCCGATCACCGGCACACCCTCCGCGTGCAGCCGCGTCGCCACCCCGAGGGTGTCCTCGCCACCGATGGCGATCAGCGCGTCCACGCCGAGCTCGGCGAGGTGCTTACGGATGCGCTCGATGCCGCCGTCGACCTTGATCGGGTTCGTGCGGGAGGAGCCCAAGATCGTGCCGCCGCGGGGCAGGATGCCGCGGACCTCCGGGATGCCCAGCGTCCGCGTCTTGTTCTCCAGCGGACCGCGCCAACCGTCAGCGAATCCGATGAACGAGTGGTGATAGGACTGCACGCCCTTGCGGACCACGGCCCGGATGACCGCGTTCAGCCCCGGGCAGTCCCCACCGCCGGTCAAAACCCCGATGCGCATCCGTACCCCTCCTCGGTCGGTAACCACCGAACCTATCGACGGATATGGACGCCGCGGTCACCGGAGGCGCACGCTGGAGGCAGCGGGTCCGAATCTACCCACGCCCCCGACCGGGACGTGGCCCTGCATGTTGTCGGGTCAACCGATCCGGCAACCGGAGGAAGGAGCCTGCCGGATGAGCATGTCGGACTTTGTGATGTTCTTGGCCTGTACCGCGGCGATACTCGCGTTCACGGTCATGTGGGCGCTGGGCACGCGCAAGCCGGTGCGACCGCACCCACACCTGGAGGGCCGCCCCTCGGTGCCGTACTGGCACAGCCCGACCGGGCTGCAGGACCAACGAGCCATCAAGCCCCGGGAATAGAGCAAGAGGTCCTAGTAAGGACGACCGGTCGAGCGAAGTTTGTCGAGCGCCTCGGCGAGGATCGCCTCGCCGTCGGCGATGGTGCGCCGCTCGCGCACGTAGGCCAGGTGTGTCTTGTAGGGCTCGTTGCGCGGGGGCGCCGGCGGAGCCTCCGGGTCCTGCCCGGCGGGCAGGCCGCAGCGGGGGCAGTCCCAGAACTCCGGCGCGGTGACCGTGCCGTCCTCGGCGAAGCTGGGCCGCGTCTCGTGCCCGTTGGAACAGAAGTAGGAGATCCAGAACCGCGGGGCGGCATCACCGCGTTCCGCCTCGCCCATCGGGCCGGCGCCAACTCGGCTGCCCCTGATCGCGTTGCCACTTGCCACAGAGATCTCCCGATGAGGAACTGACCGGGGGTCAGTGCTTCAACAACAGTGCCAGCGAGATACAGCTGGCGGTCCAGACGATCATGACGATGTAGGTGATTCGGTCGAGGTTACGTTCGGCGATCGAGGACCCACCCAGCGAGGACGAGACACCGCCACCGAATAGGTCGGACAGACCGCCGCCCTTGCCCTTGTGCAACAGCACCAAAAGGATGATGAGCACGCTGGTGAGGACCAGCAGTATTTGGAATGCCGTCACCATGCGCCACGCACCACCTCTCCGGTTCCTTATCGGGGCCAAGCCTACGTGGTCGTAGGCCGAGGTCCCGCAGCCACACCGCCGCACGGGGCGGAGCGTCCGAGGAATCCTCGCACGAGCTCGCCGAACCAACCCATCGGTCAGTCGGTCAGGAGCCGCCGACCGCCTGTTCGCGATACCGCACGATCCGGGTGAATTCCACCGGGTCCAGGCTGGCGCCGCCGACCAGCGCGCCGTCCACATCCGGTTGCGCCATGATTGCCGCGACGTTGTCGGACTTCACCGAGCCGCCGTACAGGATGCGCACCGCATCGGCCACGTCGGCCGAGTACAACTCCTGCAGCCGGTCCCGGATCGCCCCGCACACCTCCTGCGCGTCGTCCGGAGTGGCCACCTCACCGGTACCGATCGCCCAGACCGGTTCGTAGGCGATCACCACGGTGCGGGCCTGGGCGGCCGGGATGCCGGCCAGTCCCCCGTCCAACTGCGCCAGGGTGTGCGCGACGTGTTCCCCGGCCCGGCGCACGTCCAGCCCCTCGCCCACGCACAGGATCGGGGTCAGGCCGTTCCGGTAGGAGGCCTGCACCTTGGCGTTGACCGTGGCGTCGTCCTCGCCGTGGTACTGCCGCCGCTCGGAGTGCCCGACCACCGCGAACGTGCACTGCAACTTGGCCAGCATGGCCCCGGAGACCTCGCCGGTGTAAGCGCCCGCGTCGAACGCGGAGATGTCCTGCGCCCCGAAGGCGATGCGGAGCCGGTCGCCCTCGATCGTCGTCTGCACCGAACGGATGTGCGTGAACGGCGGCAGCACCGCGACGTCCACGGCGTCGAAATCCTTGTCGTGCAGCGCGAACGCCAGCTTCTGGACCAGCGCGATGCCCTCCAGGTGATTGAGGTTCATCTTCCAGTTGCCGGCCATCAGCGGCATGCGTGCGGCCACGAGCGCTCAGTCCTCCAGTGCTTGTAAGCCGGGCAACGTTTTGCCCTCCAGGTATTCCAGGCTCGCTCCACCGCCGGTGGAGATGTGGCCGAAGGCCTCCTCGGCGAAGCCGAGCTTCCGCACCGCGGCCGCGGAATCCCCGCCGCCCACCACGGAGAAGCCGGGGGCGTCCACCAGGGCTTGGGCCACCGCCCGGGTGCCACCCGCGAACGCGTCCAGCTCGAACACACCCATCGGGCCGTTCCAGAACGTGGTCGCCGAATCGGCGAGCGCAGCGGCGAACGCCGCAGCGCTGGCCGGGCCGATATCCAGGCCCATGCGGTCGGCGGGGATCTTGTCCGCGGGCACCACCACGGCGTCCGCGTCAGCGGCGAAACGGTCCGCGGCCACGATGTCGGTGGGCAGGATCAGCGCCACGCCGCGCTTCTCGGCCTCAGCCAGGTAACCGCGCACGGTGTCCAGTTGGTCGGCCTCCAGCAACGAGGTGCCAACCTCGTAACCCTGAGCGGCCAGGAAGGTGAACACCATGCCGCCGCCGACCAGGATGCGGTCGGCGACGCCCAGCAGCCGATCGATGACGGCCAGCTTGTCCGACACCTTGGATCCGCCGAGCACCACGGTGTAGGGCCGCGCGGGGTTCTCGGTGAGCCGGCGCAGTACCTCGACCTCGGTGCGCACCAGATCCCCGGCGGCATGCGGCAACAACCGCGCGACGTCATAGACGCTGGCGTGCTTGCGGTGCACGGCACCGAATGCATCGCCGACGTAGGCGTCGGCCAGCGCGGCCAACTGCTCGGCGAACGCGCCGCGTTCGACGTCATCCTTGGACGTCTCCGCAGCCACGAACCGCACGTTCTCCAGCAGGGCGACGCCTCCGTCGGGCAGCGCCGACACGGTGGCCGCGGCCTGCTCCCCCACCACCTCGGGACTGAACATCACCTGCGCGCCGAGCAGTTCTTGCAGGCGATGGGCTACCGGGGCCAGCGAGTACGCCGGGTTCGGCTCACCCGTGGGCCGGCCCAGGTGGGCACAGACCACCACCCGCGCCCCGCCCCCCGCCAACTGTTGGATCACCGGCAGGCCGGCCCGGATCCGACCGTCGTCGGCAATCGTGCGCTGTCCATTGGCACCGTCGTCCAGCGGGACGTTGAAGTCGCTACGCACCAGGACCCGCTTGCCGCGCAGATCCCCGAGGTCCTCGATGGTGCGCATGGTCGGCGTCAGAGCGAGGCGCCGACGTGCGTGATCAGGTCGGCCAGGCGGTTGGAGTAGCCCCACTCGTTGTCGTACCAGCCGACGATCTTGGCCTGGTTGCCCTGCACCATCGTCAGTAGCGAGTCGAAGGTGCAGGAGGCCGGCGAGGTGACGATGTCCGAGGACACGATCGGGTCCTCGGTGTACTCCAGGTAGCCCTTCAACGCGCCCTGGGCAGCCGCCTGGAAGGCAGCGTTCACCTCGGCCTTAGTGGTCTCTCGGCTGAGGTTCAGCACCAGGTCGGTGACCGACCCGGTGGGCACCGGCACCCGCATCGCGATGCCGTCCAACTTGCCCTTGAGCTCGGGCAGCACCAGTGCGGTGGCCTTCGCGGCGCCGGTGGAGGTCGGGATGATGTTGGTGGCCGCGGCCCGCGCGCGACGCAGGTCCTTGTGCGGGAAGTCCAGGATCACCTGGTCATTGGTGTAGGCGTGGATGGTGGTCATCAGGCCGCGCTCGATGCCGAAGTTCTCCAGCATCACCTTGGCCATCGGGGCCACGCAGTTCGTGGTGCACGAGGCATTGCTGATGATGTGGTGGCGAGCCGGGTCGTAGGAGGTGTGGTTCACGCCCATCACGATCGTGATGTCCTCGTCGTTGGCCGGCGCGGAGATGATGACCTTCTTCGCGCCCGCGCCGAGGTGCTTGCCGGCGTCCGCGGCCTTGGTGAAGTGCCCCGTCGATTCGATGACGATGTCCGCGCCGAGATCACCCCAGGGCAGCTTGGCCGGGTCGCGCTCGGCGGAAACCGCGAAGGACTTGCCGCCCACCGCGATCTCGGTGTCGCTGGCCTTCACCTCGACCCCGAGGCGACCCAGGATCGAGTCGTAGCGCAGCAGGTGCGCCAGGGTGTTGTTGTCGGTGAGGTCGTTGACCCCGACGATCTCGATATCGGCGCCCGAGGCCAGCACCGCCCGGAAGAAGTTACGGCCGATGCGTCCGAACCCGTTGATGCCTACACGGATGGCCACTTGCGGCTCTCCTCCACTTGCTGGTCAGGGGGCACTTCGACTTTACCGCTCGGGTTCGAAGGACCGTCATCCGGGCGACAGTGCTCCCTTCGGAGGAAATGGGACAAAAGGTACGGCTTCCGTCATTTCGGTTGCAGGGCTCCCATTTGCGGCGGATCGTGGCCCAAACAGGTCATCGGGGAAGGGCATCGCGATGGGCATTCGGGGTCGTTTCGGCACGACGGTCGCAGCATTCGCCCTGGGGGTGACCGGCCTCGCCGTCGTCGCCCCGGCGGCCACCGCGGCACCCACGGCGGTCAAATCCGAGGTGAGCACCGTCCGGATCGGCCCGTTCGTGTTGGCGCCCGCGCCGCTGGGCACCGTGCCCAACCAGAACCAGGTGCTGCCGCAGATCGCCACGCCGTGCTCTGACTGCTTCATCACCTCGGTGGTGCCGGACCTGGTCTATGCCGACGGCAGCCGGGCGGACATGGACACCGGCGTGATGCTGCATCACCTGGTGATCGTCGAGCCCGGGAAGACGGACGTGACCTGTGGGCGGACCGAGGGCATCGGGGCGGCCGGCCGACGCATCTTCGCGGCCGGCAACGAGCGCACGCCGATCACGCTGCCGGACGGCTTCGGCTTTCAGCTCGGTCAGGAGCGGTGGGCAGGGATCGCCGAGCTGATGAATCACAGCGACACCGCCAAGACCGTGTACCTGACCGCCAAGGTCACCCACGTACCTGCGAACACCGCGGGGATGAAGCCGGTGACCCCGGTCTGGTTGGACGTCAATAACTGCTCGGACTCGCAGTACTCGGTACCCGCGGGCAAGAGCGCCACCCCGTGGAACTGGGCGTCCACCATCACCGGGCGGATCGTCGCGGCGGGCGGGCACGTGCATGCCGGTGGGCAGGGCCTGACCTTGGACAACGCCACCACCAAGCAGCGCATCTGCTCGTCCCGGGCCACCTACGGCATGGGTGACATGGCCGGCATGCCAGAAAACAATGAGACAGGGATGACAGCCAACAGTGGGTCGAGCATGGCCACTGGGATGGACGCGATGGCGGGCATGGTCACCAAGATGTCGACGTGCAGCTGGGACAGCCTCGGCGTGCTGCGCCAGGGCGACGACCTGCGGCTGACCAGCATCTACGACGCCCCGCACACGCTGCGCGGGGTGATGGGCATCATGCTGATCGCCGTCTACGAGACCAAGGACCTGACCGGCGGCACCAAGGCCCCGGCGAGCATGCGCCGCACCCCGGACACCAAGGTGCCCGCCGAGCTCGCGGACGACCAGGGCGGGCACGGCCACACGATGCTGTAGGGCACGTCATCCCTCCTGACCATCGGCGCCCCCGGTTTGTCCGGGTTCGCTCGGTCAGGAGGTCTGACACCCCTTGCTTGGAGCACTACGGGACGAGCATGTCGGGCGTCAGGCTGGCTTCGGTGTCGGGGATGCCCAGGTCGGCGGCCTTCTTGTCGGCCATCGCGAGCAGTCGGCGGATGCGGCCGGCGATGGCGTCCTTGGTCAGCACCGGGTCGGACAGCGCGCCGAGTTCCTCGAGGCTGGCTTGCTTGTGCTCCACCCGCAGCCGGCCGGCCGCAGCCAGGTGCTCGGGTACCTCGTCGCCGAGGATCTCCAACGCGCGGGCCACCCGGGCACCGGCGGCCACCGCGGCGCGGGCCGAGCGACGCAGGTTGGCGTCGTCGAAGTTGGCCAGCCGGTTGGCGGTGGCCCGCACCTCGCGGCGCATCCGTCGCTCTTCCCAGGCCAGCACGCTCTGGTGCGCGCCGAGGCGGGTGAGCAGGATGCCGATGGCGTCGCCGTCGCGGACGACCACGCGGTCCACGCCACGTACCTCGCGGGCCTTGGCCGCGACGCCGAGTCGACGGGCCGCGCCGACCAAAGCCAGCGCCGCCTCCGGGCCCGGGCAGGTGATCTCCATCGCGGAGGATCGTCCCGGCTCGGTCAGTGAGCCGTGCGCGAGGAACGCTCCGCGCCAGGCCGCCTCGGCGTCACACATCGATCCGGACACCACCTGCGGCGGCAGGCCGCGCACCGGGCGACCACGACCGTCCACCAGACCGGTCTGCCGGGCCAGTGCCTCGCCGGCCGCCACCACGCGGACCACCCAACGGCTACCCCGGCGCAGCCCACCGGGCGCCATCACGGCGACCTCGGAGGGATGACCGAAGATCTCCGCGATGTCCTTGCGCAGTCGTCGCGCGACCGACCCGGTGTCGAGTTCGGCCTCCACCACGATGCGTCCACCGACCAGATGCAGCCCGCCGGCGAAGCGCAGCGTCGAGGAGACTTCTGCCTTACGACAACAGGGTTTTGTCACGGTGAGTCGGCTGAGTTCGTCTTTCACGGATGCGGTCATCGCCATCTACCGCACACCACCACTGGTTTGTGCGCCCCCGCGCGGTCCCGTCATGGGGCGATCCTGCCACGCGCGAAGATGCGACCGTAAGCCGCTGCCAAAAGCCGCGGATCGTGACGAGGAGTTCCGTCGCCCAAAGCGACCGGTTCCAGGACCAAATCGGCACCCATGGACATCGCGGTCTTGCGCAACGCCTCGCGATCGCGCACCGCCGCCGGATCCGCGAGCACGACGTCCAACCGCAGGTCGGGGGCATGCTCGGCGAGTACTTCAAGATGACGTTGCGGGGAGAAGCCGGTCGTCTCGCCCTGTTGCGGCGCGAGGTTGAGGGCAACCACGCGACCGGCCGGCGTGGTGCACAAAGCCGCGGCAAGTTCGGGCACCAACAGGTGCGGCAACACACTCGTGAACCACGAACCCGGCCCGAGCACCACCCACTCCGCCTCGCGGATGGCCGCGACGGCCTCCGGACAGGCGGGCGGATTCGGCGGCAACAGGCCGATGTTGACCACGCGACCGCGGGTGGTGGCCACCGCGAACTGGCCGCGCACCGCGGTGATCTGGTCGGGCACCGCGGGGTCCAAACCGGCCACCGCGGCCGTGATGTCCAACGGCACCGAGGCCATCGGCAGTACCCGACCGCGCGCGCCGAGCAATCGGCCCACCCAGTCCAGCCCGGCCACCGGGTCGTCGAGCAACTCCCACAGCGCGACGATCAACACGTTGCCGACCGCGTGATTGTGCAGGTCACCGGCCGCGCGGAAGCGATGTTGAACCACCCGGCTCCAGGTGGCGCCCCACTCGTCGTCGCCGCACAACGCGGCCAGCGCCATGCGCAGGTCACCGGGTGGCAGCACGCCGAGGTCGCGGCGCAGACGCCCGCTCGAACCACCGTCGTCGGCGACGGTGACCACTGCGGTCAACGCGTCGGTGACCCGACGCAGCGCGGTCAACGAGACCGCCAGGCCATGACCCCCGCCCAGCGCGACCACCCGCGGCCCTTGGCGCTCGGGCGCGGGTCTCATCCGCTGGGGTGGTGCTGCTCGCTCACTGTGCCCATGATGCGCCGGCTCATTCTCGTCCCATGTCGCGGTGCACCACCCGGGTGGCAGGCCCGGTGGCACTCAACCGCGTTCCGATTTCCTCGGCCATCGCCACGCTGCGGTGCTTGCCACCGGTGCAGCCCACCGCCAACGTCACGTAGCGCTTGCCCTCCCTGCGGTACCCCTCGAGCACGTTACCGAGCAGGCCGAGATACCCGGTGAGGAATTCGTAGGCCCCCGGTCGCGACATGACGTACTTGCGGACCTCCGGGTCCAACCCGGTGTAATCGCGCAGTTCCGGTACCCAGTGCGGGTTCGGCAGAAATCGGCAGTCCACGACCAGGTCTGCGTCCACCGGCAACCCGTACTTGTAGCCGAAGGACACCACGGTGATCGACATCGTCGGGTCCATGCCGCCGCTGAACGCCTCGTCGATGCGCTCACGCAGTTGGTGGACGTTCAGCGTGGTGGTGTCGATGACGTGGTCGGCGCGGCCGCGCAGGTCGCGCAGCAGCGCGCGCTCGGCGGCGATGCCGTCGGTGACCCGACCGTCCTCCTGGAGCGGGTGCGGACGGCGGACGTTCTCGAAGCGGCGCACCAGCGCGCCGTCGGAGGCCTCGAGAAACACGATGCGCAGCAGCACCGCGCGGGCTTCGAGTTCCTCCAGCGCTTCGCGCAGGGTGTCGAAGAACGCGCCGCCCCGCACATCGACCACAGCGGCGATGTTCGGCACGGTGCCCTTGGTGCGCACGCCGAGCTCCACCAGCGGCGCCAGCAGGGCCGGTGGCAAGTTGTCGACCACGAACCACCCCAGGTCCTCCAACGCGTTGGCCGCGGTGCTGCGGCCGGCGCCGGACATGCCGGTGATGATGGTCAGCGCGATCGGGGCGCCGGGCTGGGCGCCCTCGCTCCCTGCGGACACGCTCACTCCTCCATGTCGGTGTTGTCGTCGAAGTTGATCATGACGCCGGTCGCCGTGTTAACGGCCGGGCCTTGACCCGGAAGGGTGGCGAGCGCGGCGTGCACCGAGGCGGCGGTGCGCGGACCGAAGCCGGGCACCGCCGCGATCTCGTCCACGCCGGCCGCCCGCAGCTTGCGCAACGAGCCGAAATGCTTCAGCAACGCGGCCCGCTTCACCGCGCCCAGGCCCGGTACGTCGTCCAGCGTGCTGGCCACCATGGACTGCGACCGGCGCTGCCGGTGGTGGGTGATCGCGAAGCGGTGCGCCTCGTCGCGGACCCGCTGCAACAGGTACAGACCCTCGGACTGCCGGGGCAGGATCACCGGGTCGGCGACATCGGGCAACCAAACCTCCTCCAGCCGCTTGGCCAGCCCGCACAGCGCGACGTCGTTGACGCCGAGCGCGGCCAGCGCCGCCGCCGCCGCGGCCACCTGCGGGGCGCCGCCGTCCACCACCACCAGGTTCGGCGGGTAGGCGAACTTGCGGGGCCGCCCGGTCTCCGGGTCCAGCGGGGAGGCATTCGGGTCCTCGGCGCCCGCCGCGCGCTCCTCCAGGTAGCGGCGGAACCGGCGGGTGATCACCTCGGCGATGGCGGCGACATCGTTCTGCCCGTCCACCCCGCGGATGTTGAACCGGCGGTACTCGCTCTTGCGGGCCAGGCCGTCCTCGAACACCACCATGGACGCGACCACCTCGGTGCCCTGCAGGTTGGACACGTCGAAGCACTCGATACGCAGCGGGGCATCGTCCAGCGCGAGCGCGTCCTGGATCTCCTGCAGCGCCACCGAGCGGGTGGTCAGGTCGGAGGCGCGCTTGGTCTTGTGCTGCGCGAGCACCTCGGTGGCGTTGCGGGCGACGGTCTCCATCAACGCCTTCTTGTCCCCGCGTTGCGGCACCCGCAGGGTGACCCGGGTGCCCCGGGTGGTCTCCAACCATTCGGTGAGCGCGTCGGCGTCGGCGGGCAGCACCGGAACGAGCACCTCGCGGGGTACCGCCTGCGCGCCTTGCACAGCGTCGCCGTAGAGCTGTTGCACGAAATGCTCGATGAGTTCGCCGGTCGTCACGTCCTCCACCTTGTCCACCACGAAACCCCGGCGCCCACGGACCCGGCCGTCGCGCACGTGGAAGACCTGAATGGCCGCCTCCAGGGCGTCGTCGGCGAGCGCGATGACGTCGGCGTCGGTGCCGTCACCGAGCACCACGGCGTTCTTCTCCAACGCCTTGCGCAGGGCGCCGATGTCGTCCCGGATGCGCGCCGCCCGCTCGTACTCCTGCTCGGCCGCCGCGGCGGTCATCTCCTTCTCCAGCCGTCGGATGAAGGGGGCGGTCTGCCCGGCCATGAAGTCGCAGAAGTCCTCGACGATGCGCCGGTGCTCCTCCGCCGAGACCCGGCCGATGCACGGGGCCGAGCACTTGTCGATATAGCCGAGCAGGCAGGGCCGCCCGGCGATGGCCGAGCGGCGGAACACCCCGGCCGAGCAGGTGCGGGCAGGGAACACCCTCAACAACAGGTCGAGGGTTTCCCGGATTGCCCAGGCATGGGAGTACGGACCGAAGTAGCGCACGCCCTTCTTGCGCGGGCCGCGCATGACCAACAACCGCGGGTATTCCTCGTCGAGCGTGACCGCGAGGCTCGGGTAGGACTTGTCGTCGCGGTAGCGGACGTTGAACCGCGGGTCGTACTCCTTGATCCAGGAATACTCCAGTTGCAGTGCCTCGACCTCGGTGCTGACCACCGTCCAGTCGACCTTGGCCGCGGTGGTGACCATGGTCTGGGTGCGCGGATGCAGCGCGGCGAGGTCCTGGAAGTACGAGCTGAGCCGGGAGCGCAGGCTCTTTGCCTTGCCGACGTAGATGACCCGGCCGGTGGCATCGGAGAACCGGTACACGCCGGGCGAGTCCGGGATCTCCCCCGGTCGCGGACGGTAGGTCGCCGGATCAGCCACGCACCGAGGTTATGCGCTGACGGAGACGTTTCCGCCCTCGACGGTGACCGTCTTGCTGGGCAGCGGCTTGGTGGCCGGGCCGTGCGCGACAGAACCGTCGGCGATGTTGAACGTGCTGCCGTGGCACGGACAGTTGATGGTGCCGTCGGAAACCTCGGTGACGGTGCACCCCTCGTGCGTGCACACCGCGCTGAACGCCTTGTACTTCCCCGCCGTGGGCTGGGTGACCACGATCTTGGCGCTCTCGTAGATCTTGCCGCCGCCCACCGGAACGGCCGAGGCCGGACCGAGCGCGGAACCAGCGGAACTGCTCGACCCGCTTTCACTCGCCGACGCGCTCGGCGACGGGCTGCTCTCGGTCGGCGCAGTGCTGGGCGGCGTGGAGCCGCCGGTGTCCCCGCCGGACGGGGCGGCGGGCACCGTACTGCTCTTCGAGGACGAGCCTCCGCAACCCGCCAGCAGGCCGGCTGCGCCCAACGCCACTGCCCCGCGCAGCACCGTGCGGCGCGGGCAGTGCGTCGGCAGCGTCAGGTTGTCGTCGTGCTCGGGCATGCGATCGTCCCCCCGTTGTGAGGTGCCATGGTGGCGTCCTCGGCAGGGTATTCGGCGACGATCACGACAAGGTTGCCTGCAGATCCCGGGACGTCATCGCGGGTGGAGAGCCCGGGGGTGGCAGTCAGGTCAGGTAGACGCTGCCGCCGGCGACCGTCACCTTCTTCTTCGGCAGGGCAACCGTGGCCGGAGGGCTGTCCGGCGCACCGGTCGACATGTCGAACGTGGACGCGTGGCAGGGACAGTTGAGTTTGCCGCCCTCGCAGTCGATGAGCTCGCACTCCTGGTGCGTACAGATCGAGCTGAAGGCGAAGAACTTGCCCGCCGTCGGCTGGGTGACCACGACCTTCAGCTTGCTGTAGATCTTGCAGCCGCCGACCTTGATGTCACTGACCGGGCCCAGCTCGGTGCCCTTGGGCTTGGCGGTGGCGGTGGCCTTGGGCTTCGTCGTGGCGCTCGCGGCGGCGCTGGGCTTGGCGGACTTCTTGGCCTTCGCCGATGCGCTCGGCGACGGAGTGCTCTCCGTCGGGGGCGGGGTAGAGCCGGTGTCCGTGCCCGCCGGGGGCGCCGCGGTGTTGTCCGAGGACGAACCGCCGCAGGCGGCCAGCACGCTGCCCGCGCCCAGCACCAGTGCGCCACGCAGCACGGTGCGGCGCGCGGTGTCCGATGCGGGTGTCAGGTCGTCGTCGTGTTCGAGCATGCAATCGCTCCTCTGTCATTGGGTGCCGCAGCGGCGTTCGCCGACAGGATAATTTCGGCGACCTTACCCCTAACCGGGATTTCGGCGACCATTCCATAACACCCGATGAGCGGTAGGGACGGTGCGCCCGACGGGGAATGGGTGCGCTCAACGGGCAAGCAGCCCGGAGATCAGGCCCGGGTGATCTTGCCCTTCGCGACCTTGATTTTCACCTTCGGCAGCGCCACCGTGGCCGGGCCCTGAAGCGGGGAGCCGTCCGTCAGGGAGAACGAGCTCACATGGCACCCGCAGTTGATCACGCCGCCCTCGCAGTCGGCGAGAAGGCAGTCCTGGTGGGTGCAGACCGCGCTGAACGCGTGCCACTCGCCCTTCGTCGGCTGAGTGACCACGATCTTCTGCTTCTCATAAATCGTGCCGCCACCGACCGGGACCGCCGACGTCGGGCCCAGCACGGTGCCGGACGCCGCGTCGGTGCCCACCGGGTGGTCCTCGGCGACGTCGCCCGGACCGCGGTGGTAGACCTCGCCCTTGCCACGCGGATGACGCACCGGGGGGTCGGGATTATCGGTCGGGCCGGCCGGGACGGCCGGCGCCGCGTCGGCACGTGTGCCCGCGCACGCTGACAACGCACCACCGGCCGCGGCGAGGGAGACCAGGGCAGCGCCGCGGAGCAGAGTGCGCCGCGTGGGGGCGGGGACATCGGCCTCGGGGCGGTCGGCCTCGGGCGGCGGGATCCGACCTTCGGTCATCTCCGGATGGTAGACGCTCCGCCGGGCGAGCAAGCGCGAAAGGCAACCCCGGTCGTGCGTACCTCACCCTGGTCGCCCGGTGCCTCAGCGGACCCAGCGACCAGGGCACTGCGCAACTAGAGGAGGGTGACCTTGCCGCCGACGACCTTGACCTTCTTCTTCGGCAGCGGGACCGTGGCCGGCGGGGTGTCCGGCTTGCCGGTCGTCATGTCGAACGTGGACGCGTGGCAGGGGCAGTTGAGTTTGCCGCCCTCGCAGTCGATGAGCTCGCAAGCCTGGTGCGTACAGGTGGAGCTGAAGGCGAAGTACTTGCCCTTCGTCGGCTGGGTGACCACGACCTTCTGCTTCTTGTAGATCTTGCAGCCGCCAACCTTGATGGCACTGGCCGGGCCCAACACCTGGGGGCTCTTGGACTTTCCGCGCTCGTCGACCGACTCGGTCTCGGCCGCCTCGGCGGTGCCGACGCTCAGCGGAGCGACGGCGGCCAGGCCGGCCAGCGCCGCGGCACCGCGTAGCACGGAGCGGCGGGCGGGGGCGGGCGCACCTTCGGCGCTTATTTCGCTGATGTTTCGGGACTCTGTCATGCGGCCGATGTTAGGTCGGTCAACGTGACAGAACAAGTACAAGGAAACGCCCCGTGTGGCTTTCCGGGCACTTCGCAACCTGCTCGGGCGTTCCGGCGACCACTACCTTGCCGCCCCCTAACCCACCCTCCGGGCCCATGTCAATAACCCAGTCTGCGGTCTTCACCACATCCAGGTTGTGCTCGATGACGATCACCGAATTGCCCTTCTCCACCAGCGAGGTGAGCACGCCGAGCAATTTGCGCACGTCCTCGAAATGCAGGCCCGTGGTCGGTTCGTCGAGCACATAGACGGTCCGGCCGGTGGAGCGCTTCTGCAACTCGGAGGCGAGTTTCACCCGCTGCGCCTCACCGCCGGACAACGTCGGCGCCGGTTGTCCGAGCCGCACATAGCCAAGACCGACCTGGACCAGTGTCTGCAAGTGCCGCGAGATGGCCGGGATCGCCTCGAAGAACTCCGCCGCTTCCTCGATCGGCATATCGAGGACCTCGGCGATCGTCTTCCCCTTGTAGTGCACCTCCAGGGTTTCCCGGTTGTACCGGGCGCCCTGACACACCTCGCACGGCACATATACGTCCGGCAGGAAATTCATCTCGATCTTGATGGTGCCGTCACCGGAACAGGCCTCACAGCGTCCGCCCTTGACGTTGAACGAGAACCGGCCCGGCAAATAGCCGCGGACCTTGGCCTCCTGCGTCTCGGCGAATAACTTGCGGATGTTGTCGAACACGCCCGTGTAGGTGGCCGGGTTCGAACGCGGGGTGCGGCCGATCGGCGATTGGTCGACGTGGATGGCCTTATCGATGTGCTCCAGGCCATCAATCCGGGTGTGCCGCCCGGGTACCGTACGGGCGCTGTACAGGTGCCGGGCCAGCGCGTTGTAAAGGATGTCGTTGACCAGGCTGGACTTCCCCGACCCGGACACCCCGGTGACCGCGACGAACAGGCCCAACGGGAACGCGACGGTCACGTCCTGCAGGTTGTGTTCGCGTGCCCCGCGCACGGTCAGCTCCCAGCCCTTCTGGGGCTTGCGCCGGGTCTTCGGCACCGGGATCGAGCGCCGCCCGGACAGGTAGGCCGCGGTGAGCGAGTCCTCGGTCTCCAGCAACTTCTCATACGGGCCGGAGAAGACGATCTGCCCGCCGTGCTCGCCTGCCCCCGGGCCGATGTCCACCACCCAGTCCGCGGTGCGAATGGTGTCTTCGTCGTGCTCTACGACGATCAAGGTGTTGCCCAGCCCGCGCAGCCGGATCAACGTGTCGATCAACCGGTGGTTGTCCCGCTGGTGCAGCCCGATGGACGGCTCGTCGAGCACGTAGAGCACGCCGACCAGCCCGGACCCGATCTGCGTGGCCAGCCGGATGCGTTGCGCCTCGCCGCCGGCCAGGGTGCCCGCGGCCCGGTCCAGGCTCAGGTAGTGCAGCCCCACGTCGAGCAGGAAGCCCAGCCGGGCATTGACCTCCTTGAGCACCCGCTCGGCGATCTGGCTCTCCCGGGCGGACAGTTCGAGGGTGCGCAGGAATTCCGCGCACCCGGCGATCGGCAGCGAGGCCACCTCGGCGATGGACCGTCCACCGAGGGTGACCGCCAACGACACCGGCTTGAGCCGGGCGCCGTTGCAGGCCGGGCAGGGCACCTCGCGCATGTAGCCGGCGAACCGGTCCCGACTGACGTCGCTCTCCGCCTCGGCATGCCGCCGAGTCACCCACGGGACGACGCCCTCGAAGCCGGTGTAGTACGAGCGCACCCGTCCGTAGCGGTTCTTGTACTTCACGTGCACCTGGTGCTCGTGACCCTCGAGGATCGCCTTGCGGGCCTTGGCGGGCAGCTTCTGCCACGCGACGTCGGTGCGGAAACCCAACGCCTCGCCCAGGGCGGTGATCAGTCGGCCGAAGTATTCCGTCGTCTGCGCTGAGGCCCACGGCGCGATCGCGCCCTCGTCGAGCGACTTCGACGGATCCGGCACCACCAGCTCCGGATCCACCTCCATCCGGGTGCCCAGGCCGGTGCATTCCGTGCAGGCACCGAACGGGGAGTTGAAGGAGAACGAGCGCGGCTCCAGCTCCTCGAAGTCCAGGCCGTCGTAGAGGCAGGTCAGGTGCTCGGAGAAGACCCGCTCGCGGTTCGGGTCGTCCTCGGGCAGGTCGATGAACTCCAGCGTGACCAACCCGCCGGACAGCCCCAACGCGGTCTCCACCGAATCGGTGAGTCGACGCTTGGCCGACGGCTTCACCGCGAGGCGGTCCACCACCACCTCGATGGTGTGCTTCTCCTGCTTCTTCAACGTCGGCGGTTCGGTGAGCGCGTACACCACGCCGTCCACCCGGGCGCGGGAGTACCCCTTGCTCACCAGGTCCCGGAACAGCTCGCCGTACTCCCCCTTGCGCTCCCGGATCACCGGGGCGAGCACCTGGAAGCGGCTGCCCGCCTCCAGCTCCAACACCCGGTCCACGATGTGCTGCGGGGTCTGCCGGGAGATCGGCCGGCCGCACTGCGGGCAGTGCGGGCGACCGGCGCGCGCGTAGAGCAACCGCAGGTAGTCGTAGACCTCGGTGATCGTGCCGACCGTCGAGCGGGGGTTGCGGTTGGTCGACTTCTGGTCGATCGATACCGCGGGTGACAGGCCCTCGATGAAGTCGACGTCGGGCTTGTCCATCTGGCCGAGGAATTGCCGCGCGTAGGCGGACAGCGACTCCACGTACCGGCGCTGGCCCTCGGCGAAGATCGTGTCGAAGGCCAGGCTGGACTTGCCCGAGCCGCTCAGCCCGGTGAACACGATCAGGCTGTCCCGCGGCAGGTCGAGGGACACGTCCTTGAGGTTGTGCTCGCGGGCACCCCGGACGATCAGCCGGTCGGCCACACCCACCCCCTAAGCACAGTCACCTGACCTGTGATCCCGCGGCGGCCGGCGGACCGCCGTGGTCATCGTAAGCAACGCCCCCGACAGTTCGGTCGGCGCGGACGGAACGGCCATCTGGGACGGGGCATTCCCGAACGGAGCAATTGCGACACCGGGGGTGGTTCCGGCTGACAGCCTCGGGTGGATTCTGGTCGGACTGTCTTTGGGGGACGGCATGCGCGGACTGACGCGCCGTTGGCGAGTGCTGGCGGCATGCGGGGTACTGCTGGCCGCGGTGATCGGGCCGGCTTCGGCCGACCCCGCCCCGCCGAACGGCGCCCCCCCGACCGCTGCGGATCCGGTCACGGCCCTGTTGGCCTCGATCACCAACAACGGTGGCGACTCGTCCGACCCGGGCTGCCGCGGCGGCCTGATCCTGTCCACCGACGACGGCTCCTCCCCCGCGGTGCCACTGCCGTTCGCGCCGAACTTCTTCGGCGCGCGCACCCAGCTGTTCGTGAACAACAACGGCAACGTGACCTTCGGCAGCGCTCGCCCCGACTTCCACTTCGACGACCTGTCCGCGGCCACCGGGAACCCGATGATCGCGCCGTTCCTGGCCGACGTGGACACCAGCGACGTGTTCCACTCGCAGGCCGTCACCTACGGGGTGTCCAACGACCACAAGGTGTTCTGCGCGGACTGGCCCGGCGTCGGCTCCTACAACAACCACGGCGACAAGCTCGACAAGTTCCGCATGCTGCTGATCGACCGGTCCGCCGAGCCCGGCAACGCCGCGGGCGACTTCGACATCGTCATGGACTACGACTTCATCAACTGGGACACCGCGGACGCCCGGCCGAACAGCGTCCCGGCGGTTGCCCGGGTCGGCTACTCCGACGGCACCACCGCCTCGAACCACTCGTTCCAGCTGCCCGGGTCGGGCACCCCCGGAGCGTTCCTGGCCAACGGCCCGAACTCGTTGGCCAACCACAACCTGGTCACCCACGACCAGCGGGTGACCACCCTGGCGAACGGCCGGTACATCTTCGCGGTGCGCGGCGGGCAGCCGCTGCCAGCCGGTCGTCCGCCGGTGGTCCAGGACATCACGATGCACACGGCGGAGGACGTCCCGCTGCAGGTGAGCATTCCGGTCACCGACCCCGACGGGGACCTGGTGGTGCCGCGCTCGGCCGGCGATGGTGCGCACGGCACGGTGCGCTGCGCCTCGGACCCGACCACCCCGGCCA
>Ga0137412_10000284_pt1 | contig 34512 bp, 21 predicted proteins | sample CZODoug2_1_16fun_FD_122160 | JGI IMG/M metagenome (GOLD analysis project Ga0137412, IMG submission 122160) | Vadose zone soil fungal communities from Angelo Coast Range Reserve, California, USA - CZODoug2_1_16fungal (Hybrid Assembly) | ecosystem: Environmental > Terrestrial > Soil > Vadose zone...
CGGAGAGCAAGACGCATTGCGCTGAGATTCGCGGCGTGGCGGCAGGTTGCGGATTGGAGATAACGGAGCTTTCGACGCATCTGCAAGGGCAGTTGGTGGCGGTGCATCCGGCTTATGACTTGGCGTTTGATGGGTTTGCGCCAGAGAACGTGCGGGGCAACCCCAAAGCTAGGCAGGCCTGGGCGGTGGAGCAATTGTTGCTGGCGGCGAAGGCTTCGGCGAATCTGGGGCTTGCGGCGCATGTGACGTTTTCGGGGGCGCTGGCTTGGCCGTACTTTTATCCGTGGCCGCAGCGGCCACCGGGGCTGATTGAGACGGCGTTTGATGAGCTGGCGGGGCGGTGGCGGCCGATTCTGGATGCGTTTGATAAAGCGGGAGTGGATTTGTGCTTTGAGATTCATCCCGGCGAAGATTTGCACGATGGAGCGACGTTTGAAATGTTCTTGGAAGGCGTTGGCAATCATCCGCGATGCCATATACTTTTTGATCCCAGCCATTTCGTGCTGCAGCAGCTCGACTATCTGGAATTCATCGATCTGTATCACAGCCGCATCAAGATGTTTCATGTGAAGGATGCTGAGTTCCGTCCCAGCGGGCGGCAGGGCGTTTACGGGGGCTATCAGGCCTGGGCGAATCGAGCGGGGAGGTTTCGCTCGCCGGGAGATGGGCAAGTGGATTTCGGCGCGATATTCTCCAAGCTGACGCAGTATGATTTTCTCGGATGGGCGGTATTGGAGTGGGAGTGCTGCATCAAGAGCAGCGAACAGGGAGCAGCGGAAGGGGCGCCGTTCATTCAACGGCATATCATCGAGGCGGCGAGCAGCAGTTTTGATGATTTCGCGAGTTCGGGAACGGATCAACGGGCCAATCGGCAGATGCTGGGATTGGACTGAAATGGAACCAGGGAAATGACAGCTAATTCAAAAGATGTTGACGGGAAAAAGAGGCGGCTGCGGCTTGGGATGGTGGGAGGCGGGCCGGGAGCGTTCATCGGCTCGGTGCATCGGCTTGCCGCGCGGATGGACGATCATTTTGAACTCGTTGCGGCGGCTTTGACTTCCGACCCGGAGCGCAGCCGTGCCGCAGCTATGGACCTCCATATACCGCCGGAGCGGGCTTACGGAAGTTTTGCCGAAATGGCAGCGGCGGAAGCGAAGCGCCCGGACCGCATTGACGCGGTGTCGATCGTCACACCGAATCACGTGCATTTTGGGCCGGCTAAAGCGTTCTTGGAGGCAGGGATTCACGTTATCTGCGACAAGCCGTTGACCACGACGGTGGAACATGCGCTTGCGCTGGCGGAGATCGTGCGGAAGAGCGGGCTGATCTTTGGCTTGACGCACAATTACACGGGCTACGCCGTGGTGCGGCAAGCGCGAGAGATGATCGCAGCGGGAGAGCTGGGGCGGATACGCGTGGTGCAAGTGGAGTACGCGCAAGACTGGCTGACCACGGCAGTGGAGGCGACGGGGCAAAAACAGGCGGTTTGGCGGACTGATCCGGCACGGAGCGGACCGGCAGGTTCGCTTGGGGATATTGGAACGCACGCTTACAACATCGTGTGCTTTGTGACGGGGCTCAAGTGCGAACAAGTGGCGGCAGACGTTTCCATTTTCGTGCCGGGACGGCGGCTCGACGACAACGTGCAGGTGCTGTTGCGATTTGAAGGCGGAGCGCGCGGGATGTTGTGGGCGAGCCAGGTGGCCACTGGGAACGAGAACAATTTGCGCTTGCGGGTCTATGGGGAGAAGGCGGGGCTCGAGTGGGGGCAGGAAAATCCGAATTATCTGCGGTTCATGCCCTATGGCAAACCACCAGTTACGATCAGCCGCGCCGGGGCTGGGGCTACGGCTTCTGCCAAGCATGCGAGCCGCATCCCGTCGGGGCATCCGGAGGGATATCTGGAGGCGTTCGCACAGCTTTATACGGATTTGGCGGAGCAGATCAGAGCGAGGCTTGCAGGGCGGGAGCCGGCAGCCGCATCACTGCTGGTGCCGGGGGTGGATGATGGAGTAGCGGGAGTGCGATTTATTGATGGGGTGCTGGGATCCTCGCGGGGGAATTCGGCTTGGGTGAAGATACCTACCCATTGATAGGAAGTTGGATCTCCCGGCCGCACGCCGCGAGCACCCCTCAGGGCGGATTTGAGTCTGCCCAACACGAGCAAGCCGTGGGTGCTTGCCTTGTTCGAAGGTGGGACGGCTAATCCCATTTTCGGGCGATTTGAGGTGCTTTCTGGGCAGCGATGCTGTGCTAACTCATTGACAATAAATAATGTTAAATGGGGGAACCTGGGGCCGGAGAGTTGCGTTCTAATAGGTGACAATATAATGGATATCCAACGACCATCTAACGCACGTGAGAAGAAAATCCGACGGATTGCCTACGGCACCGTTGCCCTCGTCCTTCTGGTGGGAGTCACCTATGGGCTCTCCAAACTTAAGCCTGCGGCGCCAACAGTGGACCGGGCCACGATCTGGCCTGATGAAGTGAAGCGCGGCCCGATGGTGCGTGAGGTGCGTGGGTTGGGGACGCTGGTGCCAGAAGACATCCGATGGATTCCAGCGCAGACGGATTCGCGGGTGGAGCGCTGGGTATTGCGCCCGGGGGCTATCGTCAAGCCGAGTTCCATCATTATGGAATTGAGCGACCCGATCCTGCAGCGAGACGCGCTGGACGCGGAATTCCTGCTCAAAGGCGCGGAAGCAGACCTCGCAAATCTTAGAGTACAGGTAAACAGCGAACTGATGAACCAAAAAGCAAACGAAGCTGCCGTGCGCAGCGATTTCGAGCAGGCCCGCCTGCAACATGACGTAGACGAAAAGCTGTACAAGGAGGGCATCGGGTCGGACCACATTAGGAATCTCTCCAAAGTGAAAGAAGAACAACTGGCGATTCGGGTGCAGCTGGAGAGCGAAAGGACGAGGATCACAGCGGATTCTTCGCTAGCCCGGCTGGCCGCGCAGCAAGCAAAAGTCGATCAACAGAAAGCCCTCTATCAGCTGAAAAAGAGCCAGTTGGAGGCTCTGCATGTGCGCGCGGGCATTGATGGCGTATTGCAGCTTGTGCCGGTGGACGTCGGCCAGCGCGTGACGCTGGGGACAAACCTGGCGCGAGTGGCTGATCCGAAGAAACTCAAAGCAGAAATCAAGATTGCGGAAACGCAAGCCAAAGACGTGTTGCCTGGGCAAAAAGCGACGATTGACACGCGGAACGGCGTGGTGACAGGCCATGTTTCCCGGGTCGATCCTTCAGTCGTGAATGGGACAGTGACGGTGGACGTGACGATCACGGATCCGCTGCCGAATGGCGCGAGGCCGGACTTGAGCGTTGATGGAACCGTGGAGCTGGAGAATTTGAAGGATGTGCTTTATGTGGGCCGGCCGGTACACGGGCAGGCGGACAGCACGATCGGAATTTTCAAGATCATTGATGACGGATCGGAGGCGGTGCGCGTCAATGTTAAGTTAGGGCGAAGTTCGGTCAATACGATTGAAGTGGTGCAGGGATTGAAGGTCGGAGACAAGGTGATCCTCTCGGATATGTCCGCCTGGGACAACTTCGACCGGGTGCGATTGAAGTAATGATACTGCTGCCCTTTGAGGGCGCTTCGCGATTCAGGATTTGACGGTTTCCGCGCCCGGCAAGAAATCGGGGTGGGCGCTCTCGGAGGATGGAAAAGATGCACACGCTCTTGCAGGACGTGCGCTACGGCCTGCGGATGCTGGCGAAGAACCCCGGCTTCACCTGCATCGCCATTCTTACGCTCGCACTTGGAATCGGCGCGAACACCGCAATATTTTCCCTGCTCAATCAAATCCTGTTACGACGCTTACCCGTCCAGAATCCGCAAGAACTAGTGGTGCTGAAGTCGCCGGGGCCGAAGCGAGGGCACGTCTGGAGTGATGGCGACGATTCAGAGGTTTTTTCCTATCCGCTGTACAAAGGGCTGGCAAAAAACACCGCGGTTTTCAGTGGGATGTTGGCGAGATTCGAGTTTGCTGCGAGCATCGCGAGTCATGGGCAGACGGACCGCGGTTCCGGCGAACTTGTAACTGGGAATTACTTCGATGTGCTCGGAGTACGGCCGGCGTTGGGCCGGATGCTGTCGCCGGCCGATGATGACGTGCAAGGCGCTCATCCCGTCATGGTTCTGAGCTATGGGTATTGGACGCGGCATTTCGGCGGCGATGCGGGTGTCTTGAACCAGACGGTGCTGGTCAACAACACGGAAATGACGATTGTAGGCGTTGCGCAAGCAGGTTTCACGGGGATTCAGGTAGGGCAAACTCCTGACATTTTCGTTCCTATGACGATGAAGGGCCAGATGACGCCAATCCGCAATGGACTGGACGAGTGGAACGACTCCTTTCTCGCGGTATTCGCGCGGCGGAAGCCCAGGGTATCCGTAGAGCAGGCGCAGGCGGGGATCAACGTGGACTATCCCGGGCTGCTTGAGCAACAAGCTGCGACACTTAAGTTTAGGGCGGGTGGAAAAGACGAAAAGGAGTTTCTGAGCAAGAAGATTGTGCTGTATCCCGGAGCGCAGGGTAGAACGACCGTTCAGCGGGATACCGGGCCAGCACTGACAGCGCTGTTCGCCATGGTGGCTTTGGTGCTGCTGATTGCGTGCACCAACGTGGCGAATTTGCTGCTGGCCAAGGCGGCGGCACGGCAGCGCGAGTTTGCGATTCGTTCAGCCCTGGGAGCCACGCCGGGGCGCATGATGCGGCAACTGCTGGTGGAAAGCTTCCTTTGCGCGCTGGGCGGAGGGGTGCTCGGGCTGATTCTTGGCACTTGGACAATGAACATTTTAACGCAAGCTGTCGTTTCTGAAACAGGGGTGCAAGGGATCACGGCCAGGGTGGATGGGAGTGTGTTGGGATTTGCGGCGACGGCGACGTTGGTATCGGCACTGCTTTTCGGGCTAATCCCGGCGTGGAGAGCGACGCGAATCGGCGTCTCGCAGATGATGAAGGACCAAGGTTCGACGACATCCGCGGGACCGGGGCACGTACGATTCCGGAAGTTCCTCGTTGCTGGGCAGGTTGCGTTTACGCTGCTACTGCTGACGGGTGGGGCGCTGTTTTCGCGGACACTTTGGAACTTGCGGAAGCAGAACCTGGGATTGAGCACGGAGAATTTGATCACGTTTTCGATTGCACCGCAGTTGAGCGGCTATGACGAGCCGAAAACGGTGGCGTTGATCGACCAGTTGAGGGAACGGCTGGGAGCACTTCCGGGAGTGCTGGGGGTTGGGTCATCACAGATTGCGGTGCTGACCGGGACAGATATGGGCACGAACATTACCGTCGAAGGGCGTCAAAACCTGGACACGGATAAGCGGCACGTGAATTATGATGCGGTGAGCCCGAATTATTTCTCGACCATGCGGGTGCCGTTGCTGGCCGGGCGCGAATTCAACGCCGGAGACACGGCAACGAGCACGAAAGCGGCAATCATCAATGAGACGATGGCGAAGGACTTTTTTGCGAAGAGAAACCCCATTGGAGCGCACCTTGCCATGGGCTCCGGGAGCGATATCAAGTTCGACATCGAGATCGTGGGTGTAGTGAAAGATGCAAAAGAGTCACACGTCAAAGATACGGATCGGCCGTATTTCTACCGGCCTTATTCACAATTCGGAAAGCTCTACGGGATGAGTTTTTACGTGCGCAGCCAACAAGATTCCTTGCTGATCGCGAATTCGTTGCGAGAGACGGTTCGGGGATCGGATCCCAACCTGCCGGTGTACGACCTGAAGACGGCGCAGCGCGTAGTGGATGAAGATTTGTTTGCTGAGCGCGTGATCGCGGGACTTTCGGCTGCATTTGCCGGGCTGGCTGCACTGCTGGCGGCGCTCGGGATTTATGGAGTGCTGGCGTACCTGGTGGTGCAGAGGACGCGTGAAATTGGAATTCGCGTGGCGCTGGGGGCGGCGGCCGGGCATGTGAGAGGCCTGGTGTTCAAGGAAGTTGGATGGATGATGATGGCAGGCGCGCTGGTAGGATTGCCTGCGGCTTACGGGCTGGCGCGGCTGAGCGAGTCTCTGCTGTACGGAGTACACGCGGGCGACATTCCGGCGTACGCAGCATCGCTGGGAATCATCGGCGTAGTGGCTCTGGCAGCGTGCTATATCCCTTCGCGACGGGCGACGCGAATCGACCCGATTGTAGCGCTGCGCTACGAATAGCGCGGGAAAGTTTTGTTTTGTGGTCACAATGGGGCAGATGAGGCTGGAACGATTTTCCAAGATCGAATAGAAGAAGGAGAGCAAATGACAGACGCGACGGCAACACTCATCAAGATGGAAGGCGTGAAGAAAGTGTTTTATACGGATGAGGTCGAGACGCACGCTTTGTCTGAGATTCACCTGGAGATCAAGAAGGGGACATACATCTCGATCGCCGGGCCTTCGGGCTGCGGTAAGTCGACGTTGCTTTCCATTCTCGGGTTGCTCGATTCACCGACGGGCGGCGAATATACGCTCAACGGGCAGCCGGTGGCGAATCTCTCGATCAGCGAGCGCACGAGAATCCGCAACCGCGAGATTGGATTTATTTTCCAGGCGTTCAACCTGATTGGCGACTTGACGGTGTACGAGAACGTCGAGTTGCCGCTGACCTATCGCGGGACGAGCGCTGCGGAGAGGAAGCAGAAGGTGCAGCACGCGCTAGAGCGCGTGGGCATGGCGCACCGGTTGCGGCACTATCCCTCGCAACTCTCCGGCGGTCAGCAGCAGCGCGTCGCGGTGGCTCGCGCGCTGGTCGGTGATCCGCTAATCCTGATGGCTGACGAGCCGACTGGAAACTTGGACTCCAAGAACGGCGAAGCGGTGATGGAACTACTGCGCGATTTGCACCGCAACGGCGCGACTGTTTGCATGGTTACACACGATCAGCGTTACGCAAATTTCGCCGAGCGCACCATTCATCTGTTTGACGGCCGAATCGTCGAGGAGACGCAAGAAGCGCGCGTCGGAGCATAACGCCGGGAGGTACGAGATGAGTACCATCTGGCAGGACCTTCGCTATGCGATCCGTGTGCTGGCGAAGAGTCCGGGGTTCACCATTGTCGCTGTTTTGACGCTGGCGCTGGGAATCGGCGCGAACACCGCAATATTCACGGTTGTGTACGGAGTGCTGCTCCGCCCGCTTCCCTTCCCTGAGCCTGACCGCATTGTCCAACTTGCCGAATCCTATCAAACGCTATCCGATGAGATGTCCGTATCGACAAAGCAGCTGGAGAGTCTGCGGGAGTACGGCAAACTCTTCGAGCACATGGCCGGTTACACCGACGTTGGCTTCAATCTCGCCACGGGAAATGAAGCTGAGCATGTTCGTGGGGTGCCGGCCTCGGCCGAATATTTCCAAGTGTTGGGTGTTCATCCAGCGCTTGGCCGCGACTTTCTTCCCGAGGAAGATCGAGGAGATGGGCAGCGCGTAGCCATCTTGAGTCATTCGCTGTGGAAGCGCCGCCTCGGCGGGAATCCGGGAGTGATCGGTCAAAAAGTTCTGCTCAGTGGAGATGCTTACACAGTGGTCGGAGTGATGCCCGCCGGCTTTGATCCGCGCTCCAATTCCGAACTGAATCCTGGAGTTCGCGCCGACGTATGGGTTCCGCTGGCGCTGGTGACGAAGACCGCAGGCAGCGGCGAAAACATTGGTGTAATCGCCAGGCTGAAACCGGGTGTGACGCGCGAGCAACTCCAGTCACAGATGAGTATCGTCACGCGAGACTTCCGAGTAAAGTACCCCAACGTTGTGGGGCAGCAACTGGTCATCAGTCTCAGGCCGTACCAAGCCATGATCGGCGCGGGGATGCGCCCGTTCCTGCTGGTTCTGCTGGGCGCGATCGGCTTTGTACTGCTGATTGCTTGCGCCAACGTGGCCAATTTGTTTCTCGCGCGCGGCAGCTCGCGGGGGCGAGAAATTGCGGTGCGCGTGGCGATGGGAGCTTCGAGGGTTCGCCTCATCCGCCAGTTGCTTACGGAAAGCATGGTCATTGCTTTGGCGGGGGGAACGCTCGGCTTGGCTGTGGCCGGATCGGGATTGGGTTCACTCCTAGCGATGGCACCCAGCAGTCTGCCCCGCTTGAGCGATATTCGACTCGATGGGTGGATATTCGCGTTCACATTTCTAATTTCCATTCTTACCGGCGCGGTGTTCGGAATTGCACCCGCGCTCTATGCAACCAAAACCAATCTCAGCGAAACGCTTAAGGAAGGCGAGGGAAGAGTTAGTGCCGGAAGCGGCCGCGCCAGACTGCGGCGGGGATTGGTGATCGGGGAATTAGCCCTATCGCTGGTGCTGCTGGCCGGCGCGGGTCTGATGATCGCCACTTTCGCGAAATTGATGAATACAAACCCCGGTTTTGATTCCCACCACGTTCTTACCATGCAATTCTGGATGACCGGATCGAAATACAACTCTACTCCGGAAATTACGCGGTTCTACCAAGCAATCGACCAAGGCATTGAAGCTTTGCCGGGCGTGACCGCCGCGGGTGTTGTTGCGGCGGGATTGCCCCTCGAACGCGGTGGGAATAATGGGGTAAGGATTGCCGGGCCGAAGCAATCCGAGTGGCAGAACGCCGACTACCGTGAAATTACGCCGGCCTATTTTGATGCCCTGGGAATTTCACTGAAGCAAGGCCGGCTCTTCACCGATGCCGACTCAGAAGGCTCCAGCCGCGTCGTCATCATCAACGAAGCATTTGCGCGACGTTTTTTGCAGAGTGTGGGTTCGCTCGGACAGCACCTTTACGTCAGCGGTGAATTGTGCGAGGTAGTCGGCGTGGTGGGCGATGTGAAGAGTTACGTCGATCAACCTGCCGAACCGACGACGTTTATTCCTGCAGCGCAAGCGAAATTGGGAACATCCAGCCTCTTCGAGGGCTGGTTTCCGCGAAGCATCGTCGTGCGGACGACGGGAAACCCCCTCATCCTTAGCCAAGCTCTGCGGGAAGCGCTGGCGGCAGCAGATCCGCTGGTGCCAACTGGCGCGGTTCGGTCCATGAACCAGGTACTCGCGCATTCGCTGGCGCTGCGGAGCTTCATGATGCTGTTGTTGAGCATCTTCGGTGGCCTAGCGCTGGTGCTTGCGACGGTGGGCATTTACGGAGTCCTCTCCTACGCGGTATCGCAGCGAACGCGTGAAATCGGCGTACGCATGGCCCTAGGGGCGCGGCCCGCGGACGTGCTGCGGATGATTCTCACGGAAGGGTCGAAGCTTGTCGCCGTAGGAGTAGTGATCGGCATCGCAGCGGCGCTGATGCTGACGAGATTGCTCGAAGGCATGGTGTACGGAGTCAGCCTGAGGGACCCGCTCATCTTCGTACTAGTGAATTTGCTCCTGGTGACGGTCTCGCTGGCGGCATGCTACGTCCCGGCCCGGCGCGCGATGCGTGTGCATCCGCTGGTCGCGTTGCGGTACGAATAGGAGATTTATGCACACGCTTTGGCAAGACGTTCGATTCGGTACGCGAATGTTGCGCAAGCACCGGATCGCGACGATCGTCTGCGTGCTGGCACTGGCTCTTGGGATCGGTGCAAACGCAGCGATTTTCAGCTTGGCAGAGGCATTTCTGCTCCATCCGGTGCCGTTCGAAAATTCCGAGCGGATCGTCGCGCTGGTGGACGCGCGCTTGGCCAGTGATGGCGGCGCAGGTTTCGGTCCCCAAGACCTTACTCCGATTGCGCCGGCGACGTATCTCGATTGGAAAAAGGAAGTGCATTCGTTCGATGACCTAGTCGCGTACGGATGGGATGAACTAAACCTGACCGGCGACGGCCCAGCTCAAAAAGTGCAGGACTTCAAGGTTACCTCTAATTTTTTCGCGATGATTGGCGTGCAGCCGCTCCTGGGCCGCGCATTTCTTCCGGAAGAGGAAGAGCCGGGCCGTGATCAGGAAATCATCTTGAGCTACGGGCTGTGGGAACAGCGCTATGCTTCCGATCCAAACATCCTGAAGCGCCTCATAAAAGTGAACGGAAAAAGTTTTAACGTTGTCGGCGTTATGAAGAAGGGCTTCGACTTTCCGATGCCCGGGGAGGCGTGGATACCGCTCACTCTGAGCACGAAAGAACGGGTCCGGCGCGACCATCGCTGGCTCTGGGTACTGGGACGGCTCAAGCCGGGCGTTTCTTTTTCCGCAGGCGCCGCGGAGATGCGTTCCATCTCGGAACGAGAAGCGCAAGCCTATCCCGATACCAATAAGGCCTGGCGGCTGCAACCACAACCGCTGCGGGAATTCATCACCGGGACGCTGACCCGGCAATACATGGTGCTGCTCATGGTGGCGGTTGGCTTCGTCCTGCTCATCGCTTGCGCGGACGTGGCGAACGTGCAGTTCGCACGTATTACGGGGCGAACGAATGAGCTGGCGGTGCGCACGGCGCTGGGTGGCAGCCGCTGGAGGCTCGTTCGCCAATTGCTGATCGAGAGCATTATGTTGTCGCTGGCAGGCGCGGCCGTCGGCTTGTTTCTAGCCCAATGGGACATCCAGATGATTCTGGCGCACATGCCGCCGGACGTAGCCCGATTCGTGGCTGGGTGGAAGACGATTCGTTTGGACACCAATGCGTTTCTGTTCGCGCTGGCTATCGCGGTGGTGAGCGGGGTGATCTCGGGGATCGCTCCTGCACTGCTGGGTTCCCGAGCCAGCATTGCGGAAACGCTGAAAGAAGGCGGCCGCAGTTCTTCCGTGAGCCGCGCCCGGCACCGTCTGCGTGGAACGCTGGTGGTTGCGGAAGTGGCGCTCGCGCTAGTGCTGCTGATCGGCGCCGGGTTGATGGTTAAAGGCTTCCAGGAATTGCTGAGCGTGAATGAGAGCTACGCTCCGCAAACGCTGCTGACGCTTAACTTCTCGCTGCCGGAAGCGCAGTACGCGCAGCCAGCCGCGCGGCTGAACTTCAACGAACAAATCATGCGGCGGCTTAGTTCGGTTTCCGGCGTACAAGCGGCCTCGCAGGTGACCTACGTCCCCTATGCGGATGGAGGTGCCGTCAACGAGAGAGAGTTTTCGATCGAAGGGCGTCCACCGAAGCAGCGCGGCGAAACGCGCACGGCCATCGTGGAAACAACTACACCGAATTACTTCAATACGCTAAACATCGCGTTGCGCGACGGCCGATTGCTGAACGACACGGACGGAGCGGAATCACCGAAAGTCGCGGTAATCAGCGAAAGTCTGGCAAGGCGCTATTTCCCCGGCGAAAATCCGCTGGGCCGCCATATCAAAGCCGGCAAAGCGGAAGCCGAAGGTGGATGGATGACCGTGGTCGGCGTGGTAAACGACGTACGCTACAGCTGGATCGTCAAGGAGGATGTCCCCACGATTTACCGCTCGTTCCGGCAGGCGCCTCCGTTTTACACGACTGTCGTGCTGCGCACGGCAGGCGAACCGCTAAAATTCGTGTCCGCGGCTCGCGCGGAAATTGCAGCGGTCGATGCAAATTTGCCGTTGTACAACATCAAGCCGATGGACAAAGTGATCACGGAATCGATTGTTGGCATCGCGTATGTAGCCACGATGATGGCGGCGCTGGGAGCCATCGCACTGGTACTGGCGTCGGTCGGCGTGTTCGGGGTGATGTCCTATTCGGTTAGCGAAAGGACCCACGAGATCGGGATCCGCATGTCGATGGGCGCGCAGACGAGCAACGTCCTCAGCATGGTGGTTCGAAGCGGGATGGGACTCACCGTGCTTGGGCTGGCCATTGGCTTGCCAGTGGCATTCCTGCTGGCGCGGACTCTTTCGTCGCTTCTTTTCGGAGTGCAAGCGGCCGACCCGGCGGCTTTCATCGGGCTGCCCTTGCTGCTGCTCGCCGTGGCCGGAATAGCGTGCTATCTTCCCGCGCGACGGGCAGCGCACCTCGATCCGCTCCGAGCTTTGCGGCAAGATTGAAGCCCTGCTCCGGGCCCCTAGCCGGCGCTTGGAATGTACGGACCACTTGCGCTACAACTGAGACATGGGCAAGAACTTGGAGTGCTGCTGCGCAGACTCCGTGCAATTAGTTAAGGAGAAATTGTGGAACCATTGATTCAACTGCGAAACCTGGAAAAAGTTGTTGAGGCTGGTCCGAATAAATTTTATCTGCTGCGCAGGATCAATTTAGATATTCAGCCGGGCGAATTTGTGACCATCATGGGCCCGTCTGGCGCGGGAAAATCCACGCTGCTGAGTATCATTGGAATGCTGGATGGCGCGTGGAACGGTGACTATTACTTTCTCAGCGAAGCCGTGCACAAACTCAACGTCAAGAAACGCAACGAGCTGCACAAAGCGAATATTGGCTTCGTATTTCAGAGCTATCACCTGATCGACAATTTGACGGTGTTCGAAAATCTGGAAGTGCCGCTCTCCTACAAGAATGTGCCACACAAGGAACGTGTCAGCCTGGTTTGCGACGCGCTCGATCGCTTCCACATCGTAGGAAAGAAAGACCTGTTCCCCAGCCAGCTCTCCGGCGGCCAACAGCAACTTGTCGGCGTGGCTCGCGCGGTGATTCTCAGTCCAAAATTAATACTGGCGGATGAGCCAACCGGGAATCTGCACTCCGCGCAAGGTGAAGAGATCATGCAGCTTTTCAAGAGACTGAATGATGCAGGCACAACAATCATCCAGGTCACACACTCGGAAAGAAATGCCGCCTATGGGAGCCGCATTATCCAACTGAAAGACGGGTGGGTGGTGGGAGACAACGCCACAGCCAATGCGCAAGTCGGGGCAGTGCAACCCGCGTGAGCAGACGCTCGCTGGCAGGCACGAGGCGTTACGGCTGGTTCTCCCTGTGCCTGAAAAACGGCACTAGGGTAAACTTCGCAAACACATTCGAATGAAGACGACTAATCCGCACCCTTATCGAGTTCTTTTGGCAGACGACCAAGCGGACATCCGCGATGCTCTGCGCTTGCTGTTGAAGCGGGAGGGCTATGAAACACAAGGCGTGGCGTCCCCGGCAGAGACTCTGGGCGCCATTGAATCACGGGAATTTGACGCCGCGCTGATGGACCTCAATTACACGCGGGATACGACTTCTGGGCAGGAGGGGCTCGACCTGCTCACGCGCATTCAACTGCTCGACAGCACGTTGCCCGTTATCGTGATGACCGCCTGGAGCAGCATCGAGGTTGCCGTCGAGGCGATGCGCCGCGGTGCGCGCGACTTTGTCCAAAAGCCGTGGGAAAACAATCGGCTGCTTGCCATTCTAAGAACGCAAATCGATTTGCGCCAGGCGCTGAGGCAGGCGTCACGGCTCGAAGCCGAAAACCGCATCCTGCGCGCCGAATCGCGTCCCACATTCCTGGCGAAATCTCCAGCGATGGCTCCGGTGCTGGAGTTGATCGGTCAGATTGGACCGTCGGACGCGAACGTTTTGATTACCGGGGAGCATGGCACTGGAAAAGAAGTTGTCGCAAGAACCCTTCACGCGTTGTCCACACGCGCGACGAAGCCAATGGTGACTGTGAATGCGGGCGGGCTGTCCGAGGGCGTTTTCGAAAGCGAACTGTTTGGCCATGTCAAAGGGGCCTTCACCGATGCGCGCGCTGACCGCGTCGGGCGGTTCGAGCTCGCGGATGGCAGCACGCTGTTCCTGGACGAAATCGCCAATGTTCCTCTCAATCTACAGGCAAAACTCTTGCGTGTTCTGGAAACGGGGGATCTCGAGCGCGTTGGCTCGTCCACCACCCGGCGCGTCAATGTGCGAGTGCTCGCGGCTACGAATGCCGACGTGAACGCCGAGGCCGCCGCCGGGCGGTTCCGTCAAGACCTTCTCTTTCGGCTAAATACCATCGAGATTCACATTCCGCCGCTGCGCGACCGCCGCGAGGATATTGATCTCCTCGCGCACCATTTTCTCCACGGCTATTCGCAGCGCTACCGCAAAAGTATTTCCGGATTCGACACGGCCGCGATCAAGGCTCTTCATGAGCATGCCTGGCCGGGCAACGTCCGCGAATTGGATCACGCTGTGGAACGTGGCGTACTCCTTTCGCCCGGCCCGTCCGTCCGTGCGGCAGACCTCGGCTTGCGCGCACAAGCGGCTGGTGGAACGGCTAAGCTGGAGGAGATGAGCCTCGACGAAGTGGAGCGCTACCTGATTCAGCGCACTCTCGCGCGGCACGAAGGAAACGTCAGCCAGGCAGCCAAGGCCCTGGGACTGAGCCGCAGCGCCATGTACCGCCGGCTACAAAAACATGGGTTGGAATGAGGCCACTTTCCTACGACCGCCGCCTCCAGTTCCTCGCATTAGCCGCAGGGTTCCCAGGTTCATTTATCGCCATGATTCTATTGTGGCGCGGTAATTATTCTTCCGGCGCCGTTTGGACGCTGGCGTTTCTTATCTTTTCGCTGTGGTTCGGCTTTGCTTTCTCACTTCGCCATCGCGTTGTTTTTTCTTTGCAGACACTTTCGAATCTCCTGGCGGCGTTGCGTGAGGAGGACTTTTCCCTGCGCGCTCGTGGGGCGCGAACCGACGACGCCATGGGTGAGGTGATAATTGAAGTCAATGCCCTCAGTGAAGTGCTTCGGCAACAGCGCTTGGGCGCTCTGGAGGCCAATGCCCTCCTGCGGACCGTGATGGAGGAGATTGACCTGGCGGTCTTCACCTTCGACAACAACAATAAGCTGCGGCTGGTCAATCGCGCGGGTGAACGTCTCCTGGGCCGTCCCGAAGGGCGTCTACTGGGCTTTACGGCGGAGGAGTTGGGGCTGGGAGCCTGTCTGGAAGGCGAAGCCGCGCACACTATGGAGCTGGCATTTCCGGGTGGCTCCGGACGCTGGGGGCTGCGTCGCGGGACGTTCCGCCAGGGCGGCTTGCCACATCATCTCGTGGTCCTGACCGATCTCAGCCGGACGCTCCGAGACGAAGAGCGCAAGGCATGGCAGCGGCTTATTCGCGTTCTTGGGCATGAGCTAAACAATTCGCTCGCGCCGATTCAATCCGTTGCGCAAGGTCTGGAGAGCGGGCTTCTGAATGCCGCCAAGTCTTCCGAACTGCAGAGCGAGGCTTCCGCTTCTATTTTGGACGATCTGCGGCAGGGCCTGGGCATCATTCGCTCTCGCACGGAGGCGCTGGGGCGATTCATGGCCGCTTATGCTCAACTTGCGCGGCTTCCACAACCGCAGCTCTTGCCTGTTAACGTTTCGGAATGGATCAGCCGGAGCATAAAACTCGAGACGCGCGTAAGAGTCAGCCTCTTGAAAGGTCCCGATGTGACCATTTCAGCAGACGCCGATCAACTGGAGCAGTTGCTGATCAATCTGGTTCGCAATGCCGCGGATGCCACGCTCGAAACCGGCGGCTGCGTTCAAGTCGGCTGGTCCCGGAAAGGCGCGCAGCTCGATGTTTGGGTGCTCGACGAAGGACCTGGCCTCCCCAATACTACAAACCTATTCGTTCCCTTTTTTACGACCAAGCAAGGTGGTTCCGGTATTGGACTGGTCCTCAGCCGCCAGATCGCCGAAGCACACGGCGGTGAGTTAACGTTAAAGAATCGTTCCGATACGCGTGGGTGCAGAGCCTTGCTTCAGCTTCCCGTTTAGACAACACGGGCGATTCATTATCGGGCAGAAATCAAAGCAGTAGCTCGGGATTACGGCGCCGGGGGATCTTGCAGGCTGCCTTTCAATTCCAGTTCGATCTCCACCGTGTGGTTCACTTTGAGGAAAAAGTTGCTGGGATTCTTGAGGCCCCAATCGATAAATGGCACGTTGAACTTCGCGCCCCCCGTCCAACGGTCTCCCACAAATCCCGCTTGGACCGGCACGCTCAACTCGTGTTCGCTGCCGTGCAAAACAAGAATCCCATGCACTTGAACCGAAAAACTTCCTTGAGGCGCAATTTTCCCTTCCACGCGGTCCGGCCGAAAAATGATGTCGGGATATTTCCCGCTTTCGAGAACGTCTTTATGCATTTTCTTGTCGCGCCCATCGTTGCCGCTGTCTCCGCTTGTCGCGTATACGGCGATCTCACCAGTGGCTTTGCCGGTCGCGGGGTCAATGTGCAAGGTCCCATTCTTGAAAGCAAACGTTCCATGAACCGCATGCAGCGTTGTGCCAAGCACCCAGTGCACTTTGCTTTGAGCGGGATCGATGCCGAGAACAATTTCAGATGAAGGAGGCTGCGGCGCGGCGTGCTGCGGCAAGGCGCTGAGCACCGCGAGCACCAGGGGAGCTGCCACCAGAAAGGAGAAGACCTTAGCCAGACGGATTCGAGATGAATGCATCGTTTACTCGCTCCGTTCACGCAGTCAGAAATTGCCAGCCAAGGCGCATACTCGTGGCTGCCAGAAAACTGGCAGAAGTTTCTCCCACATGAGCGGCCAACAATCGAGCAAATAGTCCGGGGTCTTCGGCCAAAATCCTTACCGCGCGCTTTCTCAAGGTTGGATACTGATCCAGCATCAGCAAGAGCCGGCCCATTACGTGCGGACGTCGCGCGAGCTGGCGGTGCACTCGTTGGTAACTCAATAGCTTCCCTTTACTTAACGCGTCGGCAAGAGCCAGCGCATGGCGGAAGCTTAAACAAAGGCCTTCCCCCGTGATGGCGTCAACACTTCCGGACGCGTCTCCAGTCAACGCAACATTTCCTCGATAGACATGGCGCAATGTGCGCGAGACCGTCACGGCGCCTCGTTCCGCACTGCTTGGCTGCGCGTGACGCATGTAGCTGGCTAATTTGGGAAACTCCGGCCAGGCGTCCGTAAGACGCATTCGGGGATCGCGAGATATTAGCGCGACGCATGTCTCGTCATTGCCGAGTGGCGTGACGTACGCTTGCGCCCGATCGCTCCAGTGAATCTCCATGCAATCCGTCCACGGCTTCACTCGGAAGTGTCTTCTCTGTGCGAATCTCTTTTCAAGGCGCGCACTCGAATCCAAACCGATCCAACGCCTTACGCGAGAGTGGATTCCATCGGCTCCGACAATCCACTTCGCCTTCATGATCTTTTCACCAAGGATAGCGCCTTCGCTGGACAAACCCGTGACGGGGGTATTCCAAAGCAGCGTAACTCCGCACTCTTCCGCTCGTTCCACCATCTTCTGGTGAAGCATGGTTCGACGCATTCCAAAACCGCTTGCTCCCAAAAAGTTTGCTTCCACTGAGTTCGCGGAGTCCACGAACCGGATACCGCGAAAAACCTGGCCATCACCTGGACGAATCGCGACGCTTAGCTCGCGCAGCGCCCTCAAGGTGCCCGGCATGAGCCCTTCTCCACACGCTTTGTCGATCGCAGGCTTTGCACCGTCCGCCACGGTAACGTCAAAACCCTTCATTCGCGCGGCGATTGCTGCAGCCAATCCTGCTGGTCCCCCACCTATGACCAGCACACCAGTACCTTCCCCCATTCATTCCCCTTTGAATCTTCTTCCTCTCTGGCGACCTGATTCGCAAGTAAGTTAGATGTTTAGCCGTCTGGGAAGATGCCCGCCAATTCCCTTATTTCGCCGTGCGTTCGTTTAACTGGGAAACGAGTTCGGACAATGAAGCTCATTTCATACATAAGCCAGTTTTATTTGATTCAGCATAACTATTAATTTGACTCATTGACTTCCTCGCCCCATCCTGCTACTTTGATGGCCACGCTTATGTCTTGCGTAGCCATCACGGACAACGGGATTCTCGCGAAGGACAATACTGCCAAAATCGTATACCCGATCGTTGAGCGAATTATTCCCGTCCCCGTAAGGGGGACAACAGGCGGATGATGGCGGCCTAGGACAGCATTACCAGAAGCTTTCGGGGCCATCATCCGAACCAAGATGATGGCCCTCATTCTTTCGAGGTCAGCTATTTCAGGATGGAAGCTGTTTACAACCATCGAAGGGACTCTGCAGTGAGTGACAATTTGCTCAAACCACGCAGCGGGGCTCTAACCGACGGTGCAAGCCGCGCCGGCGCACGCGCCATGCTTCGCGCTTGCGGCCTCCAAGATGATGACTTTAAGAAGCCGCTCATCGGCGTGGCGAATACGTGGATCGAGATCGGTCCGTGCAACTATCATCTCCGCGAACTCGCACAGCATGTGAAGGAAGGGATTCGCGCCGCTGGTGGGACTCCGCTGGAATTCAACACTGTCTCTATTTCCGATGGCATCACCATGGGCACGGAAGGCATGCGCGCTTCCTTGGTCAGCCGCGAGGTCATCACTGATTCGATCGAGCTGGTTACACGGGGGAATCTCTTCGATGCCCTGATTGTTCTCGTCGGCTGCGACAAGACCATTCCCGGCGGCATCATGGCCCTGGCGCGTCTGAATATTCCCGGACTTATTTTGTATGGTGGCTCGATTGCTCCCGGCCAGTTCGAGGGTCACTCCGTGACCATACAGGATGTCTACGAAGCAATTGGCAAGCACTCGCATGGCGGAATGACTGACGCTCAGCTTAAGTCGCTTGAAGTCGCAGCGTGTCCTGGAGCCGGTGCCTGCGGCGGACAATTCACTGCCAACACCATGGCATTGGTCTGCGAGTTCCTGGGGATCGCACCTATGGGACTTTCCAGCGTTCCGGCCACCAATGCCGCAAAAGCAAACGCCGGTAATCAGGCGGGTAAAATGGTCATGGATCTTCTTCGACGCGATGTGACGCCATTGAAAATTATCAGCAAAGCCGCGATCGAGAATGCCATTGCGGGTGTAGCGGCAACCGGCGGCTCGACGAATTCAGTGCTGCACCTGCTGGCCATTGCCAACGAAGCGAAGCTCTCCCTTTCCATCGACGATTTCGATCGCATCAGTTCACGCGTTCCTATTCTCGCGGATCTCAAGCCGGGCGGACGCTTTGTCGCAACCGATCTCTACGCAGCAGGCGGCACAGCGCTGGTCGCAAAGCGCCTCCTTGAAGCCGGATTGCTTCGCGGGGACTGCCTCACCGTTACCGGACGCACTCTCGCTGAAGAAGCAGCCGCGGCCAAGGAAGCGCCGGCGCAGCAAGTTGTGCGCAAACTCGATGCGCCGCTCAAGCCGACCGGCGGCCTCGTCATCCTCAAAGGAAATCTCGCTCCGGAAGGCTGCGTTATAAAAGTAGCCGGTCACAACCTGCAGAATTTTCGCGGCCCGGCGCGCGTGTTTGACGAGGAAGAAGCGGCTTTTGCAGCCATTGAAAAAAACGTCATCAAAGCGGGCGATGTAATCGTCATTCGTTATGAGGGGCCGAAAGGCGGGCCAGGCATGCGTGAAATGCTCGCTGTAACCGCCGCTCTGGTGGGTGCCGGTCTCGGCGATTCCGTCGCTCTGCTCACCGATGGCCGCTTTTCCGGCGCCACCCACGGATTCATGGCTGGACACGTCGCGCCCGAGGCCGCCAACGGTGGACCGATTGCCGCGGTCGCAGAGGGTGACATGATTGTGTTCGACCTTCCTAACAGGCAATTGAATGTCGAGCTCAGCGCAGCGGAGATTCAGAAGCGTCTCGCCGGCTGGACGCCTCGCGCCCCACGCTTTTCGAGCGGCGTCATGGCCAAGTACGCCTTACTGGTTTCCTCTGCTTCTCTCGGAGCGGTCACTTCCGTGCCTGCTTCTTTTTTGGGAAACGCTCAGCCTGTCTTAAATTCGAGGAGTCTATGAAGCTCACCGGTGCTGAAATTCTGTGCGAATCGCTCACGCGTCTCGGCGTGCGCGAAATCTTCGGCTATCCTGGCGGCGCGATTCTTCCAGTTTATGACGCGCTCGGGAAGTCAAACCTGCACCATGTTCTCGTGCGCCACGAACAGGGCGCCACGCACATGGCCGATGGCTACGCGCGCGCCAGCGGTGGAATCGGCGTGGCCATGGCTACCTCCGGTCCGGGCGCAACGAACATGGTCACCGGTATCGCCACGGCCATGATGGACTCTTCTCCGGTGGTCTGCATTACCGGCCAGGTGAGCAGCAAAGTCCTGGGCTCCGACGCGTTTCAGGAGATTGACATCACGGGCATCACCATGCCCATCACCAAGCACAACGTAGTGGTCACTAAAGCAGAGGACATTGCGCGCACCATTCGCGAGGCCTTCCTAATCGCCAACAGTGGGCGTCCTGGTCCCGTCCTCGTTGACATCACCAAGGACGCGCAGCAGGCTTCCGCTGAATTCAACTGGGAAGCTTCTGCGCCAAAGCTTCCGCCCAAGCGCGTGCGCAACAATCACGATCAAGCGGAATTCGACCGCGCCGTCGAGATGCTCAACACCGCCAAGCGCCCCATCATTCTCGCCGGCCATGGAATCATGGTTTCCGGCGCGATGCGGGCCTTTGAACGGTTCGTCCGGGCCGGCAATTATCCCGTCGCGATGACGCTCCTCGGTATCGGCTGCTTCCCTGCCAATGATCCCCTGAATCTCGGCATGATGGGCATGCACGGCGAAGCCTGGGTGAACAACGCCATTCAAGAAGCCGACCTCCTCATTGCCGTGGGCATGCGTTTTGATGACCGAGTCACTGGTGATCTGCGCACTTACGCCAAGGGCGCCCGCAAAATTCACATTGAAATAGACCGCGCCGAAATCAACAAGAACGTGAAGGTCGACGCCGCTCTAGTTGGTGACGCGCGCGAGGTGCTCGAACGTCTCACGCCACACATCGAAACCCGCGACCATAGTGCCTGGATTCGTCACATCGCCGACCTGAAAGGCGATTCAGCCGTCCGCGACATTCAAAGCTTGCCCGATAGCGGGCACCTCTATGCAGCCCATGTCATCAATGATCTGTGGAAAGAAACTCGCGGCGAAGCCATCATCGTCACCGACGTCGGCCAGCATCAGATGTGGGAAGCGCAGTATTACCACCACAATCAACCGCGCACGCTGATCACTTCCGGCGGACTCGGCACCATGGGTTTTGCGCTTCCCGCCGCCATCGGCGCGAAATTTGCGAAACCCGACTCCGAAGTCTGGGTCGTCGTGGGCGATGGCGGATTCCAGATGACTATGAGCGAACTGGCGACGATCGTCCAGGAGAAGATCAACATCAAGATCGCCATCATCAACAACGGTTATCTCGGCATGGTTCGTCAGTGGCAGGAATTTTTCTACGACAAACGCTACGTGGCCACTCCGCTGGTCGCGCCCGATTTTGCAGCGCTCGCCAATGCCTTCGGGATCCGCGGCGAGCGCATCACCAAGCGCGCTGAAGTGCTGCCGACCATCCGCTCCGCGCGTGAATCGGCGGAAACCGTGCTGATCGACTTCCGCGTCGAGCAGGAAGATTCCGTCTACCCCATGGTTGCTGCGGGCGCTTCCTTGAGCGACATGATTCGCAGGCCGAACAATCCGCTCGTCGAAACGGCGACTGAGCCATAGGAGAAATAGAGAAAGAACATGCAAACACTTGTCGCCTATGTCGAGAACAAACCCGGCGTCCTCAACCGCGTCTCCTCTCTTGCGCGGCGCCTGGCCATCAATATTGATTCACTGACGGTCGGGCCAACGGACAACGAAGAAGTCGCCCGCATGACCATCGTTGCGCACACCGACGAAAGAGGTGCGCATCGCCTGGAAGCCAGCCTCGAAAAACTCGTTGATGTGCTCTTAGCGGAGAATATTTCCACTCGCGCGCTTCTCGAGCGCGACCTGGCCTTGATCAAAGTCTCTGCCGATCAGCAGAATCGTCCGCATCTGATGGAATTGATCAAGGTTTTTCGCGCGCGCGTCGTCGATGTAGCGCCGGAATCGCTGATCATTGAAGTTTCCGGCACCGTGGACAAGATCGATGGCCTGCTCGAGGTGCTCCGGCCTTTTGGCGTGCTTGAGATGGCTCGCACTGGCCGGATTTCCATGACCCGCGGCGGCGATTTGTTGCAGCCACCAACAGTGCCGGCTGAATCGCCCGAAACAGTGGAAGCGAAGTCAAAGTAGGACAGACATTCTTGTCTGTCCGCTTGGAGTGCTGGCGCCAGCGACGGCCTCCAAGATATTTCCGAATCAGTTAATCTTTCGGGCATAAACCGGTCACGAGAGGAAGCAAATGGCAAATCTCTACTACGACAATTCCGCGGATATTTCCCTGATCCAGGCAAAGAAGGTCGCCATCATTGGCTACGGTTCACAGGGCCACGCGCACGCCCTCAATCTCCGCGATAGCGGCGTCTCCGTCCGCGTCGGCCTGCACGATGGCAGCGCCTCGCGCGCCAAAGCGGAGAAGGCAGGTTTGACGGTCAATACGCCCGCCGAAGCTGCTGCCTGGGCCGACGTCATCATGATTCTCGTTCCCGATACCAAACAGCCCAAGCTCTATCGCGATGCCATCGAACCAAGTCTCAAGCCGGGCAAGACCTTGATGTTCGCGCACGGTTTCAACATCCGTTTCGGCACCATCAAGCCGCCTGCCGCCGTCGACGTCTCCATGATCGCTCCAAAAGCTCCCGGCCACCGCGTTCGCGAAGTTTTCACGGAAGGAGGCGGAACACCCGCGCTCTTGGCGGTCGAGCAGGATGCCAGCGGTACCGCGAAAGCGCTTGCTCTGGCCTACGCGAAAGGACTCGGTTGCACGCGCGCCGGCGTCCTGGAAACCACCTTTACCGAGGAAACGGAAACTGATCTGTTCGGCGAACAAGCCGTGCTCTGCGGCGGTGTGAGCGAGTTGATCAAGGCGGGATTCGAAACGCTGACGGAAGCCGGATACCAACCCGAGGTCGCTTATTTCGAATGCCTCCACGAACTCAAGCTCATCGTTGATCTGATTTACCGCGGCGGCCTCAGCTATATGCGCTACTCCGTGAGCGACACCGCCGAGCAAGGCGATTATTCTGCTGGGCCGCGCATCATCACCAAGCAGACGCGGGAAGAAATGCGCAAGATCCTCGCGGAAATCCGCAACGGCGGTTTTGCAAAAGCCTGGGTCGAAGAAAATGAAAAAGGCTGCCCGAACTTTCTGGCCACGCGCCAGCGTGAGCAGCAACACGCTATCGAACAACTCGGCCCCAAACTTCGCGCCATGATGCCATTCTTGCAGCCGGTGATCGCGCCCGGCCTCGAAAGCAAAGCTGCCGCTTCAAAGAAATAATGCTTACTTAATCGTTTTACCTGAGATTTTCTATTTTGTGTACCAGCGCAGTTGACACGCGGCCGGAATTAGGCAATTCTCTCGCCTGATGAAACGCAAAGAGGCCCCCTCCCCGGCCAGCACCCCGCATCTCGCGGAGCGCGTCGAAAAACTCAGCATCAAGCGCCAGGAAATTATTAGACCCATCCTGGAGCATCCCCGCGAGTATGTTCTCCTCAGCGTGCGCGCCATGGCGGCGCGCCTTCACACTGATCCCGCGACCATCGTGCGCATCGTCCGCGGACTCGGATTCGGGAGCTACCGCGAGTTTCAACGTCATTTGCACGAGCTTTCCCTTGCCTACGCCACATCCCTGGACACCATGCAGTCTCGCGGCAGTGATGGGAACATGCCGTCGCATGTCCGTGACTCGCTTGAGCAGGATTTGAAAAACCTTCAGGGGCTAAAAAACAGTCTCGACGCCCGGCGTCTCGTCGTGCTCGCCAGGCGGTTTTATGAAGCTCGTCGCATCGTTTTGCTCGCCGGCGACCTGGCCGTTCAGCTCGCGCACTATCTCGAATATCAGATCAGTCTTCTGGGTCTCCCAATTTTTGCCGCGACCTCCGCGGGCAGGATCTTGCATCTTGTGCGCTCCGTGAATAAGCAGGACCTGGTAATTGCTATCAGCTTCCGCCGCGGGCTCCGGCAAACCGTCGAAGGTGCCCAGCAAGCACGCGCCCGCGGCGCTTACTGCGTCGCAATCTCGGACACCTATATTTCTCCCTTGGCCCGTGAATGCGACGAGCTTTTCCTCGCATCCATTGAATCAACTTCCTTCGGCGCCTCTTACACCGCTCCCATCTCCCTGTTGAATGCCATCCTCGCAGCTGTCGGCCAGTATCGCCGTATGCAAACCCTTGCCATGGTGAAGGAAATCGCCGAAGAACAGCGCAAAGGATCCCGCTGGCACGATATTTAGGTTCGCGCCTCCACCTTGAAACACCGCTTGAAACAAATGTTGCAGGCTCTTTCCTGGAAAACTCTATTCTAGAGTTATCTTGACAGATTGGTTGGCGCCCCTTACCTTTGGTTGGCATCCATTAGAAACATTTGTTGCTCCTCTCGACTTGAGGTTTACCGGCATCGCATGCGGATTGAATCCATTACCCTGCGCAAACTCAAGATGCGCCTAAAGTCCCCCTTTGAAACCAGCTTTGGCATCACTCACGAGCGCACCCTCGTTCTGGTTGAAATTCTCGCGGATGGCGTCACCGGATGGTCCGAAGTGAGCGCCATGGAAGGTCCTTGCTTCAATTCCGAAACCGTGGACACCGCTTGGCTGATTATTCGTGGATTTCTCGTTCCTCTTGTTCTGGGAAAGGAACTCCGTAGCGCCACCGACATTCCGAGTATTTTCGCCGGCATTCGCGGTCACGAAATGGCCCGCGCGGGAATTGAAAATGCTCTCTGGGACATCGAAGCCCAGCAGGAAAATCTTCCTCTCGCCGAATTGCTTGGCGGCACGCAATCGGAAATCAAGTGCGGTGTTTCCTTAGGGCTGCAAGCAACTCCCGAAGTGCTTCTCGAAAAAGTCGCCGTCGAACTACGCGCCGGCTATCAGCGGATCAAACTGAAAATCAAACCCGGCAAAGACCTGGATTTTGTACGCGCCGTCCGTCATGCCCACCCCAGTATTCTCCTCTCCGTTGATGCGAATTCAGCCTACACCCTGGCCGACCTGGAGCATCTCAAGCGTTTCGACGAGTTTGGCTTGCTGATGATGGAGCAACCGCTCTGGTGGGACGATATTGCCAATCACGCAAAGCTCCAAAAGCAATTGCAGACTCCGATTTGTCTCGACGAATCGATTCACCACGTCCGCGACGCGGAAACCGCCATGGAACTCGATGCCGCGCGCATCATCAACATAAAGCTGGGCCGTGTCGGCGGCCATACGAGCGCGAAAGAAATCCAGGCTCTGTGCCTCGCGCGCAACATACCAGCATGGTGCGGTGGCATGCTCGAGTGCGGCATCGGCCGGGCACACAACATCGCGGCCTCTTCCCTTCCCGGCTACACTCTCCCCGGCGATGTCTCCGCCAGCAAACGTTATTGGGAAGAAGACGTCATCGACCCGCCTGTCGAAGTCTCCGCCCGCGGCACGATTCAAGTCCCTACGTCGCCCGGACTCGGCTATCATGTCCGCCGTGACCTCATCGAACGCTGGACCACGGAAAAGGAAACCTGGCGTGTCCGTTGATCTCCGATTGCCATTGAGAATCATCTCCTTCCCGGCCGGAGTAATCCTCTTCGTTCTCGGATGTGCTGCGTCTGCACAATCACCGAACGATCTACTCCCTGGTCCGAAACCTCCGGACGTTCCCGAGCAATGGAAGCCTTGGATCGGTGATTACGGGACCGAAAGCGTGAATTTGACCGTCGGCGAGTCGAAGGGACATCTCTTAATAATCGACAATCACGGCAAAAAATGGGATTTGCCCTCGCTACCAATCGAAGAATGTGCGACGGCCGAATCGACCAGTACAACACAGGTCATAGTTTGCTTCTTGCGCGATCCTTCGGGTACGCAGGAATTGCTTACGAATGATCTAGGCTGGTCGAAGAGAACGTACGGCGTGGACGATCAGCATGTCGCGCGAATGAACCCTGTTCATCCCATCGATGAACTCCGCTCTGTTGCCCTCGCCGCCAAACCTCCGGAGGAAGCTGGCTCGTTTCGAAAGCCGGAACTTGTCGAATTGGCGCTTCTCAATCCTTTCATTCACCTGGATATTCGCTACGCCACCGCCAACGACTTTCTCGGCACTCCCGTCTATTCGCAGGCCCGCGCCTTTCTGCAGCGCCCCGCTGCCGATGCCCTCCTCCGCGTCCAACAGAAACTCAAGCCCCTCGGCTACGGCCTGCTGATCCACGACGCCTATCGCCCGTGGTACGTCACGAAAATTTTCTGGGACGCCACTCCGTCAGAGGGGAAAATATTCGTCGCCGATCCCGCGCAAGGCTCGCGCCACAATCGCGGCTGCGCCGTCGATCTCACACTCTACGACCTGGCGACTGGCAAACCCATCGAAATGCCCGGAACTTACGACGAAATGTCTCCGCGTTCCTTTCCCAATTATCCCGGCGGCACTTCGCTCCAGCGTTGGCACCGCGACCTGCTTCGCCGCGCCATGGAGTCTGAAGGCTTTGCGGTATACGAGGCCGAGTGGTGGCATTTTGACTACCAGGACTGGCGGGAATATCCGATCTTGAATGTGCCCTTCGAAAAGCTTGATTCGGGCACTCGAGCAGCTTTAATTCACTGATGAAGTGGTTTGCACTTCTCTTGGAGGATTCTGTTTTGAAAAACAAATCGCGCGTCTGGCCATTGTTAAGTGTTCTGCTCCTCATGCTTATTCTCGCTTTCCAAGCCCCGCCTTCTCACGCACAGTCCGAGTCCTCTCTCTCTCAACGCATCCAGAAGGTAATCAGCCGGCCCGAATTTGCCCACGCGAATTTCGGCATTGAGTTCTATTCGCTCGATACCGGCAAAGTCGTCTACGCGCTCAATGCAGACAAGCTGTTCGTTCCGGCTTCGACCACGAAAATTCTTACCGAAGGCGCTCTTCTTGCGACGCTCGGCGCAGACTACCGCTTCCATACCCGTGTCTACCGCACTGGTCCAATCGACAAGCACGGCACGCTCAAGGGCGATCTAGTCCTCGTCGCCAACGGTGATCCCAATCTTTCCAATCGCATCCAGCCCGATGGAACTCTCGCCTTCGTCGATGAGGATCACTCTTACGCGGGCCCCGCTCTTCCCGGCGATCCTCTTCTGGTCATCAAGCAACTCGCGAAAGATGTCGCAGCGAAGGGCATTCACAAGATTGAAGGACGCGTGCTGATCGACACGACGCTTTTCCCTGACGGCCCTCGCGAAGGGGGCACAAACGTCGTCATGTCCTCCATTATGGTCAATGACAACGTCATCGATCTTATCGGCTCGCCAGGCGTGAAGGAGGGCGACCCCATCGCTCTCAAATCCTCTCCTCAGACTTCCTACATCAAATTCGTGAATCATGGGATCACCTCTCCGGCTGGCGCCAAACCGTCTTTCGAGCCTCCGGATTTCACCACAAATCCGGATGGGTCTGCACTTGTCACGCTTTCCGGCAGCCTGCCACTCGGCATTGCTCCCCAAACTGCGGCGGTAGCCGTGCCCTCACCGACAAAGTTCGCTGAAACAACACTCCGCGAAGCCCTGTCTGCGTCGGGGATTCAAATCAAGAATAGTTCCGGGCCCAGTTTCGCTGATTTTTCGCCCTATGCGCGTTTCTATTCGACGGAGAATCAAGTAGCCGAGCATGTCTCTCCTCCACTCTCGGAAGAAATCAAAGTCACGCTCAAGGTCAGCCAAAATCTGCACGCCGGCATGGGGCCGTATCTCCTCGGCACTCTCGCGGGGAAAAACACAAAGAATCCTCTTGATGCTGGATTCAAGCTCGAACATGACTTTCTTCAAGCGGCGAAGCTCGATCTCTCCGGCGCCGCGCAAGGCGATGGCGCTGGCGGCGATTGGGCCGATCTCTTTAGCCCCGATTTCATGGTCCAGTACCTCGCCTATTGGACCACCCGGCCTGACTACGGAGCCTTTTTCAAGGCGCTCCCCATTCTTGGAAAAGACGGCACGTTGGTAAAAATTCAAAAAGATTCTCCGGGCGCAGGCCATGTGTTCGCAAAAACTGGCACCTTTGGCTCCGATGACAAGCTGGGCGGCAAGATGATGTTGAACGGCAAAGGCCTTGCCGGCTATGTCATCACCAAAGATGGAAAGAAACTTGCTTTCGCCGCTTACGTCAATCACGTCTCACTCGCCCCGGATCCGGAAGCAGCGCAGCAAGTCGCTGGTCAAGCCCTCGGAGAAATTGCCGCGGCCGCTTATGACGCCAATCTGAACGCCTCGGCAAGTGCAGGCGACTACGATCTCATCATTCGAAACGGTCATGTCATCGACGGCACCGGCAATGCCTGGTATGCCGCTGACGTCGCCGTCAGCGGCGACCACATCGCTGCCATTGGCGATTTGCGCGAAGCCCACGCTAAACGCGAAATTGATGCCAAGGGCCGCATCGTTGCCCCCGGCTTCATTGACATGCTCGGCCAGTCCGAAGTCTCCCTTCTCATGGACAATCGTTCGCTGAGCAAGCTCTCCCAGGGGATCACCACGGAAATTACCGGCGAGGGCGGCTCCATCGCCCCGCAAAATGAAAAGACCATCGCGCCTTTAAAACCGTTTCTCGACCAGTACAAACTAACAATCGATTGGACCACGCTCGATGGTTATTTTCGCCGTCTCGAAAAGCAAGGCACGCCGCTCAACATCGGCACTTATGTCGGCTCCGGGCAGGTTCGCGAAGCCGTGATTGGCGACGACGATCGCGCCCCGACGCCCGCAGAGCTCGATCAAATGAAGGCTCTGGTCGAACAAGCCATGAAGGACGGCGCTTTCGGCGTCTCCAGCGCCCTCATCTACCCGCCAAATATTTACGCAAAGACGGATGAGCTGATCGCTCTCGCGCAAGTCGCTTCAAAATACGGGGGCCTTTATGCTACGCACATGCGCAGCGAAGGCGCTTCGGAAATGTCCGCACTCGCCGAAGCCATTCGCATCGGCCGAGAAGCTAATCTGCCGGTTGAAGTCTTTCACCTTAAAGTCAGTGGCAAGCCCCGCTGGGGCAGCATGAAAAACGTCGTCGCTGCCATCCAGCTCGCGCGCGACTCCGGGTTGGATATTGCCGCCGACATGTACCCCTACCCTGCCGGCGCAACCGCGCTGGCCTCCGCGCTTCCGCCGTGGGCCGCTGATGGCGGTGTCCAGAAGTTACTTGAGCGCCTGAAGGATGCCGCCATTCGAACGCGCATCAAGAAAGACCTCGCCGGTGATCACCCTGATTGGGAGAATCTTTTTTACGATTGTGGAGGCGCTGCGGGAGTCCTCATCGCTTCAGCCGAGAATCCGGATCTTAAACAATTTGCCGGAAAAACTCTCGATGAGGTTGCCAAAGCGTGGAAGAAATCTCCCGAAGACACGCTGATGGATTTTGTCCTGGCGGACAAAGCGCAAACCGGCGCGATCTATTTCATGGCCAGCGAAGAAGACGTCCACACCGGCCTGAGCCAGCCGTGGACCAGCATCGGCCTCGATGCCGGCGAAATGTCTCTCGACGGCCCAACTTATGAACCGCACGGTCATCCACGGTCCATGGGCTCCATGCCGCGCTTTCTCGGCCATTACGTCCGCGACGAACATCTCTTGCCTCTCGAAGCGGCGATTCGCAAAATCACCTCGCTGCCAGCCCAGCGCGAGCACCTCGATAGCCGCGGCCTGCTAAAACCCGGCTACTTTGCCGACATCACCATCTTCGACCCCACCGCCATCATCGACCGCGCCACCTTCACGAAACCCGATGGGCTCTCCGAGGGCATCGACTTCACCATCGTGAACGGCCAGGTCGAATACGATCACGGAAAATTGACCGGCGCGACCGCCGGCCACGTTTTGCGCGGCCGCGGCTGGCAACCAGCGACGAATTGAGTACAGGAGTGTAACTAGTTCAATGGGAGTAAACCAGACTAGTCTAATTTAGTATTCTAAATTAGACTAGTTTTAATCAGGGGGAAAGCGCGAAGGAATCCTTACGACCTGCTCGTCTGAAAGGGAGTAGCAGGGTTCAACTCAGTGACGTCTTGCCCATCTCCGCCACGCGCCGCTCGTAGGTCATTTCGACCAAGCCGTGCTTTCCGTAGTAGCGCAGCACAATTTTGTGGCCCGGCTCGATCTTCGCGCGTGTCTTGATCAGGGAATCCGAAAGCTCTACCCAGCCTCCGGTTACAAGATAGCTCCCTTCCCATCCGCGCAATTCGAAATGCCCATCATTTTTCAGAATGAGTGGCGCTGCCTTGCAGGGAATCACTTTTCCGCGCACCTTCGCCTCGGCGCACTGGTAGCGTCCGGAAACATCCACGGTTTGCGCTTGGCTTTGCGGCAGTAGGAACAGAATGAGGGCAGCAGTCGCGAGGCACCGTGCCAGAGTCCAGCCCATTCGGGCATACCCCATTGGGATCTCCACATCCAGGTCGCTTAGCTGCGGGCGGCGGTCCCTGTCCATTGGTACAGGTGCAATTCACCGACCAACGAGCATTGCTGTAAGTCTTTTATCTGCAAATACTTGCAAACTGGCCGTTCGGCCACAGACGCCCTGAAAGGTAGAATTCTTCCCCCTAAACACCCCAGAAGGAACTCTTTTGCACCGTCGAAACAGCGAGATTTGCTTCCGTTTCCGCCCCTAGAACCCTATTCAAACGGTAGTTCCGCCACCGCTTGACCGTCCTTTCGGGGATCTGAAGCTCCATAGTTCACACCCGCTGAAAAATCCCTCATGACTGCCTGCCCTCCGCCCATGCCGGTGGAAAATGCCCCTTTCGCATCGATCTTGTGGCCTTTCCCCGCCAACTCGTTCCGCACATTTTGCGCAAGGCGATTCTCCATCATCACGTCGCATCCGCCGAAAGTGTGCTTGCTGAACCGGGGCGCCTCCAGCGCTGCTTGAATGTTCATTTTGAAATCGACCAGGTTCGCGACGAATTGCGCGTGCGCTTGCGACTGATTCCAGCCGCCCATGATCCCGAACGCCACCCGCACATCTCCCTTTTGTGCAAATGCGGGAATGATCGTATGCAACGGCCTCTTTCGCCCCGCCAGCGCATTTGGTGAGCTTGGATCCATGCTGAAGAGTCCGCCGCGATCGTGCAACGCAAAGCCCGTGCCCGCGGCAACGATGCCTGAACCAAACGCTTCGTAGTTGCTTTGGATGAGCGACACCATGTTTCCCTCGCGATCGACGACACTCAGATACGTCGTGTCGTTTCCAACGGGGATTTCCCCTGCCGTCGCGTCACAGTTGGCCTTGTCCGCATCAATCAACTTGGCCCTTTGCGCAGCCCATTCTTTCGAAAGCAGCGTCGCAACGGGCAACTTTTGTTTCCTCGGGTCGCCGATGTATTTCGCAAGATCCGCATACGCCAGCTTTTTCGCCTCGATCATGGCGTGCAGCGCTTTCGTCGACCCAAAGCCCCAATCTTTCTGCCCCAGCGGGAATGTCTCCATGATGTTCAGCATTTCGAGGGCCGCAAGACCTTGCACGTTGGGCGGTAGCTCGTAAATTGTCCAATCGCGATAAGTAGTGGAAATCGGTTCGACAAATTCGCTGGAGTATTCGGCTAAATCTTGCGCCGCCATCGGTCCGTTGTGACGCTTCATGGACTCCAGAATTTTCGCGGCAATTTCTTCTTTATAGAAAGCCTCTCTGCCATGTTGCGCAATCTGCTCGAGCGACCATGCCAGATCGGGGTTGCGAAACACCTCGCCCACTTTCGGGGCGCGGTCATTGGGAAGATAGGTCTTGGACGCCGTCTCATCGGTGCGCAGGTAATCCACTTCACCCGCCCAATACGCCGCCGTCCATTCCGGAACCGGAAACCCGTCCTGGGCGGTTCGAATCGCTGCGGCCAAATCTTCCGCCAGTTTCTTCCTGCCAAACTTATCCGCCAGTTTCTGCCATCCGTCCACGGCTCCCGGCACGGTAATGGCATTCACTCCCTGCTGCGGCATGCTCCGGATTCCCTGTTTCTGCAAATACTCGATTGTCAATCCCTTTGGCGCCCATCCGCTGGCATTGATTCCATAAAGCTTGTTCGCCTTCGCGTCATAAACAATCGCAAACAAATCCCCGCCGATGCCATTCATCATCGGCTCAACAACGCCCATCATCGCGTTCGTCGCAATCGCTGCGTCCACGGCGTTCCCGCCGCGCTCCAGTATCCGAGCCCCTGCTTGCGCCGCTAGCGGCGATTCCGCCGCCACAATCCCGTTCCGCGAAATCACCATCGAGCGCCCCTGCGATCGGTCTTGAGCGTCAGTGCTCTGCGTTGCTATGGTCATCGCGACGGCAAAGTACACCAAACTTCGCGCCTTGGAAAAGGTATTCATGGTTTGTAATCGCACTTAGTGGATTTACTGCTGGTCGAGAATCTTATGCTCATTCGCCCTCAAAAGGCGAATTATGCGTTCCCGCCCCTTCCCGGAAAGACTCTCATAGAGGGAAGCAATCTTCTGCATCGCTTCTTTCTCGGAGATGGCCGCAATCGAGGCCGCAGCTGTGGACGCACCTCTCTTGGCGTGCGCCAACCGCTTATGTGATGCGAGATAGCTCTGACTGAATATTCCGTTGCAGACGTCGCATCTGACAGTCGCCATTCAAATGCCTCCCCCGCATCGTTGTTGATAATAAATACCGCACCGCCACCGCGAAGTGATTTCTTCTCCTGATAGACCTGACCTATTCTTGGCCATGGAGTTGGCATTTTTCCGCCACCGCCATAGAATTCAAAAGACGTGGGTCAGCTTTAGGGCTAAGCTCATTTGTCCGTCCCGCGTTCGCTACGTCTCGGAGACCATCAACTTGTCTGAGCATCGCCCATCCTTGCAGCGCCAGGCATCGGTTCCCCCCCGCGATTCGCGCCTCGACGCGCAGATCGACGCCATCCTTGCTGCTCGTCACTCCGACCCCTTTGCCTTGCTCGGCCCTCATCCCGTTGACGGCAACTGGACGGTGCGCTTTTTCCTGCCATGGGCCGCCGGTGCTTGTATTTCTTTGACGCCTCAAGCCATCGAAGGGGGTACGCTCGCCCCCGCGAAGGTTATCGACGCCGTGAAACTCCGCCCCGAAGGCTTCTTCGAGGCGACTTGGCCCTGCCAGCAATCCGCTGCGCCCGCCCCAGGCAGTTACAAGATTCGAGGGCGAACCCACTCCGGCGATCCCTTCGAAGTCTTCGACCCCTATGCCTTTCCCATCGTGCTCAGCGAGTTTGATTTGTATCTGATGGGCGAAGGCCGCCATTACGACACTTACGAAAAACTCGGCGCCCATGTGATCACCTTGGAAGGCGTCCAGGGGGTTCACTTCGCCGTGTGGGCACCCAGCGCCAAGCGCGTCAGCGTTGTGGGCGACTTCAATGGCTGGGATGGCCGTGTCAACCCCATGCGCGCTCGCGGGTCCTCCGGCCTCTGGGAAATCTTCGTCCCCGAGCTCAACGAAGGCGCCATCTACAAATACGAAATTGTCGGTCCCAGCGGCAACATTCTCCCCCTCAAGGCCGATCCTTACGCTTTCCGCTCCGAGCTGCGCCCCAATACCGGCTCTGTGGTCGCGCGCCTCGATCACCACAAATGGAATGACGCCGATTGGCTGGCAAGCCGCGCGCAGAAAAACTGGTTTGAATCAGCGATCTCCGTCTACGAAGTCCATCTCGGTTCCTGGCGCCGGGTCCCCGAAGATCATGATCGCTGGCTTAGCTATCGAGAACTCGGCGACCAGCTGATTCCCTACGTCAAAGATCTCGGCTACACGCACGTCGAACTGCTTCCCATCATGGAGCATCCCTTCGACGGCTCCTGGGGCTACCAGACTCTCGGCTACTTCGCCGCCTCCAGCCGCTTTGGCAGTCCTGCGGAATTCATGGAGTTTGTGGATCGCTGTCACCAGGCCGGCATTGGCGTCCTTCTGGATTGGACTCCCGCGCATTTTCCGCGTGATACCCACGGCCTCTCCCAATTCGACGGCACTCATCTCTACGAACATTCGGATCCGCGCCAAGGAGCCCATCCAGACTGGGGCACGCTCGTCTACAATTACGGCCGCAACGAAGTCCAGAACTATCTGATTTCCAACGCTCTTTTCTGGCTCGATAAATACCACATCGACGGCCTTCGCGTGGACGCCGTCGCTTCCATGCTTTATCTCGATTATTCCCGCAAGCCCGGCGAATGGGTCCCCAATCAATTTGGGGGCCGCGAAAATCTCCAAGCCATTGATTTCATCAAACGTATGAATGAAGTCGCCCACGGCAAATTCCCCGGCATCCTCACCATTGCGGAGGAATCCACTTCCTGGCCCGCCGTCTCCCGCCCTACGTACCTCGGCGGTCTCGGCTTCAGCTTCAAGTGGAACATGGGCTGGATGAATGACACTTTAAAATATTTTTCCCACGACCCGGTCCATCGCAAGTACGAACACAATAAACTAACCTTCTCGCTGCTCTACGCCTTCACGGAAAATTTCCTTCTTCCCTTCTCACACGACGAAGTTGTGCACGGAAAAAACTCACTTCTCCACAAAATGCCCGGCGACCTGTGGCAGCAATTCGCCAACCTACGTCTGCTGTACGCCTATCAATATGCGCATCCCGGCAAAAAACTCCTCTTTATGGGCCAGGAACTCGCCCAACGCCACGAATGGAGCGAAGCTCGCAGCCTCGACTGGCACCTCCTCGAGTACGACTCCCACCGCGGCATCCAGCGCCTCGTTGGCGATCTCAATCGTCTTTACGCGGCCGAGCCCGCGCTCCATCAGGTGGAGTTCGATTGGCATGGTTTTGAATGGATCGACGCCAACGACTCCGACAACAGCGTCCTTTCCTTCATCCGCCG